>JAABUN010003971.1_pt1 | contig 21329 bp, 20 predicted proteins | sample 5559311 | NCBI WGS metagenome assembly JAABUN01 (sample SAMN10711877, study PRJNA513370) | rock metagenome | isolation source: Antarctica rocks | place: Antarctica: Victoria Land, Siegfried Peak sud
CTCCTCAGTAGATGCCTCAGGGCGACAGTCGACTCCGGCGGCTGAGCCCGGATCCACGGGTCCGCCTTTCTGGCGGGGTGACTCCTGTCTGTGTCCTGTGGGTCGACGCGCGGGCGTGATGACGCCGCCGGTCTGGCGGGCTCTTTCACTGGTCTTCTCCGGTCGGGCCCTGTTGGGGGCTGGCTGGTCAGGTCGATGCCCGGGGTTGGGTCGGCAGGTGCTGGTGACCATGCTCGCCGGGCGTCTCGCTAGGGCCAGTCCTGGGATAGGTGCAGGGTCGGGCGCCGGGCGGAGCGGACCAGCCGGGCTGGGAGGTTGACCGGATGGGCTCGGATGGTGGCGGTGGTGGCTTTGGCGTGGAGGAGCGACGCGTCGTCGATGCTATCCGCGCCGGCCACCCATCCCGACCAGTCAGGTGACCTTCAACGGTGAGTTCGCGCCGACCTCACCAGCCAGGGTCAGGGCCTGGCCGACCAGGTCGGCCAGGCCCGCCCGCTTGGCCAACGCCAGGATCGGGGCCAGGCCGGTGCAGGCCACCAGACTCGGGTCATCCAGGCTCAGAGGCGGACGCCGAGCAGCGCGTCGGCCGCGCGCCCGACGATGCCCGGCGCACCGATCTCGGTCCCACCGTGACGGATCGACTCCTCGGCCCACCGGTCGATGGCGGCGAGCGCCCCGGGTGAGTCGAGGTCGTTGCTCAGGCACTCGCGGATCTCAGTGATGGTCGCCTCAGCCGCCGGACCGCCGTTGCCCGACAGGCCGGTTCGCCACATGTCAAGCCGCCGCTGCGCCCGCTCGAGGATCTCGCCGGTCCAGTCCCACGGCGTCCGGTAGTGGTGGTCCAGCAGGGCGAGCCGGATGGCCATCGGGTCGATGCCGTCGGCGCGCAGGCGCGAGACCAGGACGAGGTTGCCCTTGGACTTGCTCATCTTCGCGCCGTCGAGGCCGACCATTGCCTGGTGGACGTAGGTGCGGGCGTAGGGAGCAGTGCCGGTCAGGGCCTCGGCGTGCGACGCGCTCATCTCGTGGTGCGGGAAGGCGAGGTCGGTGCCGCCGCCCTGGAGGTCGAACGGCATACCGAGGTGCTCGAGCACGATCGTGGTGCACTCGATGTGCCAGCCGGGGCGGCCATCACCCAGGCTGCCACCCGGCCACGACGGCTCACCGTCACGAGGAGCGCGCCACAGGACAGGGTCGAGCGGGTCGCGCTTGCCCACGCGGTCGGGGTCACCGCCGCGCTCGGCGAAGAGCGCGAGCATCTCCTCCCTTGACAACGAGGACACCTCACCGAAGCGGGGCTGGCTCGACGTGTCGAAGTAGATGTCGGGTCCCGCACCGCCGGCCACTGCGACCGCGTATGCCGTGCCGTTGGCGACCAGGGTCTCGATCGCCTTGACAGCCAAGGGAATCGTCTCGACGGCACCGATGTAGTGATCCGGTGGGATGACCTGCAGCGCCGTCATGTCCTCTCGGAAGAGGGCGATCTCGGAGCTGGCGAGGACGGTCCAGTCGATGCCGTCACGCTTGGCCCGCTCGAAGAGCGGCTCGTCCGCGTCGGTGACGTTCTGGACGTAGCTCACCTCGTGGCCGGCGTCGCGCAGGACCCGGACGACAAGGTCGAAGGTGACGTAGGTGGCCGCGTGACCCAGGTGGGTCGCGTCGTAGGGCGTGATCCCACAGACGTACAGGCCCGCGACCGGCCCGGGGGTGAACGGCCGCAGGGACCCGGACGCCGTGTCGAACAGCTGCAGGGGCAGTCCGGTGCCGGGCACGGCCGGGATGAAGGGAGTGGGCCACGAGATCACGCCAGGAGCCTAACTGTCCCCCCGAGCCCGGCTGACGCGGGCATCGGACCGATGACCACCGGTCCGGGTGGAGCGGCTCAAAGCGCCGGCCAGGGGATCGCCGGCCAGCCGCCGCTGGGCCGGGGATGGGTCCCCACCCGCAGGAGCGTGGTCACCCGCCGACGCAGGGCCCGGACGTCCCCGACGGGAAGGAGCGCGGAAAGCCTTGTGGCCAGCGGGGAGTCGACGTCGCCGAGAAGGGTCCGCAGGACATCTAGGCGCTCGAGGTCGGCCTCCCGCAGTGGCTTCCCGGACCAGCCCCACAACACCGTCCGCAGCTTGGGTTCGGGGCTGAACGTCACTCCGTGGTCGAAGCCCCACAGTGCCCCGGCCCGGTCGCGCACGAGGTGGGACCCCTTGCGGTCACCGTTGTTGACGACGGCATCGAGCACGGCGACGTCGCGCACGTCGTCACGGTCCTCGTGGACGACGGTCACCGGTGCGCCGTCGCTCAGCTCCCCGTCGACGACCGAAAGCCAACCCGCCGGCACGCGTCGCGGGGAGACGACGTCCACGGGGCGCTCGTCGGGTTCCTCGCCGAACGGGTCGCCGATCCAGAGCTGCACCGAGCCCTCTCCGTAGGGCCCGTCGCGCAGGACCGTGGGTGGCACGACCCCCCAACCCCCGGCCCGTGACACCTCGAACGTCGCGACCTCGCGGCCCGCGAGCGTGCCTTCGGGGAAGTCCCACAGCGGCCGCTCACCCCGGACCGGCTTGTAGATGACCCGCACCGGGCTCCCGGTGACCGACTCCGCTGCATCGACGTCGAGGACCTCACACAGGAGGGCGAGGTTGGACGCGTCGGTGATCTGCCCGACGAGCCGCAGCTCCGCGCACTGCAGGGCGTCGGCGACGACAGCGACCTCATCGGCCGAGCTGGGGCCGTCCACGAGTCAGCGCTTGTAGCCGTTGGCCCTCGGGCACACGTGCCCGGTGGGGTCGAGCGGCCCGCCGCAGAACGGGCACGGGGGCCGTCCGGCCGAGATGAGCGCCTGGGCACGCCGCGCGAAGGCTCGGGCCAGCACCGGCTGGAGCACCACCCGGACGGTCGTCCTGGCCTCCACCGACTCGAGAAAGCCCTCCGGCACCTGGACTGCACCGTCGTCCTCGACGCTTGGCTCCGGCAGGTCGGCGTCGAAGGCCTCGATGATGATGACCGACCGCCCCGGGTCCCAGGCGAGCGACAGGGCGGCGACGCGGAACTCGTCCTCGATCGGCGTGCTCAGGGGGGCGGTGTCCTCCGGGCCGGCGCCGTTCTCGGCCGGGTCACCGCCGGCGAACTGGTCGAGCAGGTCGTTGACCCGGTCCGCCAGCACCGACACCTGCTCCTTCTCGCACGAGCAGCTGACGAGGCGGCGACCGCCACTGGCCTGGAGGAAGAAGGTCCGCTGCCCCGGGGGCCCAACGGTCCCGACCACAAACCGGTCGGGCGGATCGAAGTCGTGCACCGGCATACCCCGACCCTAACCGACGGGTGGAGCGCCGGCGCCCGCGCCACCACCGACGACCGCATCGCCGTCGTCGGGCTGGTGCTCGCCGCCCTTGTCGGCGGCCTTCGGTGGTGGCAGCAGGGAGGTCAGGTCTCCCCCGATGTCGTTGCTGCGCAGCAGGAACGGCCGACGGGAGGTGTAGCGGACCACCGACACCGAGGCCGGATCGACCTGGATGCGCTGGAACTGGTCGAGGTGGGCTCCGGCGGCGTCCGCCAGGATGGCCTTGATGACGTCACCGTGGGAGACCGCGACCCAGAGGGCGTCGGCACCGGACGCCGCCTCGACCTCTGCGTCCACTTCCCGGATGAGCTCGAGGGCGCGCGCCTGCATGGCCGCCATCGACTCCCCCGGGAAGTCCTCGCCGTCCGGGAACCGCGCACCCGACGGCTGGTCCTGGACGACCCGCCAGAGATCCTCCTTGGCGAGCTCAGCGAGCTTGCGGCCGGTCCACGCTCCATAGCGAGCCTCTCCCAGCCGGTCATCGGACCCTACCGGTATGCCGGCTGCAGCCTTCGCTGCGACGAGCACCGCTGTCTCCTGGCACCGTTGGAGCGGCGACGAGACGATGCGGGAGATGGCAAGCCCGGCGTCCGCGATCCTGGCAGCCAGCGCCTCCGCCTGCCCACGCCCGGTGTCGTCCAAACCGACGCCGGGCGTCCAGCCGGCGAGGACCCCGGAGGCGTTGGCCGTCGTGCGGCCATGGCGGACGAGCAGCACGGTGGGCACCGGCTCACTCTAGGCGGCGCGGATCCGGCCCGTCCGGCGGGTGATCCCGGACCTCGCCCGGTAGGAGGACTAGATGGGCTGGGTCCAGCTCTTGCCGCTATCCCGGGAGAGCTGGATGCCGGACACGCCCACACCGGCCGTGAACGGGCAGGTCTGGGGATCTCCTGCGGCACATTGCTCCATGTCGATGTTGTCATTGGCCCCGGCGGCCGCGATCGCCGTGTTGACCGGGTTGACGGCGACTCCGGGTTCGTTCTGCTTGTTGTGCGAGAAGTACCGATCGTCGCTGCCGACCGTGACCTCGCTGTCCGAAGAGCCCGGGGCGCCGACGGCGATGGCCGGTGAGCTGAGCAGCAGGAGCGTGGCGGCAGCCGCCGCCAGCCTGAAGGAGGTGTGCATTGCCGTCTCCTGGACGTCGTCGCACGGGGGTCTCTCTGCGCCCCCGAAAGACCACCGGCCGGTGTGGCCCCGCCCCGGCGCGGCCGCAACCGGAGCAACGGCTGCCGCCTGGCGCAGTCGCAGTGTCCGGCCCGGAGGTCGGTATGTGCGTCCTGATGGACTTCGTGGTGAAGTAGGCCTGTGATCGTCGACCAGGCCGTCTACCGTGACGGCGTGCGGCAGGCCTGTGGCGACCTCAGCGATGACCTCACGTCGCTGCGTGACGACGACAAGGGCTTTCTGTGGATCGGTCTGAAGGACCCCAGCGACGCGGAGTTCAGTCTCGTCAACCAAGAGCTGAGGCTGCATCCCCTTGCCGTGGAGGACGCCGTCCACGGCAACCAGCGGGCCAAGATCGAGCACTACGAGGGCAGCCTGCTGGTCGTGCTCAAGACCCTGCGCTACATCGAGGAGACGTCTGACGTCGAGACGGGCGAGGTGATGGTCTTCCTCGGCGACCGGTTCGTCGTGACCGTCCGTCGGGGGGAGGGCAACCCGCTCGCCGGTGTTCGTCGCCGACTCGAGGAGAACGCCGAGCACCTGAGCCTCGGACCTGCTGCCGTGCTACATGCGGTGATGGACTCCATCGTCGACAACTACACCCGCGTCGACGGGGAGATCCTCGAGGACCTCGACAAGATCGAGCAGCTTGTCTTCAGCGGGACGCGCGACGTCGACGCGACGGCGATCTACCGGCTCAAGCGGGAGGTGCTCGAGATACGCCGGGCCTCCCTGCCGCTCGCCGACTCCATGTTGCGGCTGCACACTGACCCGCAGAAGCGGCTCATCCAGCGGGACAGCCCCGACTCGCTCGCCTTCTTCCGCGACGTGGAGGACCACCTGCTCAAGGTCAACGACCACGTCGAGAGCTACGACCGACTGCTCACCGACATCCTCAACGCCCACCTGGCCCAGATCTCGGTCCAGCAGAACGACGACATGCGCCGCATCTCGGCGTGGGTAGCCATCGCCGCCGTGCCGACGATGATCGCCGGAATCTACGGGATGAACTTCCACAGCATCCCCGAGCTCGAGGCGAGCTTCGACCTCGGCGGGCACGAGTACTACTACGGCTACTTCGTGATCCTCGCCGTCATGCTGGGGGCCTGTGGCTCCCTTTACCGCGCCTTCAAGCGATCGCGGTGGTTGTGAGAGGGCGGTGCCGCTGACCGCTCAGGTGGCGGAGAGGGCGTTCGTCGCCAGCGCGAGAACGAGGACGGCGCCGAGGGCGACCCGGTAGTAGACGAACGTCTTCAGGGTGTTCGTCGCGACGAACCTCAGCAGCCAGGCGATCGACGCGTAGGCGACCACGAACGCGACGAGGATGCCCACGCCCATCTCGCCCCTCCCCAGCCCGGACAGGTCGGTCTTGGCCGCTTCGTAGACCCCCGCAGCGGTGAGCGCGGGGATGGCCATGAAGAAGGACAGCCGGGTCGCGGTGACGCGGTCGAGCCCGCGGAAGAGCCCGGCCGAGATCGTGGCACCGGAGCGCGAGACCCCCGGGATGAGGGAGAAGCACTGCACGAGCCCGAGGATGAGCCCGTCGCGGACGGTGACCGTCCCTTCACCCCGCTCACCAGCGTCCTTGATCAGCTTGGCGTGTCGCGACTCCGCCACCCACATGACGGCACTCCAGAGGATCAGCGCGGCCGCGACGACCCAGAGGCTGCGCAGCGCTCCTTCGATGACGCTCTTCAGGGCAAAGCCGACGACCCCCACCGGGATCGACCCGACGATGACAGCCCAGGCCAGTGAGTAGTCGTGCTCCTGGCGCGCCTCGGCACTGCTCAGCCCGCGGGCCCAGGCCGCGACCAGCCGGACGATGTCCTTGACGAAGTAGACGACCGTTGCCGCGATGGCACCGAGCTGGATGATGGCGGTGTATGCCGTCACTTCGGGTGCGTCGACCCGGAGCCCGAGAAGCTTCTCGGTGATCGTCAGGTGCCCGGTGGAGGACACCGGCAGGAACTCGGTGAGCCCTTCGACGACGCCGAGGATGACAGAGGAGACGTAGGTCAGGTCGGACACGGTGCAGGTTGCCTTCGGTCGGGGTTCGGGCCGGGACAGTTCTATCCGAGCCGGCTGGGCAGTTGCTGGACGCCAGCTCCTGTGCCGTGTCACCTCAACCCAGCCCAGTCTCTCCCATGAGCTCGGCCATCGTGCGGACCACCTGAAGCCGCTCGTCGCGTGTCGCGGCGAACGGCGTGACGGACAAGGTGGTGACCCCGGCGTCCGCGTAGCGGGCCATCCGGTCCTTGATCCGTGCCCGTGGACCGACGAGCGCGGTCGCGTCGACGAACTCCGGGGGCACGGCCGCCGCGGCGTCGCGGTGCTGGCGAGCGAGATAGAGGTCCTGCACCTTCCGGGCGGCCTCCTCGAACCCCATTCGCACGGCCAGCTGGTTGTAGAAGTTCTTCTCCCGAGACCCCATGCCGCCGAGATAGAGAGCCGAGTAGGCGCTGACGCCGGCCGCTCCGCGCGCCAGGTCGTCGGTGAGGACGACGGGCACGGTCGGCACGATGTCGAAGCCGTCCAGGGGGTGCTGCACGGTGCCACGTCCTGCAGTGCGGGCACCCGTTGCCAAGGACGCATGAAGGTCGCCGCTGTGCTCTGGGCTGTAGAAGATCGCCAGCCAGCCGTCGGCGATCTCACCGGCCAGCTCGAGGTTCTTGGGGCCCACCGCGGCGAGGTAGAGCGGCACGGACTCCCGCACCGGGTGCACCGTCAGCTTGAGGGCCTTCCCCGGCCCGTCCGGCAGGGGCAGCGTCCAGTGCTTACCGGCATACGCGACCGTCTCGCTGCGCAACGCCATCCGCACGATGTCGACGTACTCCCGGGTCCGGCCGAGCGGAGCGGCGAAGGGCACCCCGTGCCAGCCCTCGCTGACCTGCGGGCCGGACACGCCGAGGCCCAGGCGGAACCGGCCGCCGGAGAGCGTGTCGATCGTCGCGGCGGTCATCGCCGTCATGGTCGGAGTGCGGGCCGGGATCTGCATCACGGCGGCGCCGAGGTCGATGCTCTTGGTCAGGGCGCCCAACCACGCCAGGACGCTCGGCACGTCCGAGCCGTACGCCTCGGCAGCCCACACCACGGCATACCCGAGCTTGTCGGCCTCGAGGGCGAGGGCGATGTTGTCCTGGTCGTTGCCGGTGCCCCAGTAACCCAGGTTGAGTCCGAGCTTCATGGGCCGCAGGCTATCCGGCGGGGCAGGCCGAGGGCCGAGGTCGAGCCGGATAGCGTACGGAGACATGCGCCACAGACGGCTGGGCAGCTCAGGGCTCTCCGTCTCGCCGATGGCCCTGGGCACGATGACCTGGGGCACGGTGCTGGACGACGAGATGTGCCGCGACCAGCTGCGCACGTTCGTCGAGGCGGGCGGCAACTTCGTCGACACGGCATACGGCTAGGGCGCGGGCGCCGCGGAAGAGATCCTCGGTTCGCTGCTCGGAGACGTCGTCCCCCGCGACGGGCTCGTCGTCTGCACCAAGGCGGGCATCGAGCGGCGCGGCGCGGACCGCGTCGTCGACACCTCTCGCGGCGGCCTGATGCGCCAGCTGGACACGTCACTCGGGCGGCTCGACACCGACCATGTCGATCTCTGGCTGGTGCACACGTGGAGCGCCGAGGCGCCGCTGACGGAGACGCTGAGTGCGCTCGAGTATGCCGTTGGCTCGGGCAGGGCGCGCTACGTCGGCGTCTCGAACTACTCGGGCTGGCAGTCCGCGCGGGCGTTCTCCCTGCTCGAAAGCGCTCGAGTCCCCCTCGTGGCCAACGAGATCGAGTACTCCATGGTGCACCGAGACCCGGAACGCGAGCTGTCTGCGGCGGCTCTGGCGCTCGGCTTCGGGCTGCTCCCGTGGTCGCCGCTCGCCCGAGGCGTGCTGACCGGGAGGTATCGAGGCGGCGTCCCGAGCGACTCCCGCGCGGCGTCGCGGGACTTCCCGAGCTTCGTCGAGCGCTTCCTGGACGAACGCAGCAGGTTGATCGTCGAAGCCGTTTCCACCGCCGCTCGCGGGCTGGAGGTGTCGGCCACCGAGGTGGCCCTGGCCTGGCTGCGCGACCGGCCGGGAGTCGTCGCCCCGATCGTCGGGGCCCGCACGACAGCCCAGCTGCGTACGGCCCTCTCGAGCGAGGCCCTGGAGCTGCCGGCCGAGCTCGTGGAGGCGCTCGACGAGGTTTCCGCCTGACGGTCAGCAGCCTCGCAGCGGCGCGGCCCTGTCCGGTGAGCGGCTCTCGGTGGAGCCCGTCACGGCGTCGCCTTCGCCGTCGTCATCGGGCCGTCGGGCTCGTCCTCGTCATCGAAGTCGATGTCGTCGAGTCCGGCGTAGACCCCGGTGCGGTCCGCGGGGTCGACGAGCTCGTCGACGACGGCATCGTCGTCATCGTCGATGTCATCGATGTCGTCGTCGTCCTCATCCTCGAGGTCGTCGTCGTCCTCATCCTCAAGGTCCTCGTCGTCATCGTCGTCATCGTCGTCATCGTCGGACTCATCCGTGTCGTCCTCGTCATCGAACGGCCCGTCGTAGACGGCCAGCGGCGTGGCCACCTCGGTCGCGAGGAAGAGCGCCTCGTCGTAGTCGTCGAAGGCGTCTGCCAGGTCCTGAGCAGCGGCGATGACGTTGGGGTCGTCCGGGTCCTGCCGTGATGACGCCACCTCGAAGTGACGTTCGAGGGCGGTGACGAGGGTGGCCAGCGAGGCGCGCGGGTCAGCGGTCATATTCTGACGGTATCGGTTCTCGGGTGAGAATAGGCAGACGATGATCGAGTACGAGTATCGAGTTCTGAGCTTCGGGCGCGATGTCTCCCGCTCGGACATCCGTCGTGCCCTCATCGATCACGCGGAGTACGGTCAGTGGGAGCTGAGCCGCAGCGTCGTCTACGTCGGTGGCCACCGGCGAGCTTGGCTCCGGCGCAAGATCATCAGGGTGCGACGCACCGCCTGACTGCTCTGGTCGAGTCCAGATGCGAGGCGCTTTACTGCTCCCCCTGCGGCGGCTGCTGGCCAGATGGCTGCTGCCCGTACGGCTGCTGGCCAGATGGCTGCTGCCCGTACGGCTGCTGCCCGTACGGCTGCTGCCCGTACGGCTGCTGCCCGTACGGCTGCTGCCCGTACGGCTGCTGCCCGTACCTGCCCTGGACCTCCTGCGCGTACGGCTGACGACCGTAGTAGCTGCCGGGCTGCCCGGTCATCGAGACGCCACGGCTGTCCTGCCGATCCTGCCGGTTGAGGTAGAACACGGCAATGAGCGCAGCAACGAACAGCAGCGCCAGCCCCACGCCCATCACGATGAAGGTCGTCAGCGTCATGGGCGAATCCTTTCACAGGGGCGGTGGGCGCCCAGGGTGTCGGCGAGGCCGCTGAGGGCATCGCTCCCGCGAGCCGGACCGCTCAGGCGAGCGTCAGGAACGTCCTCAGCACCCGGGCGCCGAAGACCAGCGACTCGACGGGCACCCGCTCGTCGATGCCGTGGAACATCGGCGCGAAGTCCAGGTCGGCCGGCAGGCGCAGGGGTGCGAACCCGTAGCCGGTGATTCCCAACCGGTTGAGCGCCTTGTTGTCGGTGCCGCCGGAGAGGCAGTAGGGCAGGACGCTCGCCTCGGGGTCCTCGGCGAGCAACGAACGCCTCATGACGCCGACGAGGTCGCCGGAGAAGGGGGAGTCCAGCGCGATGTCGCGGTGCAGCACGTCGACCTCGACGAACTCCCCCGCCAGCTCCCGGATGGTGGCTATGAGGTCGTCCTCGTGGCCGGGCAGGAACCGGCAGTCGAGCGACGCGGACGCCGACTGCGGGATGACGTTGTGCTTGTAGCCCGCGTCGAGCATGGTGAAGTTGGCCGTGTCCTGCAGCGTGCCCTTGACGAAGCCCGCGGCGCCGCCGAGGTGAGCCATCAGCGGCGAGAGGTCGTCCCCGGCATACGAAGTGCCCGTCAGCTCACTCAGCCCGTCGAGGAGCTGGCGCACGGACGCGATGTACTCGCGGGGCCACTCGTGCTCGTTGATCCGGATGATGGCGGCGGCGAGCCGGACGACCGCGTTCTCGTCGTTGGGCACCGAGCCGTGGCCGGCTCGCCCGTGGGCGTGTAGCCGCAGCCAGGCGATCCCCTTCTCGGCGGTCTGGAGGAGGTAGGCGCGGGTGGGCCGGCCGGTCTTCGCGGAGGGGACGGTGACGCTGTAGCCGCCGACCTCGCTGACCGCCTCGGTGACCCCGTCGAACCAGTCGGGGTGGTTGTCGACGACCCAGTGCGCGCCCTGCTTGCCGCCTGCTTCCTCGTCGGCGAAGAAGGCGAACGTCGTCGTCCGCGCGGGCTTGGCGCCGGTGCGAGCGAGGTGGCGGATGTTCGCGAGGATCATCGCGTCCATGTCCTTCATGTCGACCGCGCCACGGCCCCAGATGCAGCCGTTCCGCTCCTCCGCGCTGAACGGGTCGACCTGCCAGTCCGCGGCGTTCGCCGGGACGACGTCGAGATGGCCGTGCACGGCCAGGCCGGGGCGTGAGGGGTCGGACCCCTCGATCCGCACCATGACGCTCGCCCGACCGGGGTTGCTCTCCACGAGGACCGGCCCGAGGCCGACATCGGTGAGCTCGGCCATGACGTACTCAGCGGCCTTGCGCTCCCCCGGTCCCGAGCCGTCCCCGTAGTTCGTCGACTCGATCCGGATCAGGTCGGAGCAGATCCGGGCCACCTCGTCCTCTGGTGCGGATGCTGGGGCCGGCTGCGTCTTCTCTGGCATGCCGTCCAGCGTATGCCGTTGTCACCAGGTGTCACCCGGTGTCACGGGCCGCACCGGGTGACCCGGCTGCCCTGGCGGAGTCAGAGGAGCTGGCGGCCCAGCCGCGCGTGCCGGTTGACGTCCTTGTAGAGCAGGTAGCGGAACCGGCCGGGACCCCCGGCGTAACACGCCTGCGGGCAGAACGCCCGGAGCCACATGAAGTCACCCTCCTGCACCTCGACCCAGTCCTCGTTGAGGAGGTAGACGGCCTTGCCCTCGAGGACGTAGAGGCCGTGCTCCATGACGTGGGTCTCGGGGAACGGGATGGCCCCGCCCGGCTCGAAGGTGACGAGGTTGACGTGCATGTCGTGGCGGAGGTCGGTCATGTCGACGAACCGCGTCGTCGTCCAGGCGCCGTCGGTGCCGGGCATCGGCAGTGGCTCGATGTCCTGTTCGTGGGCGACGAAGGCGTCGGGCAGGTCGAGGCCGTCCACCTTCTCGTAGGCCTTGCGGATCCAGTGGAACCGGCAAGGCTGGGCCCCCTCGTTGCGCACCGTCCACGCCGTCCCCGGCGGGATAAACGCGTAGCCTCCCGGACCGAGGTCATGGCCCGCGCCGGCGATCGTCACGACCAGGTGTCCCTCCATGACGAAGAGGACGCCCTCGGCGCCCGGGTCGAGCTCCGGTCGTTCGCTGCCCCCACCGCGCGTCACCTCGACGATGTACTGCGAGAACGTCTCGGCGAAGCCGGACAGCGGCCGGGCGATGACCCACAGCCGGGTTTGCTCCCAGAACGGGAGGAAGCTCGTGACGATGTCCGTCATCGTCCGACGGGGCAGCACGGCATACGCCTGGGTGAGCCTCGCGCGGTCGGTCGTGAGCTCGCTCTGGCCAGGCAGTCCGCCGTGCGGCGCGTAGTAGCGCGGGGTGGGTCGGCTCGTCATGCCTCTCCTCTTCTCAGCAGCCGCCCTCGCGGCTCCGCGTCGATGTCGATCTGTATGCCGTCCAGCCAGGTGCTGCGGACGGCGCCGCGCAGGGTCCGCCCGTCGTAGGCCGACACAGGGCTCTTGTGCTGCAGCCGCGCCGCGTCGACGACCTGCGTCTCATCGGGGGCGAACACGCAGAAGTCCGCGTGGGCGCCGACGGTGATCCGGCCCTTGCGCGCCAGACCCGCCTGGCGAGCCGGTCCCTCCGCCATCCACCGGACGACGTCGACGAGGGTGTGGCCACGCTGTCGCGCCTCGGTCCACACGGCCGGCAGACCCACCTGCAATGACGCGATCCCGCCCCAAGCGGCTGCGAAGTCACCGGTGTCGAGGTGCTTGAGCGCAGGTGGGCTCGGGGAGTGGTCCGAGACGACCAGGTCGATGTCTCCCGCGGCCAGCCCGCCCCAGAGTCGGTCCCGGTTCTCCGCCTCGCGGATGGGCGGGCAGCACTTGAGCTGGGTGGCGCCGTCGGTGATCTCCTCCGCGACGAACGTCAGGTAGTGCGGGCACGTCTCGACGGTGAGCCGCACCCCGTCGCGGCGCGCCGAGCGGATCATCGGGAGGGCGTCCGAGCTCGAGAGGTGCAGGAGGTGCACTCGGGCCTGCGTCCACCGAGCGAGCTCGACCAGCCGGGCGATCGCGAGGTTCTCGGCGCCGCGTGGGCGCGAGGCGAGGAAGCCGGCGTAGGACCGGCCGGGTGGCGCGCTCGCGCGCTCGACGGCGTGGGCGTCCTCGGCGTGGACGATCGTCAGGCCGTCGAACGAGGCCACCTCGCGCAGGGCACGCTCGAGCGCCGCCGGCTCGAGGTGCGCGAACTCGTCGACGCCGCTCGGCAGCAGGAAGCACTTGACGCCGAAGACCCCCGCCTCGTGAAGCGGGCGCAGGTCCTGGAGGTTGTCCGGCACCGCCCCTCCCCAGAAGCCCACGTCGACCCAGGCCTGACCTGCCGCGGCGTCACGCTTGACCTCCAGCGCCGCCACGCTCGTCGTCGGGGGGATGCTGTTGAGCGGCATGTCGATGATCGACGTGACGCCGCCCTTCGCGGCCGCCCGGGTCGCCGTGGCAAAGCCCTCCCACTGCGTCCGTCCCGGCTCGTTGACATGGACGTGGGTGTCGACGAGGCCCGGCAGGAGCACGACGTCGGTGCCGAGCTCCACCACGTCGGCTGCAGCCAGGTGTGCATCGAACGCCTCGACGGCGACGACGGTGCCCTGGCGCACGGCGACGCTGCGAGACACCTCGCCCTCGTCGGTGATGACCCGGGGGGCGCGCAGGACCAGGTCGTGGTCGGATCTCACCCGCGCTCCTCCTCGCCGAGGTGCTCACGGGCGATGCGGGCACCGATGAGGGACAGGAGGGGACCCGGTCTGGTGAAGAGCTCCATCGGGTCGTCGGAGAGCTCCGTCAGAGGGTATGCCGCGCTGATGCCGGCCGCGCGAAGGGCGCCGTCACCAAGCAGGACCTGGCCGGCAACGGCTACGACGGGGATGCCCGCCGCTCGTGCTGCGGCCGCGACACCGACGGGGGCCTTGCCGTGCAGGGTCTGCTCGTCGAGCGACCCCTCGCCGGTGACGACGAGATCGGTGCCCGCGAGCTGGTCGTGGAAGCCGGTGAGCGCGAGGATCAGGTCGACGCCGGGCTCTAGGCGCCCCCCGAGCAGGGCCACGGCACCGAAGCCGACCCCTCCGGCTGCGCCGGCGCCGGGGTCGTCGCGGTGGTCCTCGCCGGTGGTTCCGGCGACGAGGTCGGCCCACCGGCTCAGGGCGGCGTCGAGGAGCACGACCTGCTCGCTCGTCGCGCCCTTCTGTGGGCCGTAGACGGCAGCCGCACCACGAGGTCCGAGCAGAGGGTTGTCGACGTCCGAGGCGACGAGGACCGTCGCGGTGGCAAGTCCCGGGTGCAGACCGGAGAGGTCGAGGGAGTCCGCATCAGCGAGCGCCGCGCCTCCCTGTGCGACGGGCGCACCCGAGGCGTCGAGGATGCGAGCGCCCAGAGCGCAGGCCATCCCGGCTCCCCCGTCCGTGCCCGCGCTGCCCCCGATGCCGACGATGATGCGGCTGCAGCCGCCGTCGAGCGCAGCCCGGATCAGGTCACCTGTCCCCCAGCTCGATGCCGTGAGGGGGGCCGGACCACCTGGCAGCCGGGCCAGACCGGACACCGCCGCGAGCTCCACCACGGCCTCGGTGCCGCGCTGGCCGAAAGCGGTCGCCACCGGCTCCCCCGTGGGTCCTGCGGTGACCATCTCGTGCCGGGTGAAGCCGGCTGCCACCGCCGCCGCGAGCGTCCCGTCGCCGCCGTCCGCTACAGGCACGGTGACGACGACGACGTCGGGACGGACACTGGCGATGCCCTCCGCGAGGTGGTCCGCGACCTCCCGGGCGGTCAGGGTGCCCTTGAACTTGTCAGGGGCGAGGAGCACGCGAGTCATGGGCTGCTTTCCATGCGGGTCATGGGCTGCCTTCTCTGGAGGCTGGTCCGATCATGCCTCAGTCCAGGGGTTGGCCCACAGCGCCGTCAGCCTGTCGCGCTGGAAGTCAGCCCGTCCCGCCCGGGCGCGCCAGTCGCTCGACGGCCGGCCGGTCGAGGCCCACGGCCTGCGTGGTCTCGTCCTCACGGACGGCGCCGCACTGCAGCCCGCGAGCGAGGAACCAGGCCAAGGCTCGCGCCGTTGCGGGCTCGTCGAGAAAGCCGGAGTCGTCCTGGGTCACGTAGGCGCGAAGGCGCGCCGCGGCGGCGGGAAGACCCTTGCGGTAGAAGGCAAACGTCGACGCATACCGGGTCGGCAGCTGGGCGGGGTGCAGGTCCCAGCCCTGGTAGTAGCCCCTCTCCAGAGAGCGCCGCACGAGCCGTGCGTGCAGCCGCCACGCGGCATACCGCGCCTCGGGCGCTCCGACGGGAAGGACGTTGGTCGAGCCGTCGGAGAGCCGCACGCCGGTCCCGGCAGCGGCCAGCTGCATGACGGCCTTCGCGTGGTCGGCGGCCGGGTGCTCCATGCTCTGGTACTCAGCGGCGATGCCCAGGGAGGCCGAGTAGTCGTAGGTGCCGTAGTGCAGGGCGGTGCAGCGTCCTCCTGCCGCGGAGATCATCCTCGCGACCGCGGCCGTGCCGTCCGCGAGGAGGATCGACTGCGGCGTCTCGACCTGGATCTCGAAGCGCAGGCTTCCCGGCGCCAGACCAGCGCGCCTTTCCAGGTGCTCGCAGGCCACGACCATGGCACCGACCTGGTCGACGGCCGTGACCTTGGGGAACGTCACGACGAATCCCTCGGGGAGCTGACCGCCGTCACCCCCGCCGTCGACCAACGCGCCGACGAACCGGGCGAGCGTGTCGAGCCCCCGTCGGCGGGTCGGCGCCTCGAACGACTTGACCCGAATGCCGGTGCGATGCGGGGCCGTCCCCTCTCTCCGAGCCGCGAGCAGAGCGCTGACGGCCACGTCGACCGAGGCGTCCTCGGTCGAGTCGTCGCGCATCCCGTAGCCGTCCTCGAAGTCGATCCGCAGGTCCTCGATCGGCTCGTCCTCGAGCTTGGCGCGCACGAGCGGCAGGACCTCAGCGGCGAGCGCGCGGTCGACGTCGAGCACCTGCGCCAGCGTCGCGACGTCGCTCAGGTCGCTCTCGAGGGCCTCCCTGGCCAGGCCGCCCCACTGCGGCACGATGCCCGGGTGGAACCGGTCGGCCGGCACGTAGACCGTGTGGACCGGCTGCCGCGTGCCGCTGTCACCGGGATAGCGGGCGGTCAGCTCGGCATCCGTTGCCGCGAGCTGCTCGTCGAGCCGGGCCGCCAGCTCGTCCATCCCCGTCATGCCGGATCTCTCCCTCGGTTGTGTGGGGCGGATGCTACTGGGCAAATTCGGTTGTCGACCGCGGAGCCCGCCTGCTCTACTGCGACGACCGACTGACCGCGAGCTGACCACCAGGAGAAGGACATGCGCGAAGCACTCATGCCCCAGATGCAGGTAATCGACACCTACGCAGAGGACATGACGCTTCGTGACAACACTGAACCTCGGGATCCTGGCACACGTCGACGCCGGTAAGACCAGCTTGACCGAACGGCTGCTGCACGCGGCCGGGGTCATCGAGGAGCTCGGCAGCGTCGACGCCGGCAGCACCCAGACCGACACGCTGGCGCTGGAACGCCAGCGCGGCATCACGATCCGCTCCGCCGTCGTGTCGTTCGCCATCGGCGGCGTCACGGTCAACCTCATCGACACGCCCGGGCACTCGGACTTCATCGCCGAGGTCGAACGAGTGCTCGGCGTGCTCGACGGGGCCGTGCTCGTCATCTCTGCGGTGGAGGGCGTGCAGGCGCAGACGAAGGTGCTGATGCGGGCGTTGCAGCATCTGCGCATCCCCACGTTGCTCTTCGTCAACAAGATCGACCGGGCCGGAGCCGACGAGGAGCGCGTCCTGCGCGACATCTCGCAGCGGCTGTCGCCCGCCGTTCTCGCCATGGGCCGGACGTCCGAGCCCGGCACGGCGGTTGCCCAGTTCCGGCCGCACGATCCGGCCGACCCTGGCTTCATGGCGCAACTCACCGACCTGCTCATCGACCACGACGAGGATCTGCTCGCGGCCAGCGTGGACGACCCGGCGACGGTCACCTCCGCGCGGCTTCGCGCCGAGCTCGTCGCCCAGAGCCGCAACGGGATAGTGCACCCGGTGTTCTCAGGCTCGGCCACCACCGGTGCCGGCGTCGCTGCCTTGACTGCTGGGATCGTCGAGCTCCTGCCGGCGGCGGACGCAGACGGCGACGGCCCTGTCTCCGGGACAGTGTTCAAGGTGGAGCGTGGTCCGGCCGGCGAGAAGATCGCCTACGTCCGGATGTTCTCGGGTGCCGTCCATGTCCGTGACCGGCTGCAGCTGGGGTGTGACGGCGACGCCAAGGTCACCGCCATCCGGGTGTTCGACAGTGGAACGGCCAGGTCGGCGGCTTCGGTGAGCGCCGGGCGGATCGCCAAGGTCTGGGGTCTGACGCCGGTGCGGATCGGTGACGTGATCGGCGTTCCACCCGGCCGCGGGATGCAGCAGCAGTTCGCCCCACCCTCCCTCGAGACGGTCGTCGAGCCGAGCCGTGCCGCCGAACGCGGCTCGCTTCACGCAGCGCTGGTCCAGCTCGCCGAGCAGGATCCGCTGGTCGGCCTCCGCCAGGACGACGTGCGGCACGAGATCTACGTCTCCCTCTACGGGGAGGTGCAGAAGGAGGTGATCCAGGCGATGCTCTCCGACGACTACGGCGTGGACGTGACGTTCAGGGAGACGACGACCATCTGCGTGGAACGCCCGGTCGGGTCGGGGGCGGCCGTCGAGGTGATCGACACCGACTCGAACCCGTTCCTCGCGACCGTGGGCCTGCGCGTTGACCGGGCGCCGGTCGGGGACGGAGTCACGTTCCGGCTGGAGGTCGAGCCGGGATCCATGCCAGCGGCGTTCTTCACCGCGGTGGAGAACGCCGTCATGGACACCCTCCGGCAGGGGATCCACGGGTGGGAGGTCGTCGACTGCAGCGTGACGATGACCCACTCCGGATACTGGGCACGGCAGAGCCACTCGCACGGCGCCTTCGACGCAGGCATGTCGAGCACGGCGGGCGACTTCCGCAACCTGACGCCACTTGTCCTCATGAGCGCACTCCAGCAGGCCGGCACCGCGGTCCACGAACCACTGCACCGGTTCGAGCTCGAGGTCCCGGGCGACACGCTGGGAGCCACCCTGTCAGCACTGGCCCCGCTGCGGGCGGTGCCCATGGAGACCCAGGTGCGCGGTCCGGCATACCTCGTGAGCGGGGAGATTCCCGCGGCCCGGGTCCACGAGCTGCATCGGGGCCTGGCGGCCATGACGCGGGGTGAGGGGGTTCTGGTCAGTGCGTTCGAGCGCTACGAGCAGGTCCGCGGGCCGGTGCCGAGCCGGCCACGGACCGACCACGACCCGCGCAACCGGCGCGACTACCTCCTGCGCGTCGCCCGCCGGGCGTGAGCTCACCGTGATCTGGATGGAGGTGTGCCCGATGCCTGCCGGGAGCGTCGTCTGGACCGCGCAGCCGATGGCCGAGCCGAGCGGTGTGCAGACCCCACCGTGGACGGCACCGATGGGGTTGTCTCCCGACTCGTCCGGTGGGTGGGTGAAGCTCGCCTCTCCGTCACCGACCGAGCTCAGGGTGAAGCCGAGCGTCCGGGTGATTGGCGGCGGCGGGAGCCCCCCGTCGAGAAGGGACTGCAGGTGCTCCTTCGCGGACCGCGTCGAGAGGGCGGCGCCCCCGATCTCGGGTCGTGCCAGATGATCTCGCGGTGGTGTTCGTCGCCCCAGTCGCCGTCACCGACCGGTGAGGGAGTGCTGGTCATGGTCCGAACGTCGCAACCGGCGCGTCTCCTCCCCTCGGCCGCACCCGACATGATGGCCGGGTGAACCGCATCGACCAGATTCTGCTCAGCGGCCGGGTCGTCGCCCCTTCCGGCGTCATCGACGACGGCGTCGTCATCACCTCCGACGACCGGATCGTCTTCGTCGGCAAGGCGGCCGAGGTGCCGGCCGAGCACCGCGCGGCCCGGACCCCGCACGGGTGGAGCCCCGGGCGCATGCTGTTGCCCGGCCTCGTGGACGGGCACTGTCACGGAGGTGCTGGCGGCGAGTTCGGCGGGGATGGGGAGTCGGTCCTGACGGCTGCGCGCCACCACCAGCGCAGCGGCACGACGTCCCTGCTGGCCAGCCTCGTGTCCAACACTCCCGGCGCGCTCACGGCCGGGGTCACGACCTGTGCCGCGCTCGTCTCGAGCGGTGACCTCGCCGGCGTCCACCTCGAGGGCCCCTTCCTCTCGATGGCCCGCCGCGGCGCGCAGAACCCCTCGGTGCTCACGGACGTCGACGCCCCTCTCGTCGAGTCACTCGTCGAGAGGGCGGCGACCGCAGGTGCGCCCGGCGCCCTGGCACAGATGACGTACGCGCCCGAGCGCCGCGGAGGCGACGCGCTGCCGGCACTGCTCTCCCGGCTCGGCATCCTGCCCGCACTGGGTCACACCGACGCCGACGCCGACACGGCGTGGGCGTCGTTGCAGCAGGGTCGCGAGGTCGCCCCACGGGGCGGCCGGCCCCTGGTCACCCACGTCTTCAACGGTATGCCGTCCCTGCACCACCGCGCCCCGGGACCGGTGGCTGCGTGCCTGGCCCAGGCCGCGAAGGGCGACGCCGTGCTCGAGGTGGTCGGCGACGGCGTCCACCTCGCCCCGGGCACGGTGCGGATGCTCTTCGACCTCGTCGGGCCCGACGGACTCAGCCTCGTCACCGACTCGATGGCGGCGAGCGGAATGCCTGACGGCACGTACACCCTCGGGGGGCAGGACGTCGTCGTCGCCGACCGCACCGCTCGACTGGTCGAGGGGGGCTCGATCGCCGGCGGTGTGGCGACTCTCCTCGACGTGGTCCGGTGGTGTGTCACCGAGGCCGGCATCCCGCTTGTGGACGCCGTGACGGCAGCCTCGCGTACACCGGCCCGGGCACTGGGCCTCGACGACGTCGGCACCCTCGAGGCCGGCCGCCTCGCGGACGTGCTCGTCGTGGGCGAAGACGACATGGCTCTCGAGGCTGTCCTGCGCCGAGGAAAGTGGCTCACCTGACCCGCCGCGCGACGAGCCACACCAGCGTCCGACGTTCCTCGCCACCGACCTCGTCATCTACCGGCAAGCAGCTGCAGCAACCGCGCCACCTCGTCGGTCACCGCGGTTCGGGCGGCGACCAGGTACGGGCGCGGGGGTCGACCACGGCCGGGCCCCCCGCGAGAAACTCCCTCAGGGTGGCGGTGAAGGTGGCGTTGAGGTGTGTGGCGATGTTGACCTTGGTCATCCCCGCCTCCACCGCCGCGACGAGATCCTGGTCGGCCACCCTGCAGGAACCGTGCAGGACGAGTGGCACATGGACCCGGGCATGGATGGCGGCGATGAGGGCGAGGTCGATCTGGGCCGTGCGACTGGTCATGGCGTAGGAACCGACGGCCACCGCGAGGGCGTCGACCCCGGTGTCAGCGACGAACCGCACGGCATGATCAGGATCGGTCCGGCCCCCCGGGCGTGGACGCCGTCCTTGCCGCCGATCCCGCCGAGCTGAGCCGCGACACCGACCCCCGCCTCGTGGCAACGCTCGACGACCGAGCGGGCCGCCCGACGGTTGCTGTCGTCGTCGAGCTTCGACCCGTCGAACATCACTGACCTGAACCCCAGGGCGACGGCCTCGGCGACGAGGTCCTCCCGCTCCGCGTGGTCGAGGTGCAGGACGCACGAGGCTGACGATAAGTCCGCAACCGCCTTGGTGGCCAATGCAATCGGCGCCAACGACCCGTGGTACAGCTCGGTGAGGCTGGGCTTGACGACGTCGGGATGAGCGGCAACCGCCTGCCACAGCGAGGTTTCGTCGGCGTCGACGATGGTCAGCAATCCATGGTCCCGCGCGAGCACCACGAGCTCGGCGTGGGCGTCGTCGGGGACGCCCCGGGGCAGGCTTCCGCACAGCACCAGAACGGTGGCCCCGCTCGTGTTGAGCAGCTCCGGTATGCCGTCCACGAGGGTCCACCACTCGGCCTGTTGAGGGTCACGGTGAGGACCACTGGGCGTCCCAGGCGAGGCAGGCCGCGCCGAGGCAGCCGGCGCGGTCGCCGAGGCAGGCGCGCGCCACGTGCGGCGGGCGCTGGAAGGTCAGCCGCTCGGCGACCTCCCTGCGCAGCGGTGCGAGCAGCGTCTCACCGCTCTCCGCGAGGCCGCCGCCCATGAGGACGAGGTCGACGCCGGTGATCGTCACCGTGGTGACGATGGCCTGCGCCAGCGCCGCGACGGCCCGCCTCCAGACGGCCATCGCGGTGGGGTCACCGTCGGTGGCCAGCCGAGCGACGGTCTCCGCGCCGACCGGGCGACCGGAGAGGACGGCATACTCCCGCGCGACGGCGGCTGCCGACGCGATGCCCTCGAGGCATCCCGCCCCGCCGCACGCACACGGCGGCCCGTCGGGGTCGATGGTCAGGTGGCCGAGCTCGCCGGCCCAGCCGTCGGCGGAGACCACCCAGCCGTCAAGCATCAGCGCGCCCGCGATGCCGGTGCCGACCGGCATGAACAGGACGTTCCTCGCTCCCCTGGCGCCTCCGAGCCGT
>JAABUN010003972.1_pt1 | contig 21329 bp, 19 predicted proteins | sample 5559311 | NCBI WGS metagenome assembly JAABUN01 (sample SAMN10711877, study PRJNA513370) | rock metagenome | isolation source: Antarctica rocks | place: Antarctica: Victoria Land, Siegfried Peak sud
GTCAGCCCGTTGCGAGTGTCAGGGGGTGCGAGAGGGGGGTGGGGTTTCGAGCGAAGCGAGTTCGGGGGGTGTGGGGGTTCCGAGCGAAGCGAGCCCGGGGGTGTGGGGGGCAGAGCTTGCGGAGCCCCCCACGACCTGGAGGGCCGGCTCCGCCGGACCTCCAGCGAGGACGGCGCGGCGTCAGCCGCTCCACCGGGTTGGCTCCGAGGAGGGGACGGAGCAAAGCGACGTCCCCGACGAGGAAAACCTCAGTCCCACCACAGGTCGCGGGCCAGGACGCCCCTTGCGATGAGGCCGAGCTGGACCTGGCTGGTGCCCTCCACGATGGTGAGCTGCTTGGCGTCGCGGTAGTACAGCTCGGTCATGTGGTCCTTCATGTAGCCGGCGGCCCCGAGCATCTGCAGGGCGATGCCCGACGCCTTCACCGCCACCTCGGTGGCGTAGTACTTCGACATCGACAAGAAGGGCACGTGCTCCTTCTGGAACTGGCCTCGGTCGGCCATCCAAGCGGCGCGGTAGGTGAGCAGGCGGGCGGCCTCGATCTCGGTGGCCACCTCGGCGATCTGCCACTGGATCCCCTGCATGTCGGCGATGGTCTTGCGGAACGCAGCCCGCTCCTGCACGTACTCGGTTGCGTACATGAGGGCGCCTTCGGCCAACCCGATGCCGCGCGCGGCCACGATCGGGCGCATGGAGTTGAGGCCCTGCATGGCCAGCGGGAACCCACCGACGTCGCCGATCACGTTGGCCGCCGGCACCCGCACGTTGGTGAGCAACAGCTCGCCGGTGTCGACCCCGCGCACGCCCATCTTGCGGTCGGTCGACGGGACCTCCACGCCCTCCCAGCTCCGCTCGACGATGAAGGCGGTGATGGAGTCGTGGTTGCGGTCGGTCACGTCGTCGGAGGTCTTGGCGAAGACGGTGTACCAATCGGCCTGGACCACGCCCGAGATCCAGCTCTTGGTGCCGTTGAGCACCCACTCCTCGCCGTCGCGCACCGCCTTGGTTCGCATCCCCATCACGTCGGACCCGGCCTGGGGCTCCGACAGGCAGAAGGCGCCCCGCTGCGAACCGTCGGCGATGGGTGCGATGTAGGTCTGGTTCTGCTCGGGCGAGCCGGCGATCATCACTGGTCCGGTCGGCAGGCGGGTCAGCAGCAACATCAGCGCCGCGGTGTTGGAGTACTTGGCCACCTCCTCGATGGCCAAGGTGAGGCCCAAGATGCCGGCGCCGGAGCCTCCGAGGTCGGTGGGGATGCACAGTCCGAGCAGCCCGGCGTCGCGGAACACCTCGAAGAGGTCCTGGGGATACTCGCCCGACTCGTCGATCTCGCGAGCCCGAGGTTTGACCTTGTCCTGGGCGATCCGGCGGACGGTTTCCTGCAGGGCCTGCAGCTCTTCGGACAGCTCGAAATCCATGAGCCGGACCGTACCCGCACCCCCTCCGTGGCAGATCATCCAACCGCCTGGCCCACCCTTGGGGCGCCGGACCGGCGGAGGGATCAGTCGGTCACAGGACCAGGACCATCTCACACTGGCTGATCCGGGGGTCGAGCTCGTAGGCGATGGATGCGCCGGTCCCGACGAACCCCTCGCCCTCGTAGAAGCGCCGGGCGAACTCGTTGCGCTCGACCACCCAGATCCGCAAGCGAACGTGGCCGCTGGTCCGCGCCCAGTCGGCCACGGCGTCGAGAAGGGCGGTCGCCACGCCGATGTCGCGGTGTCCGGGGGCGGACCAGAGACCGACCACGTTGACCACGCCGTCGCGGTTGGCGTAGGCGCCGACCATCCCGACGGGGGCGGCGCCATCGCCCCCACCGGACGCTTCCTCGTCGGCCTCGGCGAAGAAGGTGGCCTGCAACGGGCCCGAGGCGTTGGCCGACGCCGACGTCGTCCAGTGGTCGTCGTCGTGGGCTTCAGCGCGGGCGACGGTGGTGGTGGCGTCGCCGGGGGCGTCAGCCAGCGCCGCCAGACGAGCCGAGCGGAGCACCGCCCCTTCGTCAGCCGCCAGGCGCCGCACCTTGAACATCACGGCACGCTACCGCCGGGCGGCGACCTGGACGGGGTGGTCAGGCCGTGCGACGACGTTGGCGGATGATCCGGCGACGCTCGCGCTCGGTGCACCCACCCCAGATGCCTTCCTTCTCCCGGCGGTGGAGGGCGTACTCCAGACAGGCGCTCTGCACGGGACAGACGCCGCACACCGCCTTGGCGGCGGCTGCCTCGTCGTCGGTCTCCGGGTAGAAGTCCTGTGGGTCCAGGCCGTGACAGGCGGCCTTGTTGCGCCAAGACATGTTCATGGGTGGAGGGCGCTCCCTCGACGGGCTGTCGGATGACGACGGGTGCCTCGGATGGCCCCGCCTGGTGATGAGCGCACGCTGGCCGGACCGGGGCGGTCGCCCCGCCCGGGGGCGCACGAAGCGCCGAGTATGGTCCCCCATCCCCAGGGGTGTCCACATGATCTGGACGGACCGGTGCGCCGGTGACGCCGTCGGCGGAGGTAGCAACCTTCAACCGCGCAGGTCGCGTCCCAGCTCGGCGAGGTTGTCGTCGTCGAGGGCCCTCTCGAAGACGTAGTCCGGGTGGTCGACCACCAGGGCCACCGTCCCCCGACCGAAGAGCTCCACTGGTTCGCCGTGAGTTCGAAGTGGACGTAGTGGACCGCGGCGGTGATCTCGTGGCTGGTCGCTCCCAGATGGGCGGCGCATCGGACCGGGCGTAGGATCGTTCGATGCACCGCCCTGCCGTCGCCGCCGGAACGTTGCCATGATCGGCCCCGGGTGGTTCGACCGTGGCGACGCCGTGCGCCGCTTGGCCGACGACCCCTTCGACGTGTTGGTGGTGGGCGGCGGCATCACCGGGGCGGGGGTCGCCCTCGACGCAGCCTCACGTGGCCTGCGGACCGCCCTGGTGGAGCGCCACGACTTCGCATCGGGCACGTCGTCGAAGTCGTCGAAGCTGGCCCACGGCGGCCTTCGCTACCTGCAACAAGGTGAGATCCGCCTCGTCTACCAAGCCCTGCACGAACGCCAGCGCCTGCGTCACAACGCCCCCCACCTGGTGAAGCTCCTCCCCTTCCTCCTGCCGGTGTTGACCGGCCGGGGCAGCGTCATCCCCAAGAAGCTCTCCCGTGCCCTCGGCGCCAGCATGTGGCTCTACGACCTCTCGGGCGGCGCTCGCATCGGCAAGCTCCACGAGCGCATCAGTGCCGAGGAGACCCTGGAGCACATGCCGACGCTGCCCGCCGACAAGCTGGCGGCGTCGTACCTCTACTACGACGCCACCGTCGACGATGCCCGCCTGACCCTCACCCTGGCCCGCACCGCTGCCATCGAGTTCGGTGCCGTCGCCGTCAACGGCGTCTCCCTGGTGGGCATAGACAAGGACGCCGACGGCCGGATCCAGGGCGCCACCGTGACTGCCGACGGTCGAGAGATCACCGTGCGCTGCCGTGCGGTGGTCAACGCGACTGGCGTGTGGTCCGATGCCGTGCGCACCATCGACGAGGGCGCCGATCCCGACTCCATCCGCCCGGCCAAGGGCGTCCACATCACCGTGCCCTGGGACAAGGTCCGAAACGACGTGGCGGTGGTGGTCCCCGTCCCCAAGGACAAGCGGTCGGTCTTCGTGGTGCCCTGGGGCGACCTCACCTACATCGGCACCACCGATACCGACTACGACGGCCCCCTCGACGACCCCCAGGTCACCGCCGACGATGTCGCCTACCTGCTCCACGCCATGCGCTTCACCGGCATCACCGCCGCCGACGTGGTCGGCACCTGGGCGGGACTGCGGCCCCTCGTCAAGAACGTCGTCAAGAGCGGCGCCACCGCCAAGACCGCCGACCTGTCACGTCGCCACAAGGTGACCCCGTCGCCCGGCGGTGTGGTCACCATCACCGGCGGCAAGCTCACCACCTATCGGGAGATGGCCGCCGACACCGTCGACGCGGTCGTCAAGCACCTCGGCACCACGGTCGACGGCCTGGCCCGTGGGTCGCGCACCAAGAAGCTCCGGCTCCGTGGGGCCGAGGGCTACGACGCCCTGGCCGACGACGCCGATCCGGTCATCGCCCACCTGGCCGACCGATACGGCGGTGAGGCCACGACGATCCTGGCCATGGTCGACGCCGACCCGACCCTGGCCCAGCCGCTCGTGGCCGGGTTGCCCTACATCCGCGCCGAGGCCGTCTACGCCGCCCGCTACGAGATGGCCCGTTCGGTCGACGACGTGCTCAGTCGCCGCACCCGCGCCCGCCTCCTGGCCCGCGACGCGTCGGCTGCGGCCGCCGACGACGTGGCTGTGCTCATCGCCCCGATCCTCGGCCTCACCGCCGACGAGGCCGCCGACCAGGCCGCCGACTACCGAGCTGCGGTGGAGACCGAGCGCACCGCCGCCGGCCTCCCCCTCTCGCTCATCCCTGAAGGCGCCCCAGAGGGTGCCGCCGGCGCCTGAGGCGAAGGGGCCACGCTCCAGGCGCCCCGCCTACCATCCCCATCGATGACTTCCGCGACGCCTGCGCCCGGTTCGCCCACCCCTCCCATCGCTCTCGCCGGCGAGGCGTCGGCGGCCACCGCTCACCTCACCGCCCCCATCGTCCTGCTCGACGACGCCTTCCTGGCCGACCTGGCCGACGCCTGCGCCGACGTGCGCCTCGACCCCGGCGAACTGGCCGAGGCCAGCCGCGACTGGTGGCCCCTCGCCATGGTCTGGGCCACCGACGGCCATGTGGGCCAGGTGGCCGGCGCGCTGGCCCGCCCGGCGGACGTCGACGAAGTGGCCAATGTCTTGCGCCTCTGCAACGACGCCCGGGTGCCGGTGACCCCGGCTGCCGGGCGGTCCAGCGTGGTCGGCGGCACCATCCCGGTGCACGGCGGCGTGGTGCTGGACCTGACCGGCCTGTCGGGGATCGGCGAGGTCGACGTCACCTCCGGCATCGTCGAGGTGGCGGCGGGCACCTTCGGCGATCGCTTCGAGGAGGAGCTCGAGCGAGTCCACGGCCTCACGGTCGGGCACTGGCCCCAGTCGATGGCGCTCTCGACCGTGGGCGGTTGGTTGGCGTGCCGGGGCGCGGGCCAGCTCTCCAACCGCTACGGCAAGGTCGAGGACCTGGTGGTCGGCCTCGAGGTGGTGTTGGCCGACGGCACCGTGGTGCGCACCGGCGGCCAACCCCGCCAGGCTGTCGGGCCCGACCTGACCCAGCTCTTCGTGGGCGCCGAGGGAACCCTCGGCGTGATCACCCGGGCCTGGCTCCGGGCCTGGCCCGCCCCGACCCACACCGCGCGCTCGGCGTGGGGGTTCGCCTCGTTCTCCGAGGGCCTCGATGCCATGCGCCGGACCATCCAGCGGGGCGCGCAGACGGCGGTGCTCCGGCTCTACGACGGCATCGAGTCACAGCGCAACTTCGGCGTGGACCCGTCGGTCAACGTGCTGTTGGCCTACGACGAGGGCGACGCAGTGGTGGTCGACGCAGGGATGGTGGTGGTGGACCAGGAGTGCGCCGGCGCCGACCGCCTCGACGACTCCCTGGTGGAGCAGTGGTTCGGGCACCGCAACAACGTCGACGCCCTCGAAGCGCTCATCTCGAAGGGCTACGTGGTGGACACCATGGAGATCTCCGGACCCTGGAGCACGCTCGACGCCATCTACGAGGCCGCCACCGAGGCCATCGGTGCGGTCCCCGGCACCATGGCGGTGTCGGCCCACCAGTCGCATTCCTACGTCACCGGTGCCTGCCTCTACTTCACCTTCGGCGCCAAGGTCGAGGCCGAGGAGCGCGACGGCTACTACACCGCGGCCTGGGACGCCGGCACCCGAGCGGTGCTGGCCAACGGGGGTTCGCTCAGCCACCACCACGGCGTGGGGCTCAACCGAGCCCGGTTCGTGGCCGAGGCCCTGGGCGACGGCCTCGACGTGCTCGCCACCGTCAAGGCCGCCCTCGACCCGAACGGGATCTGCAACCCTGGCAAGCTCGGCCTGCCCGACCCGTTCGGCGCGGTCTCCTGGCCGGCTCCGTGAACCTCGACCGCCTCGTCGTGCTGCGAGGCGCGGCGGCCGGGTCGATCCTGGCCGTGCCCGCCGCGCTGGCCAACGGCATCCTGGCGGCCCAGGACGACCGTTCCGCCGCCCTCTCGATCCTGACCCTCGTGGTCCTGGTGGCCGGTTTCGCGGTGGCCGGCTTCTCGGCCGGCCACGAACGCCCCGACGACGCCCTCCGCCACGGCGTCGCGGCCGCCCTGGTGGCCTTCGTGCTCGTGCAGGCACTTGCAGTGCTGAACCGCCTCGACCGGGGCACCGGCGTCTCGCTGGCGTCCATCGTGGTCACCGCGTTCCTCGCCGCCGGTGCCGGGGCCACCGGCGCCAACCTCGCCGTTCGTCGCCAGGCCAGCCGCCAAGCCGGTCGCCAGGACAGGAGACCACGATCGTGAAGCTGCTCGTAGTCGACGTCGGCACCAGCGGCGTCCGGGCGGCCATCGTGGAGCCAGGACTTGGGGTCACGCACAGCCACCGGCGCGAGGTCCTGCCGTCGTCGCCCGCTCCTGGCCTCGTCGAGTTCGACCCCGTCGAACTAGCTGCCGCCGTGCTGGCCGTGGCCTCGGAGGCGGCCGACGCCGGGGGAGTTGACGCCGTCGGCATCGCCAACCAGCGCGCCTCCACGATCGTGTGGGACCGGGCCACGGGCGAACCGGTCGGCCCCGGTCTCGGCTGGCAGGACCTGCGGACCATCGGCGGGTGTCTCACCCTTGCCGCCCAAGGGTTTCGGGTGGCGCCCAACGCATCGGCCACCAAGGCTGCCCACCTGCTCGACCTGGCCGACCCCGATCGCACCCGCGACCTGTGCGTCGGCACCGTCGACAGCTGGGTGGCCTGGACCCTCTCGGGCGGTGCGCTGCACGTGACCGATGCCAGCAACGCCGCCCTCTACGGCCTACGCACCGTCGACCAGACCGATTGGCACGACCCGGTCCTCGAGGCATTGAACATCGCCCGTGACGTGCTGCCGACGGTGGTCGACTCCATCGGCGTGATCGGCGAGGCCAGCGCCCTCGACGGTTCGCCGCCCATCGCCGGGATGCTCGGTGACCAACAGGCATCGCTGCTGGGCCAGGGCTGCGTGCAGTCCGGCCAGGCCAAGATCACGTTCGGCACCGGGGCCATGTTGGACCTGTGCCTCGACGATCGGCCGACGTTCGCCACCGTGGGCACCGGCGGCACCTTCCCGATCGTGACGCGCCGCGAGGGTGGCCGACGCCGGTGGGGCCTCGAAGCGGTCATGCTGGCCGCCGGCACCAACGTCGAGTGGCTGCGCGACGATCTGGCCATCATCGATTCGGCCGAGGCCTCGCACCAGGTCGCCGCAGCCTGCGACGACGCCGGCGGGGTCGCCTACGTGCCTGCCCTGCTCGGGCTGGGCACCCCAACCTGGGACTACGGCGCCCGCGGTGCCCTGCTCGGCATCACCCGGGGCAGCGGACGTCCCCAGATCGTGCGGGCCGTCCTGGAGGGCATCGCCCAGCGCGCCGCCGACCTGGTCGACGCGGCCGAGACCGACGGCGGGGTGGCCATCCCCGCCCTCCGCATCGACGGCGGCATGGCGGCCAACCCCACCTTCACCCAGGCCTTGGCCGACGCCACCAACCGTCCGGTGGAGGTGTCGCCCGAACGAGAGGCCACCACCCTAGGCGCCGCCTACGCCGCTGGTCTGGCCCTCGGAGCCTGGTCCGGAGACGACGACATCGCCGCCACCTGGGCGCCCACCGAGGTGGTGGAACCCGTCGGCAGCTTCGACCGGGAACGTTGGGCCGAGACGTTGCGACGAGCCGAACGGTGGTTCCCCGAGCTCTCGGCCATCTCGTTCTGACCGGTGCCCGCACCGCCTCCGCCGACCACCGGCGCTCACCTGGACTCGGGGCACGCGCGATGACCACACTTCCCCGCAGGCGATCCGACGGCGCCCGGGCCTGGGCCCGGCGGCCGGGCCGGTCTGCACTCGTCTCGACCCCAGGAGGAACCCGCGTGCCGAACGAAGAGGCCGAGACCACGGCCGCCGCCCCCTCCCGGCGCACCTTCCTCACCCGTGCCGCTATGGGCGGCGCGCTGGTGGGCGCCGGTGCGGCCGCCGGCCCGTTCGGCCTGCTCACGTCGACCGCCGGCGCGCAGGACACTCCGGTGAACGGTCTCCAGCAGGCGCCGCCGCTCGACGACACATCCTTCGCGGCCTTCGCGGTGCCACTGGAACTGGCGGCGGTGGCGGGCTATCAGCTGGCGCTCGGGGACGATCGCCTCGACGGGACCTGGACCGAGCTGGCCCGGACCTTCCAGGGTCACCACCAGGCCGTGGTCGACACGCTCACCGAGGCGTTGGCCGAAGGATCCGGCGACGCGCAACCGAACGAGGTCGTGCTGGCCAACGCCAGGCTCGCCCTCGCCGGAGCCGCCGATCAGGAGGCGGTCCTGCTCGCCCTGTCCGAGATCGAGAGGACCCTCAGCGCCACCCACCTCTACGCCCTGGCCGGCATCACCGACGCCGGACTGGCCAAGGTCGTTGCCCAGGTGCTGGCCACGGAATCGCAACAGGGGGCGGCGCTCGGCCTGGCCGGTGGCGCCCCGATGGCCACCCTCACCCCGGCCGCCCTGACGACCGACGGTGCCCGCACCGATGTGAGCGAGAGCGCGGTGAGCCCAGCCACGACCGCTCCCGCCGAGGACACCGCCACCACCGAGCCAGGCGGGTCGTCGACGGAGGACGGCGCCGACAACCCGGACAACGCCGGTGAGACGGGCAGCTCAGGCGGCAGCTCGGGCAGCAACAGCACCGAGACCGGCGAGGCGGGCGGCGCGGGCGGCGACTCCAACAGCACCGAGACCGGCCAGGCGGGCAACTGATGGGGCCGCACCAGCGACCCGGCACGGATCACGACGAGTCCGCCGTCGAGAAGGACCTCGAGCTCGACATCGACCTGGGAGCCGGAACCGGGTCTCCGCCTTCGGTCGCCTCCATTACGAGTCGCCGCCAGGTCCTGCGCGCCGGTGGCCTCGGGTTCTTCGGCGCCAGCTTCCTCGGCGCCTTCGGTGCCGCTTCCCTGGCGGCCTGCGGCACCGAGGACACCCAGGCGGGCATCTCGGGTGCGCCCAGGACGTCGACCACCGAGACGCCGACCGTGCCGACGTCTGCACCCAGCGAGGTCGACCTGGCCGAGGACGCCGTGCAACTCGGCACCGCCGCGTCGGTCGAGCGGCTCGTCGCCGAGGTCTACGGCGCCCACGGTCCCAAGCTCAGCACCACGGCCCTGCGCGCCGCAGCCGCCGACTACCAGTCCGCCCACGAGGCCGCGGCTGAGTACCTGCTCGCCAACGGCGACGTGGTCGACGGAGCCGGCCGGTCCAACGCCTACCTCCAGGCCAACCTGGTCGATCCGGTCGCCCCGACGCTGACCAACGACACCGCCATCCTGGGGTTCCTGGGCCAGCTCGAGTCGACGCTCGTGGCCGGCTACCTCGGCGCCGTCGGCGTCCTCACCAGCGCCGACTGGCGCCAGCGGGTCATGACCTTCGGCGGGGCCGGCGCCCGGCGGGTGGCGGTGCTGGCCGGTAGCGGGGATGGCAGCCCGGAGGACAGCGCACCCACCGAGGCGCTCTATCCGCTCGTCGACCTCGTCCCCGGTGAGGCGTTCATCGGTCGAGAGGACCCCGAAGCGGCCGGCGGCTGACGTCGGACCTACACTCGCCACGACGGTGAGCCGGCCGGGTGGCCGCGGTCGCCGCCCCGCTTCGGTGGGTCGGTGGTCGAGGAAGGTCGGGGCTCCACAGGGCAGCGGTGCTGGCGAGAGCCAGGCGGGGGCGACCTCGCGGATCGGGTCACAGAGAAACAGACCGCCGATGGCCGGAGCGATCCGGCACAGGTAAGGGTGAAACGGTGCGGTAAGAGCGCACCAGCGGCCGGGGCGACCCGGTCGGCTCGACAACCCCCACCAGGAGCAAGGCCGAACAGAGGGCAGGGCGGCCCGCCCGCTCCTCCTCCGGGAGGAACCCTCAGGTGGGCCGCACAGATGGATGGTCACCGAACCGGAACCCGCAAGGGACCGGGGAACAGAACCCCGCCTACAGACCGGCTCACCGTCGCCACCAGCCGGCTGACCTGCCTGGGACGTGTCCGTGGCAGAGGGCCATGACGGGTCAGATCAAGGTCATCGGATGGCTCATCTGGCCCGCAGATGGTTGTTGGCCCCTCAGCGAAGGGCTACGCCGAGGTGACGGCCCGGGCCACCAGGTAGACGCCCCCGAGGATCACGAGGATCGCGGTCAAGATGGGGAGGTTGACCGCTGCTCCGGCCAGGCGCGAGCCCCGGCGACGGGCGAGGAGCGGTTCGATGCGGTGGCGGAGCCGCTCGATGAGCAGGCCGGCACCGAGCAGGACCGCCGCCAGCCCCGCGCCGTAGGCGATGATGAGCAGCAGGCCGAACCACGCCCGCCCGATCGCGATCGAGCCCAGTAGGACCACCAGCGCCGACGGGCTGGGCACCAGGCCCCCGGCGAAGCCCATGGCCATCATGTTGCGAGGCTTCATGGCCGGGCCGACCGGGACGGCCGTCTCGGGACCGGGACTCAGCGACTGGTCATGCTCGGGGTCGGCGTGCCGCCCATGGTCATGGTCGCCGTGGTCGTGGTCGTGGTCGTCGTGCCCATGGTCACGGTCGCCGTGCCCATGGTCATGGTCGCCGCGGCTGCGCTCATGGGTCCCCTCGACGTGGCTCCCCGCGGCCCGGGCTGCCGCTGCGACCGGGACCAGGTCGTGGTCGTGGTCGGCGAGTGCGTCGTGGTGCTCCTCGTCGTGGCTGTGGGTGTGGCCGCCGATCCCGTGGTGGTGGTGACGGCTGGCCCCGGGGCCGAGCGTGGGGAAGATGCGGCGGAACTGCACGGCGCGACGGAGGAGCACCACCCCGATCGCCGCCACCAACAGCCCGCTGATCGAGCCCAACACGGGATAGAAGCGTTCGGGGGCCACCGACGAGTTGCTGACCACCAGGGCCATGGCCAGCACGCCGCCGGTGTGGGTGACCGCCACCGTGGCCCCGAGGATCAGGGCGTGGCGCTTCGAGCCCCGCTGGGCGACCAGGTAGGCAGCAATGACCGTCTTGCCGTGCCCCGGCGCCAAGGCGTGGAAACCGCCGAGGACGAAGCTGACGAGGAGGGCGAACAGGGCGAACGGGATCGTCAGCTGTCGCTCGGTGATCAGCGAGCTGAGCCGGTCCGCCGACGGCAGCGGGATGGAGGAACCGCCGTCGTCGGTGTCGGCCGCCGGGCCCCCGGGCTCCACGATGATGGCGGCCTCCCGCTGGGCGAGCGGTGACTGGAGCTGGCCCCTGGGATAGTTGGTGAGCCGGTCACTTGTGCTCTCGCGTGGCACGTCAGCGTCGACGATCGTCGTCTTGTCACCGACGGCGATGATCTCGCGCCACCCGACCCGGTCGGGGAAGTTGCGGTCCACCAGCTGCAGGGTCGTGGTGCCGTCGATGTTCACGTCGGGCCCGGTGATCTCGCACACCAGCCGTAGCGTCGACAGGCCAGCCTGGCCGTCGGGGAACGAGAGGTCGTTCGACACGCTCTCAAGTGCCACCGACCGGTCATCGACCGTGAGGGCCAGGTCGGCCGCCGCGCCATCGCACGTCTCGCCGGCGTAGCGCCGCCGCTCGGCGGGTTCCAGCTCTCCGTCGCCGTCGGTGTCGAGGTCGGAACTCGCCTGCACGGTCGGTATCTCGGCCAGGTCGATCACGTAGTCGACAAGCACCTCGTCGGGACGGATCCTCAACGCGGCCGACGTGTTCACCGTGAAGTTTCCGAGTGGGTGAGCGTGCGCTGGCACCGGGATCCCGAGACCGACGAACGTGGCCAGCGAAGCGGCTACCAGGACACGACTCCCCAAGCGCATCCGCCTCGACGCCCGGATCATGTCCCGGAGGTTCGGAGATGCACTACACCGCAGGCTCGGCGTCGAGCGATGAGACGCCCCGGAGGTGCCGGCAGGGTTTCGCTCGGGATGGTCGCCACGGGGGCGACCGTACTCGGGAGCGGCGTAGGCACCTGCGCAGCTCGAGACCGGCGCATCGGTCGGACCCACGAGCTCGAGCCAACGCTCAGCGGTCTGGTGGCCTCCGTTCCGACATAGGACTATCGGCCCCCTTTCCTGCAATTCACTTGCAACAGCACCGAGGTCCGGGTCATCCCGCGCCGGCGCCTCCCCACTTTGGGGTGCGTCTCATTGCGGCCGTGTTGTGGTAGACATTGCCTGTTCCCACCTGGGCGAACGCTCACGCGACCGAAGGATGTCACGTTTCATGTCAGCACGAAAGAAAGCCCTAGGCGCCTTCGGCGCCGCGATGGTGGTAGCGGCTTCGGCCACCCCTGCGTTGGCCTCGAGCCACCGTGAGGCCCCCATCACCTCCAACGATCGCCAGATCGATGGCACCGACACCTACGCCTTTGTCAGCCCCGACAACCCCGACAGCGTCACCATCGTCGGCAACTTCAGTCCGTTCCAGCTTCCGGCCGGTGGACCGAACTTCGACTCCTTCGCCAATGAAGCCCGGTACAACCTGCACATCGACACCGACGGTGACGCGGTGCCGAACCTCACCTACCGGTACACCTTCACCGGCGGCTTCCAGGACACGTCGACGTTCCTCTACAACACCGGCGTGGTGAACTCGATCGACGACGCCACCTTGAACTTCAAGCAGAGCTACAAGGTGGAGCTGGTCGGCAGCGACGGCGCCGTGATCTCGACCGTCGTCGAGAACGGGCGCGCCGCCCCCGCCAACGTGGGCGTCGCCTCCATGCCCAACTACGGCGACCTGCGCGATCAGGCGCTGGCCACGGGTGAGGGTTCCGACGGGACCCGCACCTTTGCCGGGCAGGCCGACGATCCCTTCTTCCTCGACCTCCGGGTGTTCGACCTCCTCTACGGTGGCGACCTGTCGGAGACCGGGAACCCCGTCCTGACCGGGCTCAACGTGAACACGGTCGCCGTCCAGGTGCCCAAGTCGGTGCTGGCTGCCAACGGGCTCGATGCGAGCGGCGTCATCGGCGTCCACACCACCAGCGAGCGCCAGTCGATGCTGGCCATCAACCCCGACGGCACCCGTGCCGCCTCCGGCGACTTTGTGCAGACCTCCCGTCTGGGCAACCCGCTGGTCAACGAGGTGGTGAGCTCGGTGGCGCTCAAGGATGCGTTCAACGCCCTCAAGCCCGCCGACGACGCCAGCGTGCAGGGCCTGGTGGACCGAGTCAACGATCCCGAGGTGCCCAAGCTGATCGAGGCCATCTACGGGATCCCGGCGCCGCCGGCCCCCCGTGACGACCTGTTCTCGATCTTCCTCACCGGCATCGAGGGTCTGAACAAGCCGACCAACGTGACCCCGGCTGAGCTGATGCGCCTCAACACCAACACCCCGGTGACGGCCGAACCGAACCGCCTCGGCGTGCTCGCCGGCGATGCTGGCGGCTTCCCCAACGGCCGCCGGCTCACCGACGACGTGGTCGACATCGAGCTCCAGGTGCTCGAAGGTGCGGTCCAGGCCGACGGCAGCATCGAGCTGGTCGAGGCCCTCGCCGCCGGTGACGGCGTCGACGCCAACGACCGGGACTTCGAGGAGAGCTTCCCCTACGTGGCCCTTCCCAACCCGGGATCCGACACGGGTACCGGTGGCACCGGCGGACCGCCCCGTGGCAACGGCTCCTCGCCGTCGGGTGGTGTGGCCACCGGCTTCGGTGGTGCAGCCAACTCCGGCAGTGACAGCAACCTTCCGGTAGCTCCGCTGGCCCTCGTGGCCACCGGTGTCGCTGTCGCCGGGTTCGGCATCGGCCGGACCAAGCGCACCGCCAAGGCGTGACGCCTCGGCGTTGAACGTGGAGCGCCGCAGGGGGCCCGGCTCGTCCGGGCCCCCTGCCCGCGTCCAGAGTTAGAGCTTCGCGGCCTACGCTGGTAGCAACCCCTCTCGCAGTCCTTGCGACGCCCACGCCCGAACCCATCCAGGAGCCATCGCTGTGCCCCCGTCGCAACCGCTCGACCAAGAACCAGACCGGGACCCGTCCCCGTCCTCAGACGCCGCGGTTGCATCCGTGGAATACCCGTCGTCTCGGGCAGGAGCTCACCAAGGTCCCGTCCCGACACCCCGCCCAGGCCGACCCGCCGAGGCTCCGGCTCCTGAGCCTCTCCTGTCGATGACGCACACGGTTCAAGGCAACGGGCTCCCACACCCGTACCTGACCGCCACCGGCCACGGTCGTCCGGACCGAGCCGTCGTACGGGGAGAGGCCGTCGCCATCGGATCTGCGGCTACCGCACCGATGCCAACATTCGCACCGACCCCACCCGCACCAAACCCAGCGTCGGAGCCGAGGCCAGAGCGCACGTCGACTGGACCCACCAGCGCCCGGCGTCACCCCCGGCGTCGGGCAAAGCGCGTGTTGGTCATGGCCGGTGCGGTCTTCGTCATCGTCGGTGCGGTGGCCACCGCCATGAGCTTCGGGTACACCGTCTCGCGCAACGCAGGCGATGCCCAGGTCAGTGCGGTGGCACCGCGACCCCCTGGCCCGGCGGTCACGACCACAGCGCCGCCCCCCACCTTGGCCGAGACCATCCCCACCGTCCCGGTGCCCACCACCGAGGAGCCCCAGCTGGGTAGGCCGCCGTCGCCACCGATCTCGATCGTTCCGCCGGTTCCACCTCCGGACTGGACGCCCTTGGCCGTACGGATCCCGAAGATCGACGTCGAGGCTCCCATCGACGGGTTGGGCGTCGACGCCGAGAACGCCCTGGAGGTCCCCGAAGACTCGGAACGGGTCGGGTGGTGGACCGGTGGCGCGGAACCGGGACAATCCAATCCGGCGGTGCTCGTCGGTCACCGCGACTCGAGTACCGGCGCCGCAGTGTTCTTCGGACTCGACCAGTTGGAACCCGGTGACGAGATCGAGGTCGACCGAGCCGACGGATCGACCGCCCGGTTCGCCATCGAGAGCCTCGAGAGCCATCCCAAGACCGAGTTCCCCACCTCCTCGGTGTACGGGTCGACCGACGGTTCGTCGCTGCGACTCATCACCTGCTTCGGGGCGTTCGACGAGGTCGCGCGCTCCTACGATGACAACCTGGTCGTCTACGCCAACCTCATCGTGTGAGCCTCCTCCGTCGACCCATCGTCTTGATCGGAGTCGCCCTGGTGGTGGTCGGGTTGGTCGCCACCTTCCTCTCACTGCGAGACGATGCCTCGTCAGGCCCCGACGGGGCTTTACCGTCGTCGACATCAGTGCCGACCTCCGCCGACGCCAATTCTCCCCAGGAACGGGTCATCCGGCTCCAGGCCAAGATCACCCAAGACCCTGATGACTGGGAGTCGCTGGCTGCACTCGGGCAGGCGTACGTGGGCCAGGCCGCGGTCAACGGCGACCCATCGCTGTACCCCCGGGCCGAGGAGAGCCTCGACCGCTCCCTCGAAGTGCAGCCCGACGCCAACCTCCCGGCGTCGATCGCTCAAGGCTCGTTGGCCGCAGCCCGCCATGACTTCGATCTCTCACTCGAGTGGGCCGAGAAGGCATCGGCGATCGCCCCCGATGACGCCAACGTCCAGGCGGTGATGGGCGATGCCCTGTTGGAACTGGGACGCTACGACGAAGCGTTCGCGGCGTTCCAACGAATGATCGACCTCCGCCCCGACCTGGCGGCGTACTCGCGCATCTCCTACGCACGCGAGCTCCAGGGCGACGTCGACGGGGCGGTGACGGCGATGGCCGCCGCCGAGTCTTCGGCGTCGTCGGGCAGCGACGCCGCCTTTGCCGCGTTCCAGCTCGGCGAGCTGGAGTGGCACCGGGGCCGGACCGACACAGCCGTCAACCACTACCGCCGTGCCGCAGGTCTCGATCCCGTCGCAGTGAGGGCAGAGGCTGCGCTGGCACGAGCGGCCTACTACGCCGGCGACGAGGACGATGCCATCGACCAGTACCGGTCCGTCGTCGGACGACTCCCGCTCCCCCAGTACGTCTCCGAGCTGGCCGCCATCTACACCGTCACCGATCAACCTGACCGGGCCGAGGACCAACTGCGGCTCCTGGCGGCCCAGCGGAAGCTGTTCGCCGATGCCGGCGTGGCGGTCGACGCCGACCTGGCCGTCATCAACGCCGACAACGGCTCGGACGTCGAGGCCAGCCTGGACGCCATGAAAGCCGAGTGGGAGGTCCGCAAGAGTGTCTTCGTGGCCGACGCCCTGGCCTGGTTGCTTCACCTCAACGGACGGTCGGAGGAGGCGCTGTCCTACTCGGACGAGGCCCTACGCCTCGGCACCCGCAACGCCCTGTTCCACTTTCACCGCTCCGAGATCCACCAGGCCCTGGGCGACGACGAAGCGGCGAGCGCCGACCTGGCGACCGCCGAGGAGATCAACCCCAACTTCTCGATCCTCTACTCCGGCCGCCCGTAGGTCCGGCTGGCGACAGGGTGGGCGGCTTCAGGGACGGCCTCCACTGTACGCCGCTGCGCGCGCTGCAAACTCGTCCCCAATGCGAATTACTCGCTACAACGACAGGCTTGGTGTAGGGTGCGCGCATGCACAGGATTCTCGGAATCGGAATGGCCCTGATCATCGCCTCGGCGAGCGTGGCCTGCGGGAGCGACGCGGACGACGGAACGAACGCCCCTGCCGGTCGCTTGAAGATCGCCACCACGGTCGCCCCCATCACCAGCATCGTGGCCAACATCGTGGGCGACCGGGCCGACGTGGAGGGGATCGTCCCCGAGGGCACGAACTCGCACACCTTCGAACCCGAGCCGAGCGTGGCCGAGCTGTTGTCGACCGCCGATGTCGTCTACATCAACGGACTGGTCCTCGAGGAGCCCACCAAAGAGCTGGCCGACCAGAACCTCAAGGACGGGGCGGAGCTCGTCGAGTTGGGCACCCAGGCGATTCCCGAGAGCGAGTACCAGTACGACTTCTCCTTTCCCGAAGAAGAAGGAAAGCCCAACCCGCACCTGTGGACCGATCCCACCTTGGCGCTCGACTATGCCGAGATCGTCAAGGACGACATGTCCGAACGCGACCCCGGCAACGCTGAGTACTACGCAGACAACTACGAGAAGTTCTCCGACCTGATCGAAGGGTTCGACACCGCCATGCGCGAAGCTTTCGCCACGGTGCCCGAGCGCAAGCTGCTCACCTACCACGACGCCTACGCCTACTTCGCCGACACCTACGACTGGGACGTGATCGGCGCCATACAGGTCTCGGACTTCGAGGACCCCACGCCGGGTGAGGTGGCCGATCTCATCGACCAGGTTAGGGAGGAGAAGGTGCCGGCCATCTTCGGGTCCGAGGTGTTCCCCAGCCCGGTCCTCGAACAGATCGGCAAGGAGGCCGACGTGGAGTACGTCGACGAACTGCGCGACGACGACCTCCCGGGCGAGCCGGGCGACGCCAAGCACTCCTGGCTGGGGCTGATGCGCTTCGACTACATCACCATGACCGAAGCCCTCGGTGGTGATGCCACCGCCCTCGAGGCGGTGGAGGTTCGCAACGTCGCCCCCGACCAGGCCGAGTACCCGCAATGACCGCGACGAGCGATGGCGAGCTGGTGCGCCTCGACCGGGTCACCTGCCGCTACGGCTCGGTGCCCGTCCTCGTCAACGTCGACCTGACGATCACCTCGACGCAGTTCAGCGGCATCGTCGGCCCTTCCGGTTCTGGCAAGACCACCCTGCTACGAGTGTTGCTGGAAACGATGGCGCCGATCGCCGGTTCGGTCCACCGGCGGCGCGGTCTTCGGGTCGGCTACGTGCCACAGGTCGAGACGGTCAACTGGAGTTTCCCGGTCACCGTGTCCGAGTGCGTGCTGATGGCCCGCACCCGGGGCCGGCTCCTGCCGTGGCGGAGCAAGGCTGAGCAGGCCGAGGTCTGCCAGATCCTCGACCGTCTCGGTATCGGCGACCTGGCGGACCGTCACATCCGCGACCTCTCCGGCGGCCAGCAGCAACGCGTCTTCATCGCACGCGCGTTGCTGGGCAAACCGGAGCTGCTCCTCATGGACGAACCGACCTCGGGGGTCGACGTGCGCACCCGACACGAGGTGCTCCACCTCCTCGATGATCTGCACCGAGAGGGGCTGGCCATCATGCTCACCACCCACGACCTCAACGGGATGGCCGCCCACCTCCCGCACCTGGTCTGCCTCAACACCGAAGTGATCGGCCAAGGAGCCCCCCGGGACGTCCTCACCGCCGACGTGCTCGAACGCACCTTCGGGGCCCGCATGGAGATCCTCGAACACGCGGGCATGCCGATCGTCCTCGATAATCACCTTTCGTCCGACAACGTCGTGAGGCTCCGACAGACAGGCGCATGATGGACGAGCTCCTTCGGCCGTTCGAGTTCGAGTTCTTCCGCAACGGCCTCATCGTGGCGACCTTCGCCGGCGCCCTCTGCGGCCTCGTCGGCGTCTACGTCGTCCTCAAGGGCATGAGCTACATCGGCCACGGCCTGTCCCACGCCATCTTCGGTGGGTTCGCGGCCAGCGCCCTGCTCGGCGTGAACTTCGTCCTTGGGGCGGGCGTGTGGGGCGTTGCCTCTGCGCTCATGATCAACGGCGTCACCCGCCGGCGGCTCATCGGCGCCGACGCCGCCATCGGCGTCATCACCACCGCCTCGTTCGCCCTGGGCCTCGCCCTGTTCGCCGTCTTCGGTCGCCGGGGTCAGAGCTTCGACGCCGCCCTGTTCGGCAGCATCCTCGGTGTCGGCATCGAAGACGTAATCGCCATCATCCTCGTGACCCTCCTCGTCGGCTTCGTCGTCTTCTTCGGGTACCGCCAACTGCTGTTCACGACCTTCGATCCAGAGGTCGCCGAGGCTTCCGGCGTACCGACCGCCCGGATCGACGCCCTCTTGATGCTCGTCCTGGCCATCTCCATCCTGGCCACCATGCAAGTCCTCGGCGTGACCCTCATCGCCGCCACCCTGGTCATCCCGGCCACCGTCGCTCGGATGCTCACCAACTCCTTCAGCCGCATGCTGCTGCTCGCCACCGGCATCGGAGCCCTCACCGGGTTCGTCGGGATGAACCTCAGCTACCACCTCGACGTCCAGTCGGGTCCCACGATCGTCCTCGTCGGTGCCGCGCTCTTCGCCCTCACCTTCATCGTCACCGGTGCCCGAGGGCTCCGGCAGGCCACAGGCCTCGACGAGCCACCATCGGCCAGCCTCGACCCGACCCACGTAGTCTCACGCTGAATCGGTCGTGGCCCCAAGTATCGTGCCCACCGTGGGTAGCAGCCGGGTCGACGACATCATCGACAAGATCCGCGTCAGCGGTGGGCGGGTCACGCAGTCTCGGCGGATGGTGGTCGAGATGATCCTGGGCCAGGGAGATCACCACCTCACCGCGCCCGAACTGATCGAGGCGATGCGAGCAGTCGATCCCGAGTTCCACGAATCGACCGTGTACCGGGTGCTCGAGAGGCTGACCGATCTCCACGTGGTGGAACAGGTCCAGGTCCACTCCGGGGCCACGGTCTTCCACCTCACCGACGCCACCCACATCCACCACCACCTGCTCTGCGCCGAGTGCGGGGCGGTCACCGAGACCAAGGGCACGCTGCTCGACGAGGTGGCCGCCCAGACCCTCGATCAGCATGGGTTCGTCCTGAACGTGAACTCGTCGACCACGTTGCTCGGTCGATGCGCGACGTGCTCGGCCACGGCTGGCTAGCACCAACGGACGGGTTCGCCCACCTGGGCTGACAGCCTCAAGCGGACGGGAGGTCGAGGCGCCCGTCGCGGAGGAGCTGGCGCCGACGCGTGGGTTCGGCCAGCCCGAAGCGACGCCATGCCCAGACGGCTGCAGCCACTCCGAGCAGTTCGAGCACGACCGAGATCGTCCAGTGGGAGACCTCGGGGATCTGGCCGCCGGCGAACGCAGTGCCCGTGACGGGCCACCAGAACACGTCGGTACGGGTGAAGGAGGCGTCGAGCACGAGGTGGCACATCAGCCCGATGGGGATGCCGAGCAGGCGGCGGCGCGCCAGCCTCCGCTGCGTGGTGGCCAGGACGACGGCCACCAGGACGCCGACGGCTCCGACCACCGAGTGCAGGAGGCGAGGGCCACCTACCGCCACCTCGGCCAGCGGCAACAGCGAGCCGGCCACCACGAAGCGGTGGTCGATGGTCGGACTCCGGAACACCGCTGCCACCATCAGCATCGACAGCACCGCGAACCAGATCAGCATCGCCCCGAACCCCGGTCGCGGTGGGCGATGGTTGCCCTGGGCGGCACGGGCGAGCGCCACAACGTGGAATCGACGGTGATCACGGGCCGGTCAAGGCACCAGGAGGCGGCCGCACTCCTCGCAGTGGGTGACCTGGTCGGGATGTTTGCGGATGCGGGCCGCCTCCACCGCCGAGAGGGTGAGGTGGCAGCCCCCGCACTGGGTGCCGATGAGCTTGGCCACCCCGATACCACCACGGCCGCCACGGAGCGCCTCGTACTCGGCGAGCAGATCGGCCGGAACGCCCTCCGCGGTGGCTTCCCGCTCCGCGGTAGCAGTCTCGAGGTCGACGGCCAGTTGAGCCTCGGCGGCGGTGAGACGCAGCTCGGCATCGGCCAGAACCGTGGTGCGCTGGGCCTGCGTGGCCAGCAGCTCGGACAGGCGGACCTCCACCGGTTCCAGCTGCTCCATGATCTCGAGGTCCTGGTCCTCGAGCTGGGTGATGCGCCGCCCGAGTGCGTCGATCTCCTTGGTCAGGTCGTTGAGCTCGCCGGCGCTGGTGACGGTGCCGCCGTAAAGCGTGTCGTCGACGCTCTTGCGCTTCACGTTGATGGTCTCGATCTCGTCGTCGAGGCGCTTCTGCCAACGGGCCAGGTCGTCGCGCTGGGTGGTCTCGGCCGCTACTGCGGCGTCGATCGCAGCAAGAGCGTCGGCGGCAGCGTCGCGCTCCTGGCGCGCCGGCAGGTGCTCGCGGAGGTGGTGGATCTGGTCGAGGTGGGTGTCGTGGGCCTGTACCTCGAGCAAGGTGTCGAAGGCGGTGGCCAAGCTAGGGCTCTCCGGGCGACGCGGTGCCCCCGGCCCTCGGCGCGGCAGGCAGCGTCGTCGACGGTCCGGCAGGCCCAGGAGGCAACGTCGTCGACGGTCCGGCAGGCCCAGGAGGCAACGTCGTCGACGGTCCGGCAGGCCCAGGAGGCACGGAGGCGCCACCCCCTGGCCTCGGCGCGGAAGGCAGCGTCGGCGACGGTCCGGCAGGCCCAGGAGGCAACGTCGTCGACGGTCCGGCAGGCCCAGGAGGCAACGTCGTCGACGGT
>JAABUN010003974.1_pt1 | contig 21327 bp, 21 predicted proteins | sample 5559311 | NCBI WGS metagenome assembly JAABUN01 (sample SAMN10711877, study PRJNA513370) | rock metagenome | isolation source: Antarctica rocks | place: Antarctica: Victoria Land, Siegfried Peak sud
AAAACCATTCATGTGCCAGATGTGGACTAAAGACTACATCCGAGGAGCGGGTACACCTGCACCATAAGGACGGAAACCACCACAACTGGAAACTTAATAATCTGGAAGCTCTACATGAGTCCTGCCAATTACTTACACATGAGCAAAAGGCACAGCCTAATTGAATCGGGAGCCGTGTAAGGCGAAAGTTTTACGCACGGATCTAACAGAGAGGTGCGCGGGGTAATACCCGCCATCGACTCTACCCAGTGCGATCGCTCCTTAGGTCGCCCTCGTCCCTTCGCTAATTTCTGCTTGTACTTCTACACATAGCGCGATCATATTTCCACTCCATAGACGCACGTTATTGAGGTTGATGTAGGTGGCGTTTTGGCAGAGAGTTTGAGCAGTAGAATAAATGGTATTTAGTAAATGTGTACTATCGTGGCGGAGATTACTGCTATCGAATTGTTGGATAGATACGAGGCTGGGGAGCGAGATTTTCGCGGACTCGATTTGTCTGGACTGCAATTGCGTAGGAGAGAAATTGGTAGGCGCAAAATCATTGTTGAAGGAGCCGATTTCTCTGGAGCGAATATGAGTAAGTGCAGATTTTCTACCCAGAATCTTCATGGCGGTATCTTCAGAAATGTTGACTTTACTCGTGCAGTCTTCGGTGACACCAGTATTCTGGATTGTGAGATGGGCTTTACCAACTTCACTGGGACTAATATCGCAGAAAGTGGTTTTGAAAGAGTCAATTTGGAAGGAGCTAACTTTACTAATGCTATTTTCTTTCAGACGGGGATATCCAAATGTAAATTGACTGACACTATTTTCAGGGGAGCTAGATTGGAAGAAAGTGAGCCTATGGACGGGAGGCTTACTCGTGTCGATTTTACTGGAGCTAGAGATTTGTACTTCGGAAGTAAAACCAAAGTTATTTTCGACCAAACTATCATGCCCGATGGCAGTATCCGCAACAATACTCCTTAGTAGTTTGAGGAAAGCCTAGCAGATGCGATCGCTTCTCGCGCTAAGCATTCTTAGAAACAATATTGCAAGGTACTTTAAGCAAAAATTGTGCTTCCTCATAGGCGTTTTTTCTACTTCAAGTAGAAAAAACGCCGTCTATTGCCACTTAATCTCTGTGCCGAAGCCTCGCTCCACTCACTCCAAATTAGTCCTTGCTTTTCTAGCCGATTGAGCGTTGGATACACTCTACCCAAACTAAGCTTAGTAGCACTGACTAAGTCAACGGTAGTTTTAGTTCCTTGGCTCAAAGCGTCAGTGACTAAACGATCGCATTCATCATTAGAAAAATTAAAAAACCTGTTGAATATGCACTGAGGTATTTTCATAGGCGATCACATCTACTGAGGAGGAAAAAACTTTGCTAAATTAACTGCTTTGAACACTGACCGTTTTAAGAACTTTCATTCTTTATGTGCATGTATTGTCTCAATAACGGGTTTAATTGAATGCAGCAAATTTACTGAATTATCTGCTCTAACAGCTAGAGGAAATAAGTATTTTTACTATTGACACCCCTCAACTTACTACTTAGACCTAAATTGCTTAGAGAGACAATAGGTGCAACCTAAGAAGGCGTAATGCTAGGAAGACTGTTGGAAATTGCTAGCTAGAGATTTGAAGAAGTTCCAATTTAACTTTTGGAGTTGGCAGTTGTTTTTCTGGTTCACCAGCGTTGAGTCAAAAAGGGGTTGCGCCGAGATTATTAGGTAACTTTCCCCTAATCACTTGCTTAACAGGTAACAGCTACTTTACGGTGATAATGCGTGGATGCGGCGTACAAACAACCCATTTTCAGTAAAAGCGATCGCTCAAGAATTATATTCTGACTTTGATACCCTAAAAGCAGAACGAGAAAAGACAGACCGGGAGATTTTAGAATGGTCTAGACACCTTGACGGTGAATAGTTGAGCCAAGAGTTTGAGTATACAAGTAATGTAGATAACAAGCATCGCGTCCTGCTAACTTGGGTATTAGTAACGCATATGTTCAATCACCAAACTCATCATCGAAGACAGGTTACAACCCTCCTTAAGCAACTTGGCTACGATCCAGGTATTGCGAATATTCCCTGGCTACCAATTTTAAATACGATTGCTTAAGTTGTAGGTACAACCTAAAGTTTATAGCAACTATGAAAGTAATCGCATACTTAAATACATAGGAAAATGCGCTCGGATAGTAAAGGAAAGTAATATCATCTCTCCATTATTCTTCGATCCACTCTGGTCCTTCGACGAAAGTTCCATCTGCCAAGAATACATTTCGCATAAAGCAATCAAGCCCAAAGTGAAAATTAGTTCCTCTGAAATCAGTAGCGATCAGAATGGCTCCATTCAGACCAGCATTCAGGAAGTTAGCTCTACTAAATGTAGCAGCAGTCAAGATGGAATAACCAAGGTTGGCATTGGAGAAATCAGTTCCTGTACAGTCAGCTCCACTGAGATCGGTTCTGCACAGATTGGCATAACTCAGGTTTACATTGACCAAATTGACACCCAGCATTTTAGCTCCACTAAGGTTAGCGTTACTGAAATTGGTGTCACTAAAATCAATACCAATCAAATCAGCCCCGCTCAAATTAATCCCACTCAGATTGATATCTTTCATCAGCAAAGTGGTGAGACGAAGATTCCTAAAGTCACGCTCCCCAGCAGCATATCTTCTCAACAAGGTTCTTCCTTCAATTAATTTTCGCTCAGTAGTCATAATTCAAATCTTCAATTAACTAACATCTAAAATACCGCCCAAACCGTCTGGCGCAAACGGTAGCGATCGCAGCTAATGAGGCAGAAGTTTGTATGAGCGCGATCGCATCTTCCTTGTCCAGATACGCTAATCTATTCCTAATTGGCGAAAAAGGAACGGCGATGAACTGGTGGCAACGACTGAAAAAAAATCCTCTAGCCCGATTTGGGGCGATATTGCTGTTAATTTTCTATATATCAGTATTTGCGGCGGATTTTGTTGCCCCTTACGATCCTTACGATGCTCAGGCAAATGGCTCTTTATTGCCGCCAACTACAGTTTACTGGAATGACGAGGCGGGGTTTGCTCCTCACGTTTACCCTACAACTCAAGGTAAAACAGACTTAGAAACAGGCGATCGCAAATTAATTGTAGATCGTCAAAAACCTGCCTGGTTGAGGCTATTTGTCCAGGGTGCGCCCTACCAAATGTTTAAGTTTAGTCTGCCTTTACCTCCCACGTTTCAAGAAGTAGAAATATTTGGCGGTATTCCTGGCAATTTACACTTATTTGGAACTTCAGGAGACGCAAAGTTTAATCTACTCGGAACTGATGAACAAGGGCGCGACGGGTTTACGCGATTATTGCATGGTGGGCGAATTAGTCTCAGTGTCGGCTTACTAGGAATTGCAATTACTTTCCCTTTGGGGATGATTGTCGGTGGGATTTCTGGCTACTTTGGCGGCTGGACGGATAGCATTATTATGCGCTTGGTAGAAGTGCTGATGACAATTCCGAGCTTATACCTTTTAGTTGCTTTAGCGGCGGTTTTACCGCCGGGATTGAGTAGTAGCGAAAAATTTATCTTGATTGTCTTAATTACTTCTTTTATTGCCTGGGCGGGGTTAGCGCGGGTAATTCGCGGACAAGTATTGTCAATTAAAGAGCGCGAATTTGTCCAAGCAGCAAAAGCTATGGGTGGCAATTCGTTTTATATTATCCTCCGCCACGTTCTGCCCCAAACTGCTAGTTATATTATCATCTCTGCAACTCTTGCTGTTCCCAGCTTTATTGTGGCGGAGTCGGTACTTAGTTTGATTGGTTTGGGGATTCAGCAGCCCGATCCTTCTTGGGGTAATATGCTGTCGCTGGCAACTAATGCTTCAATTTTGGTGCTGCAACCTTGGCTCGTATGGCCGCCAGCATTACTAATTATTCTCACCGTATTGGCGTTTAATTTGCTAGGTGATGGGTTACGCGATGCTTTAGATCCGCGCAGCATTAGGCGATAAATCCTTACTCAAACCAATGGCTAATTCCAAATCCTACCGCCCGATTGGGATTAGATAACTCAACAGCTAAATTTAGGGCGGATTTTCTCCCAATTTCTGTTTCAAAGGCTGAGGAGAAAACCGCATCAATGTTGTAATTTTGGCAAAATTGACGCAAGCGAGAAGGAAAACCAACAATACTAGGTTTAATCACAAAAATCCCTCGCCAACCCTGCTGATAGCAAGCCTGGAGTTGGTTAAAAGTAGCGACAGATTCATCTAACGCGATCGCAGTTTGATAACAATTACTTAATTGCTGCATCTGCTCAAACTTTTCTACTCCTAGCGGCTGTTCGATAAATTCAATTACTTTGCTATTGTCACAAGCTTGCAGCCAAATGTTAGCTTCATCGTAAGTCAGCCCGCCGTTAGCATCTAAGCGCAAGATTGCTGATTCTGGTAAAGAGTGCGTAATTGCTGCAAATATTTCTAATTCCTCCGCAATTGGGTAAACTCCAACTTTCCATTTAAAGGTGCGATAACCTTGTTCCCAAAGCACGCTCCATTGTTGTAATGCAGCAATTCCTGCTGGTAGCAAGCCACTGTAGGTTAGCTGGGAATAATTTTGATTTTTTGCTTCCAATGCTGACTCAAAGCCAGATTGACAAGCCGGAAGCGAGTCAGGAATTGAGCAAATAGTTTCTGCTGTAATTTCTGTTGATACTTGACGGCAATAGTTGAGGGCTTGGGTTACAGTTTCAGATCCAAACCAGCTAATCGGAGCAATTTCTCCCCAACTGGTTTTGCCTGCGCCATCTGTAAGACTTAAGATAATTCCTTCTCTAACTTCCCACTTGCCGTGACTTGTTTTTAGAGGTTGCTTAAACGTGCGTTGGTAGGGCTGAAAATGAAATTGGTACATCAACCGCCTGCAAGCATAAATCCCAAACTCAAAAGTAATCCACTCCAAAAATGCAAGGCTACAGCGATAAACTTGCAATTACTAACTTTTTCTGGGCGATCGTGATTTTGCTGTACGTGCCGAACTAATTTAACAGCAAAAGGGCAACTCAACCAAATAAGTAGTGTCGAAATTGGGAAGCTTCCCAAGCTTACTAACAAAGTTGTTAAAAAATAAATGCTTCCACTTAGCCAAGGTAACAACTTAGCAGCATTTAAAGTACCCAATCGCACAATAGGCGATTTCTTTGCGGCGGCTAAATCGTCGGCTATTTGATGAAAGTGAGAACAAAATAATATTAAACTTGTAGCAACTCCTACAATAACTGAAGCTGCAAAGCTAGTTATAGAGAAGCTTTGCGTTTGGCTGTAGTAAGCGGCGGCAACAGCTAAAGGTCCAAAACAGATAAAGCAAATAATTTCCCCTAAACCCTGATATCCCCAGCGAAAAGGCGGCCCTTGGTAAGTGTAGCCTAGTCCGCAACACAATAGAATTAAGCCAATAATAGTTGCGTCTTTTTGCCACCAGGCGATTTCTAGTATTCCTAACAATCCCAAACCTAAAAACAGATTACCCAACCAAAAAATTAACTGCTTATTTCCAGTTAAATTTACTAATGAATGAGCTTTATTTTTATCAATTCCTGTTTCCGAATCAAAGACATCGTTGCTGAGATTAATCCAAGCAACAATTAAAATAGCCGACATTAAAAAAGTGGAAAACCGCAATCCTTGAAATTCTTGAGTTTCGGCAAAAGCTACAGCTGTTCCTACCCAAATAGGAATAATAGCCACACTATACATTGGCGGCTTAATTGCTGCCATCCACAAATTAGGTTTTGGATAAGAAATTAATTCAGTAGTCATATATTAAATTTTTAGTATTTTAGTAAAAAAGAGTGGAAAGTAAAAAATGTTTTAATTTTACGAACAGAACACAAACAATTGAACGTAAAATACAGTTAATCAGTAATATTTAATCGGTAGGTTTACATTGATTTTTTATACAACTTAATTTCTACCTTCCAAACTAAGACAGTTATTCGGTAACATAGAGCAATCCCTACCAATAGCAAGGACTTCCCGATTAAAACTGAAACATCGTTGAAGCAATAAGCATAAAACTTAATCTCTGACTAAGTGGTTAAAGGTCACCCCAATATGATACCTCTAGAAATATCATTACAATAAGTCGCTTTTTAGGAACAGAAGTTTAAAAAAATTTACTATTGTTACATCCATGCTAGTTCTACCGTGTTGTACTTTTTCTTTAGACTACAAAAAACTATATCAATTTCTCTTAGCTTGCCAACAAAAATGTTTGCTTAATAGTTGCCAACAATTCGTTAGCATACCTATAGCAATTGAACAAGTAGATCCGTTAGTTATTTTTGAAAATATTGCCCAAAAGCAGCAGTTAAGTTTTTATTTTGAGCATAAAGGCAAGCAAGAAGCAACGGCGGCTATTGATGCGATCGCGCAATTACACTTGCAAGGTAAAAATAGATTTAGTAAAGTCCGGGACTTTATCAAATCATGTCAAATAAAGACAGTAACTTTTAGCAATCTTAATAATATTTCCTTAGCGCCGCGTTTTTTCTGTAGTTTCAGTTTTTTCGACGACAACGAGCGAGATTATCCTTTTCCCGCAGCTACAGTATTTTTACCGCGCTGGCAAATTACTAAATATAGCGACTTTTGTATCTTAATTGCCAATCTAGCAATCGATGGCAATACAAACTTAGAATTATTATTAGATAAATTTAAACATAATATCCAAAATATTCTGAGCTTAGATTATCAGCTAAACAAATATAATTTGCCAAGCAAGTTTAGAAGCAAAGATGTATCAAACGTAGATAAATTTAAACAAACAATATTATCTGCTCTTGAATCCATCCACAAAAAAAAACTTGATAAAATTGTCCTAGCTCAAACCCTAGATGTCTTATCTGTCAAAGATTTTAGCTTATATAATTCATTAAATAATCTGCGGCAAATCCATCCAAATTGTTATGTATTTTCAATCAGCAACGGCAAAGGACAAAACTTTATAGGTGCAAGTCCAGAACGTCTAATTAGCATACGCGATCACCAATTAATTATCGATGCCTTAGCAGGTTCCGCACCTAGAGGAAAAACCGCTTTGGAAGACGCAGACTTAGCCAATCTATTATTAAATAGCGATAAAGAAAGACGCGAACATAGAGTAGTAATAGATTTTATTACTCAACATTTGCAGGAGCTAGGAATACAAGCTAATATATCACCGCCGAGACTGCGCCAACTATCAAATATTCAACACCTATGGACACCAATTGAGGCAAACTTGCCCAATAACGTGCATCCCTTAGAAATTGTAGCCCAATTGCACCCGACTCCAGCCGTTGCGGGGGTAGCTAGAAATGTAGCTTGCGCGGAAATTCGGCGCTATGAAGACTTTGAACGAGGATTATACGCCGCACCTTTAGGATGGATAGACTACCAAGGAAACAGCGAATTTATTGTCGGTATTCGCTCTGCCCTGATAGATGGCGATCGCGCTAGACTATACGCAGGAGTTGGAATCGTGAAGGGTTCCGATCCCGATAAGGAATTAGCGGAAATTCAATTAAAACTCCAAGCACTGCTTAAAGCATTGGTTTAGCTTATTCTAAATCTCGATGCTGAAAAGCCTTAGCATTAACTCCCGTATAAGTCGCCGCAATATGTCCATCACCCACAAGCTGATACTTATAAGTTACAAGCCCTTCTAAGCCTACTGGGCCGCGAGGAGGCAGCTTTTGGGTACTAATTCCCACTTCTGCTCCAAAACCGTAGCGGAAGCCGTCAGCAAAGCGCGTAGAACAGTTTTGATAGACCCCTGCGCTATTAACTTGGGCTAGGAAAATATTTGCCGCCGTAGAGTCTTCCGTTGCGATCGCATCTGTATGACCTGAACCATAATAATTAATATGGGAAGTCGCATCGGCCAAAGAATCGACGATTTTGATTGATAAAATTAAGTCGCTGTATTCTGTCTCCCAGTCTGTATCGGTGGCGGGGATGACATCAATAATTTTGCGCGTACTTTCATCGCCTCTTAATTCTACAGAATGTTGTTGCAGGGCGGTAGCGACGATGGGCAGAAATGTTGCAGCAATGTCAGTATGAACTAGCAGAGTTTCTATAGCATTGCAAGCGGCGGGATATTGAGTTTTGGCATCAATAGCAATTTTCACCGACTTAGCCACATCCGCCGCCGCATCGACGTACAAATGGCATATTCCTTCAGCATGACCTAATACGGGAATATGCGTATTATTTTGCACGAAGCGGACAAAAGAATTTGAGCCTCTGGGGATAATTAAATCCACATACTTATCTAACTTTAATAGTTCTAAAGTTTCTGCTCTAGTTGTTAGTAATTGGACGACTTTAGGACTAATATTTGTTTGGGCGAGTCCTTTGTGAATTGCTGTTAAAATTGCTTGACAAGAATGAATCGCCTCTTGTCCGCACTTAAGAATTACCCCGTTTCCCGACTTAATTGCCAAAGTAGAAATTTGAATTGCCGCATCGGGTCTTGCTTCAAAAATAACTCCCAAAACGCCAACTGGGCAAGTAACGCGCTTAAGAATTAAATTGTCATCTAGCTGACGGTAAATTTGGACTGCACCTACAGGATCTCTTAATTTAGCAACATCTCGAACTCCAGCAATTGCATCTTTTAGCTTGGCTTCGTCCAGTTTTAGGCGGTTGTATAAAGGCTTAGAGATTCCGGCGCTGACGGCGGATTGGCAATCAATTCCATTGGCGGAAATAATTTGGGACTTTGCTGATTCTAAAGCTTGAGAAATCGCTTCTATTGCCCGATTTTTATCCTCGGTGGTAAGCAGGGCGAGGTTTTGAGCATTATGGCGACAAGTAGTTGCAACTTCAATTAAAGAATTATTCATACAAATTACTTAGACAAATATTGCATCGTTATATTAATAGTTTTATTTTGGCTTACACCGAAACTTGCTTCAGTAAACTTGGGGGGGCGAGTTTTTGCTCTAGGATTATTAGAAATACCAAAACCTTCAGAAGGGATACCAAAAAAGTTTGTATTTAGTTTGCTGTCGCTATTTTTATCTTCAAATAAAGTCACGGCATAAGTACCAGGTTTTAAGCCGTAAAAATCTTTAGTTGCCAAGTTGCCATTAATTTTAGTACATCCACTTTGGACTACACCTCTAGCACTATTTGGAAATCCTTGTTCACTAGAGTAAACTCTCAAGCAAACTTGCCCCGATTTATGCCGCAATCCATCTACCACTACCGTTAGTTTTGCTGTAGGTTGCGCCTTTACCGAAAAGGACATCAAGCCAGCTAGAGTGGCTACTAAAAATACACTAAAAAAGTTAAAGGTTTTGTTCATAACTTATTTTATTGAAAATCTGCCTGGATTGCTGGCAAAAGCGCGATCGCATTTTGGTTATTGCTAATGCGATTTTACTAGCAACTTTCTAAACATGCAGGATATATGGAGCGTCGTCTAGTTGGTAATTTATTCGTGCTAGGGCATAGTAAACCACATCTAAAGAGTAAAAGTGAGCGTCTTTCTCGTATTTCAACCCAGCTTTTTCCATTACTCGCCGCGAAGCAGTATGCTCTGGTAAGGTAATAGCAACAATTCGAGCTAATTTAACTTCTTCAAACCTGTAACGGAGACTAGCTTTTGTTGCTTCTGTAGCTATGCCTTGATTCCAGTAAGCTTGAGCGAATCGATAGAGAATTTCTACCTCTGGGCTATCGGGAAGAAAATTAAGACCGCAATGCCCGATTAATTGATTGCTTTTTTTCTCAAGCACAGCCCACACACCAAAGCCGTGCTGTTTCCAATGGTTCATAAAAAATTCTAAAATTTCCTTTGTTGCTTGTTGTACATGCTCTTTAGGTATTGCTCCTCTAGGAGAGTATCGCATCACCTCTGGATTGCTCAAGATAATAGCAAGTTTGTCTAAATCGTCTAATGAATACTGCCTTAGTCGCAGCCTTTGGGTTTCAATCTCTAGCATGGTGACAAATTAGCAGGGCGATCGCTACCTTGGAGGAAATGTAAAGATAAGAAAGTTACAAAAATTACTATTTAGGCATTAAATGACTAGCGTATCACCTGCAATATCGCCTTTGGAAAGTCGCCAGCCAAGGGAAAGCGACTGGCGATTATTCCTCCGGTTAGTACCTTATGCGCGTCGTCACGGGCGATTGCTATCGATTTCGATGTTGTTGCTCGTACCATTAGCGATATCTGGGGCGCTGCAACCTATTTTAATTGGACAAGCAATATCTTTAATTCGCAACGAATTAAGTGCTTATGAATTTTTGCGAAATCTCCCCCTAGCTCAAGGATTGGGGATTTTAGAAGGGTTATTGCTTGTAACCGTCGTAATTAGGCTAGTATTTTCCGGGATTCAAGGCTATTTGGTACAAAAAGTAGGGCAACAAATCACCGCAGATATTCGAGACGATTTATTTGAGCGCGTTACCTCTTTAGCGGTACGTTTTTTTGATCGCACTCCGGTAGGAAAATTGATAACTCGTCTGACTAGCGACGTTGAGGCGTTGGGAGATGTCTTTACAACGGGGGCGATTGGGATTGTCAGCGATATATTTTCCATGCTGGTAATTGTCGTGTTTATGTTTAGGGAGCAATGGCAATTAGCTTTGATGCTGGTGTTGATGCTATTGCCAATTACTGGGCTAATTATTTACTTTCAGCAGCAGTACCGGATTGCAAATTACAAAGCTAGAGAAGAATTATCGGCGCTCAATTCTACTTTGCAGGAAAATATTGTTGGCATTAATGTAGTGCAGTTGTTTCGCCGGGAAAGATTCAACTCTGAGTTGTTTCGCACTACTAACTTGCGCTACATCAAAGAAGTAGACGTAACTATTTTCAACGACTCCGCCGTATCGGCAACTTTAGAATGGATTGCCTTAGTTGCGATCGCCGCAGTGCTATGGTTGGGTGGATTATTTATTTTGCGCCAACAGCTAGATATTGGGCGATTATCTACCTTTATCTTATTTGCCCAACGTTTATTTGACCCATTGCGGCAATTTGCGGAGAAATTTACCGCTATTCAAGCAGGTTTTACGGCGGTAGAGCGAGTTAGCGATATTTTAGACGAACCAATTGAAATTCGCGATCCTGAAAAAGGGAAAAGGGCCATTGCTTCGATGATATCTATGGGCGAAATTCGCTTTGAAAATGTCTGGTTTGCTTATAAAGATGACGATTATGTGATTAGAGACTTAAGCTTTACTATAAATCCTGGGGAAAAAATTGCTTTAGTAGGGCCGACAGGAGCAGGAAAAAGCTCAATTATTCGTCTATTGTGCCGCCTTTACGAACCTAGCCGGGGGCGTATTTTGGTAGATGGGATAGATGTTCGAGATTTACCGCAATTTGAATTGCGCCGTCGTCTGGGCGTAATTTTACAAGAGGGTTTCTTATTTGCTGGCGATGTGAAAAGTAACATCACCTTGGGTGATACCTACTCAATGGACGAAATTCGTTCGGCGGCCCAAAAAACTAATGTAGATAGTTTTATTGAACAACTACCTCAAACCTATGACACTCCGTTGCGAGAGCGGGGTACAAACCTCTCTAGCGGTCAAAAACAGTTATTAGCCTTTGCACGAGCGGCTATTCGCAATCCACCAATATTAGTATTGGATGAAGCAACAGCGAGTTTAGACGTGGGGACAGAAGCTTTAATTCAAGACGCGCTAGATAAGTTGTTAGTTGAACGTACTGCGATCGTTATTGCTCACCGTCTTTCAACTATCCGTAATGTAGATCGAATTTTTGTATTGAAGCGCGGACAATTAATTGAGTCTGGTAGTCATGAGGAATTATTGCAACAAGGAGGACTATACGCCAGCTTGCATAATCTGCAAATGTTTGGAAGTTAGACTATATCCTAAAATTATTTGATTAATATGACAGCAGCAATAATAGGTGTTAACGAACAGGGAAGCGTTGTAATCCCAGCAAGCTTACGTCAGGAATTAGGTTTAGTTCCTGGCTCAAAGTTGATAGTTTACTTAGAATGCAGAAAAATTGTTTTAAAGCAGCCAGAGGATGTTTTCAGGCGGTTGCGTACCTTTAATTCTCTTACCTTTTTAGTAGATGAGTTAATTGAGGAGCGACGGGCAGAGGCGAGACATGAGTAATTATATTTTAGATGCCTCAGCAATTCTAGCTTTGATTAATTTGGTGTTGCCCAATTTTTGGAACGCCTAACAATTAGGCAATTTGAGCCATGTTTGTATATTCAGTCAACAACTCATCATAGGTAAGACTATCTGTTTCTACTTGAGGACTCCAGATTAATTCAAACATCATCAAATAGTCTGATCGCATTGAACCTATTTTGTTTAAAGTTGTTGTTAAAGCTTCTATTGTGCGAACTTCTGTAAATATTGGGCGATCGTCTGCTGTCCCAATCACCAAAGTAACGACAATGTAGTCTGCGGAACCTTCTTCAAGGTTAGAAGTTACGGGTTTTTGTTGTCTAAGCCCATTAACATTAGTGAGCGTTTCGACACTTAAATTGCTGCGTTGCTGCAATGATATCTCATTGAAAACTACTTCGGCTCGATCTCGATGAACGCTTTGCGAACTTGTCGATACATGCGTCCAGTTTTCGGCATTGCGGAGTAAAACTAAAACAGATTCTTGCATTAGCTGTAGCAGCCCCTCTGAAGAATCTGTATTTGCATTCAAACTAAGTTCAGACAACTGAGATTGAAGGCTACGAGCTTGAGCTAGTAATGCTACCTGAATTTTGCTTACAGTTACAGTGTCATTATCTAGCTCTTGTTCAGCAGTAATAGCTTTTTGACCAAAACTACCTTGGATCGCCTTTAAGACATTCAACACGAGGGTGAAAATCAATACTACTGCTAGCAGAGCGAAGCAAATAAATAGCATCAACTGCGCCCACATAGGAAGAATGACTGTATCGCCGCCGCCAGAGGAGTGATAAATTGTAGTTGTACTGGTGGTAGTTGAGCTATTACTATTACTAGGACTGGAAGAACGCCTAGATGGGCTTGAACTAGGGGACTTTTTAAAGGAGCCACCTTTGCTACGTCCTCCGGTACTTTTGGCGTAGGCTGCTTCGTTGGTATTTAGCCACGAACTGGGTTGAGAGTTCGATAGTTCAACTCCTAACCCAGCGAATACGCAGGAAAAAGCGATCGCACTCGTAAGCAATTGCCACTTCGATTTCCGTTGCATACAATATCACCACGCCTTGAAAGTTTACTCTCAAGTTATCCTGCCGATTACTTTACGGTCAAGGTAATTTATACGTAATAATTTACAAATTTAAAAAATTAGTTATGTAATTGTACTTAGGTTTCTAAGCTGTCAATAGAAATTTTGGCGTTGCTGAAGATGTAACAATTTGAGGGCAAAAAGCGCGATCGCACTATATCTAATTGTGAGCATTAAAATCCCTACCAAGGACTACCAACAATCGTAAAAGCTGACCAATAATAAGGATGAGACAAATTTCTATTTTCCAAGCCAGCAAGTTGAGGCGGGAGTTTGATATTACCTCTAGTCGTCCGCAACTGCCCTTTTTCTAGGCACACTTTCCCTCTAATCATTGCTATTTGCGCTTGTCTAAGAGCTTCAGCTTTAGTTGGTGATGTTCTTAATTGCTGATACAATTGGAATAGGCTAAAGTCCCTTCATCGCTGACAAACCACAAACTAGCTAGGCGTTGCATAATAGAAAATGACAATACAGAACTTAGCTATGAATTGCCCTCATTGTACAAGTGAAAAAGTAGTTAAAAACTGACATCTCCACTCAACCACTTTAAAGTTATCTAGCGTAATGACGGAATAAGCGCGTTCCTTCTTGGTAGTCTATGTCTAGCTCTGCTGCTCTCTTCACAGCTTCTGCTTCCGTGCATCGCAGCATTGGATCACGTTGCCAAACCAACAGATAGTAGAAGAATGCGTTGACAAATTGTAAAGCTGAAGTGTCATCGGGTGGTTCAATTGGCGCAATATAGGTGGAACAGCCCGCTTGAAGAAAAGCTTTTGTAAGTGATTCTCGCCCAGAGCCGCACGCTACAGAAATTAGAGTACACCCCTCCAACTTAACCAGAAACGGGATATTCTGTGGTGTCAGTTTCAACTCAGAATCCTGCCACTCGTTTGGTCTGCCACAAATTTCTTCTGCCACTTTGAGAAACAGCACCATATCCTCTGGTGAATCTACAACCACAGTCTCATCTTCGCCACCATGACAGAGCAAAACGAAGTACTTGCTATGAACACCCTGCCCTCCTAAGATATCAATCGCATGACTTTTCCGAATCAAGTTGTAGCAATGCACACGAAGCATCATGCATTCGAGCATGGCACGCAGTGCAAAAGCTTGATCTACAAAATCTCTATCATAAGCAATTACTACATCATCAAAATACTGCAATGACTTGGGCTGATATTCTTTACTCATAAATGGGCATAGCTTTGAACACCACAAGTATCCCTCTACTGGCTTAAATCATTCTTGTTTAGGCAATACCACTAGCTATAGCTGACTTAACCCCACATTTACCGCTAACCCCGCAAAACCTAGTTCCGCATCGCGATCTCCTATAGCTGTCTCGCAAGCGCTCAATACTAAAGCTAGTAATAAACTAATACTACTCAATAATAATTTCATAGATGCCTCGTTTAGGCTCAGTATAGGGCGAGGCAAACAATTAATTGGTCAATTTCTTGTGGATACTGCTCGTAATATGACCAAGCTGCTGCGCTTCGTACGGCGAACTTCACGAAAAGAAACTAGCGTCCAAACCGGGATGCGAGTGTCCCGAATCCGTGCATTCCCGCTCGCGTACTCCCGTAGTTATTTGAATTAGTTTATTCTGGGTTTGCTTAGAGATTACTATTACAAGTTATCGCTTGATAGTATAACGTTAGCTTTTAATGCGATCGCCCTTCTTGGTTAATCAATCTCTTTAACCTATGCCCTTATATTGCACCAAAAACCATGTAAACCAATCAGGAAGCGGCTTCTGTACAAGTTGCGGCGAAGTTTTGTGGCTGATTCCTGGGTATATTCTCGCCAGTCGTTATCGGATTATTCAACAACTCGGACATGGTGGCTTTGGGCGGACTTATTTGGCAGAAGACTTGCATCGTTTTAACGAGCGCTGCGTACTCAAACAATTTGCCCCCCAAGAACAAGCAACTAGCCAGTTAGAAAAAGCTAAGGCGTTGTTTGAACGCGAAGCCAGCGCCCTCTACAAGCTCACACACCCGCAATTACCAGCATTTCGAGAGTTTTTTACTGCCGACTTGGGCAAGGGCGTAAGCGGCTTATTTTTAGCGCAAGATTATATTGAAGGTAAAACTTATAGCGATTTACCTAAACCCCTAAATGAAGCGGATGTTACTAATCTAATTAGCCAATTGCTCCCCGTACTAACTTACATTCACTCCCAAGGGACAATTCACCGCGATATCTCTCCTGATAATCTAATTTTACGCAGTAGCGATCGCATTCCTGTATTAATTGATTTTGGCAGTGTAAAACAGTTAGTTACAGCAAGTATTAACCAAAACGGACAAGTTTTAACCAAGTTGGGTAAGCAAGGATACGCTCCTGAAGAACAGTTGCGATTGGGTGAGGTACTGCCTAGCAGCGATTTGTATGCTTTGGCGGTGACGGCGCTAGTATTGCTTACAGGTAAAGAACCAGACGAATTGTACGATAGCCATAAAGGCATTTGGCGCTGGAGAAAAGAAATTAAAGTTAGTTCCAAATTAGAGAAGGTATTAAAAAAAATGCTTGCGTGCAAGCCGCGCGATCGCTACGAGTCGGCGTTAGATGTAGCAAAAGCTTTGAAGTTATCTACTATTCCCTCATTACCAGAAACAAATAGTATCTCTCATATCCCTACAGTTAATGTTGTTGGACAAAAAAACTTGCCAAGTATTACTAACCAGCCACAGGGAAATACTCAAGTTCTTGTTTCTACTGCAAGGTTTGGTTGGCTACAACCACTTGCACTAAAAGTTGCCGGCGCAGGTTTGGGAGTATTTGTAGCTATAAATGCTCTACCTTTGCTAAATTCTTTAAAGTCTTTAGTTCCTTTAGTTACACCTAGCACACCTGTTACAGATGCTCAAATTGCTAGCTTAGTCCGCCGTCGTCAAGCGCTCCAAATTACTTCTAAGTTTTTTAACACCACAGTAAATGAGGCTTTTTATCAGAAACACCCCGAATTAAATAGAAGAAGCTTGAAACCTGCCCCTAAAGACGCAGACTTGAGAACTGATTGGTACAATACTGCTGACGATCTGCTAAATAAATTAGATAATCTCACTCCCAAAGCCCGGCGTAAACTGGGCAACTACAGTCAAAGTAATCGCCCAAATAGCGATCGCAATAGGTTGATACAAGAAAGTAATCGCCAGTTTTATCAATTGTTTCCCCAACAGCGAGGCAAGAAACTTAATCCCAATACTTATGGTCAAATTTGGGAAGCGATCGCGTTTGATAAAGTTAATCAATTAGAAAGGCGATAATAACAAATTAGTGATGTCTTGACTGCCAATGCCGCCAACAACTCCTCAGTATTGTACTAAAGGACATGAAAATCCGCCCCGAAGTCGCTTTTGCCTTCATTGTGGCGAACAAATGGTGTCAGCACCCGAACCCCAAGGTATCTACTCAGGACTAATACTCGGAAGTCGCTATCGAATTATTCGTCAATTAGGGCAAGGTGGTTTTGGGCGGACTTATTTAGCTGAAGATATCAACCGTTTTAATGAATTATGCGTCCTCAAAGAATTTGCGCCCCAAGTCCAAACTAGCGCTGTCTTACAAAAAGCGGAGGAATTGTTTGCCCGTGAAGCTGGGGTACTTTATCAACTCCAGCACCCCCAAATTCCTCGTTTCCGCGAATTGTTCCGCGTTAATTTGGAAGGCAAAGGTTACTTATTTTTAGTCCAAGATTATGTAAAAGGTAAAGACTTATTCTCCCTGCTTCACTCCCATCAACCACCGCGATTGACAGAAGCACAAGTAACGCAATTATTGCTTGATATTTTGCCAGTTTTAGAATACATCCACTCTTTAGGTGTAATTCACCGAGATATTTCTCCAGATAACTTAATATTGCGAGAATCTGACTCACGCCCAGTACTAATAGATTTTGGCGGAGTGAAACAAATAGCCGCTACAGTATCGCAGTTAGCCCAGTCAGAAGTAGGTAGAGCAACACCTCCAGCTACATTATTAGGTAAAGTTGGATATGCCCCCAACGAGCAGATGCGGACGGGTACAGTTTATCCCCACAGCGACTTGTATGCCTTAGCTGTAACGGTAGTAGTACTGCTAACAGGAAAAGAACCGCAAGCCTTGATAGATCCGCGCACGTTATCTTGGCAGTGGCAGCAAGAGGTAAATGTCAGCAACACCTTAGCTACTGTATTAAATAAAATGTTGCAGCCAAAAATGAGCGATCGCTACCAAACTGCGCGGGAAGTTTGGAGCGCTTTAAATTTCACTTACGAGAATACTTTAGCCGTTGCGCCAGCTTATACGGGCGCGTCAGTAATTAATAACTATCAAGCTCCAACGCCTAGCCGTTACTCTAGCCCAGCCGGATTTCCGATTGGAAAAACTATACTAGGACTTTTGTTTTTATGTGGTTTAGCAAGTCTGACTTTTTGGGGAGTAGGTAGCTTGTTGCAGTCTAGAAATGCGCCGCCGATAGCAGAAACAATACCACCCCCTGTCGCAAGTATTAGCCCATCACCATCACCATCACCATCACCATCTGTGCAGTTGTCTACCGCCGAGCAAGCGATCGCAGATGCTTTAATGACAAGACGACAGAACTTAGGGATTGATGAAAACTATTACTTTAGCGTTATGGATCAGCTATTTTGGGCAAAATATCCCGACTGGCAAGGGCGAAGTCTCCCAAACGATCCGGCATACTCAGAAGTGCGAGTTCAGTGGTACAAGCAAGCCGACCAATTGCTGGGTAAACTAGAAACAATTAGTGTTACATCGCGGCAAAAGTTAGGGAGTTATACAAAAGCAGATCGCGATCGCGCTGTAGCGTCAGTTAATCAAGTATTTGCCAGTAGCCGCTCGTTGTTCGATCTTACCGATGCTGCTTTTTTTGCCTTATTTCCCGACCAAAAAGGCAAGAATTTTGTCACTCAAGCCATCGGGCAAATTTGGAATGCGATTTCTCAAGACAAAGCCAGTAATATTATTGTTGGTACAGCTTATGAAAAAATTGCCTTTGCTTCTGGCACTACTAGCACTCAGTTGAGCGGCAGTCTCAACCCTGGTGAAGGAAAGGTTTTTGTGGCACAGTTAGCTCAAGGGCAGTTGATGCAACTCGATATGCAGGCAGAGGCGCAAGTTTTAATTTCTGTTTATTCTCCTACGGGTAAAACAGTATTGCTAGAGGATTCTTCAACTCGCGCTTGGTCTGGAACTTTACCAGAAGATGGTTACTACGAAATAGTAGTAGTTTCAACGGCCTCCGCACCGATGGATTATCAGCTTAATCTAAGTGTGGAAGATGTAACACCGGAGCCAATAATTGAGCCAATCGTACCAGAAACCCCTGCGCCTATGCCTACAGAAACCTTACCTAGTCAGTAATTAATATTAGTTTAGAGTTTGAACTATTAAAGCCGCAATCATTTTTTGGCGTTGCTGAAATCAGGTATGAAAATGATGAATGCGTGATTTCAAAACCAATGTAGAGACGTTGCAATGCAACGTCTCGTTGCCAAAATTCATACATCTGATCAGCAACGCCCATTTTTTCCAGTGCGATCGCCCATTTTTTAATCTCGCACAATTGTTCAGTGCAACCCATAACACAGTTGTTTTCGGTGGTTTTGGCTCTCCAACACGTGAAAAATAGTAATCCTGTGTAGTCTTGGTGCTATTTATTTGCTGCAGCATTACCGCAACGTGCAAGAGCGTCAGGTTGGAACAATACTTATTCCCGTGTCTTTAAAATGGCTTAAAATTCACAGCCAGCTTAAAAACGTTTGTATTAGCAGCCAAATATTTAAGCCAGCGATCGTGAAGGCTACTGTCCATGCAAGTATCTTCAACCATAAAGGATTAACAAATTCTCCCATCAGGCGGCGTTTACTTGTAAACATCACCAGTGGGAACACCGCAAAAGATAACTGTAGACTTAAAACAACTTGGCTAAAAACCAGCAAACTCCCGGTACTTTCTTCACCAAACAAAATAATTGTAATTACCGCCGGAACGATCGCCAGCATTCTAGTTGCCAAACGACGCAACCAAGAAGGTAAACGTAGGTGTAAAAAGCCTTCCATCACAACTTGCCCAGCCAAGGTTGCTGTCAGCGTTGAACTTTGCCCAGAAGCAAGTAAAGCCAATCCAAAAATAGCACTAGCCGCACCAACGCCTAATAACGGTGACAGGAGTTTGTACGCGTCCTGAATTTCTGCTACATCTTGATTACCGGAAAAATGAAACGTAGCCGCCGAAACAATTAAAATTGCTGAATTGATAAATAGTGCTAAAGATAAAGCCACCGTTGAATCAATCGTCCCAAACTTGATCGCTTCCCATTTTTTTTCGCTAGTTGGTTGAAAGTCGCGAGTTTGCACAATGGACGAATGTAAATATAAGTTGTGGGGCATTACCGTTGCCCCTAAAATGCCGATCGCAATGTAGAGCATTTCTGGATTTTGTAAAATCTCTATCTTCGGTACATACCCTAGTAAAACCCCTCCTGCATCAGGTTGAGAGAAGATAATTTCGGCGGTAAAGCAGATGCCTACCGTTGCTACTAGCATAATTACTAGCGCTTCCACGTAACGGAAGCCTTTATTTTGCAAAAATAACAATACAAGTACATCTAGCGCCGTAATGCACACTCCCCACAGTAAAGGAATACCAAACAGCAGTTGCAGGGCGATCGCACTGCCTAATAATTCGGCTAAGTCGCAAGCTGCGATCGCAATTTCACACAGTACCCACAAACAAAAATTAATGCGGGGACTAAAATAATCTCGACAAGCTTGTGCCAAATCTCGTCCTGTCGCCACACCCAGGCGCACGCATAATGATTGCAACAAGATCGCCATCAAGTTGGACACCAATATGACCGAGAGCAGCGTATAGCCAAATTTAGACCCCCCAGCGATGTCTGTTGCCCAGTTACCAGGGTCCATATAGCCGACAGAAACAAGATAGCCTGGCCCTGCATAAGCAAGCATCTTACGCCAAAAGCCTCTACTGTCAGGAATTTTAATGCTGCGGTAAACTTCCGGGAGGCTAGGACGATTTTCTGGGGTAGTCATTCATTTTGCCGAGTGGTGTTCTCATAATATTTTCATAATTTTAGCAAACAAGCAACAACAGACTTTAAATAGCATCTACCAAAGAAATTATGCGCTTGGCTACAAAGCAGGCAGAAAGATCATTTTAGCGATCCATAAGATATTCCCTGCCTAGCTGATATTCTTTCAGGCAAAGTTAGTCAAGCACGTAAATCTTTATACGATTGTTATCAACACGCTGTTAGGGTGCAATTGCAACTTGTTTAAAATCAGAGTGACAACTGAAATAGTACTAGACCTCTGGTTCGTCTAAGTGTTCTGCTACAGAGCAATATAAATTAACAATGTGGCTATCAGCCAAGCTGTAATAAACATTGCGTCCTTCTTTGCAATAGCTGACTAAGCGCATAGTTCGCAACAGCCTGAGTTGATGAGACACGGCTGATTCGCTCATCTTCAATCCAGCAGCCAAATCGCAAACACACATCGCCTGACCAGCAGCTAAAGCTGATAGCAGTCGCAGCCGATTTGGGTCTGCCAGCACCCCAAACAGTTCTGCATTTGCTGGGCTTTGACCATTGACAATAGTTTAGGCTGGAGTTGAAGCAGGTTGCCTAAGTCAACTGAACAATGGGTTTCGCAAGTTTGGACATCATAAGCTTGGGTCAATCGTAATTCTTGCTGGTCTTGCTTATTCACAGGAGTTTTAGAGCTATTAGCTGAATATTTTTGAGCTTCAGATCAAGGATTTTTACTTGTCTTTAGTATAAACACTGAAATGAGAATCATTCTAGACTTATGAACAAATGTTCACATATTTGTAGAAACGTATTAGAATTCTGAGGACATCTCTCAATATTGCAAAAGTCGGTCTAGATTCAGGAGACAAGATGACGAAGCAAAAATCGGTAGTGTCTTAGATTTGTTAAAAAGGAGTTTAGAAATGGTAGATAATAGCTAGAGTTTAATAAGTAGATTGACGAATAACTATGACTGTTTGGTTAGCTGTTCACTGCCCTCACTGCCAAAATA
>JAABUN010003977.1_pt1 | contig 21324 bp, 22 predicted proteins | sample 5559311 | NCBI WGS metagenome assembly JAABUN01 (sample SAMN10711877, study PRJNA513370) | rock metagenome | isolation source: Antarctica rocks | place: Antarctica: Victoria Land, Siegfried Peak sud
GCTTGCTTGTGCGGGTCCACAGATGGCCCACAATGTTTTGCCACATCTGCAGCACATTGATCTATATTCAAGAACCCGACATTTTATTAACTAAATATTAAGGTCATATTGATAATTTAGGAGGTAAAATATAGGTGCCAATTTTTTTGCATTAATTTTCTTGACAGATGACTTGACAGATGGCATGCAATCTTCTTACGGGCTTGCTTGTGCGGGTTCACAAATGGCCCACAATGTTTCGCTGAATCTGCAACACATTATGTGCCCGCAATCTTGTTACAAGTTTGCTTGAAATTGATCTTCTGTACATTGTTTCTCAAGATCAGACTGTCTGTTGCGAAGTCAGACAGTATGTCTCAAGATTACACAGCCTGACCTATACTAAGTCTTGCCCTGCATATCTGGTTCCACAACTGTGTGTGAAGAATGTTATGCCTTTGGGCCAGCCTGTCTCAAGAAGACACATTGGCAGAATCTTCACAAGCTAGTCTGGAAGCAGGAAATGTTGAAAAGACTTTAGATGACAAACCTGCGGAATCTTCAGAAGCTAGCCCATTGTGTGTGGAGAGATTGTGCATCCCGGCTAGCAAGTGAGCATTCACAGTTGTGATCCGAATCTTGGGGTACTCTTGTTGCCTTAAGTACATATGTACAGACTGTCTCAAAATCAGACAGTCTGTCTTGTCCGGAATCATGTGGAGTTAAGTCAACTGCACAGAAGACTAAGATTCTGCAAGAAGTCTCCCGGTTCGGTGAGGCATAGCCCCTTGGATACGCTTATCAGCAAAAAGGTTTAGAGTTTTCTTTTTTCCGTGCTCACACTCACAATGGCTTTGTCAACATCTGCAATGCAGAACTAATGAATCCGGCAGATTCAGGTCATCATGTTGCTTTCAACTGCAAAAGTGTTAGAGGATCACCTGGCCAGTCTGGACCTCTTAGCAGTCTAGTGTCTGGAAAGGCGCCCTTTGGCTGTTGCTACCCGAAGTCTGTCTGGAGGGTGCAAGCTGGAACAACGGCAGCACCGTGTTCGGATAAGCACGCTGCAACAGGAAAAGTAGTGTGTCATTGGATTCTTGACAATCAACAAGGACCGGAAGCTCCCACCCACTTGGAAGTGACTGCAACAATCAAGACAAAATCTGGCCACCAACTTCTGACAATACAGCCGTGTGAACAGCAGCATCCGCCCAGAAAAGCATATAACAAGATCAACTTGGTAGTATGTACAGTGGACAGCATGGCGAAACAGAAACAGAGATGCAACAAATGCGGTTTTGTTGGTTTATAAAGCTGCGATGGAGCAACACCGCAAGCGGAAAACTCCATGCGACGCTGGCGAGTATCCTTGCAGGAAGGGCTGTGGCAGACGCTTCAAAAGTAGTGATACTCGGCGCAACCATGAGATGATCTGCAAGGGTGCTAAAGCAACCCTGGAGGAGCTGCAGATAGAGAACACATCCTTACAAGCTCAACTCACCAACCAAGAGGAGGCAAGCAACCAGCACATGGCAGTTGCCAGCCAGGCATCCGTCTCAGCTGTCAAAGCGGTATGTGATATCATGAGCAAACCTCATAAGGAGTTCGATGCAAGCAAGCTTGTAGTCCACCAACCAGAAGGAAAGGAGACTACCGAGCACTTGAAGGGCTCTAGCCTCAGTAGGCACTTCCTCGACTTCACGCCGGGCATCGACAAGCTTGTGATATGGTTCTGGTTGCTTTGCGGACGTGACCACCCGGAAAACCACAACATATTATTGGTGCCAGGTAACCCAAAGCATGCACTAATATGTCGTGAGGGAGGCTGGAAATTGTGCGACAGGGATGAAGCTTTGTTCGAGGTATTCTCTAAAGACGTAATGATGTTATACGACAAGTTGGGAAGCGAACTCTGCAGCAAGTCTGCAGAGATCCGTGATTTCAAATTTGACTACTTGACACACAAAGTAATGGCCGACATGAATTCTGAGAGCCGCAATAGCACCACGTTCAAGTTGTGGCAACCGTCTATCACTGAAAATCTGTCTCAATGGAGGTGTATGGTCAAGATGTTACTAGCACTGCAGCTTACAGCCGCCAGCAAGCATATGACTCAAATTTGCAAGAGATTAGGAAGAAGCGTGAGATGAGACGTCAGACGAAGAAGCAATGTTGGAGGAAGCAAACAGAGTACTCTTCCGGCAAATTGATGTGTAGAACTTGAAACCAAAGCCCTAGCTGCCCGGACAAACGTGGTGCATTAGGCATTGGTGCTTAGTAAAACAGTCATCTGAGTCGATTAGCCAGCCAAAAATACACGCAGGCCCTGCTTTATATCAGCTGCTGTCGGGTTGCCAGATTTTGAATATGGATAGGCGCCGCCCACCATCACACAGTCTTTGTCAAAGTCCAGAGGCTCACCGTTCTGTGGGTCATGGTCAAGATGTTGTTGCAAATACTCAGCCAACATTTTGACGTCAGCTGCTTTCATCTTGGCTACATCTGATTTAGACTTGATGGCTGCGCTCCCAAGCTCCCTAAGAGCAAAGTTGACAATCTGCAATCGATTTGGGTATGCGAAGCTTGTAGATCTGTCCACACTGACAACACCTCCAGAACTGACATGGCTGCCTGAGTGAGCAGGACCAGACCCTAAAGATTGTTCTAGATTCTGCAGTGCAATCATCCAGGAAATAACAATTACACAGAAGGCTGCCTGCAAGTCTTTGCACCACATCCAGGTGTGGGGAGAAGCTCTTGACTTCTGGCTGAAAAGGCTTGCCAAGAAGGTGCTTCAGTACACTTTCACAGGCTCTCATTGCGGACAATGTGGAAGAAACCTCAAAGCTCTTGCTGGCAAAAGGTGCCGCCCTATGGCGCAGCCAACGGGGACATAATCAGTTGCTAAGCACCTCAAAAACTTTGGTGTGTGAGAGCATGCGTACACAACATGCATCAGGAATGTGCAGCGTTGGAGGTTGTGGTTTTCCCTGGACACAAACTACACAGCTTCTCACACATCCAGCTGCTGGCTGTGGTACATGCGATTCCAGCTTGGTGTAACAAGAATTGCCATTACAGGATTGTACTGCTAAGAGTAACTTGTAGACCAACAGTGAGCTCTTGTGACACTGAGAAATCTTTGGGAGCCGCCTAGGCAGCATCATAATTTACAGAGGTGAGCAGTAACCTTTCGCATCCAGTGCACCCTTTGCCAGGTGCTCCCAGATGTACATGCTACCGCCTTTGGCACTCATTGTTACATTGCAAATATCAACAACTGGCGGACTTTCGGTCCATCAGGGTGCAAAGTGTTGCAACAATTCCAATTTGCTGCTGCAGTATCCAATGCATAGGCCGTCTGCTACTTGCTTCGCTTACAACTGCAACTGGTCAACTTCAGCAGCTTACCAACGTATTTACATGTAGTGTGTGTTGCGAAAGGAGGTTGCATTTGTCACCACGTGACAGGCAGTTCCGTGATGCCAACATCCTGGTCTGGCTCGGAGTACTTCACTTTGTCAAACGGCATTGCCAGCTTCAGATTGGGCAGCTTCTGCAAGATTGTGCCTGCAACACAGGATTGGACTTGTTTATAAGAAAGCTCAACAGCAAGGCATGTGATGCAATGTGTGACTGACAAACCTGCAGATTTTGCAATCTTCCCCAGACATTGCTGCAATACAGCTATCTCCTGTTTGCATACATTCAGCATAACAATCTTTGCAGTTGAAGGCCCCAGATTTGTGTTTACTAAAGCTATACAGCAGCCTAAAGTCTAGGAGCTTTTGGGAGAGGGTAAGGATTCGGATTGTATACCGTCATCTATACTGAGGCTGACAACACAGCTTACACAGCAGTGCGCAAGGCAAAACAACATCCCTCTACACTTTCAGACTGATGCACTGAGAGGATATTGACTGATATGCATAACGGGAAAGTCAGTGACACCGGGCTTACCAAAGACACACTGGAGCTCTGCGCGGGCCAGCCACCTTGCAACACAAACATGGGCACCATAGCCAAAGCCTAGTTGGGGTCCCAGGCTGCGGTGGATGTCAAAGGTGTCGGGGTCCTTAAAGACTGATTCATCCCTGTTGGCTGACATGTTTGAAGCATAGATGCCTTCATTCTTCTTCACCACCTGAATGATAGCAGTATGCAAATGTAAAGCACTGCATCCCACGACTGGTCAGATACAAGACCGCAATCATGTGTGAAGTTGTATGTAATATGTATGGTAGCAGTAAAATTTCTGTACTTGATGCTCCAGGAGGCAGGGTACCCTGAAGCAAAGCAACTCCCAGTGAGGCAGGAATGGCATTGCAGAACCTGTGCTTTCCTGCAGTCCGCTACACCTGACAGGCATGTAGACACGAGCTATGCCAGTTGTGCATAAGCTCAGTCCACAACATACACATCAAGCACTGAAATGTTGTTGCCGCACATGAACCGCAGCATGCCATCACAGCAATGGCAGAAGCTAACTGTCAAGCAGCTTGTCAGCAAGCCAGGTGCAGGGACCAAACACACTGTACATGTGTGACAACCTTGATCACTGACCCTAAACCGCTGCTGAGCTTGCAGTGTGGCTCAGGAGGGCAGGTGGAATTGCTAGCAGGCAACCACAATAGCAGAGATGAGATCACAGGGCACAAAGAGGGGCACCTGGCCAAGAAGCTCCACATCCAGTATTCCATTAGGCATAGACATTTTCATTGCACATAGTACTTTTGTCAGCGTACAATGCTGCTGCATGCAAGGCAGCATGTGCATTGTGTTCTGCCACTCACCAGTGCAATCAAGTTGACCATGGTGGCATTGCCAGCAACCAGATGCAGGAAGGTGCACAACATCTTCATGATCCAGGTTACCCTTGTTCATCTGCAACCACATAAAGCATTACTTGGGTGTAGCAGCTTCAGCGCAGTATGCAATTTGATGCCTGATATATGCACCTGGATGTTACAGCAGGGTGTAAGACGCATGGTACTTCATTCCTGACATGCAGACAGTAGCCAAAATGCTTTACAGCGCCTGTGAATGGCAAAAAGCATGGTCATAAAACAGCGCATACACATCAGAGATGGTCATGCCCACCTGCTCCACAACAAGCTTGCTGATAAGGTCATCCTTTGGCTCCTTCACCTTGCTGTCCACCTACAACATGCACTCAGTCGCTTGCACATCTGCTTGCTGAGCTGCCCTTCACTGCATTACTGCTCCTGATGCCCATGCATACATGCTTCTTAACTGGAATCTGCACAGTGCAAGAATGCTGCTGTGCAATTGTGTGCATACTGGGCTGGTCTGAAGAAGTTGCAACATCACAATGACAATACTCTACAATGTTGCAAAAGGGAAGTCAACCACAGCATGATGCCAAGCAACGGTAGCGACTCACCAATTTGCTTATATACTCATTGAGGTCCTTGCTGGCTGCAGACTTGTCTCTAGCAGTTCCACTGGCACTGGTGCGCACAGCGTTTTTGCTTGTCAGGAAGTCCATGTCTTTCTTTGGGATCCCCATTAGCCTGTAGATGATCTGCAGTCACACATGCACCAGTGTCAGACAGACAGGTTTCCACCTTGAGCGTACAGAATGCGCCTGCACCCAATGTGCAACAGCAAACGCTGTCACGGCTGCATAATACAGAAGCTCATGTTCTACTCTAAAGCCCCAACAGCTTGTGTGCATTCACGTTAAGGCAGTCACACATCTGTGACAGCAAAGGAAAAAGGCTGACCGAAAAATAAAGCGTCATGTAAGAAAGTTATGCACCCAGTGAAGCATGTGCTGCTGAGAAGATACCTGGGTTGGAACAGGGAGAGCAAACTTTTCCACCAGGTCCACAGGCTCCTGGCAGCCACCTTTGATCATTTCTTCCAGACACTCATCAACAGTCTTTTGGAAGCTGGGCCGGAGGCTGTCAATGTTCTTGGGGTCAAACAAGGGCTCTACCATGCCTCTGCAACACATAAGCATGCATGTTTGCTGGTATGTGAAGTATGGGCAGCATTGAAAGCTTCAGCAGGGTGCATGTACATCGGCAACAGAAGCATTGAACAATGTGTGCCATCACAAAACAATGCGCTGCATGCTCAAGACACCATCACACTGCATATATGGGCACAGCTCAACATCCATGATGGCATCTGATGCAGCGCCTGCCCACACGGACAGCCCCACATGTAAACACACGCACACACAGGATGCAGAGGCCAGGCTGACAGCATGCTGACGCATTGACTGCAGCTGGTGGAGCAAACACAAGCATGGTTTCATGTACGTAGTCAGGCAGATGCAGCATGGAACAGAAACGGAAAACAGGCAGCTGTTTGTAACGGTATATGAGGTGGCAGCTGACCTTTGCTTGGTGTGCTCGGGAGCATCCTTATCGACGTACGTTGCCCTGTGAGCAGCTGCGGCCTTACCACCAGAGGTTAGCTCCGGGAAGCCAGGGTGTGTACGAACCTGTAGCATTGCCACAGTATATAAGTCACAGTGATTAACACCGCAGTGACTTGATGTATGTAATGCCTCGGAACATGTGAAATGGCCTCTGCAATCCTCTTGACGATGATGGCCGCACTCTTTGCCACAATATGGTTTTGATTTCTGGAAGCTACAATACACCAGTATATACCATGTATGGAGAATGCCAGGTGTCATGTGCATCATCCTGAAGGTTTTGGCATGAGTGGCAACAGCCAAGCAAACGATGTAGATGCAGAAAGTGAGAAGCACATCTTACAGATGAATCTTTAGGTAACACAGTGGCACAGAATATATACAGATGGCAATTGACACAGCACAGGCGCAATAAGGCCACAGCGCGAGCAAGAGGCCTTGGCACCCTGCTAAACCTAGGGTCATTCAGAACGTCACAGACATCCTTGTGACGCACCACCATCCACATCTTGCTGTCGTCCCACAACCTGACTTGCGAGAGGGGGCACTGCTTTCGCAGCTTGGCATACTCAGCAGGTGGAGCCGTGCCTGAGGGCCTGCTGAAAGGAAACTTGGGGTCTGCAACACAGACTGGTACAGGAGCCGGTGTAACTTTGTCTGCGGTGAGGAGATATCTGCGCATGCAAGCATACGACACGAATACATACGGTTTCAGTCGCAATCGTTTGCAGTCAGAGTGAATATCGACTTCGATATGCAGCAAGTACCGTGCACGCAGCACAAGAGCGGCTGGGCATGTACCTGACACTCCGTTAGCGACTGTAGACATTGTACGTCACAAACAGCACGAAGCGCACTGAGCGCCTTGGTTATGGTAAATAAGGACTCAGGATCAGGAGAGACAGGTTGTCGCTGAACCGGATGATTGCGTTCGACGTACAGCTTGAGCATATTGTTTGTCCGCTATGTTTGCATGCCTGCTGGCGTGTGACTGATACTGTGTGACCACGTGTCAACCCTAATCTCCTTCTTCCTAGGTTGTAACGTATAAAACCCTGTATATGGCACATTCTAATAATCAAAAGATGCAAAAGATGCGTTGCTGGATGTACACAGCAGAATATTCCGATGCTGCTGGTGACTAAAGTGTCCTGATGCCCCGCAGAGGGTTCCTCAACTTTCCGACGTCTGATTTTTCACTACTACCCGACTTGCCCAACTGTCAAGGATGAACGTCCTGGTTGCTGTGGATAACTCAGAGGTATGCCACGGCTATCCCTTACTTATGTTCAGTAGCCGCTTGCAAAACATTGTCGTCTGCGTTGCGGCCACAAAGGTCTGACAAATCCTCGGAATCTGACTCGACGGACGACGCGCAGGCTACTTTGCGTCTGGTAGATTTCGCAGCTAAACACTTTCACGGTGCGAACAGCCCTAAGCTTGTGACTGCTTGTGAGTTCTTGACTGTGGCAATCGGCGTTTTATTCAGCGATAATGCAACTTGTCAGGGTTCACTGCCCTGCTTAAGTGTGCAGGGCCCGACTACACGCTGCACATCCTGCATATCCAGGCAGTTGAGGCAGCTGCTTTGCCTGGGGGCGCTGGTGCTGCTGCCTTTGCCTATGAGACCAGTGACGCCCTGAGTGAAGAGCAGGTATCATTGATTGGTACTATCTCACTGAGCCTTACACTGTTGAAGCTGCTCTTGTATCTTGACCTGCATAAATCCTAACCTGTCGGACGGTCTGTTATCAAGGTCGTCACTACAAACTTTGGTTGCATTCTTTAGTATTCATTGCACAGGTTGTGCGTTATTGCTTCCTTTCTGGTCGCGGTGCTTGTAGTCAATCTGTGACCCTAGATTGGGTTGCAGGAGGCAGAGGCAAGGAAGTTTCTACAGGAGGTCGTGCAGCCTCGCTTGAGCAAGGTGAACCTAAAACCAGTTCTGCACATGAAGAGGGTTCTGGGCAGTTCTACTTCACTGATTGGTGAGACCATATGCAAGCAAGCAGCAGAGCTTGATGCAGCCTTCACATTACTGACAAAGTCAAGCAAGAATGCAATCACCAAATTTTTTGTTGGCTCAGTCACCAAGTACTGTGTACAGCACAGCCAGAACGCAGTGGTTGTGTTGTAAATGTTTCACGAGTACATCATACATTGACTGCAACACCTGCTAGGATCTTTCATTTATGCCAGCCAGCATTACTACCAAGATGTTTGTGCCAATAATCAGTGTATAGTATGTTATCCAGTTAAGAGGTGTTAGCAAGCAGGCTGATGGAGTGACATGAGTGTGCATGTGTATCTGGCAAGTTGTATACTAGCCGTGAGTGCATGCAGCAAGTTGTCTGAAAAGTGCAGAATGACCTTTTGCTGGAAGTACATGGTTCCTCAACAAGGTTCACCTGGCTTGTGGTCTAATTTGTCAAGCTAACACGTAGGTGCTAGCACACAAAGTCACCGGCAAAGACGCTTGCCATCTAGGTTATTGAATTCATGTGAAAGATACTCGCTTGTTGAGCTGACCACTTCAGCCAATTCATACTAGTTTTTCAAAAAACATTTGCGCAACCCAAATTTTACATCTACATGTTTTGTTCAATCACACCAGTTACAGCCACTTTTCAAACTTCAGAACACAAAATACAAGAATCTGACAAAATGCAACAACTTTGCTCTCATATTCATATATGATTTCTCTCACCTCTACAACCGACTAAACGTCTTTGTCTGTATATGCGCTGCTGACCTTGAGCAGATTGTCAAGTGTTGGAAGTGTTAAGGACTGACAACAAGGCTCTTGTGCGGTTGGCTTGCCGGAACAACTTTCACGGGCAAGAACAGTTCAAACAACTGAACGTGTAAGTGCAGCCTTTCATGTGTCCATCACGAGTGCCAATACTCTTCATGAAAATAAGGTGAAGTGAAGTTTGCTGGCCGCAAGGAGTTTCCGGCAAGTTTGTAGAACATCATTTCAAGCTTTCAAAGTTCACTTTTAACATTGAATCAAAAAATTTGAGCTACATTTCATGTCATAAGTTGTCATTGAAATAAGAACAATTAGTTCATAAATAGTAGGCTGCTGTTGAATATGTCAGTTGTGCTACGGGTCTTAACATCCAGCTTCCATTCTGGACCCGTAACTTTTTACGGGCTTTGACATAATTGCAGAAAACATCAACCGGGGGGGCCTTATCTGTAAACAATTTACAGGAGTCAGAAATGATTGCGGGTTGAGAGATGACCTCCTCTTGGTGAACCTCTCTTGGTGACAGTCTCCTGGTGACCAACCTCAGTTATCTGTAAGTTGTTGAGGGAGGGGTATCAAAGCGGAGCAATAAAGCGGTAGCAAGCTATTGGCACTTTTTGTGCTGACACATCAATGATCAGAAATGATTTCGGGTTGAGAGAACGCATAAAAGAGTAGTGTGCAGGCAAATGCACATAAGAAGACGCAACTTGAGTGTATGTATAGCAACAAACATGGTGAAGAAGAAATGCCACAAATGCAACTACATTGCGAAAACTAATTGGGCATGGCAACAACATTTAAACTGGAGCACTCCATGCGATGCCGGCACATTCGAGTGCAGATTAGATTGTGGCAAACCTTTGAAGAGTGCAGAGACTCGATGCAGACATGAGAAGACCTGCCAAGGTCCTCACAGAACCCACAAGGAGGTGGAAGCTGGGGAAGAGGAAGCGCAAGCCAAGCTGGCCATCAGAGAGGAAACAGGCAAGCTGGACTTGGCGATTATAAGCCAAGCATCTACTTCAATTGTCACAAAGCTTGTCTCTGGCATCCAGAGCAACCCAGAAATGGTGCTTGATGTCAATTAAGCTGAAGCTTCACCATGCTATAGGAAAGGAAGCCACTAGGCACCTGAGAGGCAGAAACATTGGATTAAAGTTGTCTGTCAATCCAGGTGCAAACACGCTTGTGAACTGGTTTTGGTTGCTGCGCGACCGGACCGTGCCAGAAAATCACAATATCATGTTACTGCACGGCGACCCACCATTTGCTTTAGTTCGCTATGACAAACAATGGTCATGAACCTGGGCTTCAAAGTATCCCACGCCATAACAACGTGAGTCTGATGCTATGCTTGAATGTGTAGGCTTGCTGCAATTGGAAGCGCTAGCATGTCATGACAGAACACCATCATCATAGTTGCCGTCCTTCCGCTGAAAGTGACAACACCTAGTCCTCAAGAGAACCCTTCAAGACAGCCGTTGTCTAGTTTCAAGACAGGACGTTGAGGATTGTCCACATTTCAAACGTTCTCCTTCTAAAATTTACGGAAAACTATGATTCCATGCAAGCAAGCCCGTAAAAATCACCACATGGGACAAACTGCCTGAACTGTCTGATTTCAAGACAGACAGTCTGATTTTGAGACACTTATCTGATATTAAGACAGACTTTCCATAACGACTCAAGCAACAAAAGTTTTCCTGTGAGCCTACAAGACTGCAAGACTCGGCACACAATTGTCAAATATTCATGCTAGTCATTCACAAACTTCCTCATACGACTGCGGGACTTGTTGTAACCCAAAAGACAGGCTGTCTGTCTCTGGACACACTGTCTGGTACTGAGACTGAGTGTACGCAAGGACTCTAGGCAACAAAAGTATCGCAGGACCCAAGACACACTGTGAATTCTTGACATGCTACCCCGGATGCACAAACTCTCCACATACAATTATGGTATCAGAACTGCAAGACAAGACTCAACACGGGACAGACTGTCCAATTTGAAGACAGGCGGTCTGACTTCCAGACGAACTGTCTGATATCGAGTGTACGCAAGGAGTCAAGGCATCAAAAGTATCACAGGAATCAGGACACAACTGTGACATGTTCACATGCTAGCCCGGATGGAGCATCTAGAATCTACACACTGTACACAACATCAATGCCAAGCAATCATGTAATAAGACTGCGGGCCTCACTGTGATGGCTGAGCTCATGGTCTCTGAAAGCAAAGGCCAATTCTTAAATCATTGGAAGCAGGCTATCTCGGAGCCATTGTCCATTCTCACAATGGAGTTGTATGATACAGAGGTCAAAAAGCCTTTTGCTAGCATTGTGGAGCACAGCCGCCAGCAGACATTTGCATGTTGTTTGCAAGAGATCAGGAAGAAGCATGAGATGAGACACCAGCTAGAACAAGAGGAAGCACTTTTGGAGGAAGAAAAAAGAGTTCTCTTTGTGCAACAAGGTCCCACTGTGTAACACTGGGCACTGGCGGTGATGTGGAGCACACTATGACACTGACTCTCGTGGAAGGTCCTGCCGGAGCCTGAATCGCCAGAAGAAAAGTGCAGTAGAGTACAATGAGCAAAGCTGCAACTATCAAGCTGAAGCCACCCCAAGCCTATCCCGCAAGGAACCTTTGTAATGTTTTTTGTCAGCTGCTGTTGCTTTACCACTTTTGGAGGAAGGAAGGAATGAATTACACCCCCAGAGTGTAGATACACCCCCATCTACACTGATGTAGTCATTGAAGATTGTCACCATTTTTTGGGTCAATGTCAACCCTGCAAGTAAACAACCAATTGTTGAGTGTTGGCAGATTTCATGTTGGCCACATCGGATTTGGACTCAATGGCAGCAATCTCAAGCTCCCTTAGCGCAACCATTGACAAATTGCAGATGAGCTTGATTTGGGATTGTGCTTGTGGACTTGCGTACACTGCTAGTGGGCACAGCACTGCTGACTTGCTCATGAGTGATCAAGTCCCACAACCTGTTGCTGCATTTACAACAAACTGATCTATATGCAAGAACCCCACGTTTAAGAAACTAAACTATAAGGTGGTATAGGATGTAAAACATAGGTGGATATTTGTTTTGCATTGATACCCGTGACAGATGACTAGACAGATGGCCCGCACTCCTCTTTCGGGCTGCTTGTGTGGGATTGCAGATGGCCCGCAATCTCATTACAGGCTTGCTTGTGTGGGATCACAGATAGCGTGCAATCTTTTTACGGGCTTGCTTGTGTGGGATAGTAAACTTCTGCAAACTTTTTTTTAAAAATGTCTAGAATGTGGGCATTGCTCGACGTTTTGTCTTGAAACTGAACAACAGTGGAGTTGGCAGCGTCTATGCCAGTCCATTGAGTGCTCCAGTCCCGCAATGTTTTGCCACATCTACAACATTGATATATATGCAAGAACCCCACATTTTATAAACTAAGCTTGTGTGGCATTGCACTGGGGCCGCAGAATGATAGATTTTCGTAAAAGTGTCTCAAATGTGGACATTCCGCGACGTCCTGTCTTCAAACTGGACAACAGCTGTCTCAAGCCGGCACGAGTGTACATGCTAGTCCACTGAGTGCTCAAATCCCATGATGCTTGGCCACATCTGCAACACATTGGATCTTGTGTACTGTCTGTCTCAACAAACAGGTCCCAAAATCAAACAGTCTCTTTTGGAATGAGACAGTCTGTCCCGTGCTGAGTCTTATCCTGCATATCTGGTTTCCACTGTTGTGTGGAGACTGCTTTGCTTCCACAGATGCACCCATACTTACAGGCTAGCCTGTAAATAGTTCAAAATTGTAGCTTGAATTCCGCAGTTGTGTGTGGAGAGTTTCGTGCATCCGGGCTAGCTTGTGAACGTTTCACAGTTGTGTCTCAAGCTTTTGCGATCTCGATACATTTGTACCGAGGCCACGCCAGATGACTACAGGGTTGAAGGGTTTAGGGTTTGGGGTTTGGGGTTTAGGGTTTAGGGTTATAATCTGAATCAAATATTTAGAGCTACAATTTATGTCATAAAATGTCATCAATATAGGAAGATTCAGTTCATAAATTGTAGGGTGCCGTTGAATATGTCGCTTGTGCTACGGGTCTCAACTTCCAGCTTCGAACTTCCATTCTGGACCCGTAATTTTTAACGGGCTTTGACACATTGTAAAAGATCATCCATCGGGGCTCACTTATCTAAAAGAAAACAAGTGATGAAGTCTTGATGGATCATGAGTTATGTGAGGTTGGTGAAGTCTGGTTTGCCGCAAGGATTTCCCGCCAGTTTGTATCAAAGAGTTTCAAAGTTCTCTATGAATTCTGAATCAAATATTTACAACTACAATTTATGTCATGAAATGTCAACAAAATAGGAAGATTTAGTTCATAAATTGTAGGGTGCCGTTAAATATGTCGCTTGTGCTACGGGTCTCAATTTCCAGCTTCGAACTTCCATTCTGGACCCGTAATTTTTTACGGGCTTTGACAGATTGTAAAGTATCATCAATCGGGGCTCACTTATCTAAAAGAAAACAAGTGTTAAAGTCTTGATGGATCATGAGTTATGTGAGGTTGGTGAAGTTTGGTTTGCCGCAAGGATTTCCCGCAAGTTTGTATCAAAGAGTTCACAGTTCTCTATTAACTCTGAATCAAATATTTAGAGCTACAATTTATGTCATAAAATGTTATCAAAGTAAGAAGATTTAGTTCATAAATTGTAGGGTGCCGTTGAATATGTCGCTTGTGCTACGGGTCTCAGCTTCCAGCTAAGAAATTACATTCTGGACCCGTAATTTTTTATGGGCTTTTAAATGCTTGTAGAAATCGTAAATCGGGACCACGCTTAGTATGTAGCTTTACGGAAGTCAGAAATGATTGCGGGTCAAGAGGTCCCCAGGTGAATCGCAGAAAGGGTCCATCTTCCAAGTCAGCGCTAACTTTTAGGTATTGATCTGGTAATAGGGAGCCATTTCAAAGAATGAAAGAAGGCAAAATTGTGTTCAACCCTAAAACCTACTGAGGTTGTGCGTCCTGTCTGCATATGCGCTGCTGTCCCTCAACACAAGTGTGCAACAAATGTCAAGCCTTTGTACGGTTGGGTTTCTGTAACACCAGAATTTCCTTATTTCCCTTGCAGCATCTACGATAACAGCTGCATCTGTGTCAGCTCCGCTTGGTAGTTTGACAGTTCTTGCAAGTTCAACAGTAACGACTGGTAGTTTGTCTGCAAACCTAGGTAATATTGGTTCTCTAGCGACTACTACACTAACAGCTGCATCACTGTCAGCCCCGATTGGTAGTTTGACGTCACTCACAACTTCTAGCTTGTCTGCAAATCTGGGAAATATTATTTCCCTTGCAGCATCTACGATATTAGCTTCATTTTTGTCAGCTCCGGACGGTAGTCTGACAGTTCTTGCAGCATCCACGATTACAACCAATAGCTTGTCTGCAAATTTTGGAAATATAACTAGTCTAGCAGCATCTACAATAACAGCTGGATCCCTTTCGGCTCCGGTTGGTGGTTTGACAATTCTTGCAGCATCCACAATTACAACCAATAGCTTGTCTGCAAATGTTGGAAATATAACTAGTCTAGCAGCATCTACAATAACAGCTGGATCCCTTTTGGCTCCGGTTGGTAGTTTGACAATTCTTGCAGCATCCACAATCACAGCCAATAGCTTGTCTGCAAATGTAGAAAATATAACTAGTCTAACAGCATCTACAGTAACAGCTGCATCATTGTCAGCCCCGCTTTGTAGTTTGACGGTACTGGCAGCATCCACAATCACAGCCGCATCATTGTCAGCCCCGGTTTGTAGTTTGACGGTACAGCAATTTCTACAATAACAGCTACATCATTGTCAGCCCCGGGTGGTAGGTTGATGTCACTCACAACTTCTAGCTTGTCTGCAAATCTAGGGAATGTTGTTTCCCTAACAACAACTACACTGACAGCGAAATCCTTTTCAGCCCCGGTTGGTAGTTTTACAGTTCTTGCAGCATCCACAGTCACAACCAATAGCTTGTCTGCGAACGTTGGAAATATAACCAGTCTAGCAGCATCTACAGTAACAGTTGCATCATTGTCAACCCCGCTTGGTAGTTTGACAGTTCTCGCAGCATCCACAATCACAACCAATAGCTTGTCTGCAAATTTAGGAAATATTGTTACCCTGGCAACTACCACACTAACAGCTGCCTCATTGTCCGCGCCGGTTGGTAGTTTGACGGTTCTTACAGCATTCAAAATCACAGATGCATCACTATCAGCAACAGTGTGACATATGCAAACGCATCAACTATATCAGCCGGATCACTGACAGCAAGTTTGGCTAATTTGACATCTGTGTCTGCATCAACTCTTGTTGCGAGTTCGTTTTCTTCTACTTATGGAAGTATTTTGTCAGTGACTGCAGGAACAGTAACGACGGCAGCTTTGTTTGCAACACAATTTGCTTTACGGCAAGCACTGTTTCTGCTGCCGGTTTTACGGCGCCATATGGGAGTATGACAACTCTTGTTGCTGGCACTATTACAGCTGGGTCATTGCTGCTACACTTGGGCTCGTTGGCTCATTGGTTACTTCTTCGCTGTCTGCAACATCTTTGTCTGCAATCGTGGGTAACATTCCAACTTTAGTTGGCTTCACTATTTAATCGTTATCTTCCACTGTTGGAAGTTCAGCGAACTTGGCATCAGCAACAATCACAAGTTGGATCCATATCAGCCCCGGTTGGTAGCTTGAATAACTTTACTGCAGAAATCAGACTGTCTCATTTCAAGACATACTGTCTGATTTTGAGACAGAGTGAACACAAGGACCTAAGGCAACAAAAGTGTAACCCAGAAAAATAATGCAACACTCAAGACACAACTATGAAAAGTTCACAAGCTAGCCCGGATGCACAAAACTCTCCACACACAACTGCGCAACTCAAAAGATAACTTTGGGATATCAACGGGCTAGCTTGGATGCGCAACAGTCTCCACAATTGTGGAACCAGAAACGCAAGACCAGCCTCAGCATAGGACAGACGGTCAGATTTCAAGATAGACTGTCTGATATTGAGACAGGCTATACACAAGGCCAACAATTGTAATTGTGGACCCACCAAAGTATCGCAACACTCGAGACACAACTGAGAAATGTGCAAAGGCTGGCCCAGTGCTATTCTCTTGCTGCGCAAGATTTGCTGTGAAACAGTTACATCAACCCTGTGAAGGGGAGTTTATTGCACAAATCTCTTAACACACAACTTTGGAACCCCAGAAATGCAGCACAAGACTCAGCACGGGACAGATTGTCTGCTTTTGGGACAGACTGTCTGATTTTGGGATAGGCTGTATGTATTGTAGTTGTGGCAAGACAGTCACACCGCTCAGTGGACTGGCATATACACTCCTGCCAAGTCTCAAGACAGGACGTCAAGGAATGTCCACATTTTAAAGATTTGTTGCTTAAATGTTTACGGAAATCTACAATCCCGCACAAGCAAACCCGCTAAAAGATTGCGGGCCACCTGTCTAGTCACCTGTCAAGAATACTGATGCAAAAGTAATATGCACCCATCTTTTACATCGTAAATTGGCAATATCACCTCATAACTTAGTTTATAAATTGTGGGGACCTTGCATACAGATCAGTTTGTTGTAGATGTGGCAAAACATTGTAGGACCTGACCACTCAGTGGACTGGTATGTACACTCCTGTTGGCTTTGAGACAGAAGCTGTCCAGTTTCAAGACAGGACGTCTAGGAATGTCCACGTCTCCAGCTGTGAGGCTGTCCAGTTTCAAGACCATGTCGTGGAAGGGTTCCACATGTTAGACATTTTCCAGAAAACGTTTGTGGAAATATGTTGCCGGCCATCGGTGATCCTACACAAGCAAGCCTGTTAGCAGATGCGGGCAATCTATGATCCCACACAAGCGAGCCCGTAATAAGATTGCGGGCCATCTATCTGGTCATCTGTCACGAATTCTAATGCAAAAGAATTATGCATTTATGTTTTACACTACAAATCGATACCACACAAGCAAGCCCGTAAAGAGATGGCGGGCCATCTGTCAACCTATCTGTAAAGAATACTCATGACAAAAAAATTGCACCTATGACTTACATCCTAAATTGTATAACCTTATGACCTAGATTGTAAAATGTGAGTTCTTGCATATTGATAGAATTCTTATAAATGCGGCAAAACATTGTGGGACTTGAACGCTCAGTGGACTAGCGTGTACACTTCTGCCGGCTTTGAGACAGTTGCTGTCCAGTTTGAAGACATGACACGTATGTGCATTCAAATCTGACAACCCAAGAGCAGCTAACATAAAGCAAGGCCTCCGCGAATCTTTGGTTGAGTAGTCAGCTCAGATTATTGTTTTCGCAAGCGTTAGTACCCAAGTAAAACACCATTTAAGACGGGAAATGCTGCTCACTACATCATGCAAGGACCTCCTGGTGCCTCTAGCTCAGGTTCGCAACATCTGTACCCTGTTGCATCTGTTGCATGAAGATTGATGTGTTTTGTGCGCGCAAAAATGCTGACCTTTGCAGTAATTGCTGCACTTCCTGCTCGATTCGCTCCATCTCCTGCAAGTTCGAGTCATATGCTTGCTGGCGGCTGTAAGCTGCGCTGCTGGGAACCTCTTGACCATACAAATCCATTGTCATTTGAGACAGAGTCTCAGAAATATCATGCTTCCAGGACTTGAATATGCTGCTACTGCGGCCCGAAGAGTTAATGTCAGCCATTACTTTGTGAGTCAAATACTCAAATCTGAAGTCATGCAGTTCCGCAGGCATGCTGCAGTGTTCACTGCCCAACTTGTCGTATAACAGTGTCACATCTTGAGAGTATACTTCAAATAAAGCATCGTTCCTGTCGCAGGACTCCCAGCCTTCCTTGCGGCAAATTAATGCATGTGTTGGGTCACCCGGCACCAATAATATGTTGTGGTTCTCTGGGTGGTCTTGTCCGCGAAGCAACCAAAACCATTTCACCAGCTTATCAGTGCCTGGCGTGAAATCAAGGAAACGTGTACTGATGCTAGAGCCTCTGAGGTGCTCAGTGTTTTCCTTTCCTACTGCTTGGTGGAGTACAAGCTTACTAGCATCAAAAACCTTGTGAGGCTGACTCATGATACCACCTACAGCTTTGACCGCTGAAGCGGTTGCCCTACTGGCAACTGCCATGCGTAGGTTGCTTGTCTCAACCTGGTTGGTCAATTGAGCTTGTAAGGTTGTGTTGTCCATCTGCAGCTCCTCTCGAGTCTGCTTTGGACCTTTGCAGGTCTTCTCGTGATTGCGCCGAGTTTCAAGACTTTTCAAGCCTTTGCCGCAGCCCTTCCTGCAAAGATGCTGGCCACCGTCGCATGGAGTTTTCCGCTTGCGATGTTGCTCCAGCGCAGCCTCATCCCCAACGAAGGTGCATTTGTCGCATCTCTTTTCCATCATGCTGACCACTATACATACTACCAAGTTGATCTTCTTATATGCTTTTCCAGCCGGATGCTACTGTTCATGCGGCCGCATTGTCAACAGTCGTTGGCAAAATTTTGTATTGATCGTTGCAGTCATGCACTCTCCAATGGGAGCTTTCGGTTCCGGTTGCTTTTATGCGACTGCTTTTGAAGGTTCCGCCGGTGCGTCTTCTTGAGTCTTTTCAACATTTCCTGCTTCTGGGCTAGCTTTGGAAGGTTCCGCCGGTATGTCTTCTTGCGTCTTCTCAACATTTCTTGCTTCCGGGCTAGCTTTTGAACACGCCGCTGGTGTGTCTTCCTGAGTCTTTTCAGCATTCCTTGCCACTGCACTAGCTTTTGAAGGCTTTGTCGGTGTGACTTCTTGAGTCTTGTACATTTCCTGCTTCCGAGCTAGCTGTTGTAGATTCCGCAAAATTGCCTTCTTGAGTCTTTTCGACATTTTTTGCTTCCAAGCTTGCTTTGAAGGTTTTGCCGGTGTGTCTTGTTGAGTCTTCTCAACATTCCTTGCATCCGGGCTAGCTTCTGAACACGCCGCTGGTGTGTCTTCCTGGGTCTTCTAAACATTTCCTGCTTCCGTGCCAGCTTTTGAAGGCTTTGTCGGTGTAACTTCTTGTGTCTTTTTCATTTCCTGCTTCCGAGCTAGCTGTTGTAGATTCCGCAGAATTGCCTTGTTGAGTCTTTTTGACATTTTTTGCTTCCGGGCTAGCTTGTGAAGATTCTGTGTGCCTTCTTGAGTCTTTTCAACATTTCCTGCTCCCGGGCTAGCTTCTGAACATTCCAGCGGCGTGCCTTCTTGAGGCGGAACTCAAGACTGTCACACGACTTTACATGCACTACGCATGTTGTACTAAAAGCACCTTTGCTCTCGCAATTGTCATAATCCTGCAAGAGTATGTGGGAGAGGATCACACATACCAGAAACATTAACGACAAGCAAGAAAGCACCTGTATTTGACAAGCTACATTGTTGATGTAACCTTAATATTTAGTACACAAAATATGGGGTTCTTGCATGTAGATCAGTTCTGCCAGAATCCCACAATGTTCCCCGCATTTGTCACAATCACACACTCTGTGGGAGAGGCACATACCAAGAACAATAACCCAAAAAAGTCAAGGACCTGTGTTTTACATGCTACATTGTCGATATCAACTCAACATTTAGTAAAACAAATGTGGGGTTCTTGCATGTGGATCACTTCTGCCAGGATCACGTCCCGTAATGGTCACAATCTTACAATGATCCCGCAGTTGTGTAGACAGACAGTCTCATCTTGAGTCACACTGTACATATGGTTGCCAAGCAAACCCGCAATAAAATGCGGGCCATCTGTGACCCCGCACAAGCAAGTCCGTAAAAAGATTGCATGCCGTCAAGTCATTTGTCAAAGACTATTGATGCAAACAATATGCACCTATGTTTTACCTCTTGAATTATCAACATGACCTTAATATTTAGTATGTAAAATGTAGGTTCTTGCATATAGACAATGTGTTGCAGATGTGGCAAAACATTTGGGCCATCTGTGAACCCGCACAAGCACCCCCGTAAGATTGCATGCCATCTGTCTACTCATCTGTCAAGAATAGCAATGCAAAACATTGGACCTATGCTCAAAATCCTGAATTATCAGTATGACCTTCATATTTTATTTTAGATAATGTGGGGTTCTTGCATGCGGATTGATGCAGATGTGGCAAACATTGTGGGACTTAAACACTCGGAGGATATGTGTATAAGCTAGCCCGGATGCACAAAACTCTACACACACAACTGGGGAGCTCAGGACTGTCATACAACTTTGAGCATTTACAAGCTAGCCCGCGTGCACTCTCCAACAACAGCTGGACAAGACGCGGCACGGGACAGACTGTCATGAGAGACACTGTACACAAGATCGATGCCAAACAATCCGGTAAGAAGATTCCGGTAAGAAGATTCCGGGCCATCTGTGACCCCGCACAAGCAATCCCGTAAAAAGATTGCATGTCGTCTAGTCATCCGTCAAACAGTATTGATGCAAACAATATGCACCTATGTTTTACATCTTAAATTATCAATGTGACCTTAATATACAGATTGTAAAATGTAGGTTCTTGCATATAGAGAATGTGTTGCAGATGTGGCAAAACATTGCGGGCCATTTTTGAACCCGCACAAGCAAGCCTGAAAGATTGCATGCCATCTGCCTGGTCATCTGTCAAGAATATCAATGCAATAACATTGGGCCTATGTTACAAATCTTAAATTGTCAGTATGACCTTCATTTTTAGGTTACAAAATACGGGGTTCTTGCGTATAGATCAATGCCTTGCATATGTGGCAAAACATTATGAGACTCGACCTCTTAGTGAACTAAGCATGTACATTGCTAAGACCTCAAGGCTGTCTAGTTTCAAGACAAGATATGGAGGGCTGTCCACCTTTGAGACAATATGCAATGTGCTGGCTATTGGGAAGCAGACTTCTCATTGCAGGTGTGTGAAACCCCATGCTTCGGATGGTAGAGTTTCTCAAAGAGGCAGAAGATGCCATCATGAGCTTTCATGCCACACATGCAGGTGCATGTACTATGTCAATTACTGCCAAAGTGATGTTGGATATACTGCGAGAGAAACAAGCCCATACTGACCCTCAATCAGCAGCAGGTTATCTTATAGACCAAATCCAGTATATTTTCGT
>JAABUN010003978.1_pt1 | contig 21322 bp, 20 predicted proteins | sample 5559311 | NCBI WGS metagenome assembly JAABUN01 (sample SAMN10711877, study PRJNA513370) | rock metagenome | isolation source: Antarctica rocks | place: Antarctica: Victoria Land, Siegfried Peak sud
ATCGGGCCTCCGGGCACGGGCAAGACCTCCATCGGCGAGTCGATCGCCCGGGCCACCGGCCGCGAGTTCGTCCGCATGTCGCTCGGCGGCGTGCGCGACGAGGCCGAGATCCGCGGCCACCGGCGCACGTACATCGGCGCGCTCCCGGGTCGCCTGGTCCGCGCCCTGCGCGACGCGGGGACGATGAACCCGGTGATCATGCTCGACGAGGTCGACAAGGTCGGCGCCGACTGGCGCGGCGACCCTTCGGCGGCCCTGCTCGAGGTCCTCGACCCCGCGCAGAATCACTCGTTCCGCGACCACTACCTCGACCTCGAGCTCGACCTCTCGGGCGTGATGTTCATCGCCACGGCGAACGTGACCGACACCATCCCCGGCCCGCTGCTCGACCGGATGGAGGTCATCTCCTTCGACGGCTACACGGTCGAGGAGAAGGTCGCGATCGCCCGCGGCTACCTGTGGCCGCGCCAGCGCGAGCGCAACGGCCTGCGCGAGGACGAGGTGACGATCGCCGACGAGGTGGTCCGCTCCGTCGTCACGGAGTACACGCGCGAGGCCGGCGTGCGCAACCTCGAGCGCGAGCTGGGGACCGTGCTGCGCAAGACGGCCACGCGGATCGCGTCCGAGAAGGTCGGTGCCCCGGTGGAGATCGACCTCGAAGTCGTCCGGGATGCGCTGGGGCGTCAGAAGTTCTTCCAGGAGGCGGCCATCCGCACCGCGGTGCCCGGCGTGGCCACCGGCCTCTCGGTCACGGGCGCGGGCGGCGACGTGCTCTTCATCGAGGCGACCGAGATGGCCGGGAAGGGCGACCTCGTCCTCACGGGCCAGCTCGGTGACGTCATGAAGGAGTCGGCGCGGATCGCGCTGTCCTACGTGCGCGGCCACGCCGAGGAGCTCGGGATCGACCCCGACCGCTTCGCCGCGGCCGAGTACCACGTCCATGTCCCGGCGGGCGCGATCCCCAAGGACGGGCCGAGCGCCGGGATCACGATGGTCACCGCGCTCTCCTCGCTGCTCGCCGGCCGCCCGGTCAAGCACACGGTGGCGATGACGGGCGAGGTGACCCTCCAGGGCCGCGTCCTGCCCATAGGGGGGCTCAAGCAGAAGGTGCTCGCCGCCCACGCGGCGGGGATCACGGAGGTGATCATGCCCGAGCGCAACCGGGGGGACCTCGACGACGTGCCCGCCGAGGTGCGCGAGAAGCTCACGTTCCACCCGGTGATGACGGTCGACGAGGTGCTCACGCTCGCGCTCGAGCCCGCCTCCTCCCCCGCCGTCACCGCGTAGCCAGGGGCCCTCCTACTTCAAAAAGGCGTCGATCCGGCGCGCCACCTGCTGGAATCCGTGGGCGTCGCGCTTGTACTCCCGGGCGGCCGCCTGGATCTGGTCCTGGCTCCTGGCGGTCAGCCCCTGCTTGAGCGCCTCGAGGTCGGATACGATCTCGCGGAGCTTGCCCACGAGCTCGCGGTGGGCGCCCGCGATCGCCGGGGGCGGCACGATCGTCTCGAGCCGATCGGCGAGCGAGGAGAACCCCGTGGTCGACTCGCCGAGCGCCGCGGCCCGCCGGTCCGGGTCCCTGATGGCCGAAACGGTCCGGAGGCCCTGGAACCGAGCGACGAACTGCTTGCCGACGATAGTGACCTGCTTGCCGTACTCCTGCCTGGGCAGCGGCTCAGAGCCCCTGGAGCCGCTGCTCGCCGTGTCGCCCAGGAACGCGTCGATCCGGTTTCCCACCTGCTCGACGTCGTTGGCGTCGCTCTTGAGCTCCCGGGCAGCCGCCTGGATCTGGTTCCGGCTCCTGGCGGTCAGCCCCTGCTTGAGCGCCTCGAGGTCGGATAGGACCTCCCGGAGCTTGCTCACGTACTTCTGGTGAGTGGCCGCGATCGCGGTGGGCGGCACGATCGTCTCCAACCGATCGACGAGCTTGGCGAGCTCCGGGGTCCTCTCACCGAGCGCCGCGGCCCGCTGGTCCAGGTCCCTGATGGCCGACAGGCTCCGGAGGCTCTGGAACTGGATGAGGAACTGCTTGCCGATGACGATGACCTGCTTGCCGTACTCCTGCTTGGACAGGGGCTGAGAGCCGCCGGAGCCAGTGCTCGCGTTGTCGCTCCCGGCTGCCGGCGCGGACCGCGGGGCCGGCGCGGACGGCGCCTTGTCTCCGCCGCACCCCGACGCCCCGAAGAGCACGCCCGCGGCAAGGCCGACCACGATGGACCTACGGGAAAACGGTGAGTGCTTCCTCACTTCACGAAGTTGTCGATACGGCTGCCCGCCTGCTTGGCGGCGCTGCCGTCGCTCTGGAGCTTCAGGGCGGCCGCCTGGATCTTGTTCTGGCGCTTGGAAGCCAGCGCCTGCTTGACCTTCCCGAGGTCGGACGCGATCATGCGGAGCTTGCCCACGAACGTCCGCTGGACGCCCGCGATCGCCTTGGGCGGCTCGATCTTGTCCAGCCGATCGGCGAGCTTCGGAACGCCGCGGTCGCCGCGTCGAGCGCCGCGGCCCGCTTGCCCGGGTCCTTCGTGCGCGACAAACGGGTCTGGAGGCTTCCGACCTGGGTGAGGAACCGCTTGCCGATGGCGTTGAACTGCTTGCGGTACTCCTGCTTGGACAGGGGCTCAGAGCCCCCCGAGCCGCCGCCGCAGCCGGCGAGGACGAGGGCGAGCGCAAGGACGGCGGCGAAGGGCGCGAGACGGGGACGGATCGAGGACATGACCGCCGAGCCTAGGGGTGCCGGAGGCGGGGTAGCTTCGGTGCCATGAGCACCATCTCCGCCGCCTCAGAACAGCAGGTCGTCGACGCCGTCGACAAGCTCCTCTTCATCGGCGGCGAGTGGCGCGGCGCCGCGAGCGGGGCGATCCTCGCGGTCGAGGACCCGTCCACCGGCGAGGCGCTGTGCGAGGTCGCCGACGCCTCGGAGGACGACGCGCGCGCGGCCCTCGACGCCGCGGTCGCCGCCCAGGGTGAGTGGGCCGAGCACCCCCCGCGCGAGCGCGGTGAGATCCTGCGCCGCGCGTGGGAGACGATCGTGCGGCGCACGGACGAGCTCGCCCTGCTCATGACCCTCGAGATGGGCAAGACCGTCGCGGAGTCCAGGGCCGAGATCGCCTACGCCGCCGAGTTCTTCCGCTGGTTCTCCGAGGAGGCGGTGCGGATCGAGGGGCGCTGGGCGACGAACGGGACGGGCCAGGGCCGCGTGCTCACGATGAAGCAGGCCATCGGGCCGTGCCTCGCGATCACGCCCTGGAACTTCCCGCTGGCGATGGGCACGCGGAAGATCGGCCCGGCGCTCGCGGCCGGATGCACGCTGGTCCTCAAGCCCGCCCAGCAGACGCCGCTGTCGATGCTCGCACTCGCGCGGATCCTCCAGGAGGCCGGCCTGCCCGACGGGGTGCTCAACGTCTTCACCGCGTCGTCCTCGTCGCAGACCACCGGCCCGCTCATCTCCGACCCGCGGCTGCGCAAGCTCACGTTCACCGGCTCGACCGAGGTCGGTAGGAAGCTCATCGGGCAGTCGGCCGAGCAGGTGCTCAAGGTCTCCATGGAGCTCGGCGGCAACGCGCCGTTCCTCGTGTTCGACGACGCGGACGTCGACGCGGCGGTGGCCGGGGCGATGATCGCCAAGATGCGCAACGTCGGGGAGGCGTGCACGTCGGCCAACCGCTTCCACGTCTCCGAGTCCCGGCAGGACGAGTTCACGTCGAAGCTCGCCGAGCAGATGTCGGGGCTGAAGGTGGGCCGCGGGGTCGAGGACGGGATCGACGTCGGGCCGCTCATCGACGACGACCAGCGCGGCAAGGTCGCCGCGCTCGTGGAGGACGCCGCCGCGAAGGGGGCCGAGGTGCTCGTGGGCGGCCGGGCCCGCGACGGCGCGGGCTACTTCTACGAGCCCACCGTGCTCGGGGGGGTGCCGACCGACGCCGAGCTGCGCTCGGAGGAGATCTTCGGGCCGGTCGCGCCGGTGTTCTCCTTCGGCTCCGAGGACGACGCGATCGCCGCGGCGAACGACACGGAGTACGGCCTCGTCGCCTACGTCTACACGCGCGACCTGAACCGCGCGATCCGGGTCTGCGAGCGTCTCGAGGTCGGCATGGTCGGCCTCAACCAGGGAATGGTGTCCAACGCCGCGGCGCCGTTCGGCGGCGCCAAGCAGTCGGGCTTCGGCCGCGAGGGCGGGCACGAGGGCATCGAGGAGTACCTGAACACGAAGTACGTCGCGCTGAACGTCTGAGGGGGATGAGGCGGTTCGGTGTGTCGGCCCAAGCTGGTGACCGGCGACGGCGCGCTCGGCGCACCGAGGTCAGACGCCGCAGGTTCCCCTGCGGCCGGCGGCCCTGTCGCAGTAATTGGTGTGGGTGAGCGGCTCGGTGATGACGCCGTGCTTGAGGCGAAGCCCTCGCGTTTCTCCGACGTGCGGTGCAGGGTTCGCCTTCGTGAACGCGCGCTTGTCATGCACGCCTACCGCGGTCACCCGGGCGCTGACCGAGGCGTTCCGAGACGTGCCGCGCGGCCGCGACAGTCGCAGCTTGAGGTCGATGACCGGATCGCAGCAGCCGGATCCAATGGACTCGTTGGCGTATCCCGTACGTGTGATCCTCAGGCTGCGTGTGTGTCCGAACCACCTTCCGGCGAACGTGGCGAGTGTCGCTCTGCGCGACGAGGTTGTCAGAGGCCCGGCATGCGTCGGTTCCGTGAGGGACGTCGACGCGAGCGTCGCACCCACCAGCGCCACTTAGACGAGGAGAAACGGTGAAGTCAGACCGTCGGCAGCGGGTGCTCGTTGTACCTGGGGAATGAGCGGGGCTGTCCCTGGCCTCCAGAGCCGACCCGGACAGTCTGTAACGCTTGCGGACGTGCCGGAGCCTATCCCCCGAACGTCTGAGGTGTCCGCCGAGGGCCTGCGCGCGGCCGAGGAGAAGATGTCCGGCGCGGGGCTGGGCCCCGCGGCGGTCGCCGCCTTCCGGGCTGCCTATGCGAAGCTCGCCGCGGGTGACTCCGGCCTGCTGTCAGAGGCGGAGGTCGAGCCGGTGACGGAGCTGCCGTCGCTCGAGGACCTTCCGGAGGCGGATGGGGATGCCCTCGACCGCCTCGTCGTCCTCAAGCTCAACGGCGGGCTCGGCACGAGCATGGGGCTGCCGGGCGCGAAGTCGCTGCTCGCGGTCAAGGACGGGCGCTCGTTCCTCGAGCTCATCGTCGCCCAGACCCTGGCGGCGCGGGCGCGCCACGGCGCGCGGCTACCCCTCGTGCTCATGAGCTCGTTCCGCACGCGCGACGACTCCCTCGCGGCGCTGCGCGCCCACCCGGAGATCGCCGCCGACGTCCCACCGGACTTCCTCCAAAGCGCAGAGCCCAAGCTCCGGACCGACGACCTGACCCCCGTCGAGTGGCCGCGGGAGCCCGGGCTCGAGTGGTGCCCGCCCGGGCACGGCGACATCTACACCGCGCTGCGCGCCTCCGGCGCGCTCGACACCCTGCTCGAGGCCGGCTACCGCTACGCCTTTTTGTCGAACTCCGACAACCTCGGCGCCGTCGTGGAACCGCGCATCCTCGCCTGGATGGCCGCGGAGGAGATCCCGTTCGTCTCCGAGCAGTGCCACCGCACGGCCACCGACCGCAAGGGCGGCCACCTGGTGCACCACGCCGGCCGGCTCGTGCTGCGCGAGACCGCGCAGGTCGCGGACGCGGATCGGGACGCCTACGAGGACATCGGGCGCCACCCCTTCTTCCACTGCAACAACATCTGGCTCGACCTCGAAGCCCTCGCGGCGCACGCCGAGGTCCTCGACCTGCCGCTGATCGTCAACCGCAAGACGGTCGACCCGACCGATCCGGGCTCGACCCCGGTGGTCCAGCTCGAGACGGCCATGGGCGCGGCGATCTCGGTGTGGGAGGGCGCGCGCGCGGTGCGCGTCGGCCGGGAGCGCTTCGTGCCCGTCAAGACGACGAACGAGCTGCTCGCGGTGCGCTCGGACGCCTACGTGGTCGACGACGACGGCCGCGTCACGGTCTCGCCGGAGCGGACGCTCGGCCGGCTCGTGGTCGACCTCGATCCTGCGGTCTATGCGCTGCTCGGCCCCTTCGAGGAGCGGTTCCCGCAGGGCCCGCCCTCGCTGGTGGACTGCGCGCGGTTGGTGGTCCGCGGCGACGTCACGTTCGGCGCCGGGACCGTGGCCCGCGGGCGGGTGGAGCTCTCCGGCTGAGCCGTGGCGGTCGCCTTCGCCCCGGGCCGCGTGAACCTCGTCGGCGAGCACACGGACTACAACGACGGGCTCGCGTTGGCCTTCGCGCTCTCCGTGGGGGTGCGGGCGGAGGCGGTCGGGCGCACCGACGGCCGCGTGCACGCCCGCGCCCTGGATCTGGGCGAGGAGGACGAGTTCGCCGTCGACGCGATCGAGCCCGTCGCGGGCTGGCGGGCCTTCGTGCGCGGGACGGTGGCCGAGCTACGCGCGGCGGGGCATGATCTCTCCGGCGCCGACATGGAGTTCTCCGGGGACGTCCCGCGCGGTGGTGGGCTCGCCTCCTCGGCGGCGCTGACCGCCGCCCTCGCCCTCGCGCTCACGGGCGAGGACGACTTCGACCCGATCGCGCTCGCGAAGCTCTGCTCGCGGGTGGAGAACGAGTGGGTCGGCGCGCACACGGGGTTGCTTGACCAGCTCGCGTCGCTGCTCGGACGGGAGGGACACGCGCTGCGCATCGACTTCCGGGGGCTCGCGGTCACGCCCGTCGCACTGGAGCTCGGCCCGTGGCGTCTCGTGGTCCTCGACTCCGGCGAGACCCACGACCTCGCCGCGTCGGGCTACAACCAGCGCCGCGCGGAGTGCGAGCGCGCCCGGGAGCTCCTCGGGCTCGAGAGCCTGCGCGACGCCCAGGTCGAGGATCTCCCGCTCCTGCCCGACCCGCTCGACCGCCGGGTCCGTCACCTCCTCGCCGCGAACGTGCGCGTCGGGGAGGCGGTCGCCGCGCTCGAGCGCGAGGACCTCGCCGCGCTCGGCCCCCTGCTCGACGCCTCCCACGCGAGCCTCCGCGACCTCTACGACGCCTCGACGCCGGCGGTCGAGCGCACGGTGGACGCGCTGCGCGCCGCCGGCGCCGCGGGAGCGCGGATGATGGGCGGCGGGTTCGGCGGCTCCGTGCTCGCGCTACTGCCCCCGGGGGTCGACGCGCCCGACGGCGCGGTCGAGGTGCGCCCGGGGCCCGGCGCGCGGCTCCTCAGGTAGCTCCGGGGGTCACTACATTTCATGAAGTGTCAACGTTCTGGCGTCTTCTCGGCTTCCTGCGCCCCTACCGGCGGGGCGTCGCGTGGTCGTTCCTCCTCGCCTGGCTGGCCACCGCGGGCACCGTCGCGATCCCGTACCTCACCGGGCGGGCGATCGACGCCTCCCGCCGCAGCGACGCCGGAGCGCTGAAGCTCCTCGCCGCCGGGGTCGCCGTCGCCGGGATCCTGCGCCTGGCCCTGTCGGTCGTGCGGCGCCTCGTCGCCGGGCGGGTGTCGCTCGACGTGGAGCTCGACCTGCGCAACCGCCTCTACGAGCACCTCCAGGAGCTCGAGCTCGGCTTCTTCGACGGCCAGCAGACCGGACAGCTCATGTCCCGGGCGACCGTCGACCTGCAGTCCGTGCGCTTCTTCCTCGGCTACGGCCTGATCTTCATCGGGCAATCCGTGCTCTCCATCGTTCTGGCCGGGGTGGCCATGCTCTTCCTGCAGCCCGGCCTGGCGCTGATCGCCCTCTCCCCCGTGCCCTTTGTCGTGCTCATCGCGTGGCGCTACAGCAGCGTCTCGCGTCCCGCGCTGCAGGAGGTGCAGCAGCGGATCGCCGAGCTCACCGCCGACGCCGAGGAGAACGTGGGCGGGATCCGCGTGGTCAAGGCGTTCGCCCGGGAAGACCAGCAACTGGGGAAGTTCGGGCGGTCGGTCGGTCGGGTCTTCGACGAGTCGATACGCGCGACCCGCATCCGCTCCTTCTACACGCCGTTCATCGGCTTCCTGCCGAACCTCGGCCTCGCGCTGATCCTCCTCGTGGGCGGCCGGCAGGTCATCGACCGCTCGCTCACCCTCGGCGAGTTCGCCGCCTTCTACGCCTACCTGCTCATGCTCATCTCCCCCATGCGGACGCTGGGCTACATGCTCGGCTCCGCGCAGCGGGCCACCGCGTCGGGAGCGCGGATCTTCGAGCTGCTCGACCGCGCCCCGAAACTCGTGGCGCCTGCCGGTGCCCCCGCCCTGCCTGCCGGTGGGGGCCGCGTCGAGCTGCGCGACGTCGAGCTCCGCTTCGCAGGCGCGCCCCGGCCCGCGCTCGACGGGATCGACCTCGACGTCGCCGCGGGGCGTACGGTCGCGCTCGTGGGCCCGACGGGCTCGGGCAAGTCCGCGCTTGTCTCGCTGATCCCGCGGCTCTACGATCCGACCAACGTCGAGGATGCGTCGCATCCTGACGTCGGTGCCCGGCGCGGAGCGGTGCTCATCGACGGCGCCGACGTCCGCTCCGTGGACCCGGCGAAGCTCCGCGCCGAGATCGCCGTCGTCACGGACGACCCGTTCCTCTTCTCGGCATCGATCCACGAGAACATCGCCTACGCCCGGCCCGAAGCCTCGCGGGAGGAGGTCGAGGCCGCCGCCCGGCGCGCCCAGGCGGCCGACTTCGTCGCGGCGCTTCCCGACGGCTACGACACGATGGTGGGCGAGCGCGGGCTGACGCTCTCGGGCGGCCAGCGCCAGCGGCTCGCCATCGCGCGGGCCCTGCTGGCCGACCCGCGGATCCTCATCCTCGACGACGCGACCTCCTCCGTGGACGCCTCGACCGAGCAGGCCATCAAGGAGGGCCTGCGGGAGGCGGGCACCGGCTCGCGCAGCGGCCTGGACGGTGCGGGGAGGACGACGTTCATCGTCGCCCATCGGCTCTCGACGATCGCGCTGGCCGACGAGGTCGTGGTCCTCGAGGCCGGCCGCGTCACCGCGCGCGGGACCCACGACGAGCTGCTCGAGGCCTCGGAACTCTACCGGGAGATCGTGGAGAAGGGCATGCCCGACCGGGTGTTCCTCACCCAGAAGCCGCGCGAGCGCGAGGTGGCGGGGCTGTGATGAGGCCGGGCGCGACACGCGGAACGGCCGCCGGCGCGGCCGGAGCCACCGCGACTCCGGGCGGGTGGCGCGCGGCCCTGCGGCAGACCTCGGGCCGCGGGCGCCGGCTCCGTGGCCTCGTCGTGCTCCTGCGGCCCTACCGCGGGCGCGTGGCGCTGATGCTCCTCGCCCTCATCGCCGCCACCGCGGCGACGCTCGCCCCCGCGCCGCTGGCCAAGCTCGCCATCGACCGGGGCATCGTGCCGGGGAACCTCGGGGCGCTGGACTGGATCGTCGTGGGCTTCGTGCTCTCCGCGCTCGTGCTCTGGGGCGCGTCCTACGCGCAGGCCTACCTCGTCGGGTGGGTCGGCCAGCGGGCGCTGCAGGACCTGCGCCTGCGGCTCTTCGCCCACCTCCAGACGCTGTCCGTGTCGTTCTACGAGCGCAACCGGGCGGGGGTGATCCTCTCGCGGCTCACCAACGACGTGCAGGCGCTCGATCAGCTCGTCTCCGACGGGGTCACCACGCTGTTCGGGTCGACGTTGACCCTCATCGGGACGGTGGTGATCCTCTTCGTGCTGGACTGGGAGCTCGCGGCGCTGACCATGACGATCATCCCGGTACTGGCGATCGCGTCGTTCGTGTTCCGGCTCATCTCCGCGGAGGCCTACAAGCTCACGCGCGAGAAGGTCGCGCTCATCACGGCCTACCTGCAGGAGACGCTGTCGGGGATCCGCGTGGTGCGCGCCTTCGGGCAGGAGCCGCGCCACGTCGCGCGCTTCCGCGAGCTAAACGAGGCGAACCTCGACGCGAACATGCGGACGGTCAACCTGAACGCGGCGTACTTCCCCGCGGTGGAGCTGCTCTCGGCGCTGGCCACCGTGCTCATCCTCGTCGTCGGCGGCCTGCGGGTCATCCACGGGAGCATCGAGCCCGGCGTGATCGTCGGCTTCATCGCCGCGCTGAACAACTTCTTCGATCCCATCCAGCAGCTCTCGCAGCTCTACACGACCTACCAGGCGGGGATGGCGGCGCTCGACAAGATCTTCGAGCTGCTCGAGACCGAGCCCGACCTCGAGGATGCGCCCGGGGCGCGGGACCTCGGGCTCGTCCGGGGGGAGATCACCTTCGAGGGCGTCTCCTTCGGATATGGCTCCCACCACCCATCCCCGCCGGACGCCTACGCCCTGCGCGACGTCGACCTGGTGGTCCCGCCGGGGCAGACGATCGCGCTCGTGGGTTCGACGGGCGCGGGGAAGTCCACGTTCGCCAAGCTCGTCGCACGCTTCTACGACCCCACGGAGGGGCGGGTGCTGGTGGACGGGCAGGACCTCCGGGAGGTGACCGCCCAATCGCTGCGCTCGCAGATGGGAGTTGTCCCGCAGGAGGGCTTCCTGTTCTCCGGGACGCTGCGCGAGAACATCGCCTTCGGACGCGTGGACGCGACCGACGCGGAGCTCGCCGCGGCGGCGCGGGCGGTGGGCGCGGAGGAGTTCATCGCCGGGCTGCCCGAGGGCTGGGAGACCCAGGTCGGCGAGCGGGGGGTGCAGCTCTCGGCCGGCCAGCGCCAGCTCGTGGCCTTCGCCCGTGCCCTCGTGGCCGACCCGCGCATCCTCATCCTCGACGAGGCGACGTCGAACGTCGACGTGCATACGGAGGCGCGCATCGAGAGCGGGATGCGCCGGCTGCTCGCCGGCCGGACGGCGATCGTCATCGCCCACCGGCTCTCGACGATCCGCACGGCGGGCCGGATCGTCGTGCTCGAGCACGGCCGGATCGTCGAGCAGGGCACGCACGAGGAGCTGCTCGATCGCGGCGGGCGCTACTGGCGCCTGTACCGCGACTGGGCCGAGCAGGCCGCGGCGTAGCGCCGCGGCCCGATCTCGGCGGAGTGGGTCAGGCGGGCTGCTTCGGGGTGACCGCGGCGACGTTCGCCTGGGCGGTCTTGACCGTCTCGAGCGTGTTCTGCTCCTGACGGAGATTGTCCTCGAGCAGCGCGACGGCCTGGTCGTTGCCCATCGCGCGCGCGTTGATGATGAGGTTCTCGTAGACGCCGATCTCGTGGTGCTCGGTCTCGACGGCGCCCTGGAGCAGGACGGAGTCGACGAGGACATCGTCGGACTTCTTCGCGTTCGCCTTGCCCTCCTTCTCGATCGCCGCGATCGCCGGGCACGGCGAGTCATCGACCTCCCAGCCGAAGGCGGCGAAGACGCGCTCGAGGTTCTCGCGCTGGTGAGGCGACTGTCGAGGTGCTCCCGGAAGAGCGCCCTGACCGAATCGTCCTGGGCGGAGTCGATCGAGGCCTGGAGGATGTCGACGACGGTGTCCTCCATGTTCAGGGCCGAGCCGAGCTTGAAGTGATAGGCCTCTTGGGGCGTGTTGAGTCGGAGGCGAATGCGAAGCCGGCGAAGAACAAGCTCCACGCCGCACGCCCGGCGCCTGACCTCCAAACTCCCGACGCCCCGTGACGCGGGTGTCTTGGCGTCTGGTGAGCAGAGCGCGCCGACCTCCGCAGAGGACGTCAGATCCTCCGTCCCGAGGACCGGGAAGACCGCGCCCCTACCGACGCGCACGCGTCGTCGCTACTCCTCGACCGTCTGCTCGTTGGGCATCCAGACACGCCTCAGCGGCAGTTGTTTCTTCGCCTCGTCGGGCAGCTGGGTGTAGTGGTCCAGAAGGAGCTCGACCAGATCGTCCGGGCCGAGGAGGCGCATCCTGGGCATTCCCGTCGCGACCTGGCGCGCCGGAAGCGAGAAGCCTCCAACGGAGATGAACAAGCCGAGCTCGTCCTGAGCCAGCGTGCCGTTGAGGGCTTGGACGTCGGACGAACCGACTTGCCCCGACCCCGATTTGCACTGCACCTTGATCACTGGTCGCCTGACACCGAGTGGATCCTCGGTGGCCATGATGTCAACGCCCTGATCTGCCCCCGGCGGGGAGACTCGCGCCCGGTAGCCGAGTCCCTCGAGGAGGCTCCCACAGAACTCCGCGAAGGGGTGCCCCTTCAGGCTGGTCTGGAACGTCTTGAGGATGAAGTCGCGGGTGAGCTCGGTGACTCGTTCGACGTCCGGCTCCGCCGAGGAGATCGGGTTCTTGTCTCGGTTTGGGGGTGAAATGACGGCGTGATGGGGCGCGATACCAGCAACCGCCGCGACCACCTCGTCACGGTGGGTATTAACCGTGAACACTGACGCAGCCCCCAGCTCGTACAGACACCCTTGGCTGAAGGAGTCTCGCTTGAGACCGACCTTAATCCATTCGACCACGCGCCGGTGCGGATAGTCGGGCCAAGCATCAGGCTCGTAGGCGTAGTCGCCGCCGATCTGCCCGACGTTCACCGTCCGGTCGCTCTTCTGGGGATAGACGATCAGGTCTCCGGGCTGCATGCCATGGCGAAACCGGAGCAGCTGACCCGCAGCGTTGGCGACCCAGCTCTCGGACTTGTCGGGGTAACTCTCGCGTAGTCGATCCTTGAACCCTCCCCGGTCGTCAGGCAGGGTGGTGAGATCGCCGCTCTGTACCCAGCCGATCGCCACCCGTCGCTCTTGGACGAAAGGGCGCCCCCCCTTGTGGTGGAGTGCCCACAGGGTGGTCGGAGTTGGTGCCACGAACGCAAGCTATCGCGGCTGCCGACATGACCGAGCTGCGGGACTAGGATTCGAACCTAGACTAACTCGTCCAGAGCGAGCCGTGCTGCCATTACACCATCCCGCAGTGTATCGGGAGGGAACCCCGACCACATCGAGTATAAGGGCCGCATCGCCGACAGCGCTAAGGGCTTCCGTCCGGGTCGGACGGGAACATGTGTTCGTGCGGAGCGTGGCGCCCCAAGTCTTGGAGATGCTGGCCAAGGGTATGAGCGTCAGCGCCGTTGCCGTCGAGCTCGGGGTCGCCCCGAACACTGTGCGCTATCACCGCGACCGGTCGAGGGAGCCGTCTCGGTCAGCCGGTGGCCCGACGTCTCGAGTAGACGGTTCGGTCGCAAATGATACGAGCACTTCCGATTCCCGTTCTCTGCTTCCCGAGGGACGGCGTCAGGTGGATACGCGAGCCGCCGTCGCGGCCCTGCTCGGAGCCGGCGTCACGCGCGCGGAAACGGCCCGCCGGCTGGGAGTCAGCAAGCCCACCGTTTCGTACCACGCTCGTCGACTTGGTGAGATGGTCGACGAGCGGTGCGCTCGGCGCTATGACTGGGCCGCCGTCCAGCGCTTCTATGACGAGGGGCATCCGGTCGAGCGCTGCGTCGCCCGCTTCGGCTTCTCGCGGCAGACATGGCACGCGGCCGTGAACCGGGGCGACGTCATTCCACGGTCCGCCCGGATGACCTTGGAGGATCTGTGCGCAGAGGGAGTTCCGCGCAGTAGAGGACATCTGAAGCGGCGGTTGCTCGAGGCGGGGCTCAAAGCGCCACGCTGCGAACGTTGCGGTATCGACCGGTGGTTGGATCAGCCCCTCGGTCTCGCCCTGCACCACGTCAATGGCGACCGTCTGAACAACCGTCTAGAGAACCTTCAGCTTCTCTGCCCGAACTGTCATTCGCAGACTGAGAACTGGGGTGGGCGGAACAAGGGGCGGGCGGTGACGAGTAGGGGCGCTGGGCGGAGCCCTGGCATGACCGAGCATCCGGAGCCCGACGAGGTGGAGATGACCGACGCTCCCACCGGCGAGGGAGGCGCGGACGAGCCTGACGCCAACCGCGAGGTGACCCCGCCTACAACCCTCAGAACGAGGGGCTGAGGGACATCACGAGCGGCTGGGCGCTGGGTGCTCGGGGGCGGGCGCTTCCCCCCCGTGCAGGCCCACCACGAGCAGGGCGAGCATGATCGCCAGCAGCGCGGGCGCGAGCGTGAGGCTGGGCAGCACCTCGCCTTCCCCGAAGCCGGAGACGGCGATCGCCGTCAGCATGTTGCCGGCCAGGAGCACCGCGACGGGCGCGATCCCCCGGCGCGCGATGAGCAGCAGCCCGCCGGCGATCTCGAGGATGCCGATCGCGACGACCGTCGCCGCGGGAGCCGGGAGCCCGTAGCCGCGGAAGGACGCGAGCTCCGAGCCGTGGGCGGTGAACTTGCCCACCCCGAAGATCACGAAGACGATCCCGGCGAGGACGGCGAGGACGCTCAGCGCGCGATGGTCGCGGACGGCATGGTCGGCCCGGGTCAGCAGAAGGCGAGAGGTGGTCATGGTGCTCACCCAGACCCGCCCGGCGCCGGAACGGTTGATCCGCCGATGAGCGCCCGGTCGCCGAGGGTGGCGCGCACCCGGCCCCGCGCCTGGTGCAGGCGGCTCTTGAACGCCGCCTCGCGCGCGCCGACGACCTCGGCCGCCTCCCGGGTGCTGAGCCCCTCGATGTCGCGCAGCACCAGCGCGCTGCGCAGCTTGGGCGGCAACTCCGCCACCGCCGCGCGCAGCTCCTCCTCGAGCTCGTGGAGCTCGGCCCGCGCCGCGGGGCCGGCCTCCAGCGTGTCGGGGAGGACCTCGTCCGCGATGGGCGCCTGCGCCCGCCGCTGGTTCGCGCCCCGTGCGAAGAAGCGGTTGGTCTCGTTGAGCGCGATGCGATGGATCCACGTCGAGAACCGGGCGCCACCCCGGAACCGTCCGATCCCGCGCCAGCCACGCAGGAGGGTCTCCTGGGCGATGTCCTCGGCGTCCGCCGGGTTGCCCACGACCCGCAGGATCGCGGTGTAGACCCGGTCGCCGTTCCGGCCCACGAGCGTCTCGTAGGCGACGAGGTCCCCCGCCCGCGCCCGGGCGACGAGACGCTCCTCCTCCCGCTCCGCGCTCACGGGGGGTGCGGGGGGCGATCCGCCTCGGCCCGGAAGCGCTCGAGCACGCCGGCGGGCAGGGTCGCCGGACGCCCCCGCAGGGCCGCGAAGCCCCGGACGAGCGCGAGCATCGCCCGCACCCCGCGCGCGCAGTCGGGACACTCCGCCGCGTGACGGTCGAGGCGGCGGCGCCGGGTGTCGGGGAGATCGCCCTCGACGTAGTGCGAGAGATGGCGCTGCGCCCACCGATGGTCGCGCGCGAAGGGGCCGAGCAGCGACACCGACACCACCCGGTCAGACGAGCGAGGGCGAGCACGCGGCCCGGCCCTGCTTCTCGAGATAGCGCTGGTGGTACTCCTCGGCCGGGTGGAACTCCGGCGCCGGGACGATCTCCGTGACGACGGACCGCCGGCGGCGCTCCTGCTCGACGGCCCGCGAGGCCTCGGCGCGCGCCTGCTGCTCGTCGGAGTGCGTGAAGATCGCCGACCGATACTGGCTGCCGAGGTCGAAGCCCTGGCGATTCCTCGTCGTCGGGTTGTGGACGCGCCAGAACGCGTCGAGCAGTTCGTCGTAGGTCACCCGCCCGGGATCGAACCACACCTCGACCGCCTCGGCATGGCCGGTGCGGCCGGTGCACACCTGCCGGTAGCCGGGGCGCTCCGCGTGGCCTCCGGTGAAGCCCACCGCGGTCCGCAGCACACCATCGAGCACCCGGAACGCGGCCTCCACGCCCCAGAAGCACCCGGCCGCGAACGTGGCGGGCTCGGCGCCGGGCGGGCCGGGGGCGGGAGCCCGCCGCTCTACGCTCGGTGGGACCGGGGCGGGGTTGGTCCTGCGGTCAAAGAAGCTCGGCATCTCGGATCTCCTCGGGTCGTGATCGGTCGGGTCAGGCGGAAGTCAGGGCGCGCCGGGGGTCCGCGGCGATGTCCGCCTCGCGCTGCTCGAGCAGCTTGAGCCACACCTCGCTCCGGGTCGGGAAGGCCGGTACCGCCTCCCACAGTCGCTCGACCCGGATCTCCGCGACGATCGCGATCGTCGCGGCCTGGAGCCAGTCGGCCACGTCGCTGCCGGTGAACGTCGCGCCGACCACGACCCCGCGGCCCTCGTCGACGACCAGGCGCGCCGTGCCCGGCGTGTTGCGCCCGTGGAAGCTCGCTCCCGCCGTCCCCGAGCTCGGCACGTCCACCGCCCGGGCGTCCCGTCCCTCGTCGAGCGCGGCCTGGAGCGTCAGCCCGACCGCCGCGAGCTGTGGCTCGGTGAAGACCACCCGGGGCGCGCCCGCGTCGTCGCGGGTCGCCCGGGCCGAGCCGCCGAGGATGTTCTGGGCGGCGACGTGGGCCTGGTACTTGCCCATGTGGGTCAGCAGCGAGCGGCCGTTGACGTCGCCCACCGCGTAGAGCCAGTCCAGGCCCCGGACGCGTAGAGTGTCGTCGACCGCGACGATCGCGCCGGGCTCGAGCCCGACCCGCTCGAGGCCCAGGTCCTCCGTGAGCGGCCGGCGGCCGACCGCCACCAGGAGCTCGGCGCCGACGACCTCGGCGCCGTCGGCGAGCGTCACCGTGACCAGCGCGCCGGATCGCTCCACCCGCTCGGCGCGGGCGCCGAGGTGCACCACCACCCCCCGCTCGGCGAAGGCCTCGAGGAGCTGCTCGCCCGCGAAGGGCTCCTCGCGGGGCAGCAGCCGGTCGGCCGCCTCGACGACGGTGACCTGCGCTCCCAGGGTGGCGTAGGCCTGGGCCATCTCCACGCCGACCACCCCGCCGCCCAGCACCACGAGCCGCTCGGGGATCGCCGCGGCGGTGGTGACCTCCCGGTTCGTCCAGGCGCGGGCCTCGGCCAGCCCGGGGATCGGCGGCATCGCCGCCCCGCTCCCCACCGCGATCACGACGGCGTCGCGCGCCTCGTAGATCGTGCCCTCGACCTCGACCTGCCGGTCTCCCGCGAGGCGGCCATGACCCCGCAGCAGCGCGATGCCCTGGCTCTCGAGCCACGGCACCTGCTGGGAGTCGTCCAGGTCGTGGACGATCTGATCGCGCCGCGCCAGTACGGCCGTCACGTCCAGCTCCCCGGTGACCGCCTCGGCCGCGCCCGGTACCCGGCGAGCCTCGGCGAGCGCCTCGGCCGGGCGCAGCAGCGCCTTGGACGGCATGCACGCGTAGAACGAGCACTCGCCACCAACGAGGTCGGCCTCCACGATCGCGACCTCGCGCCCGCCCGCGGCCAGCCGCCCGACCAGCACCTCGCCGGCCGGGCCGGCGCCGATCACGATCACGTCGAAGCTGTGAGTGTTCATGCTCCCCTTGACCCTCGCCCGCCGCAGAACGGTTGATCTCAGTGCGCGGGCGGCGCGAACGCCCGCGGGCGCAACGTGGCGACGGTCGTGCGATAGGCCTCGACCTCCTCCGCCGCCCGGGCCGCAGACCACCCGAGATGATCGCGGGCCACGGCCGCGGCGGCCTCGTCGGGGCCGACGCCGACGGTGGGGCCGAGGCCGACCATCGTCCGCCGCAGCAGGACGTCCGCGAGCGTCCGCGCGCGCTCGTGCTCGAGCGCCCAGACGACCTCGGCGGCGAGGGCGCCCGTCCCCGGGTCAAACGGGGCCGCCAGCGCCGGCTCGGCTTCGGCCAGGGCCGCGATGTCCCGCGCGCGCACACCGTAGATCCGGACGAGCCGGCGCGCCGTGCGCTCGTCGAACGCCACGCGCCTGGCGAGCTCGCTCCGGACGGCGTCGACGTCCCCGCGCGCGCCCGGGAGCGGTTCCTCCCCCGTCGTCGCCGGGCGCTGCTCGAGCGCGAGCTTGGCGAGCGCGACGTCCACCACCTGCTCGGCCAGCGCGCGGTAGGTCGTCAGCTTCCCGCCGATCACCGAGACGATCCCCTCGAGCTCCGGCGCGTGGTCCTCGATGACGTGGCGGCGGGTGATCTGACCCGCCTCGCCCGCGGGCACGTAGGGCAGCGGGCGCACCCCCGCGTAGGTGTAGAGCACGTCCTCCCGGCCGAGCCCGGCCCCGGGAATGACCGAGTTCGTCTCGGCGAGCAGGTAGTCGATCTCCGCGTCGGTCGCCACCACGCGGTCGAGATCGCCGTCGTAGGGGTCGTCGGTCGTGCCGATGAGCAGCAGATCGTTCCAGGGGACGATGAAGTACGGCCGCCCGTCCTCCGCCTCCACGTAGAGCGCCTCCTGCGGCGCCCCGGCGAACCGTGCGACGACGAGGTGCGTGCCCTTCGTCCCGCCCACGAGCCGCCGCTGCCCACCACCTCCGAGGATCTCGTCGACCCACGGCCCCGCGACGTTCACCGTCACGGCGGCCCGGATCTCCCCTCCCCCCGCCCGCACGCCATGCACCCGCCCTCCCTCGCGCAGGAGGGAGTCGACGCGGGTGTGGAGCCGCACATCCGCCCCCGCCTCCGCCGCCGCCAGCACGTTCTCCAGCGCGAGGCGCTCGGGGAACTCCGCCTGGGCGTCGGAGTAGACGGCCGCGCCGCGCAGGCCGTCGGGGTCGAGCCCCGGCTCGCGCGCCAGCGCCTCCGCCGCCGAGAGCATCGCGTGGCGCCCGAGCGACCCGTCCCCCGACAGCGCGTCATAGGCGAGCATCCCCGCGCGGATCGTCGTCCGCCCGCGCCGGTCGTCGTCGTAGACCGGCACGAGGAAGGACAGCGCCGAAACGAGGTGCGGCGCGATCCGCAGCAGCCGCTCGCGCTCGCGCAGCGACTCGCGCACGAGCCCGACCTCGGCGTGCTCGAGGTAGCGCAGCCCACCGTGGATGAGCCGCGTGGACCAGCTCGTCGTCCCGCTCGCCACGTCGTCCTTGTCCACGAGCACGACCGACAGCCCGCGCAGCGCGGCGTCCCGGGCGATCCCCGCCCCGTTGATGCCCGCTCCTACGACGAGGAGATCGACCGTCACGACTCGGTCGTGGCCCAGCGCCGCGAGCGCTCGAGCGCCCGCCGCCACTGCGCGAGCAGCTCGGAACGCTCGTCCTCGCCCATCCGCGGCTCGAACCGGCGGTCCTCCCGCCACATCTCCCGGGTGTCCCGCTGGGTCCAGGTCCCCGCCGCGATCCCCGCCAGGTACGCGGCCCCGAGCGCCGTGGTCTGCGTGATCTCCGGCACCACCACCGGCACCCCGAGCACGTCGGCCTGGAACTGCATGAGCCAGCCGTTCGCGGTCGCGCCGCCGTCCACGCGCAGCTCGTCGAGATCGATCCCCAGCGCGGTGTTCTGCGCATGGACCGCGTCGACGGACTGGTACGCGATCCCCTCCAGCGCCGCCCGCGCGAGGTGAGCCCGGGTCGTCCCGCGCGTCAGGCCGACGATCATCCCCCGCGCGTACGGGTCCCAGTGCGGGGAGCCGAGCCCGGTCAGGGCCGGGACGAAGTACACGCCGTCGTTCGAGTCCAGGGACGCCGCGAGCTCCTCGGTCTCCGCGGCGTCCTCGATTATCCCCAGGCCGTCGCGCAGCCACTGCACCCCGGCGCCGGTGACGAAGATCGACGACTCCAGGGCGTAGTCGACGCGGTCGCCGAGGCCCCAGGCGATCGTGGTGATGAGTCCCTGCTCGAGCACGGGCGATCCCGCCCCCGCGTTCTGGAGCAGGAAGTTCCCCGTCCCGTAGGTGTTCTTGCCCTGACCCTGCGCGTGGCAGGCCTGCCCGAAGAGGGCCGCCTGCTGATCGCCGGCCATCCCGCACACGGGGACGTCGCCGCCGAGCTCCTGGGTGCGCCCGTACTCCTCGGCGTTCGGCCGCGCCTCGGGGAGGTTGCCGATGGGCACACCGAGCAGGTCGCACAGCTCCTCGTCCCACCTGCGCTCCCGGATGTCGAACAGGAGCGTCCTCGACGCGTTGGAGTAGTCCGTGACGTGCTCGCCGCAGAGCTTGAAGACGAGCCAGGAGTCGATCGTCCCGAGCCGTGCCCGGCGGTCCACGCCGCCCTCGGTCAGCAGCCACTCGTACTTCGTCCCGGCGAAGTAGGCGTCGAGCACGAGGCCGGTCCGCTCGCGCACCATCCCCTCGTGGCCCTGCTCGCGCAGCTCGTCGCAGCGCCTCGCCGTGCGGCGGTCCTGCCACACGATCGCCCGCGCCAGCGGCTCGCCGGTCTCCTGGTCCCAGGCCACCGCGGTCTCGCGCTGGTTGGTGATCCCGATGCCGTCGAGGTCCTTCCCGGCGACGCCCGCGTCGTCGAGCGCCGCGCGCGAGACCTTCTGCACGCTCTCCCAGATCTCGTTCGCGTCGTGCTCCACCCAGCCCGGCCTGGGGAAGAACTGCTCGAGCTCCGCGTAGCCGCGCCCGGCGACCTTGCCGTCGGGATCGAAGACGAGGCAGGTCGTCCCCGTCGTGCCCTGGTCGATGGCGAGGATCATGCGTCTCGGACCAGGCGGTCACCGGTCGACAACCCGTAGCTCACCACCGATAGCACTGCACCGATCGTCGCACAACCCGCGGCGACGCAGACAAGGGTCGCGGACACGGGGGCGCGCGCCCGAGAGGTTCGCTCACGGGACGGTGCTCGCTCGCCGGGTAGCGTGGTCCGTGCTGACCGGCGAGCCTCGACTCGGAGAGCACGCGATGCCTACTCCGCACACGCGAATCAACCTGGACGACGTGGAGGACGCGGCACCTCAGAACGGGTTCGACGATCACTGGGAGGCACGCGTCGCCCGCACCGCACTCGGTGCCGAGCAGACGGGGGTCACTCACTTCCGGCTGCGGGCCGGCAAGCGGTCTCCGTTCTCCCATCGGCATACGCACGCGGAGGAGATCTACGTGATCCTCAGCGGTGCCGGGAAGGTCAAGCTCGGCGACGAGGTGTCCAAGGTTGGCCCCCTGGACGCCATCCGCGTGGCGCCGGAGGTCGCACGAGCCTTCGAGGCAGGACCCGACGGCCTCGAGTTCCTCGCCTTCGGACCGCATCTTCCTGGCGACGGCGAACCGGTCAACGACCCGTGGACCACGTGACGAGCGACGAGCTGCGCTGAGCGAGGTGGCCGAGCGCGAGCTCTCCGACCACCCAGGGATGACCCAGGACGGTGCCGCGGTCGAGCACGCGTGCAAGCGTCGCGCGTCCTGCCCTGAGGTGATCGATCCAGACCGACGTGTCGACGAGGATCACCGCGAGTCGGGGCGACGCCTGGGGACCTCGGTGAGCGCGGGCTCGCTACCAGCCAGCCTGGCCAGGCGGCGGGCGCTCTCCCGCTCGATCAGGGCGCGGAGGGCTTGCCGCACGAGAGCGCTTTTCTCCTTCGTCCCGGTCAGCCGCTGTGCCTCGGCGACCAGGTCGTCGTCCAGGGCGAGTGTCGTCGACATCGTCGTCCCTTCCCTGCATCGCTCTCTTCACCACATGATGCCATGCGTCGTGCCGTGCGCGCCGCGCCCGACGGCCCGGGGCCGGCTACTCCGACGGCCAGCCGCGCGGGAGCTCGTACTCCTCGTCGCCGAGGGTGGCGACCATGGGCTCGTCGCGCCGCGCGGTGAGGAACAGCGGGCGGTCGGGATCAGTGGACTCGAA
>JAABUN010003980.1_pt1 | contig 21321 bp, 24 predicted proteins | sample 5559311 | NCBI WGS metagenome assembly JAABUN01 (sample SAMN10711877, study PRJNA513370) | rock metagenome | isolation source: Antarctica rocks | place: Antarctica: Victoria Land, Siegfried Peak sud
CTGGTGATTATCGGTGACGATACCCGGCTCCGCGAGTTTAGAAATGAGTTGCGGCAAAACGACCTTTACTACACTGTCGCGCAGGGATTGAGAAACTGATGGAAGTCAGGAATAGCGATTGCCGAGACACCTGTGGAGTGGGCTCGAGCCAGCTTGTAAGTTGATAAGTCGCTTTACGCCGTCACCTTGAGTTGAGCCGGGGCCATGCTCCGAACGAGTAGATAGACCAAAAACCCGATAGGCGCGAGCATGAGCGTCAGAAGTAATACCGGACTTACGAGCCACGGGCTGAGCCCACGTTCGCGGCTGTCCAGATAGAGCCAGCGTCCGACAAAGAGGTCGAAGGCGAGAAAGTGAACCCAGGCAATCGTCGCTCCGGCAGGCGTCCCGAGCAGCGCTGTGATACCCGTTAAATCCGGGTTGGTGACGGCGGTCAAAACGTTTACTGAGCTCGGCAGGACCAGCGCTGTATAGAGCAGCGCGGCGGGTGCAATCGTCCACGGTGAGCGGGCGATACGCGCTGTCCACGTCCAGTCGGGCAAAAATATCAGCAAAAACCAGAAGGGGGCGACGAGGAGAAAGCTTGCTGAAAAGATCTGCGCCAGCTCAAAACCTATCATCTTAAAGCGCCCTCAAAAGTCCGACACCGAGCGTCAGTATTCGGACGTTCAAGGTACCGATACCCAAGTGGAGAAGGCCGATAAAAGGGACAGGACGCTCCGTTTTAGCGGGCAGCACCGACACGAAAAACCCGGCTGAAACCAGGAGCAGCGTGGCGAACGGGCTCCAGCGTACGAGCCCCTCGAGCACGTCCGGTAATGCTGCACCTACCCACAACAAGCCGATCAAGGTTGAGAGGACTAAAACACCCGCGTGCGTATGACCGGCGCGAAAAAAGGCTTTACGTAGTAGGTTTTCGCGGTAGCCGGGGACGCGGCTTAAAACCATCTGCAAGATGGCGCTGCCGCTGTAGGCAATCGTCGGAACTAAGATGAGCGCGAGACCCGCGACGAGTCGGGAACTGCTCGACAACTCAGGCATGGGCGCGGCCCACTTCCGGATAGTGGGAACGGCGGAGGATGATGAGCGCAGCTAAAATTGCCGTCAGTGTAAGACCGGCGACCAAACTCAAGGTCAACGCGTCGGGCCGCAAGAGCGGTTGTGCCCGGAGCGCTTGTTGCGTCAGGATAAAGATCACCCCAAGGTAAAAGCTGCTTACGATCCCTACGAGCGCGACCTGTGTTCGCATCGGCAAGCGCTTGCGCCTCGAGACCCACCAGCCCAAAAAGGGGATAACTTGCAGGGCGTGCATCCCGACAAAGTGTGGAATCCGCAGGTCGCCACCTTGCGTACTCCACCCGGTCACGGGCAAACCGGGGCCACCGTCGGGTAACCCGACCGTATGCGCGCCGACGATTGTTACCGCGCCGCCCGCCTGCCACCCTGCCAGTTGCTGCGCGGTGGGGGAGGTCATCAGGTAGCCGAGGCCCATGCCGAGAATCGTCAATGCGAGGCCGAGCCGCAAACTCCAGGCAAACACCGGGTTCTCGAACTTTTGAAACAGCAAGAGACCGGCGATGACGAAGTTCGCGCCCCACAAAACTGCGATGGACGCCGCCATGACGCCCCAAAGTGCGGCGTCAAAGGGCGACGCGATATTAAAGTGACTCGTGGTGCCGCGAACGACCTGTGTGAGAATAGCAAACCACTCGAGCGCAAAGGTGCTCAGTACCACCCAGCCGAGGATAGTGACCAAACGAGGACGACCCCGGATGAAACCTAAAATCCAGACCAGCGTCAGGCTGTAAAGCGTGATCGAAACGCCGAACTTAGCCGGTTTAAGCCACGCGGGAGCGCCCGTAATCACGCCCGGGTCGGCAAAAATTCCGACGATAAAAAACAGTGTGACGAGCGCGGTGACGAGCGCCGAGAGGGTAAGCGGCGCGTGCGTATGCCAAAGTTTGTGAAAGGTGCGGCTGAGCATTTGGGTTTCCTTAATGAGCAGGTAATATTTACTTAACACTGTTAATTTGTTGTTAAAAAATTTTAGCTTGAGACCCCCTTTCCAAACCCATGGTAGAGCGTCGTCAGCAGGTCATCGGTACGGGTCTCGAGGTCGCGTGTGTCCATTACCGGGACGCAGAGCGTCAGCGCGACTAAACCGTGAACAGCGGCCCAGAGCGTATAGACGAGGCTCATCGGACTGTCGGTGTTAAGAACACCTGCCGCGTGCGCTTCGTGCACCGCTTGGACGAGGACGTTAAATGAGTCGCTGGTCGGTTCGCAGTTGTTCGGGTTTTCTTTGAGGAAAAACTCGCCGCGCTCCATAAACATCAGGCGGTAGTGCGCGGGGTGCGCGACGCCGAAAGTGACGTAGGCGCGACCGATGGCGTTGATACGGGCGATAGGGTCGTCGGCTTTATTGTAAGCAGCTTGCAACGCCCCCCCGAAGGTTTCAAAGCCCTCGAGCGACACCGAAAAGAGCAGGTCGTCTTTGTTGCTGAAGTACAGATAAACCGTCGTTGCCGAGTAACCGGCCCGCTCCGCCACCCCGCGCAGCGAAAAACCCTCGAGTCCACCCTCTAAAAACAGCTCGCTGGCAGCTTCCAGTAGGGCTTGCCGCACTTCAACTTTTTGCTGCCGACGGCGTGCACTGCTCTTTTCGCGCAGGCGGATGGCTCGAGTTGGTTTAATCTCTGGCATAACGCTTATACTTTACTTAACACTGTTATCTTTGTCAAGTGTAACAAAGACGAGACGACAGGCATGATAGCTTGAAGGATGATGAGAGAGGCTGAAAAACACGTCACTGACAGCCGTATCACCGACGAACGCGGCGCTGATGGCAAGCTTGCGGTGCATGTTTGCCGCGCGAAAAGTTGTACGAAAAGAGGAGCCGGTGAGCTCGCACGGGGGCTCGAGGAAACTTTCGCCCGCGAAGGCGTCCACGCCGACGTGTTACGACACGACTGCTTCGACCTGTGCAAACAGGCGTGCAACGTCCTTGTCGAGATGCCCGGGACGGAGCAGCGTCTCTATACGCAGCTACACCCGCGTTACGCCGAGCGGTTTGCAAAAAATCTCGCCGCAGAACTTAAAGGAAACACAGAAGTTAAATATTAAGTTGGAGTTATTCTTAAATACCGTAAACTAGCGAAGTGAACGTGGAGAAACAGAAGTCTTACGATGTTGACAATCGAACAATAGTCGATGCACCAGCTACCTGTAATGGCTCACCGAGGACTGATTAAGATAGACAATGGTTACTGAAGTCGTCCGTTGCTACCATTGTCTTGGACAAAACAGCACAGGGCCTATCCGCAACCCCCCAGAAATGATCTTTTCTAAACTTGAAGCTTTTCTTAGAAAAGTTAGCGCAACCCGAGTCGGTGATCTCATCAATGCTATTACTGAGGCTATTGTAACAGTCTCCTCACAAGAAGTTGAACGTTACTTTGATCATTATGGTTATGTGTGTCTATAAACCTCGCAAATGCTGTTTCACATGGCTACTGTAGAGGACAGCTGGATTCACGGCGACATCCTCCTCGAGGAGCCCGTGTTGACGAACTATCCCGCCTTGAGAGATGCCGAGGAGGGCTCTGCTTGTGGGTTCGCGCTCGCGGCTGTTGCTGGACTATTGGCGGGCGGTGGAGCAGAGCACCCTGACTTACCTCGCTGCCTTGACCGACGAGGAACTGAACCGAGTCGTAACGGTGGAGGACTGGCCTCCGCAGCACCAGCGGTTCAAGCTGGACGATCTGGCACGTCATGATTCACGAGATGCGCCACACCGCACAGATTGCGGTGCTCCTGCGCTCACAGGGTGTCAAACCACCCGCTCTTGACCTGCTGTTTTACCTGCCCGCCCCCTCGAGCGAACAAGGTTGTAAACGGTTGTCTCGAGGGGGTGCTAAGCTTTTGCTGACGGGGCAGGTCGGGTGCTCGAGGCCAGCGCACAAAAGTTTGCCAGCACCTTTAGCCCGACCGCCTGACTCTTCTCCGGGTGAAACTGCGTCGCGTAAAGCTGTCCGGCAGACACCGCACTCTTAAACCTCACGCCACCGTATTCGGTCGTCGCACCGGGAACGCTTTCGCCTTCAAACTCCACGTAGTACGAGTTGGCAAAATAGGCGAACGCACCGTTGGGGATACCCCCGAGTAACTCAGGGTCGCCCGTCTTGAAAATCTGATTCCAACCCATCTGCGGCACGCTGACGCCTGCCGGAAACCGTTTGACCGTACCGGGCAGGAGTGACAAGCCCGGCACGCCGGGAGCCTCTTCGGAACCGTTCATCAAGAGCTGCAAGCCCACACAAATACCCAAAAACGGTTTTTCTGCAGCAATATGTGCCCTCACGACCCCTTCGAACCCGGACGCCAGAAACGCCTCCATCACCTGCCGAAAGTGCCCCTGTCCCGGCAACACGAGTGCGTCGGCCTTCTCTACTTCACCAGGGTCGGTCGCGATCATTACCTCGGCTCCGCTGCGCTGAAGCGCCTTATAAACGCTGTGCAGGTTGCTCGCGCCGTAGTCGATCAGCGCGACCTTCACCCTTTGTTTCACAGGGTCCCTTTGGTCGAGGGCAACGTATCCGAAACAACCCGCGTCGCCTCGTGAAGCGCCCGCGCCCACGCCTTGACGATAGCCTCGCACACGTGATGGACCTCCACGCCTGAAAGCACCCGTACGTGCATCGTGACGCCTGCATGGTTGCAAAAGCCGCGCAACAGTTCGCGCAGATGATGGACGTTAAAGCCGCCCGCACTGCCCTCAAACCCGGCAGGTTCAAAAGAGAGCCAGGGACGCCCGGAAAAGTCCAGCACGACGTGCGCCAGCGTCTCGTCCATCGGAACAAACGCGTCGGCGTAACGGGCGACGCCTTTTTTATCGCTCAGCGCTTCTGCGAACGCCTGTCCGAGCGTGATGCCGGTATCTTCAGCTAAGTGATGCACGTCGATGTGGAGGTCGCCCTGACCTTTGACAGAGAGCGAAAACGCGCCGTGGCGGATGAGTTGCTCGAGCATATGGTCTAAAAAGCCGTGGCCGGTTGCCGCCGTACCGCCCGTAGGTGCGTCCAAATCCAACGTGACCTCAAGCTGCGTCTCGTTCGTCATCCGCGCGACCGTCGCGGTTCTAGCCACGTACCATCACCGCCTTGTTTGTTCTTTTAGCTGCCTCGAGAAAAGTATGATTCTCCTCCGGAGTTCCGACCGATACGCGCAAGCATCCCTCGAGGCCCGGTAGGTGGTCTTGTCGCCGCACGAGGATGCCCTCGCTTAACAGTGCGTTAAAAAAGGCTTCGGCGTTTTCTACCCGGAAGAGGAGAAAGTTCGTTTGCGAGGGGTAGACGCTCACCCCGGACAACTTCTGAAGCTCGGCAAAAAGATAATCGCGTTCGTGTTTTGCTTCAGCAGCCCTGAGTGCTACATAGTCGGGATGTTCTAAAACGGTCAGACCGGTCGCAATTTGCAGCGCTGAAACTGAAAAGGGGAGGAGCAGTTTTTGCAGGTTTTGGGCCAGTTCGGGGCTCGTCAGGGCGTACCCGAGCCGGACGCCGCCCAAACCGAACGCCTTGCTGAAGGTTCGGAGTGAGGCCATATGCGGGTTCGCCCGCACGAGCGGTAAGAGGTCGGTGTCGGCAAACTGGTGGTACGCCTCGTCCAAGACGAAGGTCCAGCCCGGCGCAGCCGCGTCAGCTAACGCCGTCAGTTCGTCTCGAGAGAATACATTACCTGTAGGCGCAGCTGGATTCGCCAGAAAAAGTACGCCGGGGCCGTTCTTCAACTCGTTCAAAAGCTCTGGCAGCGGGAGTCTGAAACCACGACCGAGCGGCACTTCGGTCAGCGGCGCACCTAAAAGCTGCGCCTGCTCACCGTAAACCGCAAACGTCGGGCGCACGCTCAAAACCCGCTGCTCGAGACCACACGCCGCGACAAACGCCTGAATAAGAACGTTCGAGCCGCCTGATACGACCACTCCGGCCTCGTCCCAATCGTAAAAGCGGGCGATGGCCGCGCGTAACGAATCGGCGGCGAGTTCGGAGTAGCGGTTCCACGAAGCGCGCTCCAGTTTCGCCCAAACCTCGGCTTTAAGTTCGGGCGGCAGATCGTAAGGCGATTCGTTTTGGTCGAGCTTGATACGGGCGGGGCGCGGCGTAAAGTGATACGCCCGCGCTGCCTGCACGGTAGGGCGCACGCTCATACGGTTAGCCTTATTATGATTAGTCTCATCTAGTTATCTTAGCGTTTTGCACGAGTATCACGGCGCGTGTTCCTAGGCTTGCGGCAACGGCTCGTCGCTGAGGAGCGTCATCGCCAGGGTCATCAGCTCGGCTTCGGTGAGCTCGTCGGTCTCGAGCCGTTCCCCGCTCTCGGTGCCGGCAGCGAAGGCAAAACCCGATTCGCTGACCAGAACACTCGCCCAGCTCAAGTTTATTTCCGCACCTTCGGCAAAACTACCCGGCAGCGTCGTTAACAGCGCCGCCCCCTGCGCTTCGGCGCGCAACTCTCCGATCTCTTCGCTGCGCTCAGGATCAAAGGCTGAGACGTCGGTGCCGTACTCGAGCGCGACAAAGTCGTCGTCGGCGGCCGAGAGCGTTTCCGCCAGGACGAAGCGTCGCCTCAGTATCTCGATGTCTTCAGGAGCGACCGGTACCGAAAGCAGATACTCCCGCGCTCCGGCCGCCGCCGCGAGCAGGAGCCGCGCCCCCGGTTCGCCGTCTTCTTCCCCTTCGGCCTCGAGGTAGGGTTCGACAACCTCCTGCCCCGTACTTGTCAGGGCGTAAAGCTCCAAATCGACCGAGCTCTCAAACCCTTGACGCTGTACCCACCCGTAAGCGACGTAGTGCTCGGCGTCGGCGGTTTCGACCTGGTCGGCGGTTTCACCCTCATCGTAGAGGTACCAGGCGTCGTCACCACGGCTGTGCACCAAAAAAGCGCCGTAATAGAGCGTTGTCAGGTCGATTTTCTGCGCGTTAGAGAGGTTCATACCTTATAGTCTCGCATATCGTCAGGTGCGCCGCATGGGTACCGCTCGAGCTTGCAGCAGAGGTTTAGCTAAAACCCATCGGGGCCGATCCCCAGACGGATGGGTTTTTCTACTTCTTACTTCTCGTTCCTAGCCTGCAGCTTCCGGCTCGGTTTTTGCCTCCGGTGTCTCCGGCGACACCCCTTGTTGCGGTTCATAACTGAAAAAGCGACGTTCTTTAATCAGCGCCGCGACCCTTTCGGGTACCATCTTCTCCCACGACGGGTCGTGCCCGGCGATCTTAGCGAGTACGTCACGCGAAAAGATATGCAAAAAGTTTTTGTCATAAAAGTCGATTGATTCGATATAACCGTTTTCGACGAGGTGCATGTACAAGTTGCGTAGGTGCGGCTCGACCTTAAGCTTTTGCACGGTTGTCAGCCTACCGGTTTCGCTGTCTTGAACCGGATAGATATAGAGGCGGGTGTCGTTTTTGAAAAGCCGTCCGAACGACTCCAAAATGCCCCCCGCGAGGTCTTCGTAAAAACTCTCGTCAAAAAGTCCTTCGAGGCTGGGAATTCCCATCGTAATCGCGACAGGTTTTTTGGTGTAGCGCCGCAGATAGGCTGCCAACCGGTAATACTCGAAATAGTTGGAGATTAGGACCGTCGCGCCGGTTGCCGCGAGTATGTCGGCGCGGGCCAAAAAGTCGTTGTAATCGATCTCGCCGGTAGCAAGAAGGTTTTTCATAGTGATTTCCATGACCTCGACGATCTCGCCGTCACCTTCTTTAAGCTGCCCCTCGAACTGCCCCCGGGCACATGAGAGCATATCAAGGTTGACGTGCGTCACGGGTCTGAACGAACCGCGTTCGACCAGGATGGACTTTTTGTATAAGACTTCAGAAGGTTGAAACACTTCGCCTTGGGCGGAAAACATCGCGGCGTCGCTGAGGCCGAGTTGGACGAGTTTAAGCGCCATCAACCGGTGGTCGGTCCCGCTAAACTGCGGCCCTGAAAAGGCGATCATATCGACCTCGACGCGGTCGGTGCTGAGGTCATCTAAAAGGCTGCGCATCAGGTCGTCGGGGACGTCGTGGTCTTGATAGTTAAGCGCCGCGTAGATCAAATTGACACCTAAAATGCCGAGCGCCTCTTGCTGCGTCAAGGTCTCTTTGTCGAGCATCCGTACGTGAATGACGATGCGGTTGGGTTCGCTGCCCGGTTCGGACTGGTACATGATCCCCATCCAACCGTGATATTCGCCGCCCGCTTTGAACCCACGCGCGACGACCGTATTGGCAAAGACGAAAAACTCGGTATCGGTTCGCTGTGCGCTCAGGCGTTCGATCAGCAGGTCGTATTCGTAACTGAGCATCGTTTCTAAGCGGTCTCTCGAGACGTACCGCTTCGCGTGTCCATAGATGGCGTCGCTTACAGTCATGTCATAAGCCGACATCGATTTGGCAATCGTCGCGGCGGCCGCGCCCGCTTGAAAAAACCAACGCACCACCTCTTGACCCGCACCGATTTCAGCGAAAGTCCCGTATTTGCTTCTTTCCAGATTGATCTCGAGCGCCTTTTGCAGCGTGCCGATTTTCTTCTCGCCTCTTTGCTCGTTCAGCTCGGTTTGGGTCATCGTTTCCCCTTCGGTAGCCGTTTGGTCTATTGTACGTAATTTGCCCGTACGCGTTTGCGGCGCAGCGCCCACGCCGCTTAAAACGACCGGTACATCGGTAGGGCGCTGCTATGCGGACGGGGCCTGAAAGTCAGCAGCGAAGGGCAAAGAAGTTCTTTCGACCCGTTTACGTTTTGAAAACCTAAACATTGACGCTTATCTCATGTAACACGTATACTGCCACCTGCGCCGGGATGGCGGAATCGGTAGACGCTGCAGACTTAAAATCTGTTGCCCTTACGGGCGTGCGGGTTCAAGTCCCGCTCTCGGCACCACGCTCTAGACGTTATTTCTAGAGTTTTGGCACCTCTTTATAGAGGTGCCGTTTTTATGGTTTGTACGTCTCTAGCGTATTAACAGCAGGTATCATCTGGTCAGCAACGCTCTCTATCTGAGTTTTGCTGACTAGCACGCAGATTCTGAAACAGTGCTTAGTGCAAGTTCTCTTGGAAATGCTATAAAAATTTTTACGTGCCTAGCGGTAAACCGGTGCAGTAAGGTCGGTTTACAAAAGCCGTGCCTCGAGCTTTTCTGCCCTTCTCCGACCTGCCAGCGTATGACTTTGGGGTGAGTATTATACGGATTGCGCTTAATTCCCCATCACCGAGAGAGGCGTTCGGTAATAGTCCATACCGCTCGAGTCCGTATCTTGTTCCTGCTCGCTACGCTCGGATTGATTAGGAATCAATCGGAATTTGTATTAAACGCAAGCAAAATGTCTGCGCGGTTGGCGGTTTGGTCAAAACGAAGGGTGTCATAAACTAACGCGCCGACCTTCTGGACTCACACCGAAAGCTTTTCCGGCTCGGGTGATATCTGAATGAATTTGGGCGTAGTGAACTGTGGGCCAACCGGCTTCAGGACTTACGCACCTTGCAGTCTACTTCGTCTCCAACTGAGCGTATCGCTGGAGCCGGATATCGGCGCTGCGGGCGTGACCTTCCACGCCCTCGAGCCGCGACAACCGCGCCGTGACCGCGCCCAACTCGAGGCTCGCCTCGGGCGTCATGTGCTGATAGGTCAGGGATTTCATAATTTTGCCGACGTTGAGACCGCTGCTGTAGTGCGCGGCGTAGCGTGTCGGCAAGATGTGGTTCGGGCCGGACACCTTATCGCCGTAAGCCACCGGTACCGCTTCGCCCAAAAAGAGACTGCCGTAACTCCGGAGCGCGTCCAGGTAACGCCGTGGATCGTCGGCGTGAACCTCCAAGTGCTTGGGGGCGTAGCGGGCACTTACCGCGGCAGTTTCTTGGAAGCTGTCACACAAGATAATTTCACCGTAGTCTTCCCACGCGCTTCCGGCAGCTTCGTGAGCGGGGCTCGGCAACGCGGCAATCAGTTCGGGAACACGCGCAGCAACCCCTTCGGCGACCGCAGCGGAGGTAGTAGACAGCCACGCCGGTGCAGTGGGGCCGTGTTCGGTTCGGGCCACAAGGTAACGGCGACGAGTTCAGGGTCGGCGCGCGCTTCGGCAATCACCGCGACCTCGCTGGGTCCGGCAAATCCGCCCTGTGACCCGTAAAGTGCCCATAGGCCACCACCTGCACGCCGCCGAGCGCGAGGATATAGTCCGCGCCGCAGAAACCCAGCGCGTACAAAACCGCCGGGTTGACCCCCTGGCCGCCCTTGCCGGGAGTACACGCGACGATGTTCTTGACCCCGGCAACCTTGGCTGTAGCCACGCTCATGATGGCCGACGCCACGTGCGTAACGCCCGCCCGGAACGTAACAGCCTGCGGTCGTGACCGGTATCCAGCGGTGGCCCAGCGTCACGCTGTCTTCGGTGTACTCGAGGTCACGCAAGCACCCACGCCGAGCGGTGGCAAAACGCTTTATCCGCGCTTAGGCAAATTTAATATCTTTTTTAACAGCTTCCGGAAACCCGCTCGGAGGCCGCCGCAACGTCCTCGTCAGCCAGCAAAATCTCGCCGTGGTAGCCGTCGAAACGTTCGGCGTAGGCGCGCGCGGCGTCTTCACTACCCTCTTTCAGCTCACGTAGCATCGTTTCGACAGGCGAACGCACATCTTCGGTCAAGGGTGTTTTTAGGGCTCGTTTGAGGTAGATCACCGGGCAACCTCCGAAGTGAGCGCGCCTTGCAAGGCCGCGCGCACCACGGCGTGAGCAAGGACGTCGGTGGACTCGAGCAGCGGTACCGGCACAGCCTCGGCGCTGAGCACAAGGGGCACCTCGGTACAACCAGCCACGAGCGCTTCAGCGCCCTCTTCGACGAGGTTTTGGGCAAGCTCGCGCACCACGAGCCGCGCCGCCTCTTTACGGTTTGCCTTGACGTCGTAAAGCGCCGCCATAAAACGTTCCAGCGCTGCGCCGCTGGGCTCGAGCGTCTCTAGCCCAACTCGCCCGAACGCCTCCCGGTAGAGCCCTGCTTGTAAGCACCCACTGGTCGCCAAAATACCGACCCGGCGGAGCTGCGGGTGTTGCGCGCGGGTCGCGGAGGCGGTCTCGTCGATGAGGCTCATCAAAGGTATCTGAACGGCTTCGCGAATATCTGCGGCAAAAGCGTGCGCGGTGTTGCACGGCATCACGAGTAGGTCGGCACCGGCGCGCTCGAGGGCTTGAGCGCTCTTGGCCAGCTCCGGGCCACAGCTCGGCCCGGTTCCGGCGACGGCTTCGTTACGGTTCGGAACTTTCGGATTGTTGTTGATGATCAGGTGCAGGTGGTCTTGGTCGCGCTCCGCCGGGGTCGCCCGGAGAACTTTAGCGAAAAAGTCGAGCGTCGCTTCGGGGCCGAGACCCCCGATCACCCCGACAGTGAGAGAGGCTGATGCGCCACTACGCCTCTCCGCCGGATTTTGGTTGGGTGGTTGTAACGGACTAGACGTCATGGTGGCTCCTGATGACCCTGTTGGCGACTTTGTAGGACTTGATGTGTATAATTATAAGACTTGGTGTACATCCGGAGCGCAGCTTACGCGAGCGTGTCCAGATAGGCGTAAAGCGCGGGGCTGCCGCCCGTATGCACGAACAAAATCTTTTCGTCGGTAGCGAACACTCCTGAACGTACCAGGCCGATCATCCCTGCGGCGGTTTTACCGGTATAAACCGGATCGAGCAAGACACCCTCGAGCCGCGCAAACAGCTTGATCGCCTCGACCATCTCGGCGGTCGGTAACGAATACCCCGGCCCGACGTAGCCGTCAAAGACTCTGAACGCCTCGCGCGGCACGCCGCCGCGAATCCCGAGCAGTTCTGCAAGCTCCCCGGAAAGCGCGTGAAGTTTCTCTTCTTGCGGCGCAGCTTCTGCCCGGACGCTGATCCCCGACACCGGGATATGCGCGTTTGCACCGACCATGCCGGTGACGAGCCCGGCGTGGGTACCGCCTGAACCACTCGAGCATACAATCCGGTCGAACGAGACGCCCATACCGAATGACTGCTGGAGGATTTCGTCGGCGCAAGACACGTATCCAAGTGCGCCGAGGGCGTTCGAGCCGCCACCGGGGATGATGTAAGGTGACCGGCCCTCGGCGCGCACCGCGTCGGCTTCGGCGTTCATTGCCGCAGCGAGGTCGCTGCCGCCCTCGACCACCGTGACTTTTTCCGCACCCAAGAGTCCGAACAAAAAGTTGTTGCCGCTCGCCTCCGGCCGGTACGAGTCGGCCACCCGTTCCTCGAGGACCAAACGGCACTTGAGCCCCTCTTTGACCGCCGCCGCCAGCGTCAAGCGGCAGTGGTTCGATTGCACCGCGCCCACCGTGATGAGGGTGTCTGCGCCCTTTTCTAAAGCGTCGGCGACCAGAAACTCGAGCTTGCGGGTTTTATTGCCTCCGGCGGCCAACCCGAGCAGGTCGTCGCGTTTGATAAACACGTCGGGACCGCCGAGTTCGGCGCTGAGGCGTGGCAACGGTTCGATGGGGGTAGGCGCGTGGGTGTAACGGCGGCGGGGGAAGCGGGCCAGGTTCATCGGGTTGGGTTCCTTTCACCGGTTTGGCACCGGTAGCGAAGTTGCTAGCTAACGACCGATAAGACGATACGGCTAGATGATAACGCCCCGACAAGTCGGCGGCGCTGTAGGCGGATAACTCGAGCTTTGCCGAAGCACGCTTACGACGTTGCAGGGTCGGCGATGATTTCGTCGATGAAACGGCAGTCGTCCGGTACCAGGTAAGGCAGCAACCGCAAACCGCGTACCCCGCGCGAACCTGCAGTCACAGACCTGCAGTCACAGACCTGCAGTCACGGCGTCGTGAGCGGTGCTCCACGGCCAGCCCGACAACCTCACGCTGAAGTCGGGCGTCGTTTATCACAGCTTGGCGGTACGCAGAGCTACCTTCTGGTCAGCCCGGCGGCGGAAACAGGTGGGTCTGCGTCGCCCCGACGTCGCCTCTGGCGACCAGACCTTCCGCGCCCACCCCGAGCAACCTGACGCTCGTCTCGAGCTCGAGCGTACGTAAAAGCCGCGCCGCTTCTCGGCCTAGCGCGTCGCCGCTCGTCAGCAGGTAAGGCAGCGTTCTGCGCCGGGAGATCACCCTGAAGTCCTGATACTTGAGTTTGATTACGACCGCTTTGGCGACCAGGTCGGCCCGCCCCAACCTCGCGCCGACCTGTTCGGCAAGCGGGGTTATTTCGGCAACGAGGCGCTCGAGGTCGCGCAAATCCGTCTCAAACGTCGTTTCGGCGCTGACCGATTTGTAGGGGCGGTCGGCCTCTACCGGGCGCGCGTCGACGCCCCGGACGATCGCGTAAAAGTGCGCGCCCGCTTTGCCGAAAGTGTCTTTGAGTCTGTTAAGCGTCTGCACTTTGAGGTCGGCACCCGTGTAGACGCCCAGCTCGTGGAAACGCCGGGTGGTCGCCGGGCCGATCCCGTGAAACGCTTCTATCGGTAGGGCCTCGAGGAGCGCTTCGGCGTCACCGGGCAAAATGACCGTAAGCCCGCCTGGTTTATCCATTCCCGAAGCGAGCTTTGCTAAAAACTTGTTGTACGACACGCCCGCTGAAGCTGTCAGGCCCGTCTCCGCTTTGATTGTGCGTTTAAGCTCTTGGGCGATTCTCGTCGCCGAGGGGGGCCCCTGTTTGGGTCGCGTCACGTCCAGATACGCTTCGTCGAGTGACAAGGGTTCGACGAGGTCGGTATAACGATAGAAAATTTTCCGGATCGCCTGAGAAACCTCCTTGTAAACCTCCATTCGCGGCGCTGCCAAGACCAGCTCGGGGCAGCGCCTCAGCGCCGTTCGAGTAGCCAACGCCGAATGTACCCCGAACGCTCGAGCCTCATAATTGGCGGTTAACACCACCCCTCTCGGGCCGCTCCACGCGACAGCCAGCGGGATACCGCGCAGCGCCGGGTCGTCGCGCATTTCGACGGCGGCGTAAAAGCAGTCCATATCGAGGTGGATAATCTTTTGCATAGTCAGGCTTCAAGCGGTTGAAATGGGACTCGGGAAGCTGCTTGAGAGAATAGCGACGGTGCGCGAGACTGCGTAAGCCCCTTTAGCGGTAGGCTCCCAACCTTATTAAGCTGACGTAAGCCGGGCTCGAGCCGCCAGTGACGAACGAAGCGCGGGGTTGCGGGCATAGACCCAATTATGACAGTCAAAATAGGTCGGCGGACTGTTTAAGCCGGACTGTTTAAGCCAATTTATTTGAGCCAATCTGTTTTAAGCCAATCTGTTTTAAGCCAATCTGTTTTAAGCCAATCTGTTTTAAGCCAATGGTACGTAGCTCGGCTCAGCTGCAAGGAGTAGCAGCAGACGCGTAGGTTTGAGACAACTCCTTTTTGAATCTAGCAGCCGCTTTGACAAAACACACAGCTTGCCTAAGCGCTGTTTGCAACAACGTTCTGGTCCCTTTACCGCCTCGAGATAATCCACACCGCGTGGATAATGCCCGGAATATAGCCCAGCAGCGTCAGCAAGATGTTCAAAAAGAATTGACCGCTAAAACCCACCTGCAAAAATACGCCCAGCGGCGGAAGAATAACTGCGATGATGATTCTAAAAATGTCCATTTACCACTATACCTGCCCTGATCCCACGCTGAGTGTACGGTCCGGCTCACGTACTGAAGCCTGAGTAAAAAGCTCGAGCCGACTGTGGTCGTAAAGATGTTCCGAGCTGAGCTAGACCCGCCTGCCCAGACAGCTGCCCGGTTGTCAAGACGCGTCGGCGACCCGTACGCTGGCCTTAGCCGCGCTAAAAAGACGGTCATCCTCGCCCGAAACCTGATTACGGCCTGCCCCTTTTGCTCTGTAGAGCGTCCGGTCGGCCCGTTCGAGCAGCGTCTCGACCGCTTCACCGGCCCGGTACTGAGCGATCCCGAAAGAGGCGGTAATGGCTCCCTTCGTCTCGTTCGGACACGCCTCGACCACCGCGCGCAGCCGTTCGGCGGTCTCGAGCGCCTCTAAAACCGGTGTGCCGGGCAAGATAACCAAAAATTCTTCACCGCCCCAACGCCCCACCACGTCCATCTTGCGGGCGTGGTCGGAAAGGCACCTGCTTACGCCTCGCAGCACCCGGTCGCCGACGTTGTGCCCGTACTCGTCGTTGACCCTTTTGAAGTGGTCGAGGTCGATGAGCATTACCGTTAGCGGGAGCCCTTGGCGCGACGCGCGGGCCGTCTCTTGAACCAGACGTTCGTCTAGCGCGCGGCGGTTGTGGAGCCCCGTCAGCGGGTCGGTATTGGCGTCTTTCTCGAGCTTCAGCGCCTGCTGAGCTTGCGCCGCGAACGCCCGGCCGGTACCGTAAAGGATCATAAGCAGTAGGCCGTCGGAAGCGAAAAGTTGATAAAAAACGGCTCCGCCGGTCGAGGGGTCGCCCGCGAGAAAAAGCATCGCAAAGTGTGCCAGCCAGACGAGCAGCGAAAGTACGTAGACCACGAGCGACGTTTTTAGGCCGGACTTTACGCCGAAGATCAAAAACGCCAGGGTGTAAACGACCGGCGACCAGTAACCGAGCCCGGTCAGGTTCCATAAGGCGGCCTGGGTTTGCGAAAGTCCGAAGAGCGAGTAACCCAGACTGCTCAGGTACATGAGCGTCACCCCGCTAAAAGCGGTGGTCTCGAGCTGAACGACAGGGACCTTTCGACGCCACAAACCGAAGGTGAGGACGCCGAACAGCAGCACTAACGAAGGTAGCCCAAAAGCGTCAACGAGGTGCAGCGTCCCTTGTTGCCACTCGGCGAACACGAGCAGCAAAACCGCGACCATCGCCACCGGTAACATGACGAGGTAGAAGGAACGTTTAAGCGGGTCGGTCGCTGAGGTCGTTAGCATCGCCATATCCTGCTCACTATGAGCTGAATGCTCTTACAAAAAATGCACGTGCCGAAGGTTCCGGACAATCTTAGCAGAGTATACCTGTCTGAGGTGCCGAGGTTCACCGGTCGCCCGAAAGCGTTGTCTTCAGCAACCCCGGTGACAACTAGACTGCTACCATAACGTATGGCCTTACGACTCAGCGAGATATTAGAGCACGACGCCCCGCATCTTGGGCTCACCAACCGTAAGCAGCTGCTCGGGTTTTACGACGCGCTTAAAACTGCCCTCAGAGAGGGACGCCTGACGCCGGAGGGGGGCGCGCTGCCGACCAGTCTGGGTGAACTTTTAGCCCTACTTCCCGGCGAGCAGCCCTCGCCAAAGCGCGACCAGGAGCTGACCGATTGGTCGGTCGAAAACGACCTCAAGTACGCGGCGTTTTTAGACCGTTGGCGCGCCCTGAGCGCCGCTCCCAAACCCTACCAGCCTCGGGCGATTGCCGCGCCCCTTCACGGGGCTGTAACGCAGCTTCAAGACCTGAACACAGGAGGCGCGAAAAAAGCGGAACTCGAGGCCGCCGTTACTCGTTTTTTAGATATCTACGCCCTGTCTCAGCACGCGCTGCGACTACCCCGAATCGAGCGGAAGCTGCCCTCTGAACTGCCCGAAGGAACCGAGCTTGACGCGCAAAAGGTCTTTTTAGGCGATGTTAAGGGAACCTACGTCGGGTTGGTGCAGCGGCGCAAAGAAAAAGACGCGTAGGCTGAGGGGTGTCCCACAGCGAAAATCGTTGCTGACGCCTCGGTTGTCCGCAGCCCGCCAACGGATAAAAGCTCGAGCCCGCAAAACACCGCTAGTAAAATATCGCCAATAAAACACTGTGCTGGCTGTGCTTTTGCTCGCGGCTGTACCTGCTAAAGCGGTACTATGGCCTCAGTGTCTTTGCAGCTCATCTCTCAATACCAAGCCAAGCTCGAGCGCCTCATCGCCTACGGCGGTTCCTAAAATGAAAACTTCCGTGCTCAAAGGTTTCAGCACGGAAGGAGCAACGCCTTACTTAGACAATATCAATACGTTCCGGATGCAGTAGCGATAACGTAAGCACCTGACGACGAAGTTTCTTTGTATATATTGCCCCGCTTATAAATGCGAACAGTTACATCACCCCGAGCGCACTGGTTTTGTGCGCTGATATAAAGAAAGGTGCCGCTACGAACGCCACTATCAACAGTGTAGACGTAGCCGTTACCAAAGTCACGCTGAGCAGTTCCGCCATCTGCTGTGGCGTAAGTTGTCGAAACTCGCCCACAATCTGAGTTGACCCAATATCGCAACGCTGCTTCTTGAGGCTCAGGTGGTTTGGGGTCTTGTACTGTTATCTTTACACTTGCATTATCACTCCCGTCAGTGTTGGTCGCCGTAAGCGTGTAGGTTGTTGTTTCGTTTGGTTTAACTGCGACATTCGAACCTGTTACTTTGCCTACGTCAGGAGAGATGCGCAACGTGTCTGCGTTATCAACATTCCAGCTCAAGGTAATTGTATCGCCGGTTTCGATCGACCTCGAGCTTGCCATAAAGCCATTGATAACAGGAGGTTTTGAGATAGGTTCTGGGTCAGTAGGTGGAGTCGGAGGTGTTGGGTCGGTCGGGGGCGTAGGGTCAGTTGGAGGGGTTGGCGGTTCTATAGGTTGCCCAGGTGGGGGCGAATTGGGAGACTGCTGTAAGGTTTTTGCATTTCCAACCCGAATAGCTGTTACCAAGCCAGGTGTATACTGTCCAGGACTACTTTCCCAAGCGCCCAAACCCTCGAGTACCTGCCTTCCTTGAGCATCGGTTTCCAAAGCATTATTTGTATCTGTGGTGAAATAAAAAAGGCCGAGAGAGTCTTCAAAGATGGCGACGCTCAGCGGAGCAGTCCCATCAGCAAGTTTAAGGTTGCTTATAAATCCGTAGCCAGCAGTCTGTGCTCCAGCTGGATATTCGCAAGAGGTACTACTCTCGCATTTTATGGCAAGACCAATGCTTCCGTCCTGGAGATTGCCTGTAGTAGGAGCCTTGAGCGTAATGTTAAGGGCATATGTAAAAGCATCATTGCTGTCTGTACTCGACACGTAACTAACTAGCCATTCGCCTGCAAATGGTACAGCGTTGGGATCGCTAGGTATGTTCGGAGGTGTGGTAGCAGGCGGCTCTTCTGGTGGTGTGGGTGTATCATTTTGACTGCCGCACGCAGCGAGTAAAAAAACGAAGGCTAAAGGCAAAACCCGTCTCATCATTCTCCTCTTGGTGCCACTCCAAGCTTTGGAATGACATAATTCTACGTCACTACATCCCCGGTATCAGTATCCGCACAGAAATAATAACCTAATGAGAGTATCTAGCTTGAGGTAAAAGACTCTTAAAGCTGCATCTGAACTTTGAAACGGTGGAGCCGTATGCGCTGGGGCGGATTGACGCGCCAAATATCGAAAACCCGAATACCAAACTGAAGGCAGACAAGTTGGCGGGCAACATCATCCTCGATAGCGAAACGACACTTTCAGGAGTTCCGGCGGCGGCGTGGGGCTATAAACTCGGGAACAGGTCGGCGCTCGAGTGGGTTTTAGAGCGGTACAAAGAGCGGACGCCGAAGGACAAGACGGTTGCCGAAAAGTTTAATACCTACCGGTTTGCGGACTATAAAGAAGAGGTGATTGTGCTCTTGGGGCGGGTGTGTGCGGTGAGCGTGGCGACTTCGGAGATTGTAGAAAAGATGGCAACCAACGGTTAGCTAAGCTAAAACGTGCCATACTATGCTTCTTATGGCACAAGTAGAAAAAGTACACCATCAAGCAGTAAGAATGGATGCACAGGGACGAGTTGTAATTCCGAGCGGTTTACGGCGGAGTTTGGGATTTTCAGAAGGTGCAGAACTAGTGGCTAGGGTAGAGGGTGAAACGCTGGTGCTCGAGCCCAGGGACGCTGTTCTCCGCCGCCTCAAAGCGCGTTACAAAAATGTCACCGGAAGTCTGGCGACCGAGCTTTTAGAAGAGCGCCGCGCTGAGGCCGAGCGTGAGGGTGAGTGAGCCTAGAGAGGTTTTAGACGCTTCAGCACTTTTGGCTTTCTTGCAGGATGAACCGGGTGCAGCGAACGTAGGGCTTGAAAGTTCACTTATCAACGCTGTCAATTTTTCAGAAGTCGTACAAAAAACGGTGCAACGTGGTGTAGATGCAGATGAACTGCTCAGCGATTTGCGGCTTTCGGGCCTGACCATCGTTCCTTTTTCGCCTGAAGAGGCCGCTATAGCTGGTCTGCTCTGGCCTTTCACACGTGCCTACGGGCTTTCACTTGGAGACCGGGCGTGTTTGGCGAGTGGTCGCCTTTACGGTCTAACGGTTGCTACGGCGGAGCGCGTCTGGTCGGAGATAGACCACGGCGTAGCGGTGCGCGTCATTCGCTAAGTGTAGCAAGGGTGGCGTTGGTGGCGGGGATGGCGAGAAGCGAGTAAGCAGCGAGTAAGCTGAAGTTATGACAACCGTGCCGCTAGAAGAGGCTAAGAAACGGCTCGAGGTCGAGAAAGCTGATTCAGCCCGGTTTGTGGGTATTCAGCGCGTCGTGGTCAGTGTGTGACACGCTTGCCCGCGCTTACCGGACGTGAACTTGTTCGTGCGTTGGGTAAAACCGGTTTTGAAGTTGTGCTGTTAAGGGGAGCCATCACGTATTAAAGCGTGAAGACGGGCGAATGACCGTTGTTCCTGTTCACTGCAGCGAGACGCTCGGCCCCGGACTTTTAACAAAAATTTTGCGCGACTGTGCGCTGAGCCGTGAAGAGTTGCGAGGGCTTCTTTAATCCCTACACTGCCCGTTAATGAGCGCAGTGTGTTTGCAAATGCTCTGCCTCTAACCTTTTCTTTGAGCGTGAGCTACCATAAGGGCATGGATCATACGACTGAAAACCACTACCGCATAGAAAAAGACACGATGGGCGACGTCCGGGTTCCGGCGGACAAATACTGGGGCGCGCAGACACAGCGCAGCTTGGAAAACTTTAAGATCGGCGGGCAGCTCATGCCCCTAGAGGTTATCCGGGCGTTCGCCGTCCTTAAAAAAGCGGCAGCCCTGACGAACGCCGAACTCGGCGTTTTACCCGGTGACAAGGCCGAGGTGATTGCCCGCGTCTGCGACGAGATTCTAGTGGGTCGGCACGACGCGCAGTTTCCGCTGGTGGTGTGGCAGACGGGTTCGGGTACGCAGTCGAACATGAACGTCAACGAGGTCGTCTCAAACCGGGCCATCGAGCTGTTAGGTGGCGAGATCGGGTCGCAGACGCCGGTTCACCCGAATGACGACGTAAACAAATCGCAGTCGTCGAACGACACCTTTCCTACGGCGATGCACATCGCGGCGTACCTAGCGATTGTCGAAGAGACGTTGCCGGGCGTCCGGGTGCTGCAAAAAACCTTCGCCGAAAAAGCCGAGGCGTTCAACGAGATTGTCAAAATCGGTCGCACGCATCTGATGGACGCGACGCCGCTGACGCTGGGCCAAGAGCTCTCGGGTTACGCCGCGCAGCTAAAAAAGAGTATCGAAGCGGTCGAAAACACCCTGCCGCACCTCGCCGAACTTGCGCTCGGCGGGACGGCGGTCGGTACCGGTCTGAACGCGCCGGAGGGTTTTGCCGAACGCGTCGCCGAAGTCATCGCTGAATTGACCGGCAAGCCGTTCGTTACAGCAGAGAACAAGTTCGAGGCGCTTTCGGCGCACGACGCGGTGGTCGAGGCGTCGGGTGCTCTAAAGCGCCTCGCAGTCAGCCTCATACATATCGCCAACAACGTGCGGCTATTAGCGTCGGGGCCGCGCTGCGGCATTGGCGAGATTACGATTCCGGCGAACGAACCGGGCAGCTCGATTATGCCCGGAAAGGTCAACCCGACGCAGGCCGAAGCGGTGACGATGGTCTGCGCGCAGGTGATCGGCTCTGACGCGGCGGTCACGGTCGCCGGGACGCACGGGCACTTTCAGCTCAACGTCTTTAAGCCGGTGATGATCTACAACCTGCTCTTGTCGGCGCGGCTTTTGGGCGACGCGTGCAGGTCGTTTAACGACAACTGCGCGGTCGGCATCGAACCCAACGAAACCCGTATCCGTGAGCACCTGAACAATTCGCTGATGCTCGTCACCGCCCTGAACACCCGCATCGGCTACTACAAGGCCGCGCAGATTGCCAAAACCGCCCACGCGGAGAACCTGACCTTAAAAGAGGCGGCGGTCAACTTGGGGCACCTCACTGAAGTGGAGTTCGACGAGATCGTCGTCCCGGAGAAGATGGTGTAGTGCTCGAGCTTACAAAAAACTCTATAATAGAGTTGTTCCGCAATAGGCCACCAAACTGCTAAGCTGACGAGATGCTAGAGAAGATACGAGATGAGCGGCAACTCAAGGCGCTGACTGGACTTTCAAGCGAGAAGTTCAGTATCTTGGCG
>JAABUN010003981.1_pt1 | contig 21308 bp, 15 predicted proteins | sample 5559311 | NCBI WGS metagenome assembly JAABUN01 (sample SAMN10711877, study PRJNA513370) | rock metagenome | isolation source: Antarctica rocks | place: Antarctica: Victoria Land, Siegfried Peak sud
GCCTCACCGATGTCCCGCCCACGAAGACTTCGCGGCTGTCCAGGTTCAGTTGCAGGCTGCCAAGTACGAGGGTTGGTTGGCTGTAGCCTCTGCTGCGTCGCATGATGGCCTGCAACCGTGCCTGCAGTTCTGCCGGGTCGGACGGCTTGCGTATGACGTCGTCCGCGCCGGCCTGGAAGGCGCGGACGTTGGTGTCCGCCTGGGATTGGGCAGTCATCACCACCGCTGGCGTGTTGATGCCTGCGGCGCGCATCCTGCGCACGACTTCCGTGCCGTCCAGGTCAGGCAGGGCATGATCGAGCAGCACCAAGTCGTAGTCGTAGTGTCGCGCGAAATCCAGTCCGTCCTCCCCGCTCCCGGCGTGTTCGACGACGGCGCGACAGGCTTTCAGGACGTGCGTCATTTGCCGGGCGGCCAAGGCTTCAGCTTCGATCAGCAGCACGCGCATGGGATGTTCTCATTGTAGAATAAGAACAAGTATCGCAATCGAAGCGTGCAGGGTCCAGAAACGATTACTATAGGACTGTTATGAAGTGTCAGGGGGCAAACTGAGCCGGGCAGACTGTGCCCTGAATGAAACAAGGCAGGACAACAGGCTGCTTGCTCCCGGCAAGCAGTCAGGTCCAAGCTCATCCTATGTTCGCCGTAGATGAAGCAACCGCCCTTGCAATCCGCCAAGCCTGCCAGGACGGGGGCGAGCTGTCCGGCGTGGTTGAACTGCGCCGGCACTTCCCGCTCATCACCGACAATGCTCGTGCGCGGCTGTGCTTGCAGATGATCATGAGTTGGGCACTGCCTGCGCCTGTGCTGGAACCGGTGCCGCAGGCCAGACCCGGTGCTCCCTCGGCATCTCGTCGTCGGGGCGCGGCGGTTCGCCCCAGAAGCAGGTCATAGCTAGTCGAACGCAGCTTCGTCAGCTCAGCCTCGTCATCGGGACAGAGAGTTTGCTTTTCGTAACTGTACCCTCGGCGTTGCTGCGGTGCAGCATGGACGCTTGCGGGACAACTCTAACCGGAAGCAGTTGACGCGTGGGGCAGCAGCTTGCGCAGCCGCGCGATCAACTCGGACGCGGCAAATGGCTTCCGCACGTAAGCGTCGGCCCCGAGATCCAGCCCTCGGACGACGTCGTCCTCATGGTCCAACCCGCTGACCATGATCACTGGCAGGCTGACGCCGTTCTGGCGCAGCCGGGCACACAGGTCGCGGCCGTCTCCGTCTGGCAGCCGGACGTCAAGCAGGATGGCGGACACGTCGGACGCCGATGCTGAGATCGCCTCTTCCGCCGCCTGGATCGTTGTCACTGCTTCCACGGCGAAACCACCGGCACCCTCAAGCTGCTCAGCAATGGCGGTTCCGAGTTCGACGTCATCCTCGACGACCAGAATGCGATAGGCTGCTTCCATGATGATCAGTCCCGTGTTGATGGAAGGTCATCGCGTGAGGTCGAGCGTGGTTCACCTGTATAACCATTCCTAACGGAACACCTCGCCATACCAGCCCGCGTGGACGCTGACCCAGTGTGGTTGCTTCATAGGGCTGCTCACCGAAGGCGGGGGCTTCGGCAGCACGTGGCAGTAAAGGAAGCCGCCTTCTATCCAAGAAACCACGTTGCCGCGCGGATTATGCCAAACCAAAGTGTGGCACTGCAGGATACAATCACAACCAGCGCCAGGGCTGGGCTTAGCTTTTCCGCTGTTTCTGAATGGACTGCAAGCTTGTCTGCTTCGCGCAGCAAGGAAATGAGCTGCGGGCTGACCTGTCCTTGGCGCCCAGGCCGACGGCGTTCTGAATGGCCTGCTCGCGTGCGCTGCACGGTCCTCGACAGGAGCTCAACGCCCTTGAGCTGAACAGAAACCTGCGCCATCGTTGCACCGTTTGTTGGTTCATGAATGCGGCTTGTGGTGGACAGTATAACGCTCGCGCTGAGGTGTGTGCGTCAGAAATTGTCGGTTAACAACCGTAAAAGGACCGTTCACTCCATAATAGCCGTTCGGTGTTGCTGCGGTGCAGCATGGGATACTGTCACCCTAAACGAGGGCTTAGGGTCGCAATAACTGTGAGGGCACCATATCCGTCGGGCAAATGTATTGACGAACGCAGCGGCACCGGACCCGCCTTGTTAATCTTATCTGGCGTTAGGCTGGACTTGACCCTCGTATATGAGCATGAAACCTGGCTCTGGCTTGAATCGTCCGGTCATCAGAGTGAGCGTCATATTTCCCTGAAGATGGTCCCATCTGACTACCAGCCCAGCGCGTCCATTTTGGCCCGAAACGGTCCTAGGCTGGCCGACACCCAAGGCTGTGGTGAGTGCTGCCTGCATTTCACCTACTGTTGCGTTTGGCGCTGCAACTCCGCACGTCGTGAGTGGGCGCGGACCGCCCGTCGCATCGGAAGCGGATAGGGCAAGTGGTCCTCCACTGATTTCCATCAGCCAAGTTTTGCTTCGGATTGATAGATCGTTCACTTGAGGCGGGACGAAACTGGTTAGGACGCGCAGCTCCATCGCAGTTGCCTTCTGGACAAGGCGCTCAAAGTTGAACGGTTCCACCATGCACATAACGCGAAGGGTATTCACGAGAGTGTCCACTCTACTCTCTGCCGAAGCCGGACGAACAAAGCTGATCGAGACCGCAAGGATAGCCAAGAGGACGCGCATACTGCACCAATTCTGCCTCAGATAGCATAGTTGCCAATGGCTTCTCGGCGCAGTCAAATTATGTCATGAAGTTCTGTCCAAGCAAGACAGTCTCTGCCGATGCCAACTCTGGTCAAGCGCCAACCTTAATCAGCCGCGACCTTCGACGAACGCTGGCGCCATACCCCGGACGTGAGCTTCATCCATGCCCACAACGCCAAGCGAGGCTGCTACTCCGGCCGGATCGAGCAGGTCGGGTAAGGCGCGGGCTCGCGGCGGCGGGCCGACAAGCTTCGCCAGCTATACATGGCTCTAAATCTTGATTTTGCATTTGTCATATTAGCCGTTCGGCGTTGCTGCGGTGCAGCATCTCCTATGCGTCTTTTGGTGCCCTCTCCATGAAGTCAGCAGGTTCGATCCGGTAGTGTCCGATCTTTGAGAAGTGGGTGATTGGAAGTATAACGTCCAAATGCTCGTTTAAAGCTGCCGGGGCTAAATGGACGAATATACGTTCCTCCACATCGGGAAATACAAGTTTGATGATGTCAAGATGGTGTACATGGGAATCATTAAAGCCAATTGCTTCCGCCAGGGCATCTAGTAGAGCCTTGGTCATATTGTCCAGGTCTTTATCCTTCTTGCGCGCATTCAACACAAACGTTATGGCCAGACAAAATCGGCCCGTTGAGCCAAGACTTACATTCCTCTTGAGAAAATGCTCCTTTATGGCTTTCTTGAACGCTTTAAAGGTGCGAGATCTGTTCTTTTTCGTCTGCCTCGATATTGGGTTGATTGGAAGCGATAGCGTATGAACCGGAACCATCTCTGCTGGTGTTCGCCCTGCTCTGCACACGTTACAATGGCGCTGAGCAATAGTCATGATCTTATCAGAATATGTCGGATAGAAGACCGCTTGTAATCTTGGATGCCGGCGGAAATTCAGAACCAGCCCACTATTGGCTTGTTGGAAACCAAGCCAAGCTGCAACCACTTTCAGTTCCTGATGTGCTGCACTATCTATATCTATATTTATTCCCGACTGCTTGAAGTACTCTCCCAGAAGCCATTCTTTAAATACTTTGATATTAGGGGCATCAGATTGAAACTCACTCCAAATCTCTACTGGAACATCGGATGACTGAAGGAGCTTCCAACCATTCTCCTCAAAACCAGTCACGTCATTCATAGGTTCTATCATCTCCAGAAACGCCTGCAAAGCGCAGCAGAACGCCACGCCAGCCACGCCGGCCCCTTATCTCCCCCAGCTCTCCCTGTAGCGCCTTAGTGGCCTCCTGGGCGGCCTGCTCGCGCCCTTGTGCCGCCTCGGCCTCGGCCCGTACTTCCGCCAGCTCGCGTGCAGTCGCCTCCCGCTCACTTTCAGCCACCTCGGCGCGGGCCAGTGCCGCAGTTTCAGCCTGCTGTCTCACCTGGTTTTCAGCGCAGGCACCATCCAGTTCGGTCGCCAGTGCTTGCAGGCGCTGCTCTGCCTTTGTCAGCTCTGCTCGCGCCGCTACCTCCGCAGCCCTAGCCGCCGCAGCGTCTGCTTGGGCCGCATCCAGGGCAGCGACCTGCTCCGGGTCTGGTGGTAAGTGGTTAGTACCCCGGGCCAGTGCCGCTAGTACCTCCCGCGCATAGGGCCGACGATCCTTCGGCACCCATCCTGACACCTGCGCCATGCCGGCCTCGTCGCGCCGCGCCCGCAGCCGCTCCTTTCGCTCCCGTCCCGTCCTGTCCTCGCCGTCCATAGGGACAACGTAGCCCGTCCCTGGGAACGTGTCTCTAGGGACAGCTAAGGCCGTCTCTGGGGACGCTTCAAACGTACCCAGAGACGGAGCATTCGTCCCTGGGCACGGCCTATTAGCTTCCACTTGCCTCTGCTGGCCCATCCCGGTCCTGGTTCCCATCATCCCTGAACCGCTTGGGCCGACGCCGCGGCCGCAGCCGGCGCCGTGCCGCCTCAGCCCGGGTGCGCTTGTCCTCCCTTTCCTCGGCCCATGGCGCCAGCCCAGGCCGGTCTGCCCACGGCAGGCCTCAGTAGTCCCAGTTGCCCGTTAGTACCGGAACGCCGCTGCTAGGTCGGACAGCATCCATGCGGACAGAAGCTCCTGGCCATTGCGCCCCGCCATGCCATGCCCCTCCATGCTGTCTTACGCTGACGCACGGTGTAACACTCTGACGCCATCAAACATATCCCGCACTCGTTCCTACTCATGTGGTTCGCCCTCCCTTGTGCCCGTTTGTAGGGACGGGATGCGGGCCGGTGCCGAGCAAGGCAGAGGGGCAAGACGAAGGAGAGGGACGGGCCTAGCCCCCTCATAGGTTTGCACCATGCAAATCTGGCCTGCGATCTCTCCACCGCGCTCCGAGATAATGACGTTTCACTTTCTTGTGAGGCTAAGCTGGAGTGGAGGGGCGAAAGAGGTTCCATCCTGTGGCAGGCTTGGCCGTGCTGTGCGGCACCTAACCCACACTAAGTCCACCAAGGAGAGAATTGAATGAGTGCCGCCCCAACTGGCAGACCTTACATTTTACCGCATGATGTCATCTCTCCCCGCTATCGTATGGAACTCCGTGATGTCCTCACCGACGGAGGTGAGGAACGCGCCTGCTCATACGCTCTCCTTTTTTTGGACCGAGGAGGATAAGTATTCCATCGGAGTCCGTTGGAATGGGGATACCGAAAAGCCCAATGGCACTCCAAATATTTCGGGTCATGCTTGCTGGCTCGTTCTTGATGAGATGCTTTGGCCTGCCGTACTTGCCGCAGTGGCGGTTCCTGCCAGGCGAGCACAAGCTGCTAAATTGCTCTATCGTGGCTTGTGACTGAGTACTGGGGAGCGCTAACTAGCGCTCCCCAGTCATCCGCGAAAGCCACTTTCTGGCCAGGATTACGAGCGAACAGCTCTGATGTGATTATCTATTACTTCCTTATTGGCACACAATAGCCATTGTCTTTGTAGTAACCAGCCGGACAGTCACGGGCCTGCGCTGCACTTGCAAACAGACCAATTTCAAACAAGGCAAAAAAGGCATAGCTTACGAAACGTAGCATCATTTTCCTCCGTTGTAGCATCTATTAAACGCCGTCATCTTATTTTAGTTCCACAGCTACCACCTTTGGAACATCTTGCACGGCTCGGACTGATGGCGTGCCCGCGTCTGCACGCTTCCATCTGTTGGCGCTTGCTGGTGTAGAACTTCAAGCTGGAGCAGCCGCCAATGTTCCTGAACGCAGCAGGGTGGTCCGGACCGGAACCTCTACCTCTATTCGGGCTTAGGTTCATCTTTGGTCCAAATCTTGGGACCACCGGCCAGTCGGAACTGATATCGACCTTCGGGCGGGTCCAGCTCCACCGGCTCAATACCGGGCGGGAGCAATCCACCCTTGCCAACTGGACCGGCACTGGCTGGCGGCGAAAGGGCAGCCTGCCCCTGTTTGGTCTCTCGCTGCCGGGTGGCGCCGGCCGCCACGGCTTCTCTGTCGCAGCAGACCTTCCACCAGGTCTTGCGGACGGTTTCGGCCGACGCGGCAGCCAGTGCTTGGCCGGCGCCGTCCAGCACGCCCTGGTCGCCAAGGGCTTGCGCTACCGCAGCCCAGTTCGGCCGGCGCGGGCGGCCCAGCTCTGGCGCCAGGCGGGCGTGGTGATCCCACATGAGGTCATACACCGGGGAGCGCCCGCCCCGCTGCCCCGGCGACCTTCGGCGGGCCGCAGCGACGATACTGTCTAGGTCCACATCAGCCTCGTTGTCCCCCGCCATCCGCCCCACATGCCCCTTTGCCGCCTGCGCCCAGCCTAACATCCGTCCCAGCTTCGTCGCAGCCCTGTCCGACTTCTGTCCGGCTTTCATCCGGCATCTGTCCAGCTCAGAAAACGGAATAAGGTCTTACAGATCAAGTGACCGCTCAGCGGTCGGTTGTCGCAGGTGCTGTCGTAGGTTGTTGGCACGAGTCCTGGCGCGCACTGCTGGCCCAAACCCTGGCCCGCCCGCCCTTTGTTCGACGCCCGCGCGGCAGCGCTCTTGGGCGTTGATTGGCGGAACGCCCTTCGTCTCGACACTCTCTGGACGGCACGGCGCGCAGCGGAGGGCAAGGGCGGCGCCGCTTGGCGCCGGGACCGGACCTGTCCGCAGCCACGCGCAGGCCCGCCTTTAGGCCGAGCATGGCGAGCACGGGGAGAACCCGCCCCTTACCCGCAGCAAGCATCGTGGCACCCAGCCGGACGCTGGCAGCGCGAGTTATCCACAGGGGGGATCGCGTGCGTACGCGCGAAGGATTCTAGGATTCTAAGGATTCAAGGATTCGGGTTTTTTAAGCTTTTGATATCATTGTGAAAAACACCTCGACCTGTGACCGATGGGGTGCCCGTTATGACTGATGGGGTGCGGACCCATGACTGATGGGGTGCGGACCCATGACTGATGGGGTGCATGACTTATGACTTGAAAAATAATCATGGGTCATGCTCAATGCCTGTATGTCGAACCGCTCATCCCCCAAGGATTTGCCCGTTGGCCGAACCATGCGAGCGGCACACCAGGCCGCGCGCACCCTGCCCAGCACCGAAGTGGTCAAGGCCGGCGAGCTGGTCGAGGCAAGGTTCGCCAAGGGGTCCTCGCCTTCGGCTGCCGCCCGCAAGATGCTGGCCCTGCTGATCCAGACAGCCGCCGGCGATGCCTGGAAGCCAGGGCCGCACAGCGTCCTCAAGCGCGACCTGCGCGGCAGCCACAACTCGAACGACCGCCTGAGCGACGCCTTCGACGAGCTGCAAGGCACCCTGCTGCGGATCGGCACCGTGGCCCCGGACGGGCGCAGGGCCGCGCTGGTCGCCCCCGTGGTGGCCTACCGCATCGAACACCTGGAGGAGGACGACAAGGCGCGGGTCTGGTGGGAGTTCAGCGAGCCGGCCCGACGCGCCATGCAGGGCAGCGACCACTACGCCGCCATGAACCGCGCCGCCCTGCTCGCCTTTGAGAGCCGCTACAGCGTCACCCTGTACGAGCGCGGCGCCCTGCTGGTCGGCCGGCGCGACCCACGCTGGCGCGGCACCGTGGACGAGTTGCGGGAGGTCATGGGGGTGCCATCAGGACGTTACCGGGTTTGGGCCGACATCCGGCGCAAGGTGGTGGAGCCGGCCTGCGCCGAGGTAAACCAGCTTGCCGATTTCGCCTGCGGCTGGAAGGTGGAGCAGGGGCCGCGCAACAAGGTGCTGGCGGTGGAACTCTGGTTTCGGCCCAAGGACCAGGCCGGGCGCATGTCCGCGGCCCGCGAGCTGGACGAAGCACGGGACGGCCGCAAAGCCCGGCGGGACGAACAGGTCGCGCCGACCCGGCTGCAGCTTGACCTGGTGGACGCCCTGGATGCCTTCGGGAACGGCCACGCGCCGCCAGGCGCCGCCAAATGACCACCCGTCCGGCCCGCCGCTCCCGCCCGGCCAAGGCGGACCTGACGGAGGAGCTGATTGCCTCGATGCAGGAAGCGGTGCGGATCATCGCGGGGGAGGTCCCGCCCAGCCGGGTCCATGCAGCCTCAGAGATGGCCGCCAGGGCGGCTGCGCGGGCTGCGAAGCAGGAGTAAGAGGGAAGTCATGCCAGACGGCCCACACGACGCCCACACGCCCATGTCGGCCGAGGCCCTGGACGAGGCCGAGCGCCGGGCGCTGATCGCCGCGGTGGCCGAGGCCCGCGCCGATCCGCGGCCCGCTATCCCGCACGAGGAGGTGCGGGCGGAGATGCTGCGCGACCTGGAAGAGCTGCGGCGGCGCATGGAGGCCCTGCCGCCGGCATGAGGGTGGTTTGGCTCGGGGCGGCTCGGGACGACCGGCGGCGGATTTTCGGCTACCTGGCCGAACACAACCCGGCCGCCGCGGCGCGGCTGGTGGAGGCGCTGATCCTGGCCGCGGACGGCCTGGCGAGCTTCCCCTGGCGCGGCCGGCGCGGCCTGGCGCCCGACACGCGCGAGCTGGTAGCGGCGTCCCCCTACCTGCTGGTGTACGAGGTGAACGAAGCGGCGGGGGTAGTCAGCATCCTGCGGGTCTGGCACGGCGCGCAGGACCGTTAGCGCAACGACCCTGGCAAGTCCTCGCGCCCGCTTGGACGCCTCCGGCCGGGTCCGAATACTGGCCCCGGCCAAGTCTCCGCGCCCGCCCGGTGCCGGGCGGGGTTCCGGGACTGCCCGGTGATTGCACCAGGACTGCGCCGCCCTTTCCATAATGGCGACTCTGCGATTCTAAGACACGCAACCTAGAGTTACCATGCCCACACGGGAAGGTTGTGGAGGTCGCCTTTCAGGGTTGATAAATGCTATGGTGCAGTGCAGGGTGGCGAGGTGCGGCTTTCGTGCCGCATGGACGTTTCCTCCCTAAACTTGGCGACGCTGCAAGGCGTCGTCACTTTTCGCTGCAAGGCGCGGCTCCTGGACGGTCCTGCGTCATGGCTTTGCGGCTGAATGGGCTTGGCACAACAAGAGGGCTAGGGCGTGGACAGCCATCCAAACCATTGCCTCCGGCGCGCTCCGCTCGAACGCACGGTTCGGTGCTGACGCGTCCGGCACAGACGTTCCCAGCCAGTTCGGCTGGCAGCGCATGACGGACGGCCAGGACAGGGCTGCACGCATCATCCGTCGTGCCTTGGCACTGTTCGCGGGTGAGGTGGACAGCGCCGGCCGGATCAAGGCCGGCAGATACAGTGCGGCACGGGCCGGCTTGTCGGTGCTGCTGGCCATGGACGACCAAAGCGCAGCGGTGCTGACCATCCTTGGCTTCAATGACGAAGAGCCGGACAGCATGACCTATCTCAAGCTGTTCGAAACAACTTGGCGTCCGGGTGGACCGATACGGGTGGCGGCCTGGCAGGACGGTGCATGGGAACGCACGTTCGTCGCACATGATGCGTGACAGAGGCGCGCCCCCGTATCCTGGCAGAGGAGGAGGCGAGGTGGTCGTGTCCCGGCATGTGGTGTAGGAGGCTGCTGACGTAAGTTGGTGGCCACCGCGGCGGTCTTGGGTAGGGTTGGGTTGTCGAGACACAACCTGAACCTTGGGATCACCACGATGACCGACGACAAGATCGCCCTTCGCGCGCTGTTGGAGAAGGGGTCTGACGCGACCTTCCTGCGCGAGATGATCGGCTTCGCCGCCGACCGCCTGATGCAGTTGGAAACCGACACGCTGTGCGGCGCCGCGCCTGGCGAGCGCACGCCTGACCGGCTCAACCAGCGCAACGGCTACCGTGACCGGGACTGGCAGACCCGGGCGGGCAACGTCGAGCTGCGCATACCCAAGCTGCGGCATGGCAGCTACTTCCCAGCCTTCCTGGAGCCGCGCCGCATGGCGGAGAAGGCGCTGACGGCCGTGATCCAAGAAGCCTACATCCAGGGCGTCTCCACGCGGTCCGTGGACGAGCTGGTCAAGGCGATGGGCCTGGATGGCATCAGCAAGAGCCAGGTGTCGCGGCTGTGCAGCGAAATAGATGAGCGGGTGAACAGCTTCCTGGACCGGCCTATCGAAGGCGACTGGCCCTACGTCTGGCTGGACGCGACCTACGTCAAAGTCCGGCGCGACCACCACATCGTTTCGGTGGCCGTCATTGTGGCAGTCGGCGTCAACACCGACGGCAGGCGGGAGGTGCTGGGCATGACGGTCGGCCACAGCGAGGCCGAGCCGTTCTGGACCGAGTTCCTGCGCACGCTCGCCCGGCGCGGCCTGCGCGGGGTCAAACTGGTGGTGTCTGACGCCCACGAGGGCCTGAAAGCCGCGATCACCAAAACCCTCGGCGCCACCTGGCAGCGGTGCCGGGTCCACTTCATGCGCAACGCCCTGGCGTATGCGGGCAAGACGCAGCGCCGGATCGTCTCGGCCTGGGTCGGCACGGCGTTCGCCCAGGACGACGCGGCTGCCGCCCGCAAGCAGTGGCGCGAGGTCGCCGACCAGGCCCGCCCCAGGGTGCCCAAGCTGGCCAAGCTGATGGACGACGCCGAGGCGGACGTGCTGGCCTATATGGGCTTCCCTGCCCATCACAGGCTCAAGCTGCACAGCACCAACCCCCTTGAGCGCCTGAACGGCGAGATCAAGCGCCGCAGCGACGTCGTGGGCATCTTTCCAAACGAGGCCGCCGTCACCCGCCTGATCGGCGCCCTGCTGCTGGAGCAGAACGACGAGTGGGCCGTCCAGCGCGCCCGCTACATGAGCCTGGAAACCATCGCCCCGCTCAGCGATACTGCCGCCGTCAGCCTGCCGCCCCTGGCAGCCTGACCGGACAGCCAACGCTGCCCAGGAGCGCCGCTCCTACACCACGCAGCGGGACACGACCAGGCGAGGTTCTCTGAAGCCCATAGGCTGCGGGCCGCCGCAGCCCAACCAACCGCCGGGCCGGGGGAGGTTCCCGCGGCGTAGGACGGCCAGGCTAGATCAACGCCCCGTGTCAGCCTGGCCGTCCGCACAAGTTGTTGTGCTCCCATTAAGCGGCAGCGAGCTTCCTGGCCGCGGTTGTCGGCCTGTCTATGAGAGCTGTTGCCGGTGCCGAAGCGCGGCTTGGCGCGGCAACCTCGCGCATCATGTGGCCACGGCCCCAGACCGTGCTGATTGCGTCTGGTGCCCCGGCATCGGCCAGCTTCTTGCGCACCCTGGAGACGAGCAGGTCGATGATCTTCGAGTCCGGCTCGCCCGTGCCGCCATAGAGGTGGTCGAGGAACATGTCCTTGGTCAGCACCATGCCCTTGCGCAGCACCAGCAGCTCCAGGACCGCGTATTCCTTGCCGGTGAGCCTCACCGATGTCCCGCCCACGAAGACTTCGCGGCTGTCCAGGTTCAGTTGCAGGCTGCCAAGTACGAGGGTTGGTTGGCTGTAGCCTCTGCTGCGTCGCATGATGGCCTGCAACCGTGCCTGCAGTTCTGCCGGGTCGGACGGCTTGCGTATGACGTCGTCCGCGCCGGCCTGGAAGGCGCGGACGTTGGTGTCCGCCTGGGATTGGGCAGTCATCACCACCGCTGGCGTGTTGATGCCTGCGGCGCGCATCCTGCGCACGACTTCCGTGCCGTCCAGGTCAGGCAGGGCATGATCGAGCAGCACCAAGTCGTAGTCGTAGTGTCGCGCGAAATCCAGTCCGTCCTCCCCGCTCCCGGCGTGTTCGACGACGGCGCGACAGGCTTTCAGGACGTGCGTCATTTGCCGGGCGGCCAAGGCTTCAGCTTCGATCAGCAGCACGCGCATGGGATGTTCTCATTGTAGAATAAGAACAAGTATCGCAATCGAAGCGTGCAGGGTCCAGAAACGATTACTATAGGACTGTTATGAAGTGTCAGGGGGCAAACTGAGCCGGGCAGACTGTGCCCTGAATGAAACAAGGCAGGACAACAGGCTGCTTGCTCCCGGCAAGCAGTCAGGTCCAAGCTCATCCTATGTTCGCCGTAGATGAAGCAACCGCCCTTGCAATCCGCCAAGCCTGCCAGGACGGGGGCGAGCTGTCCGGCGTGGTTGAACTGCGCCGGCACTTCCCGCTCATCACCGACAATGCTCGTGCGCGGCTGTGCTTGCAGATGATCATGAGTTGGGCACTGCCTGCGCCTGTGCTGGAACCGGTGCCGCAGGCCAGACCCGGTGCTCCCTCGGCATCTCGTCGTCGGGGCGCGGCGGTTCGCCCCAGAAGCAGGTCATAGCTAGTCGAACGCAGCTTCGTCAGCTCAGCCTCGTCATCGGGACAGAGAGTTTGCTTTTCGTAACTGTACCCTCGGCGTTGCTGCGGTGCAGCATGGACGCTTGCGGGACAACTCTAACCGGAAGCAGTTGACGCGTGGGGCAGCAGCTTGCGCAGCCGCGCGATCAACTCGGACGCGGCAAATGGCTTCCGCACGTAAGCGTCGGCCCCGAGATCCAGCCCTCGGACGACGTCGTCCTCATGGTCCAACCCGCTGACCATGATCACTGGCAGGCTGACGCCGTTCTGGCGCAGCCGGGCACACAGGTCGCGGCCGTCTCCGTCTGGCAGCCGGACGTCAAGCAGGATGGCGGACACGTCGGACGCCGATGCTGAGATCGCCTCTTCCGCCGCCTGGATCGTTGTCACTGCTTCCACGGCGAAACCACCGGCACCCTCAAGCTGCTCAGCAATGGCGGTTCCGAGTTCGACGTCATCCTCGACGACCAGAATGCGATAGGCTGCTTCCATGATGATCAGTCCCGTGTTGATGGAAGGTCATCGCGTGAGGTCGAGCGTGGTTCACCTGTATAACCATTCCTAACGGAACACCTCGCCATACCAGCCCGCGTGGACGCTGACCCAGTGTGGTTGCTTCATAGGGCTGCTCACCGAAGGCGGGGGCTTCGGCAGCACGTGGCAGTAAAGGAAGCCGCCTTCTATCCAAGAAACCACGTTGCCGCGCGGATTATGCCAAACCAAAGTGTGGCACTGCAGGATACAATCACAACCAGCGCCAGGGCTGGGCTTAGCTTTTCCGCTGTTTCTGAATGGACTGCAAGCTTGTCTGCTTCGCGCAGCAAGGAAATGAGCTGCGGGCTGACCTGTCCTTGGCGCCCAGGCCGACGGCGTTCTGAATGGCCTGCTCGCGTGCGCTGCACGGTCCTCGACAGGAGCTCAACGCCCTTGAGCTGAACAGAAACCTGCGCCATCGTTGCACCGTTTGTTGGTTCATGAATGCGGCTTGTGGTGGACAGTATAACGCTCGCGCTGAGGTGTGTGCGTCAGAAATTGTCGGTTAACAACCGTAAAAGGACCGTTCACTCCATAATAGCCGTTCGGTGTTGCTGCGGTGCAGCATGGGATACTGTCACCCTAAACGAGGGCTTAGGGTCGCAATAACTGTGAGGGCACCATATCCGTCGGGCAAATGTATTGACGAACGCAGCGGCACCGGACCCGCCTTGTTAATCTTATCTGGCGTTAGGCTGGACTTGACCCTCGTATATGAGCATGAAACCTGGCTCTGGCTTGAATCGTCCGGTCATCAGAGTGAGCGTCATATTTCCCTGAAGATGGTCCCATCTGACTACCAGCCCAGCGCGTCCATTTTGGCCCGAAACGGTCCTAGGCTGGCCGACACCCAAGGCTGTGGTGAGTGCTGCCTGCATTTCACCTACTGTTGCGTTTGGCGCTGCAACTCCGCACGTCGTGAGTGGGCGCGGACCGCCCGTCGCATCGGAAGCGGATAGGGCAAGTGGTCCTCCACTGATTTCCATCAGCCAAGTTTTGCTTCGGATTGATAGATCGTTCACTTGAGGCGGGACGAAACTGGTTAGGACGCGCAGCTCCATCGCAGTTGCCTTCTGGACAAGGCGCTCAAAGTTGAACGGTTCCACCATGCACATAACGCGAAGGGTATTCACGAGAGTGTCCACTCTACTCTCTGCCGAAGCCGGACGAACAAAGCTGATCGAGACCGCAAGGATAGCCAAGAGGACGCGCATACTGCACCAATTCTGCCTCAGATAGCATAGTTGCCAATGGCTTCTCGGCGCAGTCAAATTATGTCATGAAGTTCTGTCCAAGCAAGACAGTCTCTGCCGATGCCAACTCTGGTCAAGCGCCAACCTTAATCAGCCGCGACCTTCGACGAACGCTGGCGCCATACCCCGGACGTGAGCTTCATCCATGCCCACAACGCCAAGCGAGGCTGCTACTCCGGCCGGATCGAGCAGGTCGGGTAAGGCGCGGGCTCGCGGCGGCGGGCCGACAAGCTTCGCCAGCTATACATGGCTCTAAATCTTGATTTTGCATTTGTCATATTAGCCGTTCGGCGTTGCTGCGGTGCAGCATCTCCTATGCGTCTTTTGGTGCCCTCTCCATGAAGTCAGCAGGTTCGATCCGGTAGTGTCCGATCTTTGAGAAGTGGGTGATTGGAAGTATAACGTCCAAATGCTCGTTTAAAGCTGCCGGGGCTAAATGGACGAATATACGTTCCTCCACATCGGGAAATACAAGTTTGATGATGTCAAGATGGTGTACATGGGAATCATTAAAGCCAATTGCTTCCGCCAGGGCATCTAGTAGAGCCTTGGTCATATTGTCCAGGTCTTTATCCTTCTTGCGCGCATTCAACACAAACGTTATGGCCAGACAAAATCGGCCCGTTGAGCCAAGACTTACATTCCTCTTGAGAAAATGCTCCTTTATGGCTTTCTTGAACGCTTTAAAGGTGCGAGATCTGTTCTTTTTCGTCTGCCTCGATATTGGGTTGATTGGAAGCGATAGCGTATGAACCGGAACCATCTCTGCTGGTGTTCGCCCTGCTCTGCACACGTTACAATGGCGCTGAGCAATAGTCATGATCTTATCAGAATATGTCGGATAGAAGACCGCTTGTAATCTTGGATGCCGGCGGAAATTCAGAACCAGCCCACTATTGGCTTGTTGGAAACCAAGCCAAGCTGCAACCACTTTCAGTTCCTGATGTGCTGCACTATCTATATCTATATTTATTCCCGACTGCTTGAAGTACTCTCCCAGAAGCCATTCTTTAAATACTTTGATATTAGGGGCATCAGATTGAAACTCACTCCAAATCTCTACTGGAACATCGGATGACTGAAGGAGCTTCCAACCATTCTCCTCAAAACCAGTCACGTCATTCATAGGTTCTATCATCTCCAGAAACGCCTGCAAAGCGCAGCAGAACGCCACGCCAGCCACGCCGGCCCCTTATCTCCCCCAGCTCTCCCTGTAGCGCCTTAGTGGCCTCCTGGGCGGCCTGCTCGCGCCCTTGTGCCGCCTCGGCCTCGGCCCGTACTTCCGCCAGCTCGCGTGCAGTCGCCTCCCGCTCACTTTCAGCCACCTCGGCGCGGGCCAGTGCCGCAGTTTCAGCCTGCTGTCTCACCTGGTTTTCAGCGCAGGCACCATCCAGTTCGGTCGCCAGTGCTTGCAGGCGCTGCTCTGCCTTTGTCAGCTCTGCTCGCGCCGCTACCTCCGCAGCCCTAGCCGCCGCAGCGTCTGCTTGGGCCGCATCCAGGGCAGCGACCTGCTCCGGGTCTGGTGGTAAGTGGTTAGTACCCCGGGCCAGTGCCGCTAGTACCTCCCGCGCATAGGGCCGACGATCCTTCGGCACCCATCCTGACACCTGCGCCATGCCGGCCTCGTCGCGCCGCGCCCGCAGCCGCTCCTTTCGCTCCCGTCCCGTCCTGTCCTCGCCGTCCATAGGGACAACGTAGCCCGTCCCTGGGAACGTGTCTCTAGGGACAGCTAAGGCCGTCTCTGGGGACGCTTCAAACGTACCCAGAGACGGAGCATTCGTCCCTGGGCACGGCCTATTAGCTTCCACTTGCCTCTGCTGGCCCATCCCGGTCCTGGTTCCCATCATCCCTGAACCGCTTGGGCCGACGCCGCGGCCGCAGCCGGCGCCGTGCCGCCTCAGCCCGGGTGCGCTTGTCCTCCCTTTCCTCGGCCCATGGCGCCAGCCCAGGCCGGTCTGCCCACGGCAGGCCTCAGTAGTCCCAGTTGCCCGTTAGTACCGGAACGCCGCTGCTAGGTCGGACAGCATCCATGCGGACAGAAGCTCCTGGCCATTGCGCCCCGCCATGCCATGCCCCTCCATGCTGTCTTACGCTGACGCACGGTGTAACACTCTGACGCCATCAAACATATCCCGCACTCGTTCCTACTCATGTGGTTCGCCCTCCCTTGTGCCCGTTTGTAGGGACGGGATGCGGGCCGGTGCCGAGCAAGGCAGAGGGGCAAGACGAAGGAGAGGGACGGGCCTAGCCCCCTCATAGGTTTGCACCATGCAAATCTGGCCTGCGATCTCTCCACCGCGCTCCGAGATAATGACGTTTCACTTTCTTGTGAGGCTAAGCTGGAGTGGAGGGGCGAAAGAGGTTCCATCCTGTGGCAGGCTTGGCCGTGCTGTGCGGCACCTAACCCACACTAAGTCCACCAAGGAGAGAATTGAATGAGTGCCGCCCCAACTGGCAGACCTTACATTTTACCGCATGATGTCATCTCTCCCCGCTATCGTATGGAACTCCGTGATGTCCTCACCGACGGAGGTGAGGAACGCGCCTGCTCATACGCTCTCCTTTTTTTGGACCGAGGAGGATAAGTATTCCATCGGAGTCCGTTGGAATGGGGATACCGAAAAGCCCAATGGCACTCCAAATATTTCGGGTCATGCTTGCTGGCTCGTTCTTGATGAGATGCTTTGGCCTGCCGTACTTGCCGCAGTGGCGGTTCCTGCCAGGCGAGCACAAGCTGCTAAATTGCTCTATCGTGGCTTGTGACTGAGTACTGGGGAGCGCTAACTAGCGCTCCCCAGTCATCCGCGAAAGCCACTTTCTGGCCAGGATTACGAGCGAACAGCTCTGATGTGATTATCTATTACTTCCTTATTGGCACACAATAGCCATTGTCTTTGTAGTAACCAGCCGGACAGTCACGGGCCTGCGCTGCACTTGCAAACAGACCAATTTCAAACAAGGCAAAAAAGGCATAGCTTACGAAACGTAGCATCATTTTCCTCCGTTGTAGCATCTATTAAACGCCGTCATCTTATTTTAGTTCCACAGCTACCACCTTTGGAACATCTTGCACGGCTCGGACTGATGGCGTGCCCGCGTCTGCACGCTTCCATCTGTTGGCGCTTGCTGGTGTAGAACTTCAAGCTGGAGCAGCCGCCAATGTTCCTGAACGCAGCAGGGTGGTCCGGACCGGAACCTCTACCTCTATTCGGGCTTAGGTTCATCTTTGGTCCAAATCTTGGGACCACCGGCCAGTCGGAACTGATATCGACCTTCGGGCGGGTCCAGCTCCACCGGCTCAATACCGGGCGGGAGCAATCCACCCTTGCCAACTGGACCGGCACTGGCTGGCGGCGAAAGGGCAGCCTGCCCCTGTTTGGTCTCTCGCTGCCGGGTGGCGCCGGCCGCCACGGCTTCTCTGTCGCAGCAGACCTTCCACCAGGTCTTGCGGACGGTTTCGGCCGACGCGGCAGCCAGTGCTTGGCCGGCGCCGTCCAGCACGCCCTGGTCGCCAAGGGCTTGCGCTACCGCAGCCCAGTTCGGCCGGCGCGGGCGGCCCAGCTCTGGCGCCAGGCGGGCGTGGTGATCCCACATGAGGTCATACACCGGGGAGCGCCCGCCCCGCTGCCCCGGCGACCTTCGGCGGGCCGCAGCGACGATACTGTCTAGGTCCACATCAGCCTCGTTGTCCCCCGCCATCCGCCCCACATGCCCCTTTGCCGCCTGCGCCCAGCCTAACATCCGTCCCAGCTTCGTCGCAGCCCTGTCCGACTTCTGTCCGGCTTTCATCCGGCATCTGTCCAGCTCAGAAAACGGAATAAGGTCTTACAGATCAAGTGACCGCTCAGCGGTCGGTTGTCGCAGGTGCTGTCGTAGGTTGTTGGCACGAGTCCTGGCGCGCACTGCTGGCCCAAACCCTGGCCCGCCCGCCCTTTGTTCGACGCCCGCGCGGCAGCGCTCTTGGGCGTTGATTGGCGGAACGCCCTTCGTCTCGACACTCTCTGGACGGCACGGCGCGCAGCGGAGGGCAAGGGCGGCGCCGCTTGGCGCCGGGACCGGACCTGTCCGCAGCCACGCGCAGGCCCGCCTTTAGGCCGAGCATGGCGAGCACGGGGAGAACCCGCCCCTTACCCGCAGCAAGCATCGTGGCACCCAGCCGGACGCTGGCAGCGCGAGTTATCCACAGGGGGGATCGCGTGCGTACGCGCGAAGGATTCTAGGATTCTAAGGATTCAAGGATTCGGGTTTTTTAAGCTTTTGATATCATTGTGAAAAACACCTCGACCTGTGACCGATGGGGTGCCCGTTATGACTGATGGGGTGCGGACCCATGACTGATGGGGTGCGGACCCATGACTGATGGGGTGCATGACTTATGACTTGAAAAATAATCATGGGTCATGCTCAATGCCTGTATGTCGAACCGCTCATCCCCCAAGGATTTGCCCGTTGGCCGAACCATGCGAGCGGCACACCAGGCCGCGCGCACCCTGCCCAGCACCGAAGTGGTCAAGGCCGGCGAGCTGGTCGAGGCAAGGTTCGCCAAGGGGTCCTCGCCTTCGGCTGCCGCCCGCAAGATGCTGGCCCTGCTGATCCAGACAGCCGCCGGCGATGCCTGGAAGCCAGGGCCGCACAGCGTCCTCAAGCGCGACCTGCGCGGCAGCCACAACTCGAACGACCGCCTGAGCGACGCCTTCGACGAGCTGCAAGGCACCCTGCTGCGGATCGGCACCGTGGCCCCGGACGGGCGCAGGGCCGCGCTGGTCGCCCCCGTGGTGGCCTACCGCATCGAACACCTGGAGGAGGACGACAAGGCGCGGGTCTGGTGGGAGTTCAGCGAGCCGGCCCGACGCGCCATGCAGGGCAGCGACCACTACGCCGCCATGAACCGCGCCGCCCTGCTCGCCTTTGAGAGCCGCTACAGCGTCACCCTGTACGAGCGCGGCGCCCTGCTGGTCGGCCGGCGCGACCCACGCTGGCGCGGCACCGTGGACGAGTTGCGGGAGGTCATGGGGGTGCCATCAGGACGTTACCGGGTTTGGGCCGACATCCGGCGCAAGGTGGTGGAGCCGGCCTGCGCCGAGGTAAACCAGCTTGCCGATTTCGCCTGCGGCTGGAAGGTGGAGCAGGGGCCGCGCAACAAGGTGCTGGCGGTGGAACTCTGGTTTCGGCCCAAGGACCAGGCCGGGCGCATGTCCGCGGCCCGCGAGCTGGACGAAGCACGGGACGGCCGCAAAGCCCGGCGGGACGAACAGGTCGCGCCGACCCGGCTGCAGCTTGACCTGGTGGACGCCCTGGATGCCTTCGGGAACGGCCACGCGCCGCCAGGCGCCGCCAAATGACCACCCGTCCGGCCCGCCGCTCCCGCCCGGCCAAGGCGGACCTGACGGAGGAGCTGATTGCCTCGATGCAGGAAGCGGTGCGGATCATCGCGGGGGAGGTCCCGCCCAGCCGGGTCCATGCAGCCTCAGAGATGGCCGCCAGGGCGGCTGCGCGGGCTGCGAAGCAGGAGTAAGAGGGAAGTCATGCCAGACGGCCCACACGACGCCCACACGCCCATGTCGGCCGAGGCCCTGGACGAGGCCGAGCGCCGGGCGCTGATCGCCGCGGTGGCCGAGGCCCGCGCCGATCCGCGGCCCGCTATCCCGCACGAGGAGGTGCGGGCGGAGATGCTGCGCGACCTGGAAGAGCTGCGGCGGCGCATGGAGGCCCTGCCGCCGGCATGAGGGTGGTTTGGCTCGGGGCGGCTCGGGACGACCGGCGGCGGATTTTCGGCTACCTGGCCGAACACAACCCGGCCGCCGCGGCGCGGCTGGTGGAGGCGCTGATCCTGGCCGCGGACGGCCTGGCGAGCTTCCCCTGGCGCGGCCGGCGCGGCCTGGCGCCCGACACGCGCGAGCTGGTAGCGGCGTCCCCCTACCTGCTGGTGTACGAGGTGAACGAAGCGGCGGGGGTAGTCAGCATCCTGCGGGTCTGGCACGGCGCGCAGGACCGTTAGCGCAACGACCCTGGCAAGTCCTCGCGCCCGCTTGGACGCCTCCGGCCGGGTCCGAATACTGGCCCCGGCCAAGTCTCCGCGCCCGCCCGGTGCCGGGCGGGGTTCCGGGACTGCCCGGTGATTGCACCAGGACTGCGCCGCCCTTTCCATAATGGCGACTCTGCGATTCTAAGACACGCAACCTAGAGTTACCATGCCCACACGGGAAGGTTGTGGAGGTCGCCTTTCAGGGTTGATAAATGCTATGGTGCAGTGCAGGGTGGCGAGGTGCGGCTTTCGTGCCGCATGGACGTTTCCTCCCTAAACTTGGCGACGCTGCAAGGCGTCGTCACTTTTCGCTGCAAGGCGCGGCTCCTGGACGGTCCTGCGTCATGGCTTTGCGGCTGAATGGGCTTGGCACAACAAGAGGGCTAGGGCGTGGACAGCCATCCAAACCATTGCCTCCGGCGCGCTCCGCTCGGACGCACGGTTCGGTGCTGACGCGTCCGGCACAGACGTTCCCAGCCAGTTCGGCTGGCAGCGCATGACGGACGGCCAGGACAGGGCTGCACGCGTCATCCGTCGTGCCCTGGCGCTGTTCGCGGGTGAGGTGGACAGCGCCGGCCGGATCAAGGCCGGCAGCTACAGCGCGGCACGGGCCGGCTTGTCGGTGCTGCTGGCCGTGGATGGCCAAAGCGCAGCGGTGCTGACCATCCTTGGCTTCAACGACGAAGAGCCGGACAGCATGACCCATCTCAAGCTGTTCGAAGCAACCTGGCGCCCGGGCGAACCGCTGCGGGTGGCGGCTTGGCAGGACGGTGCATGGGAACGCAGGTTCGTTGCACATGATGCGTGACAAAGAGGCATCCTCGCATCCCAGCAGTCGGTGAAGCGAGTTCTTCTGAAATCCCTGGGCTGCGGGCCGCCGCAGCCCGACCAACCGCCGGGCCGGGGGAGGTTCCCGCGGCGTAGGACGGCCAGGCTAGATCAACGCCGCTGTGTCAGCCTGGCCGTCCGCACAAGGGGTCGCTCCAACTCCAGATGTCCCTCTGGGTGCCCTGAAACGCAGTCACAGGTCCGCCTATGCTGGCCGTGGCGCCCAGGCACTTGCGGTCACCACTCCAACGTTCCCCGCGGACGGCACTGGGATTGCCGTAGGTGCATGTTCGGCGTTGCTGCGGTGCAGCATCACCGGTCACCAAGCCAGCTTCGTTGGGGGCGGCTCTAACCAGGAAC
>JAABUN010003304.1_pt1 | contig 21297 bp, 15 predicted proteins | sample 5559311 | NCBI WGS metagenome assembly JAABUN01 (sample SAMN10711877, study PRJNA513370) | rock metagenome | isolation source: Antarctica rocks | place: Antarctica: Victoria Land, Siegfried Peak sud
TGGCCCTGCGGCGCGGTGGTGACGCTGACGACCGGGCGCTCGCGGTCGGTGAGGCCCGCGGCGGGCACGCGGTCGAGGGTCAACGTGTCGGCGGTGACGGCGGGCATGACGGCTCCTCGAGGTTGTTGACTGTGCAACTACCTGACGCAGCGTCCCGCGGTCGGGAGTTGTTCCCTAACGGCCGTCGAGCAGGGGCCGGGTCGGGTCCCATACGGTGCCGTCCCGCTCGTCGGCCCGGCGCCGAGCGAGCGCCGACAACGCCTCCAACACCACCCGGTTCGCGAGCGCCGCGGTGATGCCCGCAGTGTCGTAGGGCGGCGAGACCTCCACGACCTCGACGCCGGCGAGCGGTACCTGCAGGCAGATCGTGCGCACGGCGTCGAGCAGTTCACGCGGGCTCAGCCCGCCGGACTCAGGGGTGCCGGTGCCCGGGGCGCCGCCGGGGTCGACGACGTCGACGTCGACCGACAGCCACACCGCCTCGCAGTCGTCGACCGCGACGGTCATGGCCTCCTGCAGGCAGGTGCCTAACCCGCGCGCCACGACCTCGGTCATCTCCCAGCAGCGCATGCCCTGATCGGCCATCCAGGACAGCGTTTCGGGTCCGGGCCAGTAGCCGCGCAGGCCGAGCTGCAGGTAGCGGTCGCCCCGCACGGCGCCGGACTCGATGAGCCGCCGCACGGGCTGCCCGTGGCCGTACAGCGAGCCGAAGTCGATGTCGCCGGTGTCGGCGTGGGCGTCGAAGTGCAGCACCGACACCCGGCCCGCCCCGCGCGCGTCGGCCACGCCGCTCACGTCGGGCAGCGAGATCGAGTGGTCACCGCCGAGCACCACCGGCAGCGCGCCGGCGCGGCAGATCGTCGCCACCGCGTCGCGCAGCGGCGGGTGGGCGAGCTCGACCTGCCCCGGCGACATCTCGACATCGCCGGCGTCGTAGACCCGCAGGTCTTTCAGCCCGTCGGTGCGTAGGGCCAGCGAGGGCCGGGAGCCGTCGTGGCCGAGGTAGTCGGCCGCCCGCACCGCCGACGGGCCGAAGCGGGTGCCCGGCCGGTAGGACGTGCCGCCGTCGTAGGGCGCACCGAGCACGACGACGTCGGCGTCCGCCCAGCCGGCCGGCTCGGCCAGGTCGCAGGGCGGCACGCCGAGGAAGGTGAAGTCGGGTCCGAACTGCGCGCCGTAGCGGGTCATGAGCGCAGCCTAGGAACTGCCATCACCAGCTCAGCATCATGCGCGTGTTCCCCAGCGTGTTCGGCTTGACCCGCTCGAGGTCGAGGAACTCCGCGACGCCCTCGTCGGCCGAGCGCAGCAGCTCGGCCTCGATGCGCGGGCTGACCACCGCGTCGGCCACCGGGACGAAGCCGTGCCGGGCGAAGAAGTCGACCTCGAAGGTGAGGCAGAAAAGGCGCCGCACCCCGAGAGCGCGCGCGTGCTCGACCAGCCGCTCGAGCAGCGCCGCACCGACGCCCATCCCGCGCACCGACGGCGTGACGGCGAGGGTGCGGATCTCGGCCAGCTCCTCCCACATCACGTGCAGCGCGCCGCAGCCGACCACCTGCGCGCCGTCGGCGGCCACGAAGAACTCCTGCACGTCCTCGTACAGCGTCACCGTGGCCTTGGACAGCAAGGCGCGCTGCGGCGCGTAGGTGTCGACGAGCGCGCGGATGCCCCGCACGTCGGACGTGCGGGCGCGGCGCACCTCGGCGAGCAGGGGGCCGTCACCCGGCCGGTCGGCATCGTCCATCGCCTCACCGCCTGCCCACCTCGTCGCCGCGTCATGCCCCGCGCTCCGGGAAGCCGGCCGGTGTGGGCAGTCTCGCAGGCCCTTTCGCGCGCCGAACCGGATCGCCGTGGGATCGTGGACAGGTGAAGGACATCTCCGACCGCCACCGCGTGGTCATCATCGGCTCGGGCTTCGGCGGGCTGTTCGCCGCCAAGGCCCTCAAGCGCGCCAAGGTCGAGGTGACCATCCTCGACCGCGCCGCCCATCACCTGTTCCAGCCGCTGCTGTACCAGGTGGCGACCGGCATCCTGTCCGAGGGCGAGATCGCCCCGCCGACCCGCGACATCCTGCGCCGGCAGAAGAACGCCCGCGTGCTGCTGGGCGACGTCACCGAGATCGACCTGACCGCCCGGACCGTCACCTCGACCGTGCTCGGCACCACCAACGTCACCCCTTACGACAGCCTGATCGTGTCCGCCGGCGCGCACACGTCGTACTTCGGGCACGACGAGTACGCGCTGAACGCACCCGGGATGAAGACGATCGACGACGCGCTCGAGCTGCGGGGCCGCATCTTCGGCGCATACGAGATGGCCGAGCTGGAGACCTCGCCGGCCGAGCTGGACGCCTGGCTGACCTTCGTCGTGGTCGGTGCGGGGCCTACCGGCGTCGAGATGGCCGGGCAGATCGCGGAGCTCTCGCGCCGCACCCTGCAGGGCAACTTCCGCACCTTTGACCCCGCGACCACCCGCGTCGTGCTGATGGACGCCGGCACGTCGGTCCTCAGCGGCTACGGCGACAAGCTGTCGTCCTACACCCACCACGCGCTGGAGGGCATGGGCGTCGAGGTGCAGCTGAGCGCCAAGGTCGTCGGTGTCGACGCCGACGGCATCGACGTCGAGGACGCCGAGACCGGGCCTCGCCGCGTCCGGAGCCGCACGAAGATCTGGGCTGCCGGCGTCGCCGCCTCGCCGCTGGGTCAGCAGCTCGCGGTGCAGACCGGCGCCGAGCTCGATCGGGGCGGTCGCATCCGGGTGCAGCCCGACCTGACCCTGCCCGGGCACCCCGAGGTCAGCGTGCTCGGCGACATGATGTCGCTCAACGACCTGCCGGGGGTCTCGCCCGTGGCGATCCAAGGGGCCAAGCACGTCGCCAAGCAGATCAAGGCCCGGGCCGACGGGCACGAGCGCTCCGAGCCGTTCGAGTACTTCGACAAGGGCTCGATGGCGACGATCTCGCGCTTTCGGGCGGTGGCGAAGGTGAAGTCGCTGCGGCTGACCGGCTTCCTCGCCTGGGTGGCCTGGCTCGGTGTGCACCTGCTGTACCTGACGGCGTTCAAGAACCGCTTCACCGCGCTGCTGCACTGGGCCGTCAGCTTCATCGGTCGCGGCCGCAGCGAGCGCACCGCCACGATGCAGCAGGTCGTGGCCCGCACCGGTCTGGCGCGGCTGACCGCCGGCGACGAGCAGGTGGTCAAGCCCCTGTCCAGCGGCCGGTCGCCGGCGCACGCAGTGGCGGGCTCGGTCGAGGCCGCAGGAAGTCGGCGGCTCGCGGCCGGCTGAGCCGCCCGCCCTACCGCTGCAGCTCGCGCAGGGCCGGTCCGATGTACACCTGACGGGGCCGGCCGATCTTGGTAGCCGGGTCGCTGATCATCTCGCGCCACTGCGCGATCCAGCCGGGCAGCCGGCCGAGCGCGAACAGCACGGTAAACATCGGGGTGGGAAAGCCCAGCGCCTTGTAGATGACGCCGGTGTAGAAGTCGACGTTCGGATACAGCTTGCGCTCGACGAAGAAGTCGTCGCTGAGGGCCGCCTCCTCGAGCTGGACGGCGAGGTCGAGCATCGGGTCCGAGCGGTCGAGCGACTCGAGCACGCCGCGCGACATGTCCTTGACGATGGCCGCGCGCGGGTCGTAGTTCTTGTACACCCGGTGTCCGAAGCCCATGAGCTTGACGCCGGGCTCCTTGTCCTTGACGCGCTGCACGAAGCGGCCGACGTCCCCGCCGTCGGCCTGGATGCCGGCGAGCATCTCGAGCACCGCCTGGTTCGCGCCGCCGTGCAGCGGGCCGAACAACGCCGCCAGCCCCGCCGAGACCGACACGAACAGGTTGGCGTTGCTGGAGCCGACCATGCGCACCGTCGAGGTGCTGCAGTTCTGCTCGTGGTCGGCGTGCAGCAGGAACAGCAGGTTGAGGGCCTTGGACGCGACCGGGTCGACCTCGTAGGGCTCGGCCGGCACCCCGAATGTCATCCGCAGGAAGTCGTCGACGTAGCCGAGCGTGTTGTCGGGGTACAGGAACGGCTGGCCGATCGACTTCTTGTAGGCGTAGGCGGCGAGCGTCGGCATCTTGGCGATCAGCCGAACGGTCGACATCTCGACGTGCTCGGGGTCGAACGGGTCCAGGCTGTCCTGGTAGAAGGTCGACAGCGCGCTCACCGCCGAGGACAGCACCGCCATCGGGTGCGCGTCGGTCGGGAAGCCGTTGAAGAACTCGCGGAAGTCCTCGTGCAGCATCGTGTGCTTGCGGACCTTGCGCTTGAACTCGGCGAGCTCGTCGGCGCTCGGCAGCTCGCCGTAGATGAGCAGCATGGCCACCTCGAGGAAGCTGGCCTGCTCGGCCAGCTGCTCGATCGGGTAGCCGCGGTAACGCAGGATGCCGGCGTCGCCGTCGATGTAGGTGATGGCCGACTCGCAGGACGCGGTGTTCACGAACCCCGGGTCGAGCGTGACCATCCCGGTGCTCGCCAGCAGCTTCGGGATCTCGATGCCGGCGGGGCCGTCGGTGGCGGGCGTGACGGTGAGCGGCAGCGTGCCGCCGGGGTGCTCGAGGCTGACATCGGTCACGATCGGCTCCACAAGGTCGCAGGTGCTGCGCTGGGTGGTGACCACGGCGCGGGGGTGTGCAGCAGCGGTCGGCCTGAACGTACCGTCTGCGGATGCGCGGGAAACCGGACGGTCCGGCGCCGCTGGTGCTGACCCTCGCGCTCGACGCGTCCTCGCAGCGGCGGTTCGACGCCGAGCGCCGGGCGCACTTCCCGGTCGGCCGCACGGCGGTCGGCGCGCACGTGACGCTTTTCCACGCTCTGCCCGACGAGCACGAGGGCGAGGTGCGGGGCGCCGTGTCCGCGGTCGCCGGCGCGCGCTACCCGGTGCGGGTGGCCGGCCTGCGTTCCCTCGGCCGAGGGGTGGCCTACGCGCTGACCTCGGACCGGCTCGACGCCCAGCACGCCGCGCTCGCCGGGCAGCTGCGGCCGTGGCTCACCCGGCAGGACGCGCAGCCGTTCCAGGCCCACGTGACGATCCAGAACAAGGTCGAGCCGCAGCAGGCGCGGGCCCTGCTCGCCCGGCTGTCGGAGACGTTCGCGCCGTGGGAGGCGGTGGCGGTCGGCCTCTCGCTGTGGCGCTACGTCGGCGGTCCGTGGGAGCCGGTGACGACGGTGGCGTTCACGGCGCAGTAGCCGGCTCCTCGCCCCACCCGGTCGACCCGGTGTCCCGGTGGCCGCCTGCGGCGGTCGTCCCTGCGGCTGGGCGGTCACGAGGACATCCAGTTGCGACCCGCCCGCTCCGAGACCGGCGTGCATCTGTGACCCAGGCGCCAGCCGACCCCGGAACTGGATGTCTTCGTGGCCACGTCTCCCGACGGGCCCACACCGAGGGTCGGGGAGGGCAGGTCGGCGCCGGGTCCAACCGAGGCCGCGCGGATCTGTGGTTGCCAGTGCGACCACGAATCCGCGATCCCTCCCCCTCGGCGCACAGCCGAGCCGGCCGCCCGAGCATCACACCCAGCTGCGCCTGCTTGCCCGCCGCAGCCACCGTGCCCTCGCCCCCGAGCAACCGGATGTCCCGGTGGCCGCCTGCGGCGGTCCTCCCTGCCGCTGGGCGGTCACGAGGACATCCAGTCGCGACCCGGTCCGCACCGAGACCGGCGTGCATCGGTAGCCCAGGCGCCAGCCGACGCCGGAACTGGATGTCCTTGTGGCCACGTCGCCCGACGGGCCATCCAGCGAAGGGGGACCGGCTCAGCGCACGAGCAGCGTGAGCAGCCGCGCGGCCTCGCCCGGCGGGTCGGCGCTCAGGCCGGTGTGGGCCGGGCCGGTCTGCAGCAGCGTGCTGCGCGGCGCGGTGAGCCAGCGGAAGCGCTGCCCGAGGCTCAGCTCGCCGGCCGGCCCGACGCCCCGAGCCACCTCCTGCAGCCCGGCGGCGGCATCGAGCACAGCCGCGAGCTCGAGGCTGGGGGCCAGCGCGGCCAACCGCTGCTCGTCCACGTGCAGCGCGACCTCGAGCAGAGCGGCCTGCTGGCAGTGCAGCACCACCCCGATGTTCAGCTGCTCGCCGCGGGCCAGGCTCGGCGTCACCCGCAGCAGTGCGTATTCGTACAGCGCTCGGCTCACGGCTGCCACGCCGGTGCGGACGCGAGACGGCCCTCGAGGTGCTCGACGTAGTCCTGTCGCACCTGAGCGGCCGAGCCGAAGCCGGGCTCGTCTTCCAGCCACACCTTCGGCACGTCGTCGACCGCCGCCCGCAGCGCGTCCGAGGTGAGCAGGGGAGGCAGTAGCTCGGCGGCGCGGAGCAGCTCGGTGGCCCGCGTTCGCAGCACGTGCTGGCTCGCGTCGTAGGGCTTGGTCGCGGCTGCGAAGGCCCGGGCCCAGCTGTGGTGGAAGACCAGGCTCGCCCCGTGGTCGATGAGCCACAGCCCGCCGTGCCAGCGCAGCAGGTTGGGGTTACGCCAGCTGCGGTCGACGTTGTCGATCAGAGCGTCGAACCAGAGCACCGAGCTCGCGAGCAGGGGCGCGACCTCGTGCACCAGCGGGTCGAAGCCGAGCGAGCCGGGCAGGAAGTCCATGCCCAGGTTCAGCCCTGGGCTCGCCCGCAGCAGGTCCTGCACCTCCTCGTCCGGCTCGGCCCGGCCGAGCACCGAGTCGAGCTCGACGAACACCAGCTCGGGCACCGGCAGCGACAGCGCCCGGGCGAGCCCAGCCGCGATCACCTCGGCGACGAGCGCTTTGCGGCCCTGCCCCGCGCCGGTGTACTTGACGACGTAGGTGCCGAGGTCGTCGGCCTCCATCAGCCCGGGCAGCGAACCTGCCCTCGCGCAGCGGGGTGACGTAGCGGGTGGCCTCGACCGTTCTCAGCACTCGCGCCCCCGGCCCGCGCTCACCGCGGACTCGCGGGCGGCGAGGGAACGGTCGACGCGGTGGGCTTCGGGCTCGCCGTCCTCGCCCTCGCCGACGGCTTGACGCTCACCCTCGCCGACGGCTTGACGCTCACCCTCGCCGACGGTTTGGCGCTCGCCTTGGTCGGCGCTGAGCTCGCCTTGTTCGCGGGCGCCGAGGGCGTCGTCCGGCGCGGCCTTGGCCTGCAGGCTCGCGGCGGGCTTCGGGCTGATCTTCGGGGGCATCGGCCGCACGGCCGGCGTGGTGTCACCGGCCGTGTCGCCGGTGGGGCTGCTCGTGCCGGCGGCGCCGCTGCCGGCGGTGAACACGTGCGCGCCGCCGTACAGGTGCACCGTCGTGCCGACGCCGATGACGCCGAGCAGGTACTTCGCGTCGGCCCGGCTCACGCGTACGCAGCCGTGCGAGGCGGGGTAGGCCGGCACGCTGTTGCTGCCGTGGATCGCCCAGCCGCGATAGAAGTACTGCGGGTCGTACAGCGAACCGAGGTCGGCTTTGCGCACGCCGACGATGCGGCGCTCGATGCGGTAGGTGCCCACCGGGGTGAGCGAGCGGGCTGCCCCGCCCGACTTCTGGGTGTAGCGGGCGCCGCTGCCCGAGCTGACCGGCAAGATGCGCTCGATCTGCCCGGCCTTGACGACGTACAGCACCTGCGTGGTGAGGTCGACCTCCACCCGGTCGGCCGGACCGGCATCGCGCAGCGTCGGGCGCTTCGGCGCCGTGAGCGCGGCGAGCGTCTGCGGACCGACGACGCCGTCGGCGCCGAGCCCCTGCACCTTCTGGAACGCCGTCACCGCGCTGCGGGTGGCGCCGCCCTTGCGGCCGTCCAGCGGTCCGGCGTAGTAGCGCAGCGCGGTGAGAGCCTGCTGGACCGCGACGGCGTCGGCGGAGCCGGAGCCCGGGGACGGGATCGCCGGCCCGGTGCCCGTGACCGAGGGCGACGCGGCGGCGGACGGCGACGCCGCGGCGCTGGGCGGGGAGGCGGCCGGGCTCGCCGACGCGGAAGCGGCGGCGCTCGCAGCGACGGCCGCGGGGGCCACCTGGGACGCGGCGTCGGTCGTGGGTTGGCAGCCGGACAGCACGACGGCGCTCGCGAGGATCGTCGCAGCAGCGAGCAGGGGGCGGCGGTGCACGAGTCTCTCCTGTGGGTGCGGCACGGCGGGTCCCCGTGACGTCGCGGTGGTGCTGAGGGCGACCAGCCAAGGATACCGGCGAGACGGACAGAGCTAGGGAAGGAGCAGCGTGTCGACAATCTTGAGGATGCGCTTCTCCGACACCGGATACCTCGTACGCATCGTCGGCGCGAACAGGCTGATCCTTAGCTCCTGCAGCCGGAAGGGCAGCTCGTCGAGCTCGCGCTGCGCCGCCGGGTCGCGCGGCCGGGCCCGGGCGCGCGCCTGCGCGACCTCGGCGGCCACCCGGGTGATCTCCACCGTGCCGAGCCGGTCCCGGGCCGGGTCGCGGCGCAGCCGCTCCAGGCGCACGTCGAGCGCGTGGGTGTAGCGCAGCAGGTCCGGCAAGCGGGTCGTGCCGGTGGCCGTGACGAAACCCGAGAAAGCCAGTGCGGCGTGCTGCGCCCGCGCGTCGGCCACCGAGGCGGCCGGCGCCGCGGCCGGCAGGGCGGCGAGCCGCTCCCCCGTCGCGAGCCAGGCGGTCACGACCTCGCTGGCCCGCAGCACCGCCGCCTCGAAGGTCGCCGGCAGCTCGGCCCGCACCTGCTCGCGCAGGCGCTCGAAGCCGGCCCGGTCCCAGGCGGGCCCGCCGTGCGCGGCCAGCAGCGCGTCGACGGCGGCGAGCGCGCAGTCGGACAGGGTGGCCGGCGGACCCCCGGGCGCCCGGGCCAGCACGAGCTTGACGCGGTTCGGCAGCCGGCCGACGAGGGCCTTGACCGGCGAGGGGAGCGTCGTCATCAGCAGCCGGCGGGTGCCGGCCCACATGGCGGCCTGCTGCTCGGCCGGCGAGCCGAGCACCCGCACCGCCACGCCGCCGGCCTCCTCGACCAGCGCCGGATAGCCGCGCACGGCGCCCGACTGCACCGAGCGGGGCAGCTCGTCGAGGTCCCAGCCGGTCAGCCCGGTGCGCTCCAGGCCGTTGGTGGCCGCCGACAGGCTCTGCTGCACCGCCGGCGCCAGCTGGGCGCTCAGCGCGTCGAGGTCACGACCGGCCGCCAGCTCGCGTCCGCCGTCGTCCTCGACCACAAAGCGCATCTGCAGGTGTTCCGGGACCTTGGCCCAGTCCCAGTCCTGGCGTCGCACGTCGACCCGGCGGGTGTTGATCAGCTCGAGCTCGAGGGCGTCGAGCAGCGGCCGGTGCCGGGGCTCGAGCACCGCGAGCAGCGCGCTCGCCGTGTCCGGCGCCGGCACGATCCGCAGCCGTAGCGGCTTGGGCAGCGAGCGCAGCAGCGCGGTGATCAGCTCGTGGCGCAGGCCAGGCACCTGCCAGGAGAACTGCTCGGCTTCGAGCCGGTTGAGCAGGGCGACGGGCACGTGCACGCTCACGCCGTCGTCGGGTGCCCCGGGCTCGAACACGTAGCTGAGCGGCAGGCGCAGGTCGCCGTCGAGCCAGACGTCGGGCTGCTCCAGCGCGCCGGCGACGTCGGCCGCGTCGCTGACCAGGTCGGCCATCGTGAAGGTCAGCAGGTCGGGGTCGCTGCGCCGCGCCTTTTTCCACCAGGCGTCGAAGTGCCCGCCCGACACGACATCTGGGGGGATGCGGGCGTCGTAGAAGTCGTACAGCACCCGGTCCTCGACGACCAGGTCGCGGCGCCGGGCGCGGCTCTCGAGCTCCTCCACGTCGCCGAGCAACGCCCGGTTCGCGGCCACAAAGGCGTGCGGGCTGTCCCAGTCGCCCTCGATGAGGGCGTGGCGCAGGAACAGCTCGCGCGACAGGACCGGCGCGATGCGGCCGAAGTCGACGGTGCGGCCGACGACCAGCGGCACCCCGTACAGGGTGACTCGCTCGACGGCGACGACGCCGGCCCGCTTCTTGACCCAGTGCGGCTCGCTGTACTGCCGCTTGACCAGGTGCGCTCCGAGCCGCTCGGCCCAGGCCGGGTCGAGCCGGGCCGCCACCCGCCCGTAGGTGCGACCGGTCTCGACGAGCTCGCCGACGAACAGCCAGCGCGGTGCCTTCTTGGCCAGGCTCGATTCGCGGCCGAGGGCAAAGCGGGCCGAGCGCGCGCCGAGGTAGTCGCGGGCCTCGGCCTCGCGCAGGCCGATGTGGCTGAGCAGCCCGGCCAGCAGCGAGCGGTGCACGCCGTCGGCGGAGGTCGGCGAGGCGTCCAGCGACAGGTCGAGCCGGCGCACGACCCGGCGCAGCTGGCCGTGCAGGTCCTGCCACTCGCGGATACGCAGGTACGACAGGTGCTCGCGCCGGCACAGCCGCCGGAAGGCGCTGGAGGACAGCTGCTTCTGCTGCTCCTGCAGGTAGCGCCACAGGTTGAGGTAGGCGAGGAAGTCCGAGGTCTCGTCGGCGAACCGGGCGTGCAGCTGCGCCGCCTGCTGCTGGGCGTCCTGCGGCCGCTCGCGCGGGTCCTGGATCGACAGCGCCGCGACGATCACCAACACGTCGCGCACGCAACCGTTGGTGTCCGCCTCGAGCACCATCCGCCCGAGGCGCGGGTCGACGGGCAGCTGCGCGAGCCGGCGGCCGATCGTGGTCAGCCGCCCGTCCCGCTGCGGCTCGATCGCCCCGAGCTCGTGCAGCAGGTCGAGCCCGTCCTGCACCTGCCGCCGGTCGGGCGGGTCGACGAACGGGAAGGAGGCGACGTCGCCGAGTCCTAGCGCGCTCATCTGCAGCAGCACGCTCGCGAGGTTGGTGCGCAGGATCTCCGGGTCGGTGAAGGCCGGCCGCGCCAGCAGGTCGTCCTCCTCGTAGAGGCGGATGCAGATGCCGTCGGCGACGCGTCCGCACCGGCCCGCCCGCTGGGTGGCCGAGGCCTGGCTGATCGCCTCGATCGGCAGCCGCTGCACCTTGGTGCGCTGGCTGTAGCGCGAGATGCGGGCGGTCCCCGGGTCGACGACGTAGCGGATGCCGGGCACGGTCAGCGAGGTCTCGGCGACGTTGGTGGCGAGCACGATGCGCCGGCCCGCCTGCGGGCGGGTGAACACCCGGTGCTGCTCGGCCGCCGACAGCCGGGCGAACAGCGGCAGCACCTCGGTGGCAGGCGAGCTCGCGGCCCGCAGAGCCTCTGCGGTGTCGCGGATCTCGCGTTCGCCGGACAGGAACACCAGCACGTCGCCGGGGCCCTCGCCGGCCAGCTCGTCGACGGCGTCCACTACCGCCTGCACGGGGTCGGTCTCCGGCTCGGGCGGCCGGTAGCGCAGCTCGACGGGGTAGCTGCGCCCCGACACCTCGACGACCGGCGCCGCCACCCCGCCGAGCACCGGGGCGAAGTGGTCGGCGAAGCGCTGCGGGTCGATCGTCGCCGAGGTGATGACGAGCTTGAGGTCGGGCCGGCGCGGCAGCAGCTGCGCGAGATAGCCCAGCAGGAAGTCGATGTTGAGCGAGCGCTCGTGCGCCTCGTCGACGATGATCGTGTCGTAGGCGAGCAGGTCGCGGTCGCGCTGCACCTCGGCCAGCAGCACGCCGTCGGTCATCAGCTTGACGAGCGTCTGCGCGCTCACCTGGTCGTGGAAGCGCACGGTGTAGCCGACGGCCTCGCCGAGCGGCGTGCCGAGCTCCTCGGCGATGCGCTCGGCGACCGAGCGGGCCGCGAGCCGGCGCGGCTGGGTGTGGCCGATCATGCCGCGCACCCCGCGGCCGAGCTCGAGGCAGATCTTCGGCAGCTGGGTGGTCTTGCCCGAGCCGGTCTCGCCGGCGACGACGACCACCTGCGAGGACGCGATGGCTGCGGCGATGTCGCTTCGCCGGGCGCTGATCGGCAGCTGCTCGGGGTAGCCGATGCGCGGCATCGACGCCTGGCGGGCGGCGAGGCGCTGCTCGGCGGCGATCAGCTGCGGCTCGAGATCGCGCAGCGGGCCGTGCCGGGACAGCCGCGTGCCCAGCCGGTGCGCGTCGCGCACGGTCAGGGTGTCGAGGCGCGCGCGCAGCTCGTCTGTCGTCGTCATGCGGCTCGCCAGCGTAGAAGGCATGACAGCGCGGCCCGCGAGCGGGAGGATGCCGGGCGTGGGCGCCGTCCGGCCGTCTTCCGTCCAGCCTTGGAGGTCCCTGTGCTCGGCCTGCCCGATGGCGTGCGCGCCTGCCTGTTCGACCTCGACGGAGTGCTCACCGACACCGCCGCGGTGCACAACACGGCCTGGAAGACCACCTTCGACGAGCTGCTGCGCGCCCGGGCGGACGAGAGCGGCGAGCCGTTCGTCCCCTTCGACCCCCACGACGACTACAACACCTACGTCGACGGGAAACCGCGTGCGGCCGGCGTGCGGGACTTCCTGGCCAGCCGCGACATCGAACTGCCCGAGGGTGACCCGGACGACGAGCCGGGCACCGCGACGGTGAACGCGGTCGGCAACCGCAAGAACGAGCTGCTGCTCGACACGATCGAGCGCGACGGCGTCACCGTCTACGACGGGAGCCGGCGCTACCTGGAGGCCGCGCGCCAGGCCGGGCTGCGCATCGCGGTCGTGTCGAGCAGCGCCAACACCGAGAAGGTGCTGTCCGTCACCGGTCTCGGGCAGTACGTCGAGCGGCGCGTCGACGGCGTGACCGCCCGCGAGCGGGGGCTGCCGGGCAAACCCGCGCCTGACACGTTCCTGGCCGCCGCTGCCGACCTCGGCGTGCCGGCCGCGGCGTCGGCGGTGTTCGAGGACGCCGTGTCCGGCGTCGCGGCCGGGCGCGCCGGCGAGTTCGGCATCGTGATCGGGGTCGACCGGGTCGACCACGCCGCCGCGCTGCGCGAGAACGGCGCCGACGTCGTCGTGCAGGACCTGGCGGAGCTGCTGTGATCGATGCCTCGCTGTTCCCCGTCGAGCCGTGGTGCGTGCGCGAGACGCACCTCGAGCTCGACGTGCTGGCGCAGACCGAGTCGGTGATGGCGCTGTCCAACGGGCACATCGGGCTGCGCGCGAACCTCGACGAAGGCGAGCCGAGCGGCATCCCCGGCACCTATCTCAACAGCTTGTTCGAGCTGCGGCCGCTGCCCTACGCCGAGGCCGGCTACGGCTATCCCGAGTCGGGCCAGACGATCGTCGACGTCACGAACGGCAAGATCATCCGTCTGCTCGTCGACGACGAGCCCTTCGACGTGCGCTACGGCGACCTCCTCTCTCACGAGCGGGTGCTCGACCTGCGGGCCGGCACGCTGCACCGGGTGGCCGACTGGGTCTCTCCCGCCGGCAAGCGGGTCCGGGTGACCTCGACGCGGCTCGTCTCGCTGGTGCACCGCTCGGTGGCCGCCATCAGCTACGAGGTCACCGCGATCGACCAGGGCGTGCGGGTGATCGTCCAGAGCGAGCTGGTGGCCAACGAGAGCCAGCCGTCGCTGTCGAAGGACCCGCGCGTCGCGGCGGCCCTCAATTCGCCGCTCAAGGCGGTCTGGCAGGACGTCATCGACCACGGCGCGCTGCTGGTGCACCGCACCAAGCAGAGCGAGCTGCTCATGGCGGCCGGCATGGTTCACGCGCTCGACGACGGCGGCATGCTGCACGAGGAGAGCGAGGTGCGCGACGACTGGGCACGCACCACCATCGTCGGCGAGCTCGCGGCCGGCGAGTCGCTGTCGTTCGTCAAGTTCTTGGCGTACGGCTGGTCCAGCAGCCGCACCGCGCCGGCCGTGCGCGACCAGGTGGCCGCCGCGCTCGCCGGCGCCCGGACCGCCGGCTGGAAGGGGCTGCTCGCGGCGCAGCGGGAGTACCTCGACGACTTCTGGGACTCCGCCGACGTCGAGGTCGACGGCGACCCGGTGATCCAGCAGGCCGTCCGCTTCGGGCTGTTCCACGTGCTCCAGGCCGGGGCTCGGGCCGAAAGGCGGGCGCTGCCGGCCAAGGGCCTCACCGGTCCCGGCTACGACGGCCACGCCTTCTGGGACACCGAGGGCTGGGTGCTACCGGTGCTCACCGCCACCATCCCGAGGGCCGCCGCGGACGCGCTGCGCTGGCGCCACTCCACGATCGACCTGGCGCGCGAGCGCTCCGACACCCTGGGCCTGGCGGGCGCGACCTTTCCGTGGCGCACCATCCGCGGCCAGGAGTGCTCGGCCTACTGGCCGGCCGGCACGGCGGCGTTCCACATCAACGCCGACATCGCCTTCGCCATCGACCGCTATCGCATCATGACCGGCGACCAGAGCCTGGAGACCGACGGCGGTCTTGAGGTGCTGGTAGAGACCGCCCGGCTGTGGATCTCGTTGGGCCACCACGACCGCAGCGGCGCCTGGCACGTCGACGGCGTCACCGGGCCGGATGAGTACACCGGCGTCGTCGACGACAACGTGTTCACCAACCTGATGGCCGCCAAGAACCTGCGCATCGCGGCCGCCGCCTGCGAGAGGCATCCTGCGCACGCGACCGAGCTCGGGGTCAGCACCGAGGAGATGGCGGCATGGCGCAACGCCGCCTCGGCCGTGCACCTGCCCTACAACGACGACCTCAGGGTGCACGAGCAGTCGCAGTCCTTCACCCGCTATTCGGAGTGGGACTTCGAGGAGTCGGCCGGCAACTACCCGCTGATGCTGCACTACCCCTACGTGCGCATCTACCGCAAGCAGGTGGCCAAGCAGGCCGACCTGGTGCTGGCGATGCACTGGTGCGGCGAGGCCTTCACCGCCGAGCAGAAGGCACGCAACGTCGACTACTACGAGCGGCGCACCGTGCGCGACTCGTCGCTGTCGGCGTGCACGCAGGCGGTGCTGTGCGCCGAGGTGGGGCACCTGGAGATGGCCCACGACTACCTGCACGAGGCGGCGCTGGTCGACCTGCGCGACCTGCACCGCAACTCCCGCGACGGGCTGCACATGGCCTCGCTGGCGGGCGCCTGGAGCGTGCTGGTCGACGGCTTCGGCGGCCTGCGGCTCGTCGATGAGGTGCTGCACCTGAACCCGCAGCTGCCGCGCGAGATGACCCGCCTGGCCTTCCGGCTGATCTGGCACGGCATGCGCCTGACCGTCGAGGTCGACCAGGGCACGGTGCGGCTCTGGCTGCGCGACGGCGAGACCGGCGAGATCGACCTCGTGCTGGCCGGTGAGCAGGTGCACCTGAGCACCGACGAGCCCGTCGAGCGGCCGTGGAAGCGCACCGAGCCGCTGCTGCCCACCCCGACCCAGCCGTACGGCAAGGCGCCGGCCGCGGGCGCGTGAGAGCAGCCAGATGACCGTGCCGGGCGGCGGCGGATGACCGAGCGACAGCAGGCCACCGAGCCGGTCTCTCGCCGACGATCAACCAGTTGGCGGCTTGGCAGCCGACACGCCGGCGTGTCGGTTGCGAGCGCGCCAGGCAGATGATCGTCCACAGCCGCTCATGATCGTCCCAGCCCGTGGCGGCTCGTCTAGCCTGCCGCCCGTGACGCCGGACGGGCTCGAGCGGCTGCGCCGGTGGCGCGACGGCGCACGCGGCGTGCCCCCCGCGGTCGGCCGGCTCGGCGTCCAGCTCATCACCGTCGAGCGCGGGACGACGACGATGCGGCTGCCACTGTCCCGAGAGCTGCTGGTGGCCGGCCGTGACCCGTCGGGCGCGGTGCCGGCGATGCTGTGCGACTTCGGCCTCACGAGCTCGGTGGTTGCCTCGCTGCCCGACCTGCGCGGCGTCACGACGATCAGTCTGACCGTCGACCACCACCGGCTACCGCCGACGACCGGCGCGCTCGTCGTCACCTGCCAGGCCCAGCCGTTCGACGCGGCAGCCGAGGACGAGGCGCCGCAGCACTGCGCCGGCCAGGTGCGCGACGAGGACGGCGCGCTCGTCGCCACCACGTCGGGGTGGTTCCTGGCCACCGCGGCCCCCGCCGCCGAGCGGGACCGGCAGGGCGTGGTCACCGAGCCGCCCGCCACCGACCTGCACGCGCTGCTCGACGTCCCGGCCGCCGCGAGCTTCACCGTGCACGCCCGCGACGCCCTGTCCAACGCCCTCGGCACGCTGCACGGCGGGATCGGGGCGCTCGCGAGCGTGCTGGCCGCGCAGCACCTGCTACCGGACGGCATGCAGCCGCTCACCACCAGCTCCGCCTTTTTGCGGCCGACCCCGCGCCACGGCAACGTGCAGGTGCGCGGCGAGCTCGTGCGAGCCGGGCGGCGCACCGCGACGGCGGCAGCCACGATCCGCGACGACGCCGGCCGCCTGCTGGTGCAGACCACCGTCGTGGCCGCCCGCCGCTGACCCGCCGCCCATGACCCACAGCAGGATCGGTCGCTCTGCACGCCCGCGACGCAGCCGATCCTGCTGACGATCACCCCAGCGCGCCCCGCGGAGAGATCGGCTGTGGGGCGGCCACCACGGCCGCCGCGTCCAGGCGTCCACACTGGACGGTGTGAGTGCACCGGAGCAGTTCTCCCCACCCGTCTACGGCTGCGCGGCGGGGGCCGTGCTGCACGCCCACGCCGGCAGCACGCTCGAGCCGGCGGTGCTGCTCCACACCTTCGTGCCGCCGGCCGTCGCGTCCGCCCTGCAGGACGAAGACGTCCGCGTCGACGTGCACAGCGACGGACCCGGGTCAGACACCCTCACGCTGCGCCTGCTCGTCGCCGGTACGGCGTTGTCGTGGCAGCTGCCGATCACCCCGTTCGTCGCGGCGCTGCCCGGGCAGTCCGGCGACGACGGGCGGATGGTCCTGCTGGGCGTGCTCGACGCCGAGCCGACGGGCCCACCCGGCCAGCAGCCTGCCGACTGCGAGCAGCTGGCCGCCGAGCTGCAGCTGCCCGTCGCCGACCTCGCCGAGGCGCTGCGCGGCCGGCTCACCACCTGGCTCGCCGACGACCTGGAGCTGCTGCTGCACGACGACGCCCACGACCGGGCCGTCGACCGCTCCCCCGCCCAGACGCTGGCGAGCGCGGTGCTGGCGGGGTACCGCGGTGAGCTCGACGCCGAGCAGGCGACGACGAGGGTGGTGCGGGCGCTCGAGCTGGCCCCCGAGGAGTACACCACCGAGCTCGGCAACCGGTTGTGCGCCGCGATCGCCGTGGCGCTCGAGATCGGGTCCGACGCGGTGACCCGCGTCCAGGACTCGACCGGCCCCTTCGAGACCGAGCTGCTGCGCCAGCTCGAGGTGCTCCCGCCGATGCTGGCGGCCGTCGCCCCACAGGCCAGCGTGCAGGTGGTGATGGACGTGCTGCTCGCCGGACCGGATCGCGACGAGGCGGTGCGCGCCGGGGTGAGCCTCGTGTCCCGCCTGGCCCGCGCGGTTCTCGGCACCGAGCTGGAGGACGCCGAGGTGCTCCGCCGGCTGGCCATGGTCGACGACCACGGCCTGGCCCGGCTCGCCGCGCTGTGGGTGCAGCTGGCCGCCGGCGCCGCCCGCGACCCCTCCGGTGACCCGCTGGTGGCCCGCGAGGTCGCCGAGCGGACTGACGCAGAGGGAGCCCCGGCGGTGGCCTGGCTCGGTACCGCCGCCAGCCATCTGGCGGCTCTCGCGGCGCCGCGCTCGGGCCGGCCGAACGCCCGGGTGGCCGGCTCGCTCGCGAAGGTGCGGGCGCTGCTCGAGGCCGACGCCGTCTCGGTCGAGCTGCTCACCCACACCGCCGAGGGCGTGCTCGAGCTGGCCCGCGTCGCCCGGGCCAAGAAGCGCCGCGGCCCCGGTACCTGGCTGCACCTGCCCGCACCGCTCGTCGCCGCGGTCGTGCTCGAGCAGTGGGCCGACGGCCTCGCGCCCGAGCTCGTCGTCGACCTGCTCGACGAGCTGCTCGAGGAGGACGTGCGTCCGGCCGACCTGCTCGACGCGCTCGTCTGCGCCACCGCGCAGCTGCTCGTCGAGGCCGACCCGCCGGACGACAGCAGCTGGCTCGCCAGCCAGGTCGAGCAGGCGCTCGCGGCCACGCCCGGCGGCCCGCGCGGCGCGCGGTGGCTGCTGCAGCTGTGCCTGCGCGAGGCACACGGCCACGACCCGGGCGCGGTGGCGCTCGCCGCCTTTTTGCCCGTCGAGCACGCCGATCCGGACCGCGTCGCCGACCGCGTGGGACGCCCGGGGGTCCTGCGCGCCGGCCTTTCAGTGATGGAGGCGCTCGCCGACACCTTCGGCGCGGCCGCGTCGTTGCCGCGCCCGGTCTCGCTCGGCATGTTCCTGTCGACGGCGCTGGCCGAGCACGAGCTGCTGCGCCTGCCGGCCGGCGCAGCCGGCCAGCCGCCGGTGGCCTAGCCTCGCCCGGTGCCCGACCTCGACCCGTCGCTGCTCGCGCTGCCGCTGCGCGAGGCCGCGGCCGCCGCGATCCAGGCCGGCCAGGACGCCGGCGCCTCGCACGTCGACGTGCGGGTCGAGCGGTTGCACGAGCAGGACCTCGTCGTGCGGAGCGGCCGGCTCGAGCACGAGGGCGACGCCGTGCAGGTCGGCCTGGCCGTCCGGCTCGTGCTCGACGGCACGTGGGGCTTCGCGGCCGGCCCCGACGTCAACGTCGACGTCGCGGTGGCGCTGGCCCGTTCTGCGGCTGACGTGGCCCGCGCCAGCCGGCCGCTCAACACCGAGCCGGTCGAGCTGGCTCCGGAGCCGGTGCACGCGGACCGCACGTGGGTCTCGGCCTACGACGTCGACCCGTTCGGCGTGCCGGTGGCGACCAAGGTCGCGCTGCTGGCCGACTGGAGCGCGCGGCTGCTCGCCAGCAAGGACGTGCAGCTCGTCGACGCCTACCTCGGCCAGGCGCTCGAGGCGAAGTTCTACGCCGACAGCGCCGGCACGACCACCACCCAGCAGCGGGTGCGGGTGCAGCCGCGGATCACCGCGACTCGGGTCGACCCCGCCGGCGGCTTCGAGACGATGCGCACCAACGCCCCGCCCGCCGGCCGCGGCCTCGAGTACCTGACCGGCGACCACTGGCCATGGGACGACGAGCTGGCGCAGCTGCCGGCACTGCTCGCCGAGAAAGCTCGAGCCCGCCCCGTCGAGCCCGGTAGCTACGACCTGGTGCTCGACCCGACGAACCTGTGGCTGACGATCCACGAGTCGGTCGGCCACGCCACCGAGCTCGACCGGGCGCTCGGCTACGAGGCCGCCTACGCCGGTACCTCGTTCGCCACGCTCGACCAGCTGGGGTCGCTGCGCTACGGCAGCGCGCTGATGAATGTCACCGGCGACCGCATCACCCCGCACGGCCTCGCGACCATCGGCTACGACGACGAAGGGGTGCAGACCCGCGCCTTCGACGTCGTGCAGGCAGGCCGGCTCGTCGGCTACCAGCTCGACCGGCGGATGGCCCAGCAGAACGCCGCCGCGCTCGGCATGGCCGAGGCACCCCGCTCCAACGGCTGCGCGTACGCCGACTCGCCGCTGCACGTGCCGGTGCAGCGGATGGCCAACGTGTCGCTGCAGCCCGATCCGGGCGGGCCGACGACCGCGCAGCTCATCGCCGGCGTTGAGCGGGGCATCTACGTCGTCGGCGACAAGAGCTGGTCGATCGACATGCAGCGCTACAACTTCCAGTTCACCGGGCAACGCTTCTACGAGATCCGGGGCGGCCGGCTCGTCGGGCAGCTGCGCGACGCCGCCTACCAGGGCAGCACCCCGGAGTTCTGGGGCTCGCTGGAGGCGCTCGGCGGACCGCAGGACTACCTGCTCGGCGGCGCCTTCAACTGCGGCAAGGCCCAGCCCGGCCAGGTCGCGGCGGTCTCGCACGGCTGCCCGGCGGCGCTGTTCCGAGGGGTACGCGTCCTCAACACCGCCAGCGAGGGGGCGCGGTGAGCGGCGCGGACGTCGTCGAGCAGGCGCTGGCGCTCTCGCGCGCCGACGGGTGCGTCGTGCGCGTCGAGCAGTCCAGCAACGCCACCCTGCGCTGGGCGAACAGCACGCTGACGACCAACGGCGCTGTGGAGGACCGCAGCGTGACGGTGATCAGCGTCGTCGGCGAGTCGGTGGGCGTGCGCAGCGCCAGCGGCGTCGACGCGCTCGAGTCGCTCGTACCTCCGAGCAGGCGGCCCGCGACGCCGCGCCGGCCGAGGACCACCAGCCGCTCGTCGAGGGGCCCGCTGACGACGGCTTCGAGGCACCGGCAGACCTGGCCTCCCCCGACGTGCTGGCGCCGCTCGCCGCCGCGCTCGGCGGCGTCATCCGGCGCGCCGACGGCGTGCGGCGCTTCGGCTACGCCGTGCACGACAGCAGCACCACCTGGCTCGGCAGCAGCACGGGCCTGCGCCGCCGGCACGTGCAGCCCACCGGCTACGTCGAGCTCACCGGCCGGTCGGGCGGCGGCTCGTCGTGGGTCGGGCAGCACACCCGCGACTGGACCGACATCGACGTGCCTGCGCTCGACGGCGAGCTGGCCCGTCGGCTCGGCTGGGGCGCCCGCTCGCTCGAGCTGCCGGCGGGGCGCTACGAGACGCTGCTGCCGGCGAGCGCGGTGGCCGACCTGATGGCCTACGCCTACTGGACGGCGTCCGGGCGCAGCGCCGCCGAGGGCCGCACCGTCTTCTCCGCGCCGGGCGGCGGCACCCGGATCGGCGAGCGGCTCGGCCCGTCCGGCCTGCGGATGTGGAGCGACCCGCACGAGCCGGGCGTGTCGACGGCACCTTTCGCGACCGCAGCCGCGTCGTCGTCGATGTCGAGCGTGTTCGACTGCGGGCTGCCGCTACCGGCCACCGACTGGCTGGAGGACGGCGTCCTGCGGGCGCTCGTGCAGACCCGCACGTCGGCGGCCGCCGCCGGCGTGCCCGTGACCCCCTACGTCGACAACCTGTGCCTGGACGCCGGGGGCATCGCGAGCACCGACGACATGGTCGGTCGCACCGAGCGCGGGCTGCTGCTGACATGCCTGTGGTACATCCGCGAGGTCGACCCGCAGACGCTGCTGCTCACCGGCCTGACCCGCGACGGGGTGTACCTGGTCGAGGACGGTGCGGTGGTCGGGGCGGTGAACAACTTCCGCTGGAACGAGAGCCCGGTGTCGCTGCTCGGTCGCATCAGCGAGGTCGGCGCCAGCCAGGCCAGCCTGCCGCGCGAGTGGAGCGACAACTTCACCTGGGTGCGGATGCCGACGCTGCGCGTTCCCGACTTCCACATGAGCTCGGTCAGCCAGGCGTCGTAGGTCGCTGGACCTTTGCCAGGAAAGATTCGACGCGCGCGGTCTGACGAGCATGGTCCTTGTCACTGCTGAACGTCAACGCATGGACGACGACGCCCCGATGGTGAACCCGATCCACCAGTCTCAAGGTGCCTACTCCACGGCCAAATTGATAAGACTTGTCTATCCCAATACTAAGCCGACTGTTAGTAGCTGGACATGGCCTGTCTTTCCTGGTTGAATAGGGGCATGCGCGAAGATGACGGTCGGAAGCTGGACCACAAGACGCTGCAAGACATCCGGGTGCGGTCGGTCCG
>JAABUN010003982.1_pt1 | contig 21297 bp, 16 predicted proteins | sample 5559311 | NCBI WGS metagenome assembly JAABUN01 (sample SAMN10711877, study PRJNA513370) | rock metagenome | isolation source: Antarctica rocks | place: Antarctica: Victoria Land, Siegfried Peak sud
GGAGACGCGGTACGGTTGGGTTCCGATAGGAACAGCTTTCCGAAGCATCGTCACCGCTACCTTGAGTCCATCCACCGAAGCATGAACATCGTCGTACAAGGCTGTATGCAAAGACTCGAGCGACAATCCTTCCGGACTTAGAGCGAGCAGGGTGAGGATTTCAAGCTGGCGGTTCGGCAATTTGAGAGCTTGTCCGTGAAGCGTTACTCCGGGCGTTCCCAGGATACTGATGTGCAGTGGGAGATTCGTCCCCAGCAACTCTTGCCACACGTTGGAAAACACATGTTCAGGACCACTCAGCAACTTGAGGCCCCCGAGTGGGATCGTCTTGAGCACCGATATCTGTTCGTCTGGAACCGCCGCGTCGTCACCGCCGAGGGGGGAAAGCAGGTGGAGCGCCGCCATCGCCCGGTATTCGTAAGCCAAAGTCTTAGCGTCCATGACGCGAACGAGGTGGGGCCGAGCTTTCTCCGGTTGGTCAAACGACTGCGCCATCCCAAGCGCCAGAGCCGCGGGTAGGGCAAAGTCGTCCGCTTCCCCAGCGGTCAACTCAAACGCCCGCTTCCCCTCTAACAGCGCCCTTTTGACCTCACCCTTTTCGAGCAGCACCCGCACCGCAGTAACGGCGTGGGACCCGAGAAGCCGCCGGGGACTGTTTATAAGGTTATCCAGGGCTAATCGCTCGGCCTCTACCAAGTTGCCTTGGGAAAGCTCTAACTCGACAAGGGTCGAGCGGAAGAGTTCGACCAACCCCAGGCCAGTGTTGGAAAGCGCTTTTTCCGTGTCTCGCAGCATCACGTCCAGACCCACGGTTTCGCCGATCAGAAGGCGGCTGTAAGCCCAGATGTTAAGCAGATGCAGCCTCCGGCTCCCGTCTTTCAGCTGATTCTGATCAAAGACGCGTAACGCCCACTCCGCCCAGATCGAAGCTTGCTCGAACGAACCGGCGTGAAGCAGACGCTGGGCGAGCGCACCGGCGTTACGGGCGATGTCGTAAGGGCGGCCGTGCTCCTCGGCCACCCTTACGCTCTCGGTAAGGACGCTGACCCCCTCTGCCGGATCGGGATGCAGGCGTCCCAGCTGAAACAAGCTGAGTGGAGACGGGTGCTGAGCCGCTGCCCGCTGAACCTCGGCGAGTTGGCGGTCGCTGTCGTAAAGGGTCGAAGCGTAACGGGCACGCAGCTCCGGCGCTTCATGTTTGGCTAAAAAGTCTTCGATCCTGGGAATCATGTCTCGGTATTCTCCGCGCCCGACGGCTCCGAGAAAAAGCCACTCGAGCACCCCTTCGTTGTCTTGGTGCGCGGGCTCGAGACTTTGCAAGAGCAGGTAAAGGCGTCCGATCAAGCCTTTATCCTGGTAGACCGGTCCCGCCTCTTTGAGAACTTCCGGCACACGCCCTGGAAACTTCATCACCGCGAGGTCAAGCGCCTCGACGTGGCGTTTGAGTTGCATCAGGGTGTCAAGTAGGGCGTCGGGAGAAACGAGCCGTTCGCGGTCCGCAGGCACGAGCGATCCTGTAGGTGAGGGCAGTAAGGGATCGGGCTCGCCCTTGATGCGGTGCAGGCTAGTCAGAAAGGTGTAGTACGCTCCCCGTGAAGCTTTAAGCAGCATCTCGATCTGGTCTTCGTCAAGAACGCCCGCCAGCACCCGCGCTTCAACCTCCGTAAGCCTGATTTCGGAGCGGCTTAGGTAGAGGGCTCCCTCGGGAACATCGCTAACTTCATCAACATCGAGGACGATCTTTAAGCTGTCGCCGTGAAGTGAAATAAGGGCGTCCTGAAACAGCGTATTGTAGTTCGCATTGGAACACGCCAAATAGAGCGGACCGATGTGGGCAAGCTGGCTTTTTAGTAACTCCATACCAAAGGTAAAGGGCAGGGCGTGAGGTAAAAGGGTCGCGTGTAAGGAGCTGTTTATCGCGTGTGCAAGGGCGTTTCCAAGTGCGATACCGTCTTTGGCATCGACGGGGCTGATCTGCATCCAAGCGAGTTTTTGCCGCTCGCCCAAAGCTTCGAGAAGAAAAGGCGCGCCGTAAGCCTCGCCCCCTTCGAGGATGACGGGGCCGGGGTGGTTCTGAATCCGCTCTAATAACCGTTCAAGCCACACATGGCAGTATATGCGAGGAGGGGACGTGGTTTCGAGCCTCATGACGGTCTCGGGCGCTGGGGCCGGATGTTGCGAACGTAACGTGAAACCGACGCCTTCGAGACCTGGTAACGCTCGGCTAGCTCTTTGTAACTGTAGTTGCCCGTCTCGTAGTCCCGCAGCACCGCTTTACGGATCGTCTCGTAATCTGGTTGCGTCGTAAAGCCGTAATTTCTTTTGACGTAACTTCTTACGCTGTGGGCAGGCCAGCCGAAACGGTGCTCGAGGTCAGCAAAAAGGGTGTCGTCATGACCTTTTTGCGCGAGTTGCTCAACTTGCCCAAAAAACCATGCCCGGTTCCAGTAAAGGGGAAGCCCTAACCGTTCCAAGGTCTCGACCTCGCGGTCGCCGACCTTCACATAAGAGTTGAATAGGCTACTTTTTGCGCGTTTTCGTTGTTCGTCAGACAGCGGTTCACGAGAGACCTGAAAACGCTCGGTTCTCAAGGTGACACGCTCTAAAGCGGTGCTAAAAACGATAACGACGTGACCATCCTGTACCGACACTTCGACGTCGCGCGCGGCAGAAAGCTCGTCGGCTAACCCTTTCATAGCGACCATTAAACGCTTTAGGACAAACATTTGTCGAGACTGTTTTCGTGTTGGGCGATCATAGCATACCGTCGCACACGGGCGATACGGGGCTGTTGCAGGAAAAGAGGGATTTCCTGCAACACCTGAGAAATCGTCTTTTGTTAGGTTGACTAATCACTGGCAACGTCCTCGCTAAACATTTGCTACCGCCGGATTGGAGGAAGAAAAAGCACGGGACAACTGGAAACTGGAGGGTAACCAAAATCGTCTCACCACGAGTTACCCTAAAGCTACCCCACGTTGCTAAGCTGACTCAGCTGTAGTCCCAGCGCGCGGAGCAATACCCGAATCATCAGGGGGTGATCGGTGAAACTGAGCGAGAAGCGTAGCAATTCGAGTGACGTTGATAAAAGGCTACCTTTCAACCGGTTGGTTCGGCTCGAGTTGTCCGTCAATAGAGCTATGAACTTGCTGCTCGAGCCGGGCGACCGGCGGTTTATGGCGCTCGGCTGGGATGATGGCCTGTGCGTTTATGACGGGTGGACCGAGTACGCCCTCCGCGAACTCTCGCCTAGAGATATCTTTGGTGACCACAGCGAGCTGTTCGCAGCGTTCGGGTCCGGAAACGCCTATGAAAGCGTTCACGTCCTGATAGATTTTGCACAGGGGACAATTTACGCCGGGGACGAGGCTAGCGTGGAGAATTTTTTGGAAGAGGTGGTCGATGAATACTACCGCCACTCCCCGCTGTTTGCAGTGTTAGACTCCGCTGTCGGTGAAAAACTTGACGGCAACACCCCCGACAGCGTTTAATGGCACTTAATTTATACAGGAGGAAACGATTGTAAAAACCTAACCCGCACTAAATGACAAATCCCGGTTGCGTCTAACAACCGGAATCAGCCTGTATGCCACAAGCTCGAGAACCCTCAGATGTCTCGAGAGTACGGCATACCGGGCGTCCTCGTCAAGTGTCTAAGTGACACGTTCGGAGCCCGACGATGCGAAGATCGCCGTACCGACAGGGAAGACGCGTTTTCCCCAAAAATCTCACAAGATGAACCCGGCGCTGCAAACCCAGCTCGGCAATACGCTGAAAAGGTGGAGCAACCGGTCGGTTGCCCTGGTCGCCTCCCAGCGAATGGGGGAGACCCCCCCGGCACCGAATGAACGCCCCCCTAAGCCTGTTCCAGGCTCGAACAGCCCCACCCGTTGTCGCGTAGCTTCTTCTAGCTGCCTAGACGCCCTCTCACCGCGCATCACGGAAGTGCAGTGATGGGCTCTCGGACGTGTAAGGCGTGCAACCTACACGTCTTACACACGCTTGCACTGTGTTAGTTTGGGGCGCAGGAGGTCAAAAGGTCAAAAAAGGACTACGCAGGGCGTAGCACGCAACCAAACGAGGAACTCCCGGTTGTTAGAAGCAACCAGGAGTTCAGTGCCATACTTTGGGCGAGACAAAAACGATTGTCTCCAAAGTACGGCACAAGGGCCGTCATCGTCAAGTGCTTTTGACGCACACTTTGGAGACGAAAATGAAATATCGCGCTAAAACGCGTGCAGGACTGCTCTTATGAGCAGCGGACGAGTGACCTCACAAGACACACTAAAACTTATCTCAGAGGCGCTAGCGGTCCGCCACGGTGCAAACTACGCCGAGCGGTGGCTAAAGGGGCAGGCGCGGGCGACCCGGAGCGAGCTGCCGCCACTTGTGCGAGCGAGTGCGTTGGCAGAGCATGCCCCTTTAGCGCCCCAGCCGGGACTGAGCGGCCCGCTGCGGCTGTTGCCGAGCCCCGAGGCGGTAGTGGCGAGCATTTCGCCGGAGGGAGCGCGCAGGGAGACGCTGGGACGTTTTCAGGCCCACGCCGAGTCGAGAGCTGCCAAGCTTCGGGCGCGGGTCGGTTTCGACGCGCTAGAGCTGCGGAGTGACAAACGCGCCAGGCTCGAGAGCTTTCACAACAGTCTGGTACAACTCGCGCTCGTGGTCGCCGTCAAACGCCGTTACAAGGGCGCGTGTACGCTCACCCTTCATACTGTCATGGAGTTTGTCGGCTACTGCCTGGGCGTCCGGAGCAGCAGCACGCTCTACAGTTATCTGCACCACCTTAAAGGGCTTGGACTGCTCGACTTCAAGGGCCACGTCACGACCGTTACGCTTACAGGCGAGGACGGCGCGGCGCGTGAGGTCAGGCGCTGCGACGGCGCGCTGCTCTGTGTCCGGTTGGGAGGGTGCAAGGCTGCCAAACTGAGCCGGTTCGACTTCGACCTTGCTGAAGCCCCCCGCGACCTGCAAGGAGACATCGAGCGTGGACACACCGTTTATCGCCTTATCCAGCAACTCGAAGAGTCATTAAGTCCCTCTCAGAGCAGAGGTAGGTTAAAGCTATTAATACTCTGGTCGCTAAACCCGGCGCAGCTATTTCTGAACCTACCGCTAGAGAGTGACCCTTCGGATTTCGCGGCGCTGGTTCCAGCAGGCTATCCGACCGAGATTTTCGACGTGGTGGGCAGCAAAAACCGGAACCGGGCGGTAAGTGTGGCAGCGTGGTCGATGGCTAAGGCGCTGGGTAATCCGGGCTCGCTCGGGTTTTACCAGCGCCTGATGTGGCAGCTCCTGCGGGCGCACGACCGGGGTTGGGACTTTTTCGGCGTGGTCTATAACGAGATGGTGCGGGTACTGGCGGACAAACGCGAGGGATACGCCAAAAAGCCGGGGGCGCTCTTGATCTCGAGGCTCAAAAAGTCGAGCTGTTGGGAAGAGCTGTGGCGAGACCAGGATCAGTGGGTCGGGAGGCCGGTTGTAGCGGCGTAGCTGATAGACACCTGCAAGTTTGGGGAAGGGTGGTGGACGGGGGGGAGGTGTCTATCAGCGAGGGTTTCGAGCTGAGCCTGCTCGAGCCAGCTACGAGCCGTGTCCGGGGCGGTATCGAGTAGGAAGCACGAGCAGGCTCAGTACCACCTGAAACTACAGGGGAGCCGGAACCCACACCAAAGGGCGGGTTTTGAGGACGGTTGTTTGGCTGACACTTTACAACATCACCTATAAGCCATATATTAACCATAGGTGATATTCTGGTACAGTATTTAGATGCCCTTTACTGTCAACACCTCGGACGAGTTTGGTAGCTGGTTCTCCCCACTTGAAGAGGCGCTACAAGACGACATCTTGTTCGTAGTGCGACTGCTCCAAGAACACGGCCCGCAGCTCCGAAGGCCCTACGCCGACACCCTGGAAGGCACCAGCCTGAGCAACCTCAAAGAGTTACGGGTGCAGCACCGGGGCGAACCCTACCGTATCCTGTTTGCTTTCGACCCGAAACGAGAGGCACTCTTGCTGATCGGTGGCAACAAGGGCGGAGATAAGCGTTGGTACAAGCGGATGATTCCCTCCGCGGAAGCCATTTTTGAACGACACCTAGAAACATTGGAGAAGGGAGAAGGCAATGGCAAAACCCCTTAGTGAACTGACCAAAGACTTTAGCCCCGAGCGCAAGGTCCGCATCAACAAAGGCGGCGAGCTGCTCCTGATGGAATACGACCTGGTATCGAAACTCCGCAAAGATCAGGAGCTGACCCAGAAAGAGTTGGCTGACATCTTAGAGATTCGCCAGTCGGCGGTGTCCAAGCTCGAGAGCCAGAGCGACGTCATGATTCAGACGCTGGAGCGCTACATCAGGGCGTTAGGCGGTGAGCTGGAGCTGCGGGCCAAGTTTCCCGACCGGGAAGTGACGCTTAGCCAGTTCACCAGGCGCACAGCCGAAGAGGTGCGCGCGCACTGACGGGCGTGAGCTGTACCGGAGAAGTCATCGTTTCCCCGCTGCCTCAGCGGTATGTCGTGCGCGGCGTAGCTGATAGGCACGTGCGGGTTAGGGGAGTTGCATAAATGGCCGTTAAAAAATCTGAACTTTACGCCTCCTTGTGGGAGAGCTGCGACGACCTGCGCGGCGGCATGGACGCCAGTCAGTACAAAGACTATGTGCTGGTCATGCTCTTTATCAAGTACATCAGCGATAAGTACGGCAGTTCGCCGTACGCGGCGATCACCGTACCCGAGGGCTCGAGCTTTAACGACATGGTGGCGCTCATAGGTAAGACCGATATTGGCGACCAGATCAACAAAAAGATCATCGCGCCCCTTGCTGCCAGTAATGACCAACTCTCCCAAGCCGACTTTCCCGACTTTAATGACACTAACAAGCTCGGTAGCGGCAAAGATATGGTTGACCGTTTGAATTCACTTGTCGCTACTTTCAATGACAAGCGGCTCGACTTCAGCAAGAACCGCGCCGACGGCGACGACATCTTAGGCGACGCTTACGAGTATCTGATGCGGCACTTCGCCACCGAGTCGGGTAAAAGTAAGGGGCAGTTTTATACCCCAGCTGAGGTGAGCCGCATCATGGCGCAGATTGTCGGCATCAAGGAGGCGCAAACGACCACCAGCACGACGGTCTACGACCCGACGTGTGGGTCAGGCTCGCTGCTGCTCAAAGTTGCCGACGAAGCCGACACGGACGTAACGCTCTACGGGCAGGAGAAAGACTCGGCGACGACCGGTCTCGCCCGGATGAACATGATTTTGCATCACTACCCGACCGCGCTTATCAGCCAAGGCAATACCCTCGCTGACCCCAAATATAGAGACGGTGAAGGGCTCAAGACCTTTGACTTCGTGGTGGCGAACCCGCCCTTTAGCGACAAACGCTGGACGCTGGGCGTCGAAACCGAGTCTGACCCTTTTGAACGCTTCGTCTACGGAACACCCCCAGGCAAGCAGGGCGACTACGCCTATCTGCTGCACATCTTGCGCTCGCTTAAAAGCACCGGAAAGGGCGCGTGCATCTTGCCGCACGGCGTCCTCTTTCGTGGCAACGCTGAGTCCGACATCCGCCGCAACCTCGTCAAACGCGGGTTGATCAAGGGCATCATCGGGCTACCAGCCAACCTCTTTTACGGTACGGGTATCCCCGCGTGCATCGTGCTCCTAGACAAAGAACACGCCGCTGCCCGTAAAGGCATCTTTATGGTTGACGCCAGCGCAGGCTTTTCCAAAGACGGGCCAAAAAACCGACTGCGGGCGATGGATATTCACAAGATCGTCGACACCTTCAACCGGCAAGAAGAAACCCCCGGTTACGCCCGTATGGTGACGTTTGGAGAGATCGAGAAAAACGACTACAACCTCAATCTTCCGCGCTATATCGACACGCAGCAGGCCGAGGACGTTCAGGACATCGAAGGCCACCTCAGAGGCGGTATTCCCTGTGCCGACGTCGACGCCCTCGAGTCCTACTGGCTGGTATGCCCCACGCTAAAGAGCACCCTCTTTCACGACCTGCGCCCCGGCTACGCCGAGCTAGCTACCCCAAAAGATGAGGTGCGGCGCACCGTCTACGACCATGATGAATTTAGAGCCTTCAGAGCGCAAGCTGACGACCGCTTTAGCTCGTGGCAAGCACGTAGCAGCAGCGTACTTAGAGCCCTCGAGCCCGCCTGCAAACCCAAAGAAGTCATCGCTGGGCTGGGCGAAGACATTTTGGCCCACTACGAAGGCGAGCCCCTGATCGACCCTTACGACGTGTACCAGCACCTGATGACCTACTGGGCCGAAACCATGCAAGACGACCTCTACCTGATCTCGGCTGACGGGTGGAAAGCTGAGACCTACAGGGTTTTGGAGCGGGATAAAAAGGGCAGCGAGAAAGATAAAGGCTGGGCGTGTGACCTCGTACCCAAGTCGCTCGTCGTCGCGCGGTACTTCGCCCCGGAACAAGACGCCATCAGCACCCTCGAGACCCAGCTGGAAGCCGTCGAAACCGAACTCGCGGAACTCGAGGAAGAACATGGCGGAGACGAAGGGGCGTACGCCGACCTCGAGAAAGTCAACAAGGCCAACGTTACGGCCCGCCTCAAGGAGCTGACCGGGCTCTACTCAGACGGCGACGAGCAGGCCGAAGCGGACGCGCTCAGCGCGTGGCTAACGCTCTCCAAGCAGCAGGCCGAGCTTAAAAAACAGCTCAAAGACGCCGCCGTCGCCCTCGACGGAAAAGCCTATGCGAAATACCCAGAGCTGACCGAAGCCGACATTAAAACGCTCGTGGTGATGGACAAATGGCTGACGGCGCTGGGCGCAGCGATCCGCAGCGAAACCGAGCGCGTCAGCCAGCGCCTGACGAGCCGCGTGCGCGAACTTGCCGAACGCTACGAGACGCCTTTACCCGAACAGGCGGAGCAGGTCGAGGCGTTAGAAGCGGCAGTGATGGGACACCTCGAGACGATGGGGTACATGTGGAACTAGCCACCAGCGCCCCCTACCAAAAGCTTGTCGAACGCATCTCACACACCTACGACCAGGGGCGGGCGCAGGCATTCGGGGCGGTCAATCGCCAACTGATTGACACCTACTGGCGCGTCGGGCAGCACATCGTCGAGTTTGAGCAAGGCGGTGAAGTTAGAGCCGAATACGGTAAGGCGCTCCTCGAGACCCTCTCACAAGACCTGAAAATGCGTCACGGCAGGGGCTTTAGCCGTAGTAACCTGATACGCATCCGCCAGTTCTATCTGGCCTATCCAAAAAGTGCAACGCTGTCGCACCAATTGAGCTGGTCACACATCATTGAACTCTTAAAGATTGACGACCCCCTCGAGCGCGGTTTTTACGAGCGGCAGACAGCGCGGGAGCGGTGGTCTGTTCGGGAACTCGTGCGCCAAAAGGAAAGCGCCTTATTTCTCCGTCTAGCCAGTAGTCGAGACAAGGCAGGTATTTTGCAACTCGCCCAAGAGGGTCAGCTGGTGGCGCAACCCACCGACCTCTTGCGCGAGCCCTACATCTTCGAGTTCCTGAAAATCGCCGAACCTGAGCAGGTTTCCGAAACTCAGCTCGAGACCCTTCTCTACGACCACCTCCAGCAGTTTTTGCTCGAGCTTGGCAAAGGCTTTACCTTTGTCGGGCGGCAGTACCGCGTCACGGTGAACAATACTCACTACAAGGTTGATCTGGTTTTTTACCACCGCATCCTGCGCTGTTTTGTCCTCATCGACCTCAAGCTTGGCGAGGTGCAGCACCACGACATCGGGCAGATGAACCTGTACCTCGGCTATTTTGCCAATGAAGAGAACGTAGAGGGCGACGGGCCGCCCGTCGGCATCATCTTGAGCCGCTACAAAGACGAGCTGTTAGTCGAATACGCCACCTACGGGATGAGCAGCCAGCTCTTCGTGCAGAAGTATCAGCTCTATCTGCCGGAGCGCGACGAGTTGCGGCGTGAGCTCGAGCGGACGCTGGCGGAGGCGGGAAAATGAAGAGGCATCTGCTGAAGATGGGGTATGCGTGGAGTTAAAGACAAAGCACACCTCTTTTCGTACATCTAGGCTTGATGAACTTTGCGCCGAAATTGTCGATTGCCCACATTCGACGCCAGTATGGACAAGTCAAGGTCATGTCGTCTTACGCAATCAAAATATTCGCAACGGTCGCCTTAATCTCGCTGATGCTAGTTATACAGACAAAGCCCATTATTTTGGTCGAATCAAACGTGCTCAGCCTAAGCAAGGAGACTTGGTAATAACCCGTGAGGCTCCAATGGGTGAAGTTTGCATGATTCCACCAGGTTTAGAAAGTTGCCTTGGTCAGCGCATGGTGTTACTACGTCCGAATTGTTCAGTAGTGAACGCGCGCTATCTTTTGTATGCACTCCAAACGTCAGAAGTGCAGACAGCTATTCAAATCCAAGGCGGTACTGGTTCAACCGTAAGTAACCTTCGGATTCCTGTCCTCGAAGCTTTACAAGTCCCTCTACCGCCTACCAAACTCGAGCAACAACGCATTGCCGAAGCCCTGAGCGATGCGGACGCGTTGATTGAGGGGTTGGGGCAACTCATCAGCAAAAAGCTCGAGGTTAAACAAGGCGCGATGCAAAATTTATTAAGACCTGCCGACGAATGGATACCGAAGTCATTAAAAGAAATTGTCGAGACTCCTATAACGGACGGGCCGCATCTCACGCCACGCTTCCTCGAGAACGGAGTCCCTTTTTTGTCAGTCAACAATTTGGTAGACAATAAGGTGGACTTGAAAGACTTGCGTTTTATCTCAAAAGAAGACCATGAACTCTTTTCACGAAAATGTAAGCCTCGCAAAGGAGATATTTTACTCGGCAAAGCTGCATCTGTCGGCAAAGTTGCCGTCGTCGAAACCGACGTTGAGTTCAACATTTGGTCTCCAATCGCACTTATTCGTGTCGGTAAGAAATACGACAAGCGGTTTATTTACTACCAGCTTCAGAGCGCCGATGCTTCAAAGCAAATCGCTTTGCTAACTAATTCTTCGTCGCAAGGCAATATCGGAATGAGCGATATTGAAAGGCTAGTTGTGAAGGCTCCCCTAAAAGAAGAGCAAACCGCTATCGCTACCGTCCTCTCAGATATGGACGCGGAAATTGCCGGGCTCGAGGTGAAGTTGGACAAGGCGCGGCGGGTCAAAGAGGGGATGATGCAAGACCTCTTGACCGGAAAGGTGCGTTTAGTATGAGCCGTTCTGTAATTCTCTCCGCACTGCGGATTTTCTATCTTGAACGCTCTCAGGCACGAGAAAAGTTTGAGGCGTCTGACATATGAGCGTCGGGCAACCCGAACGGGCCACCCAAAACCGGGTTATCAAGCTGTTTCAGCAAGAGCTTGGCTACAAGTATCTGGGCGATTACGGGCAGCGCGAGGGCAACAGTAACGTCGAGGAGGGACTGCTGACGGCTTCGCTGGGGCGGCGTGGGTACAAGGCCGAGCAGATCAGCCGCGCCCTCTATCAGCTCCGCACCGAGGCCGACAACGGCAGCCGCACGCTTTACGGCAACAACGAGGCGGTCTATAGCCTGCTGCGTTACGGCGTGCCGGTCAAGACCGAAGCGGGGAAACCCTCAGAGACGGTCAAGCTCATCGACTGGCAGCACCCCGAAGCGAACGACTTTTACGTTGCCGAAGAGGTCACGCTGACCGGGAGCAACACCCGCCGTCCGGACGTGGTGCTCTACGTCAACGGGATCGCGGTAGGCGTCTTGGAGCTTAAAAACAGCCGTGTGTCGATTGGCGACGGGATTCGGCAGCTTATCTCAAACCAGCAAGCAGCGTTTCACCGGCCCTTTTTCAGCACCGTGCAGCTCGTCTTCGCCGGGAACGATTCGGAAGGATTGCGTTACGGCACCGTCGGCACCTCGGAAAAGTATTTCTTGACCTGGAAAGAAGACGAGGCCGACGACAGCCGCTACAAGCTCGACAAGTACCTGCTCAAGATGTGCGACAAGCAGCGGCTCCTAGAACTGCTGTACGACTTTATCCTCTTCGACGCTGGTACCAAAAAGGTGCCGAGGGTGCATCAGTATTTCGGGGTAAAGGCGGCGCAGGAACACGTCAAGCGGCGTCAGGGCGGCATCATCTGGCATACGCAGGGCAGCGGCAAGAGCATCGTGATGGTGCTCTTGGCCAAGTGGATTTTGGAGAACAACCCAAATGCCCGCGTGGTGGTGGTGACTGACCGCGACGAGCTGGACAAACAGATTAGGGATGTGTTCGAGGCGGCGGGCGAAACGATTTACCGCAGCAGCAGCGGGCGCGACCTGATGACGCAACTCGGCAAGGCGTCGCCGCGCCTGCTCTGTTCGCTGGTGCATAAGTTCGGCAAGCGTGAGGTAGACGATTTCGAGCGTTACGTCAAAGAACTCGAGGCTGGCCCCGACCAGACCGTCGGCGAGCTGTTCGTCTTTGTAGACGAGTGCCACCGCACGCAGAGCGGCAAACTGCACCGCACCATGAAGGCCATGATGCCGAACGCGGTCTTTGTCGGCTTTACCGGAACGCCCTTGTTGAAAAAAGACAAACAGACGAGCCTAGAGGTGTTCGGCGGTTATATCCACACCTACAAGTTCAGCGAAGCGGTTGCCGATGAGGTCATCTTAGACCTGATGTACGAAGCGCGGGACATCACACAGCGCCTCGGCTCGCAGGGGCGGATCGACGCTTGGTTTGAGGCCAAAACCAAACATCTGAATACCTGGCAAAAAGACGCGCTCAAGGCGAAGTGGAGCACGGTGCAGAGCGTGCTCAGCTCGGCGTCGCGTATCGATCAGGTGGTCAACGACGTCATTTTCGACTTTGAAACACGCCCGCGCCTGAGCGATGGGCGCGGCACCGCGATTTTAGTGGCCTCGAGTATCTACGAGGCGTGCCGCTACTTTGAGCGCTTTCAGAGCACACCCTTTAGGGGCAGATGCGCCGTCGTGACCTCGTACAACCCGAACGCCACGGACATCACGACCGAAGACACCGGAGCCAACAGCGAGACCGACAAAGAGTTTATCTACAACACCTATACCGAGCTGCTGAAGAGTGTCACCGCCGCACCCGGCAAAACCAAAACAGAAACCTATGAGGACGGGGCCAAAGACCGGTTCAAACGCGAACCCGCGAACATGAAACTTTTGATCGTGGTGGACAAACTCCTCACCGGTTTCGACGCGCCGAGCTGCACGTACCTTTACATCGACAAGAGTATGCAAGACCACGCGCTCTTTCAGGCTATCTGCCGTACCAACCGCCTCGACGGGGACGACAAGACCTTCGGCTACGTGGTGGACTATAAAGACCTGTTTAAGAAAGTCGAGAAGGCTATCTCGGTCTACACTTCAGAACTCGACCACACCGCCGAGGGAGCCGACCCCGAAGTTTTGATGAACGAGCGGCTCAGTAAGGGGCGTGAACGTCTCGAGGTGGCGCTCGAGGCGCTTGCCCTGCTGCTCGAGCCGGTCGAACCCCCCAAAGACGAGCAAGCTCATATCCGCTATTTCTGCGGCAACACCGAGAACCCGGACGACTTAGAAGCGCATCAGCCCCGGCGCGAAGCACTCTATAAATCTGTAGTCTCACTTGTGCGGGCCTACGCCAACATCGCCGATGAGCTGGGGGCTGCGGGGTACAGCCTGGGCGAAACCGAACACCTCAAAGCGAGGCAAAAAGAAGCTGTCAGCCTGCGTGAAACGGTTCGCCGCGCAAGTGGTGAAACGCTCGACCTCAAAGCCTACGAAGCCGATATGCGTCACCTGATCGACACCTACATCCAAGCAGACGAGCCGCGTAAGGTTTCCCCGTTCGACGAGATGCCGCTGCTCGAGGTGATCGAAAAGCTCGGGATTCAAAAAGCTATCGACCAGCTGCCCGGGGGCATGAAGACGAACCGGACGAGCGTTGCTGAAACGATTGAAAACAACGTGCGGCGCAAAATCGTGACCGAACAGGCGACCGACCCGGCGTTTTACGACGATATGTCGAAGCTGCTCGATAAGGTTATCGCTGAACGCAACGCGAAAGCACTCGAGTACGAGGCGTATCTGGAGAAGATCGCGGAGATAGCCAGACGCGTCCAGGCGGGACAGGCCGACGAAACCCCCCCCATGCTCGAGACGCCGGGACAACGCGCCCTTTATAACAATCTGGGCCAGGACGAAGCCTTAGCGTTACGGATCGACGAAACGGTGAAAGCTGTAAGACCGGACGGCTGGCGCGGGATGCAGGCCAAAGAGCGCATTATCAAAGCGGCACTTTACGGCGTCGTGCAAGACAAAGCGGAAGTCGAACGTATCTTCGCCATCCTCGTGCAGCAGACGGAATACTGATGCAGCTCTTTTTGGGTAGCGTTACCGTTGAGGTCGTCTTAAAAAACATCAAAAACATGCACCTGAGCGTCTACCCACCAACCGGACGGGTGCGTATATCGGCCCCTGAGCGTATGGACCTGGACACCATTCGGTTGTTCGCCCTTTCCAAGCTCGGTTGGATTCGGGCGCAGCAGCGCAAAGTCCAGGCGCAGCCCCGCGAAACGCCCCGCGAATACCTCGAGCGGGAAAGCCATTACGTGTGGGGAAAGCGTTATTTGCTAGAGCTGCACGAACATCGCGCGGCCCCCAGGGTAGAGCTCTCGCATAAGGCGCTGAAGTTGTGGGTAAAACCCGGCGTTTCGCAAGTTGTTCGGGAGGCGCTTCTTGAAAGCTGGTACCGTGAGCAGCTCCGAGAGACCGCCGCGCCCCTGCTCGCAGAGTGGCAAACCCGACTGCACGTCGAGATCGAGAACGTCGTTGTTCGGCGCATGAAGACGCGGTGGGGGAGCTGCACCCCAGCGCGGCGAAGCATCCGTCTTAATACCGACCTCGCCAAAAAGCCGCCGGTATGTCTCGAGTACGTCATCGTCCACGAGCTGATGCACCTGCTCGAGCCCAGCCATAACCGCCGCTTTGTATCGCTGATGAACCGACATCTGCCGAACTGGACGGCTTACCAAGACGAACTCAACCGTCTCCCGGTGCGGCATGAGAACTGGACGGTTTAGCATCTTGGTGGACTCGGGCGTAGAGTTGAGACCGTCCTGAGGACGCCGGACGAGCTGCTAGACCTGATTGAGGTGACGGAGGCGCTGGCGGCATTTAGAACTCAGTAGTTGAGCTGAGGGTTTATCACCCGCTCCACCGTTGGTTGAGGGGGAAAAAATTTTGTATTATGTGTTTGTTGATGAGTAGACCTAGAGACAACCTTATAGGAAGAAAACTGGGCGACTGGCGCATCACAGTTAAGGTCATCAAAGCTCCAGATCAAAGCGGCGGGAACTTCTCCAGCGGATACGAGGCAGTCAACGAAGTCTCGGGTCAAATAGGCTTTGTCAAAGCTATGGACCTTCACGACGCAGCCCCCCGAGCGAAGACAAAAAAGACAAGCGTGTTAGACGAAGCGTATCATTTACTTAGTGATTATCGTTTTGAGCGTGATCTTTTAATTGATTGTAGGAACAAAAAGCTTTCGCGCATCGTAGTGGCGCTAGAACATGATGAAATTCAGTTAGACGCCAACGAGCCACTGATGTCTACAGTTGGCTACTTCCTTTTCGATAAAGCAGATGGCGACGTACGTAAGCAGGTTTCACAAATGGGCTTTAGCGCGACATGGAACCTTTTTGCGTTAAAAGAGGTGGCTATAGGCTTGCTGCAATTGCACAACACAGGCGTCGTCCACCAAGACCTTAAACCGTCTAACGTTTTAATCTTCGGCGGTTCCAACACGAAGATTGCAGATCTAGGATGTGCTCATATAGAAGCTTTTGATAAATCCCCTAGAGGCAAGTTCTCAGTTCCTGGCGACAGAACATACGCGCCCATAGAACTACTGTATGAGCATGTGGGTGCTACTTGGGAACGTCACCTGCAAACTGACCTTTACCTACTCGGCAATTTTGCGACCTTCTTGTTCTCAGGGGCTAGCATAACGGCGTTGATAGAGGACTATTTAGAAGATGAGTACCATTGGGATGAGTTCGTAGGAGATTACAGGGACGTATTGCCGGAAGTTTCTATGGCATTTGCTTCCGCGATTGAACTCATCAAATCTGATGTCCCCGAGGAGCTTAAAGAGGAAGTTTGCAGCTTGATTACGCAGTTGTGTCATCCAGACCCTGAAGCCAGAGGGTACATAAGAGGTCGTTATAGAACGAGAACAAGCCGATATGCGTTGCAACCCTTTGTGACAAAGTTTTCTGAGTTGGCTTTTAGAGCAGGTCGCGGATTGTTGCCCACTTCAATTGAACAATAGCGCGGACGACTCACAACGTAATGTTGTGCCTCAGTGGCTCGATCCTCACGAGAAAGAGGCAGTGCGGGCTACTCTTCCTAGCAAGCAGCACCCAAACGAGAGGCCCAGAAACCAAGCTGCGTATAGTGAGCTACATAAAATCGTCGCTGCATGGGAGGAGCACCGAGGAATTGGACATGCTGCTGAACTGATTTCGGCAGCAATCACCTATAACCGTTATGAGGTGGCAGAGGATGCAGCACGCTACGCGCTATCACAGAGACGACAGGTAACCAACAGCATAGTACGTCTAGCAGGACGAATTTTAGGCACAAGAACCCATGAAGTCATACCACAAGAGACCTCCATTGTAGAGCAAACCCGATCAGAGGCAGTCAAGGCAATACAAGAAGGTCGACGCCTTGTCCACGCCTTTCCAGCAAACCCTATGGCTTTTGTCGAAATTGCCAGAGGTCACACCGTACTCGGTCAAGGATTAAAAGCAGAAAGAGCTATGGGGCAGGCTCTTCGCTTAGCGCCTCAGCATAGGCCCGTTCTCCGAGCAGCAAGCCGCCTGTATCAGCTTCGCAAAGACCCTCTACGTGGTTTGCTATTACTTCGTCGGCAAAGTGTAACAAAAAGTGACCCGTGGCTTGTTGCAGCAGAGTTAGCTATGGCTAAAGCCGCTGAGCAATCACCAAAGTTTGTCCGGCTTGGACGTGAGTTATTAGAATCTGGTCACTTCCATCCTTTCCATGTAAGTGAATTAGCGGCTGCATTAGCGACTCTTGAACTGGAGAACGGCAGAGACAGACGTGCAAGACAACTCTTCCGTGTGTCCTTAGAAGAGCCTACCCAAAACTCAGTGGCACAAGCAACCTGGGCTGAAAGGCAGCAAAATTCTTTAACGGTTTTCGATGAGAATCAATCTGTAACAGATAAGTACCCGACCTCCGAAGCCTGGTTTTTCGCTAACATGTATGAACAGAATTGGAAAGAGTCGATTAAAGCTGTGCAGGAATGGCTCTATAGCGAGCCGTTTTCCACAAGGCCAGTATTGTTTGGTAGTCAGGTCGCAACTATTGCTGTGGGCAATCATCACTTGTCTAAACAATTGGTTGAAACAGGCTTGCGTGCTGATCCTAATGACAGAAGACTTCTGTTTCAGGCGACGTACGTATACGGCAGTGCTGGTGATGTAGAGAATGCGGAAAAGTATTTGAATAAGCTCCGTCTTTTAGTCTTGTCCCGCAAGGAGCAGATTGTTTTGACCGCTAATGAAGGTCTAATCGCGTACAGGCAGCACCGCGTTGAAGAAGCTAGAGCGAAGTATTTGGAAGCGACATTAGCAGCTTCCAAAATTAGAACTGAACCTTCATTCGCATTAAATGCCTTAGTCCACTTTGCACGAGAGGAAAAAAATATTAGGGGTGAGTACTTTACGCACCTGTTGCCTATCATTGACGGTTTGAAAAACACTCCCAAGAATCCAGTTTTGGACGCCTTAATAAAGAATTTGCTTGAGAGTCCCTAAAATCGAGTTTTAACGCACTACCCAGCACCCATGCACCCTTAGTACCTCTTCCACACTCAGCAGATGCCCAACGCCCCGCGCTTCCCGCGCCCGGAAGTGCTCGTAAAGCATATGCGCCCGCTGTGACGAGAAGACCCAGATGTTGTCCGGGTGGTTGTGCCGTTTATTACCGTCGTCGTGATGCACCACCTCGCCCGGCTCGAGCGGCCTTCCCAGCTTCCACTCGGCGACCGCCTGGTGCTCATAATAGGTCTCGCGTGTGCGGGCGTCCCAGCGGCGCACGTAGGGGTTGGGCAGGGCCATAACCCAGTGTACTGGTCTCTTTGGGCGTTTGGTGGGCTGGGGTAAACTGTGCTCACAACGCTGTACTACGGTGGAGCAGGGATGGGTCTACGCCCCAGCAGCGACGCACCTCGCGTGCGGGTGCTAAGGCGGAACTTCAACCACCTGACGGTCTACTGGGTCATCGACCCGGCTGATCCGGTAGCGGTGCGCGTGGTCATCCTGGGCCAAAACCGTCTGGGCGTGTTTGCGCTCGAGACGCTCAGCATCGAGACCTGATCAGGCCAGGTCTTCGGGGAGCAAGTAGACCACCTCACGCGGTTGCGCGGACGCGTCGCCAAGCCGCTGCGAGCACCTTCCGCAGCGGTTATAGACGAGCGGCCCTGCCTGGTCCGGATGCACCATCAAAGCGTGCTCGAGCCCAGCTGGAACTTCGTACATGTTCCAGAGGTGCAGCGTAGCGACCGCTCCGTGGCAGTGCTCGCAGCGCCGGACGACGACCCCGAAGGTGCGGGCCTGCTCCAAGCTGACGTTGTGCGTTTTCAGGTAGCCTTTGGCAAACTTCGCAGCGTCTCGGACGCGTTCGGGGTCTCGCTCAAGTTTGGCAACCTTACGGCGCAAAAGCTCCAGGTGTTGCGCGCTACGAGCGGCGGCTCGGTCACGCGCCGCCTCGAGCACCCACGCCTGAGAGCGACGCCACAGCTCAGCCCGCTCTTGCTCACGGGCTTCGTGTTCTCGCAAGGCGGCTTCACGCCGTTCCCGTTCTTCTGCCGCCGCCTTCACCCAACGCTCTGTACACCCGTCGCAGAGTTTCCCGTTTCGCCGTCTCCACCAGACTGCGGGTTTGTAGCAAACCTTGTCGGGGCGCAGCTCGAGAGCCTCAACCGAGTCGAGCAGGTGGGCGTCTCCCCCAAGCACGAGCTGCATAACCGGCTCGCCCGCCCCGAACAGGGTGAGCGAGGGTTCTTTGCATTCGACGCTACCGAACTCGGGGAGTGGTTCTCTCAAAACCTGCTTACAGTCCTGCCCGCTGCACCGCTGGAGAATCCTCACCGCTCCGGGCGCGCGCTCGAGCTGTTTGTAGACCTCCCACATGCCCGCACGTACCCAGGCGCGGTGGGCGTCGCAAGCTTTACCGGATCGGTGTACGAAAGAGATGGTTGTAGCGTCCGTCCGGGTCGTGGTCACAGGTTCTTTGCAGACCAGGCACGTAAAGACCATCCCGATACGGTCACGTCTGCCGAAGATGAGGGTGTCGCCCCGGCGTGCGACCGGCACGACGCGCGCGGCCTGCGCCCTCTGTTGAGCCTCTCTCTGGGCCGCCTTTGCGTACGCTTCCCGGCGGGCAGCCTCCGCTGTTTCGCGGCGCTGCCGCTCTGCTAACGCCGCCGCCTCACGCCTTACGCAACCCCCGCACTGGTGCGCTCCGAAGCTGCTTGTGACAACCTTCCACGGCATGGTTCTCTCTAGCACCTCGTCGGCGTAAAGTTCAGCCCACGGCAGCCCGGCGGCGCTTAGCGCGGCGCGTTTGGGAGCGTCGACAAAGTGACTCTGGTAGACCTCGAGCCCAAGCACAACTCTCCCCTTCAGGCGAGCGGCGGCGTCCAGGCGGTAGGTCTGAAATGACACCTCGACGCCCGCATGGTCAAAGTCGGGGACGTGGAGAAGCTGCTCGAGCTGCGCCATGTCCTGACATGGCGCAGGGTCTCTAAAGGTGTCGGTATAACCCCGGCAGGAGAGGCGAAGACGAAACGCTGCGCCAGTCAAAAGCAGCGCCACGAGCTTGCGCTTGGCGGCTTCGTGGGCGATGGTCTCGGCGCTACATGGGTGGGGCCGCTCGGCGTAGTGGGCAAAGTAGGCCCGGCGAACCTCTCCCCTACGGACGTGGACATGCTCGCCGCAGTCGAAACAGCGGTAGGTGTGCTCGAGCGGAGGAGCAATTCTGGGGTCTGCCACCGACCCGTCACCCGCCAGTGCGTAGCGGACGCCAGGTTCCATAAGCGGATGATAGAACTCTGCCTCGCGCTCTGCTACGAAAAAACCCTCTTTAGAGTCCTGCGGGCGCTTTGTGACGATCTATCCTTGACATCCCCGTGCGGCACGCCTATTCTGAGATACCCGCAATCTGCGGGTATAGGAGTGCGTATGAAAGGTCTGACCAACGCACAGAGCAAGCTTTTAAGATTGCTCGAGAAGTCGCAGGGTACGCAGCCCGACGTGGCAACCCTGGCTAGAGAGCTAGGCGTGCATCACAGCACCGTGCAGCAGCACCTTCAGGCACTCGCCGACAAGGGCGTGATCCGTTTGGAGAAACGCGGGGTAGGGCGCAAGCCCCGTATCGAGCTGCGTTCAGCGCGCGGTGTCCCGCTCCTCGGTTCGATCCCTGCCGGGCCTTTAGAGGGCGCGCTCGAGCACCCCGAGGGCTACCTGGCCCTACCCTTCGGCCCCGACCACTTTGCGTTGCGGGTCAAAGGTGATTCGATGGCGGAACCTATCCAGAACGCCGACGTAGTGATCTTGCGCCGTACGCCCGAGTTTCGTTCGGGTGAAGTGTGCGCGGTGCGGGTCAACGGTGACGAGGCGACACTGAAGTACGTCGAGCGTTACCCCACGGATGCCAGCCTGCTCTTGTTGCGTCCGCACAACCCGGCGTATGACCCGGTAAAGGTGTCTGCCAAGGAAACCTTTATCGCCGGGGTCTACCGGGGTCTTTTGCGGGGCGACGCGGCGAGTGTGCTGTTAACGGAGGGTGACGTGAGTTAGGACAGAACAAAAGAGGAGGGACACACGTGATCTTTGGTCGGAAACCGTGTGTCCCTGAAGCGAGCAATGAACACTTTGGAGGTGCGTCATGCCCTATCCCTATTCTAGCATTTGCAAGCGACTTAGGCCGTCCTGCACGACGTCAGGGCCGTGCTGATGGCGGCCCTTTTTGAACCGTTTTCACTCTGGTTAGCCGGGCAGGAAGCGCCTCACTTGGCGAGTGTCCCGCTCGTTGCGAGACATAAGAGCAAAGTTGTGTACGCCGGTGGTTAGGTGAGATGATCTCTACTGCCGTGCTGGATAGGTGGGGCAGCGAAGCAGGTCGGCGATGCTCCAAAGCTGCTGGCTGAGCCCGGCAGCCATGGCTGGAGAACGCCGCTCATACGCGCGTCTGCCTTGGGGTTCGAGAAGAGGACACCTGAGCGAGCGGTGGGCTCTAAC
>JAABUN010003983.1_pt1 | contig 21293 bp, 15 predicted proteins | sample 5559311 | NCBI WGS metagenome assembly JAABUN01 (sample SAMN10711877, study PRJNA513370) | rock metagenome | isolation source: Antarctica rocks | place: Antarctica: Victoria Land, Siegfried Peak sud
TCCGCCGCCCTTACCCCCGCCGCCCCGGCCCCAACGCTGGCCCGTGGAGCTGGCCCTCACCAGGCCCGAGGCCGACAGCCTGCGCCGCCACGCCCGCGAGTACCCCGGCCTGGTGGTGCGCCATCGCCGCGCGCGCGCCTACCGCACTATCGTGGCCGCGCCCGTGCTGGGCTACCAGCCGGCGGCGGCCCAGCAGTTTCTGTACCTGGCCCAGCGGTTGGAGCACGGCCGTTTCTACCGCCTGCGCAACAGCGGGGTGGAAGGGTATTATAACGCCTTGCTCAGCGGCCGTCGCGGCGCCTGCCACCCCCTCACCGATGGCCACGGCAGGGTGCACGGCACCTGGGCCGCCGACACGGCCTACCAGCCCGGCCAGGACCTGCGCCTCAGCCTCGACCTGGGCCTGCAAACCTACGCCGAGCGCTTGCTGGGCGAGCGGCGCGGCTACATCGTGGCGCTGGAGCCCGCTACCGGCGAAATCCTGTGCTACGTGTCAGCGCCCACCTACGAGCCCGCTGTCCTCACCGACCCCGGCCGCAACCCCGAGCGCCGCGCCCTGCTGCGCGACCCTGACCAGCCGCTGCTCAACCGTCCCGCCGTGCTGGCCAACCCGCCGGGCTCGGTCTTCAAGCTCGTGAATGCCGCCGTGGCCTTGCAGCTGGGGGCCGTGAAGGCCGATACGTCGTTTGCCTGCGACCAGTCGCTCATCAGCTGCGTGCACCCGCACCCACGCGCCCGCAACCTCACGATGGCCCTCAAGTACAGCTGCAACCCGTACTTCTACCAGGTGCTGCGGGCGGTGGTGGAGCCCCGGCCCGACTCGGCCGCCACGCTGGCCGATAGCACGGCGGCGCGCCACGCGCACCTGGCGGCCTGGCGGCGCTACGTCAAGTCGTTTGGGCTCGACACGCTGCTGGGCGTGGATGTGGCCCGCGAGCAGCCCGGCTTTCTCCCTACCCCCGCTTATTACGACAAAGCCCGCCGCACCAAAAACTGGACATTCAAGTCCATCTACTCGCTCAGCATCGGGCAGGGCGAAATCAACCTGACCGGCCTGCAAACGGCCAACGTGCTGGCCGCCATCGCCAACCGGGGCTGGTTCATCACGCCGCATTTCGTGCGGGCCATTGGCCCCTCGGGTCAGCCGCTGCCGCGCTTTCTGGAAAAGCACTACCCCCTGGTAGACAGCACCAACCTGGCCGCGCTGGTGCCTGGCATGGTGGCTGCCATGCAGCACGGCGGCACCGCCGAGCTGGCTAGCCTGGCCGATGTCGGCATCACGGTAGCGGGCAAAACCGGCACCGTGCAAAACGACGAGGGCGACGACCACGCTACCTTCGCTGGCTTCGCGCCCGCCACCCGGCCGCGCATCGTGGTGGCCGTATATATCGAAAATTCCGGCTTCGGAGGCCTCTCGGCCGCGCCCTGCGCCGCGCTCATCATGGAGAAATACCTGAAGGGCCACATCGCGCCCAAGCGCAAGCGCTGGGAATACTGGCTGCGCTGCGGCGACCTGGCCAGCCAGGGGCATTAGTTTGGTGCTTGGTGCTTGGTGCTTGGTGCTTGGTGCGTGGTGCGTGGGAAGCATTTGTCATTGCGAGCGGAGCGAAGCAACCGCACCTGAACGACCTTTGCGGAACAATATCCGAACGAGTCGGGCTGTACTCGTTCGGGTGCGATTGCTTCGCTCCGCTCGCAATGACAAATGCTTCCCACGCACCACGCACCAAAAATGACTTTCCATAAATACCAGGGCACCGGCAACGACTTCGTTATCATCGACGACCGCGCCCGGCAGTTTGACGAAACCGACCACGCGCGCATCGCGCGGCTCTGCAATCGTCGCTTCGGCATCGGGGCTGATGGCCTGATGCTGCTGCGCAACAAAGCAGGCTACGATTTCGAGATGGTGTACTTCAACGCCGACGGCCACCCCAGCAGCATGTGCGGCAACGGGGGCCGCTGCCTGGTGGCATTCGCTAAGTGTTTGGGTATCATCGCGGATAAAGCGCATTTTCTGGCCGTGGATGGCCCCCACGACGCCCGCGTGGAGCCCGACGGCACCGTGCGCCTGAAGATGATTGACGTGGCACCGGCCCAGGCGGCGGGGGTAGGGGAGGACGATATTTTCCTGCATACCGGCTCGCCCCACCACATCCATTTTCTTGATGCTGAGGAGCATCACTCGCTGACCGAGTTCGACGTGTACGGCCACGGCCACGACATCCGCTACGACCAGGCCTACGACCCGGCCGGCGTCAACGTCAATTTCGTGCAGGTGCCCGCCGACCCCGCTCACCCCTGGCCCGTGCGCACCTACGAGCGCGGCGTGGAGGACGAAACGCTGAGCTGCGGCACCGGCGTCACAGCCGTGGCGCTGGCGGCCTCGGCGCGCGGCGCTACCTCGCCGGTGCGCCTGCAAGCGGCCGGCGGCCTGCTCGAAGTGGCCTTCGAGCAGCGCCCCGACGGCGGCTTCGAAAACGTGTGGCTGAGCGGGCCGGCCGTGCGCGTGTTTGGCGGCGAGCTGTAAATTTCATCGCAGAAGCCGTGGAGGGTGGCGCAGAAGAACCGCGGAGGATGGTCTTCTGCGTCCCTTCCGCGCAACCCTCTGCGTCTTCTGCGGTGAAAACACTTCCCCCGGCTACCGTCACGCTGCGCGCCCTCGAACCCGACGATTTAGAATTTTTATTTCAGCTCGAAAACGACCCCGACCTCTGGGCGGCTTCCGACGTGCTGCCGGCCCCGGTGTCGCGCCACGCCCTGCGCGACTACCTGCGCCACGCCGCTGCCAGCCTCGCCGAAGTAGGGCAGATGCGCCTGGTAATCAGCCTGGAAGACGAACAGGCCGTGGGCACGCTCGACTTGTTTGACTATTCGGCATTACACCAGCGGGCGGGGGTAGGGATTACGGTGCTGCGCCGGGCGCGGCGGCAGGGCTACGCCCAGGCCGCGCTGGCCCAGCTGCTACCCTACGCGCGGCAGGCCCTGCGCCTGCACCAGCTATACTGCACCGTAGCGGCCGATAACCAGGCCAGTATCAGCTTATTTAAAAAAGCCGGTTTTCGGCGCGTTGGCGTGAGGCACGACTGGTTACGTGAAAATATCCCTGCTGGGTGGAAAAATGCCGTAGAAATGCAACTAATACTTAAAAACTGACACTATCTTCACGTTCAGCCACCTATTTTAAGCCCGGCCATATCTTTTGGGCAGGGTCTTTCGTAGAAGAAGGCAAGGACCGCATCCCGGACGTTTTTTACCCGGTGCCTGCTGCCCCCAAGTTTCTTCCTGTCTTTTTTTCATGCCGCTTTCTACTCCGGCGGTTGCACCCGCGCGTGCCACCTCCACCGCCCCGGCTGCGGGCAAAGCCGACTCTAAAAAATCTTTATATTCGCTGCCCGACCTGGTTTGCTTCGCGCACCTGCATTGGGACTTCGTGTGGCAGCGGCCCCAGCACTTGCTGTCGCGCTTTGCTCAGCAGGGGCGCGTGTTTTACGTAGAGGACGCCTTTTACCACGCTGACGACCTCGTTGAGCCGCACCTGGAAGTGAAGGAACGGCAGAACGGCGTGAAAGTATTGGTAGTACACTTACCGCACCACCTGCACGCCGACGAAGCTGCCGCCGAGCAGGCCCAGTTTGCCGTGCTCACCCGTTTTTTTGCGGAGAATAGCGTCAAACAATACGTATTTTGGTACTATACGCCGATGGCTTTGGGTAAATCCAGGCTATTTTCGCCGGTACTCACCGTGTACGATTGTATGGACGAGCTGGCTCAATTCAAGTTTGCCCCCCCCGAGCTGCGCCAGTGCGAGCAGGAGTTGTTCAAAAAAGCTGACCTGGTATTCACCGGCGGGCAGCGTATCTATGAGGCTAAGCGTGAGCAGCATAATGACGCGCACGCTTTTCCGAGCAGCATTGATAAAGCCCACTTTGGCCAGGCCCGTAACCCTGAGTTGGCCGAGCCCGCCGACCAGGCCGGCATCGCCCACCCGCGCATCGGTTTTTTTGGGGTAGTAGACGAGCGCCTCGACATCGAGCTACTGGGCGCCCTGGCCACGAACCATCCCGAGTGGCAGTTCGTTATCATCGGACCAGTGGTAAAGATTGACCCCGCCACGCTGCCGCACAATGCCAATATCCATTATTTAGGTGGCAAAAACTATCAGGAGCTCCCGGCTTATCTGCGCGGCTGGGACGTCGCTACCCTCCTCTTTGCGCGCAACGAAAGTACCGAGTTTATCTCTCCCACCAAAACGCCCGAATACCTGGCCGCCGGCCGGCCGGTAGTGAGCACCAGCATCCGCGACGTGGTGCGCCCCTACGGCGACCTCAACCTGGTGCAGATTGCTGATGACCCCCAGGACTTTAGCCAGGCCATTGCCCGCGCCCTCGTGCAGGGGGAAGACGCCGACTGGCGCACGCGCACCGACAAGTACCTGGCGACTATTTCCTGGGACCTCACCTGGCAGAACATGGTGAACCTGATGCAGGCCCGCCTCGCCGCCAAGTAGCCAGCATTGACTACTACTGCTGCCTGACGTTATCTTTTCCCGCCCTACCCCCCCGCGTTACTCATTTCCACATCTCCCTAATTTTTTACTCTCATGTTTGACTACCTCATTGTCGGGGCTGGCTTTGCCGGCAGCGTGCTGGCCGAGCGGCTAGCCACCCGCAGCAATAAAAAAGTGCTCATCATTGATAAGCGTAGCCACATCGGGGGTAATGCCTATGACCATTATAATGAGGATGGTATCCTGATTCATAAGTACGGCCCGCACATCTTCCACACCAACTCGAAGGACGTTTTCGACTACCTCGGCAACTTCACCGATTGGCGCCCTTATGAGCACCGCGTGCTCGCCTCGGTAGATGGCCAGCTGGTGCCGATGCCCATTAACCTCGACACCATCAACAAACTCTACGGCCTGAACCTGACCAGCTTCCAGGTGGAGGAGTTTTTCGCGTCGGTGGCCGAGGAAGTGCCGGTAATCAAGACGTCGGAGGACGTGGTAGTGAGCAAGGTGGGTAGGGAGCTGTACAACAAGTTTTTCAAGAACTACACCAACAAGCAGTGGGGCCTCGACCCTTCGCAGCTGGATAAGTCGGTGACGAGCCGCGTGCCTACCCGCACCAACCGCGACGACCGGTATTTCACCGATACCTACCAGGCCATGCCGTTGCACGGTTACACCCGCATGTTTGAGAAGATGCTTGACCACCCGAACATCAAAATTATGCTCAATACTGACTACCACGAGGTTATCAAGTTCATTCCCTTCAAGGAGATGATTTTTACCGGCCCCGTGGATGAGTATTTCGACTTCCAGTTTGGCAAGCTGCCCTACCGCTCGCTCGAATTTAAGCACGACACCCTGAACAAGGAGCAGCACCTGGCCGCGCCGGTGGTGAACTTCCCCAACGAGCACCCCTACACCCGCATCACGGAGTTTAAGGCCCTCACCGGCCAGACGCACCCCAAAACGGCCATCGTGTACGAGTACCCGCAGGCCGAAGGCGACCCCTACTACCCCGTGCCCATGCCCGAAAACGCCGAGTTGTACGCCAAGTACAAGAAGCTCACTGATGAGACGCCGGGCGTGCATTTCGTGGGTCGCCTCGCCACCTACAAGTACTACAACATGGACCAGGTAGTGGCCCAGGCCCTGACGCTCTATAAGCGCCTGACCGAGAAGGAAGAAGCCGCCAAGCCCGTACGCCCGGCCATTGCCGGCTCCACCGCGCTGGTCGAGAAGCTCGTGAACCGCGAGCCGGCCAAAAAGTAGTTTGAATGAGGAATTGGAAATGAGGAATGAAGAATTATCATTTGGTTGGTAATTCTTCATTCCCAATTCCTCATTCAACTGGTTCTGCCATTATTTCCGCCTCCCAAAACCCTGCACTCTTTTTGAGCGTGTGGGGTTTTATAGTTTACGGTGCGTGGCCCGGTTCGGCAAGTAAGCCCTAAATTTGCCCAACTCGCGCTGTCCTTTTTAGTCAATTTGTTTACCCAATGTTAGATTTCCTCGGCAAAACCGTCGCCAAGCTGTTTGGCTCCAAAGCAGAAAAGGACCTCAAGGACGTGGTGCCTTACGTGGCCCTCATTAATGCGGAATATGCCAAACTGGCCGACCTCACCGACGACCAGCTGCGCCACCGTACCCAGGAAGTGCGCCAGCAGCTGGACGGCAAGCTCGCTAACCTGGACGCGCGGATTGCGGACCTGCACGCCCAGATTGACGACCAGCCGCAGCTCGACGTCAGTAAAAAGGAGCAGATTTTCGAGCAGATTGACGCGCTCGAAAAGCAGCGCAACAAAGACCTGGAAGGGGCCCTCACGGAGGTGCTGCCCCAGACCTTCGCCATCGTGAAGGAAACGGCCCGCCGCTACAAGGAGAATGGCCAGCTGACGGTGACGGCCACCGACCTGGACCGCGACATTGCCCGCACCAAGGCCAACGTGACCATCGTGGGCGACCAGGCCATCTGGAGCAACAAGTGGCTGGCGGCCGGCGCCGAAATTACCTGGGACATGGTGCACTACGACGTGCAGCTGATTGGCGGCGTGGTGTTGCACCAAGGCAAGATTGCCGAGATGGCCACGGGCGAGGGCAAAACGCTGGTTTCGACCCTGCCGGCCTTCCTCAACGCGTTGGGGGGTAGGGGCGTGCACCTCGTAACGGTGAACGACTACCTGGCCAAGCGCGACTCGGAGTGGAACGCGCCGCTGTTCGAGTTTCACGGCCTCACCGTGGACTGCATCGACAAGCACCAGCCCAACACCGACGCCCGCCGCAACGCCTACCTGGCCGACGTGACCTACGGCACCAACAACGAGTTTGGCTTCGACTACCTGCGCGACAACATGGCCCGCGACCCCTCGGAGCTGGTGCAGCGCAAGCACCACTACGCGATGGTGGACGAAGTGGACTCGGTGCTGATTGATGATGCGCGCACGCCGCTCATCATCTCGGGCCCCGTGCCCAAGGGCGACGTGCACGAGTTTTTGCAGCTCAAGCCGCGCATTCAGCGCCTCGTAGACGAGCAGAAAAAGCTGGTGCAATCTTACCTGGTACAAGCCCGCAAGGCCATTGCCGAAGGCAAGACCGGCCCGGAAGAGGGGGGTAAGAACGGCGACGGCGGCCTGGCCCTGTTCCGCGCCTACCGCGGCCTGCCCAAGAGCAAGCCGCTCATCAAGTTCCTGAGTGAGTCGGGGATGCGCGTGATTTTGCAGCAGACCGAGAACCACTACCTGCAAGACAACTCGCGCCAGATGCCGGAGGCCGACAAGCCGCTGTTTTTTACCATCGACGAGAAGAACAACCAGATTGAGCTGACCGAGAAAGGCATCGACCTCATTACGGCCCAGGGCGAAGACCCGCACCTGTTCATCATGCCCGATATCGGCGTTGAAATCGCCAACATCGAGAAGGCCGAAGCCCTGACCGCTGAGGAAAAGCTCCAGCAGAAGGAGCAGCTAATGTCTGATTACCAGGAGAAATCGGAGCGCGTACACACCGTGAACCAGCTCCTGAAAGCCTACACGCTGTTTGAGAAAGACGACCAGTACATCCTGAGCCAGGAAGGCAAGGTGATGATTGTGGACGAGCAGACCGGCCGCGTGATGGAAGGCCGCCGCTACTCCGACGGCCTGCACCAGGCCATCGAGGCCAAAGAAGGCGTGCGCATCGAGGATGCCACCCAGACCTACGCCACGGTGACCTTGCAGAACTTCTTCCGCATGTACCACAAGCTCTCGGGCATGACCGGCACGGCCGAAACCGAAGCCGGCGAGCTGTGGGAAATCTATAAGCTCGACGTGGTGGTGATTCCGACCAACCGCGTGATTTCGCGCCAGGATGACCACGACAAAGTGTACCGCACCGTGCGCGAGAAGTACAACGCCGTGGCCGAAGAAATTCAAGCCCTCGTAACGGCCGGCCGCCCGGTGCTGGTGGGTACGACTTCGGTAGAAATCAGCGAGTTGGTGAGCCGGATGCTGAAGCTGCGCGGCATTAAGCACCAGGTGCTGAACGCCAAGCAGAACCAGCGCGAAGCCGAAATCGTGGCCGCCGCCGGCTACCCCGGCACCGTAACCATCGCCACCAACATGGCCGGCCGTGGTACCGACATCAAGCTGCGCGAAACCTCGAAGGAGGCGGGCGGCCTGGCCATCATCGGCACCGAGCGCCACGAAAGCCGCCGCGTTGACCGTCAGCTGCGGGGTAGGGCCGGCCGCCAGGGCGACCCCGGCAGCAGCCAGTTCTTCGTGAGCCTGGAAGACAACCTGATGCGCCTGTTTGGCTCGGAGCGCATCGCCAAGCTCATGGACCGCATGGGCATGGAAGAAGGCGAAGTGATTCAGCACTCGATGATTACGAGTAGTATTGAGCGGGCGCAGAAGAAAGTAGAAGAAAATAACTTCGGCACCCGCAAGCGCCTGCTGGAGTACGACGACGTGATGAACGCCCAGCGCGAGGTGGTGTATCGCCGCCGCCGCAACGCCCTCTTCGGGGAGCGCCTGGAGCTGGACATTCTCAACCTGATTTATGACGTGAGCGAGGACGTGGCGGCCGGCCACAAAATCACGAATGACTTCGAGGACTTTAAGCTGTCGGTTATCAAGGATTTCGGCTACGACACGCACATCACGCCGCAGGAATTCAGTGCCCTGTCGGCCGAGCGCCTCACCCAGAAGCTCTACGACGAGGCCACCGGCTACTACGAGAGCAAGAACGAGCACATCGGCCAGAACGCGCTGCCGATGATAAACGACCTGCTGAGCCAGAACACGCCCTACGAGAACATCGCCATCCCGTTCACCGATGGCCACAAGCACACCCAGGTAGTGGCCAACCTGCGCAAGGCCCAGGCCAGCAACGGCCTCGACATCGTGCGCCAGATGGAAAAAGGCGCCGTACTCTCGACCATCGACGAAGCCTGGACCCAACACCTGCGCCAGATGGACGACCTCAAGCAGGTGGTGCAAAATGCGGTGTACGAGCAAAAAGACCCGCTCTTGGTCTACAAATTCGAAGCCTTTGAGCTGTTTAAGCGGATGCTGGCTAAGGTGAACCACGGCACTGGCAGCTTCCTCTTCAAGGCCGACGTGCCGGTGGCCGCCGAGGCCGGCTACGCCGAGCCCGAGTTCTACTACGAAGACGACCTCCCTACCCCCACCCCGATGCCCCAGCTCAGGGCCGAGAAAGCCATCTCGGACGTGAGCCTCGGCGCGGGCCAGGAAGACCTGGACCAGGCCGCCGAGCTGGGCATCGCCGTGGCCCCGCCGCCCCGCCAGGAGCCGGCCCGCAGCCAAAAAGTGGCCAACCGCAACGACAAGGTGACGGTGCAGTACATGGATGGCCGCGTGCTACGCGACGTGAAGTACAAGACCGTGGAGCAGGACGTACTGGCGCAACGCTGCGTGCTGGTGGGGGAAGCGTAGAAGCTCTAGTACAGCATTGTTAAGAACAAAAGATGGCCGCACAAGCGGCCATCTTTTGTTCTTGCACGATAGATAGCGCTGGTACTGACCTAGGCCGTGGATGCAATAAGTGGCTGGTAATTCTCGGACGCTGCTCTGCGCGCTTATGTCCAGGCCTGGTTATTGAGAGCAGGCCGTTTTTTTCTTTGTTATATGAGCTATTTTTCTACTCACCAAGTCCACTGCATCAGCCAAATACAAACCAGAGCAAAGAAACCGTGGCACTGGATACTAGGCTGGCTACTCGTATTTTCGGGGCCTTTAGCGCAGGCACAGGCTCCGGCTTGGCAATCGGCTATTGCTATCAGCGCGCCTGGTACTGGCTCAGCGTACGCGAATGCTACGGCGACCGATGCGGCGGGCAATGTGTACGTGGCCGGGCAGTTCAGCGGCACGGTGAACATAGGTAGCTTCAGCTTTACCAACCTTATCGGTAATAATGGCTTCGTAGCTAAATGGAGTCCGGCCACGCAAAGCTTTAGCTGGGCACGGCAGGTAGGGGGCGTGGTGAGGGGCGTGGTGGTAGTAGGCACCAGTATATACGCGGCGGGCTATTTCTCGAATACTGCCAACTTTGGTAGCACCACCCTTACCAGTGTAGGTGACTATGATATTTTCGTGTTGAAGCTGGCAGACATAGGCAGCAGCGGTGCCATTACCTGGGTGAAGCAAGCTGGCGGCCCCGGTTATGACCAAGCCGAGACGATAACGGCTACCACTGCGGGCGTGTACGTAGCGGGCGAGTTTGCTCAGACTGCTACCTTTGGCACCACTACCCTGACGACGAGTAACAGTAGAAATGCGTTTGTAACTAAGCTCACGGATGGTGGAAGCGCAGGGTCATTTACTTGGACGCAGCCGGTGGTGGGCAGTGGCGCTACTAGCGGGCATGGGCTGGCAGCAGCGGGCAGCTCGGTGTATCTGGTGGGGCAGTTTACGCAGGCCGCTATCTTTGACAGTAGCACCCTCACTACTACGAGTGCCTCCAAGGCTTACGTAGCCAAACTGGTGGATGCCGGGGCTACCAGCAGCTTTAGCTGGGCGCAGGCCCCAACGGGCCTGGCAGGCACCATGTACGGGGGCCGCGTGGCCGTAGCGGACACGAGCGTGTACGTGGTGGGGAAGTTTACGGACACGGCCACCTTCGGCTCGCAGACGCTGACGAGTGTGGGCTACAGCGACATCTTCATAACTAAGCTGACGGATAGCGGGAAGGCCGGCACCTTTCGGTGGACGCAGCAAGCCGGCGGCCCGGACGACGATACTGGTGCCGAAGTAGCCGTGGCCGGTAACCAAGTGTACGTAACGGGTAGTTTTCGAGGTACGGCCAGCTTCGGCCCCACCGCGCTGACCAGTGCCGGGGGTAGTGATATTTTCGTGGCCCGGCTCACCGATACCGGCCCTAACGCCGCATTTGCTTGGGTTCTGCAAGCCGGTGGGCCGGGCAACGACAACAGTCTGGGGATGGCCTTGAGCGGCACCAAGCCGGTACTCGTAGGCAGCTTCAACGCGACGGCCACCTTCGGCACCCAAGCCATTACGAATGCCGCCGCTTACAGCGAAAATGCGTTCCTGGCCCTGCTCGCACCCGAGGTATTAGCCACTATCCCCGGCGGTGCTCTGCCCTACCCGGCCCTCTATCCCAACCCTGCCACCACCACCGCTACCGTGCGCATACCAGCCAGCGCCAGCCCGGCTACGCTCACCCTGCTCGACGCACTAGGCCGGGCGGTACGTTCGCAAGCCGCCCCGGCGGGAGCCGATTACCCGCTCGACCTGGCTGGGCTGGCTCCCGGCGTGTACGCGCTGCACGTGCGGGTCGGCGAAGCCCAGATTACGCAGCGGTTGGTAGTGGAGTAGCGCTCGCTCACGGACCGTACCTTTGCCCCATGCTCACGCCGAACCTCGCCGCTACCCTCGACCACACCCTGCTGCGTCCCGACTGCACCGAGACCCAGATAATCCAGCTGTGCCAGGAGGCGCGCGCCCACGGCTTCGCCAGCGCCTGCGTGCCACCGTGCTACGTGCCGGTGGCCGCCCGCGAGCTGAGCGGCTCGGAGGTGGCGGTGTGCACCGTTATCGGCTTTCCGCTGGGCTACAGCAGCTCGCGGGGGAAATTTCGGGAAGCGGAAATCGCGCTGGCCGAAGGCGCTACCGAGCTGGATATGGTGCTGAACGTGTCGCTGCTCAAGTCGGGCCAGCTCGACGCCGTGCGGGCCGAAATCGAAGACCTCGCCGACCTGGCCGAGGTGCACGACGCCCTGCTCAAAGTCATTATTGAGACCGCCTTGTTGACTGAGGAAGAGATGGAAACCGCCGCCCGGCTCTGCGCCGAGGCTGGCGCGCACTTCGTGAAAACCAGCACCGGCTTTGCCAGCCGGGGCGCGTCGGTGGCCGATGTGGAGCTGCTGCGCCGGGTGCTACCCCCCCACGTGCGCATCAAGGCCAGCGGCGGCATCCGCACGCGGGCGCAGGCGCTGGCCTTGCTCGCGGCCGGGGCCGACCGCCTGGGCACCTCTAATAGTCTGGCTATCTTGCAAGAAGATGACTCTACGCCTTCGTAACGCCGTGCTGCTGCTGAGCCTGCCCCTGCTGGCCGCCTGCGCGGCCTCGGCCCCCACTACCCGCGCCCAAACGCCCGCCGATACCACCCGCAAGCCCGTGGCCACGGCCACTACCGATGACCTGACCAGGTACCGGCCGGTTTTCACGTCGGCGGCGGGCAGCCCTACCCCCCCCGCGGCGGCCAGGCCCGCGCCGCTGGTCCGTGCCCCCGCGCCCGCGCCTACCAACCAGGTCAATGCCCAGGTGGAGCAGCGCCTGCGCGACCAGGCCTTCACCAACCAGAACGTGAAGTACGCCAGCGGCTTCCGCGTGCGGGCCTACCTGGGGCTGGAGCGCGACCAGGTAATGAGTATTCGCCGCCAGATAATTTCGCGCTACCCCGACGAAACGGACTATATCACCTTCAAGCAGCCCGTGTACCGGCTCTACATCGGCGACTACATCAACAAGCTCGACGCCGCGCGCGGGCTGGCACGGGTGCGGCAGTTCGTGCCCCGCGCCGAGCTTGAACCCATGCAAGTGCTCCTGGATAAGACGCCCTAGCCTTTTGTCTGAACCACGGATTCGACGGATTTTTCGGATTTCACGGATTTTGTGGACGGCGCGTAGGGTTAGGCCAGGTCCTTTGTTTTTTGGCATAAGGCATTTATAATCATATTTTTACCAAATAAAAATACGTGAAGCTATGCGTGAGGTAGGTACTGGGTTGTCCACAAAATCTGTGGAATCCGAAAAATCCGTCGAATCCGTGGTTCAGACAGTAAAAGCCCGCGCCGCCGCCCTGGCCCCCGAGCTATCGGCCCTGCGCCGCCACCTGCACGCCCACCCGGAGCTTTCTTTCCACGAAACCGAAACCTCGGCGTTCGTGACCGAGCAGTTGCGGGCGATGGGGCTGGCGCCCTATTCGGTGGCCGGCACGGGGGTAGTGGCCCTCGTGGAAGGGCAGCCGGGCGGGCCGGTGGTAGCTCTGCGCGCCGATATGGACGCGCTGCCCATTCAGGAGCTGAGCGATATTGCGTATAAATCGACCCGGCCCGGCGTGATGCACGCCTGCGGCCACGACGTGCACACCACCTGCCTGCTCGGTGCGGCGCGCCTGCTGACCGAGCAGCGCGCTAACTTCCGAGGCACCGTGAAGCTGATTTTTCAGCCCGGCGAGGAGCTGCTGCCCGGCGGCGCTTCGCTAATGATAAAAGACGGCGTACTCGAAAACCCTACCCCTTCCGAAATCCTGGGTCAGCACGTGTTTCCGCGCCTGCCGGTGGGGCAGATTGGCCTGCGGCCGGGCCGCTACATGGCCAGCACCGACGAGCTATACCTGCGCATCAAGGGGAAAGGCGGTCACGGCGCCATGCCCGAGCTCAACCTCGACCCGGTGCTGGTGGCGGCCCACCTCATCGTGGCGGCGCAGCAGGTGGTGAGCCGCCGCGCCAACCCCAAAATGCCCTCGGTGCTGAGCTTCGGCAAAGTCATCGCCAACGGTGCCACCAACGTGATTCCCGACGAGGTGTACATCGAAGGCACCTTCCGCACCCTCGATGAGACGTGGCGCGACGAGGCCCACGTGCACCTGCGGCAGCTTTGCGAAGGGCTGGCGGCCAGCATGGGCGCGGTGTGCGAGCTGGAAATCCGCCGCGGCTACCCCTGCCTCGACAACAACCCCGCCGTGACGGCCCGCGTGCGCGCCGCCGCCGAAGCCTACCTGGGCGCCGAGAACGTGATTGAGCTGGACCAGTGGCTGGCGGCCGAGGACTTTGCCTACTTCTCGCAGGCCGCGCCGGCCTGCTTCTACCGCCTCGGCACGCGGGCCGCCGATGGACGCTTTGCCGCCTCGGTGCACACCCCCATTTTTGATATCGACGAGCAGGCGCTCAGCGTGGGCGCGGGGCTTATGGCCTGGCTCACCTTGCAGGAGCTGGCCGGGTCCGCTACTGCTTAATTGCTATTTGTTTATGCGTAGCCTGCTACTTGCCTCGTTTCTCTTGGGTGGCTCTTTAGCTGCTCGTGCTCAAGCTACTACCCCCCCCTACGACCCCAACGTGGCTCACCGCTCCATACAGACGCTCCAGCTCTGGCCCGAGCTGCAGGGCGAGCTGGCCCTGAAGAATGGTGACTATCTACTGCTGGCATTGCGTGGCGAGCGCGCGGCCTCCAGTGCCGGTTTTGCGGGCCGCAGCTTGGGGTTTGATACGCGCCGCGCCCGAGTGGCCTACGAGCATTTTGGCAGTGCTACCTGGAGCTACGGCGCCACGGTGCAGCTCGTAGGCGACGGCCGGGGCGTTATTGTTATACCCGAGGTACTGCTGCGGCACCGCTCGCCCATTTTTGGTAGCTTCACCCTTGGCCAGCGCCTAAGCCTGGAGCGTGATTTTAATAATATCGGGGCCGCGCCACTGGGCTCGGGCCCCGATGGCCAGACCTGGACCCGCCTGCGCGTAGACCTGGAAAAGCTCCTACCCCTTGGCAGTGACGCCACTGGTCTGGCCCTGCGCCCGCGCCTGAGTTACGAAGCCAGCACGCATCTACGCCTCCAGAAAGCTACCAACGACCCCGATGAGCGTACCATTCAATACACCAGCCTGCGCGGTGAGGTGGGCGTGCGGCTGTCACCGCGCTTCGATTTTACGCCGTGGTTCGCTTACCAGACTTCTTACCAACAGAATTTAGTATTTACGGATGCTACTGGGACAATTCCAGTATCGGGCGGTAAGATTAACGCTATATATCCAACCACTGGGCTCGACGTGCGCTTTACGTTGCTTCCTGGCGGTAGTAAGGCTGACCGCAAGCAGCTGCCTACCCAGCACTAATAATGTTTTGTCATTATGTCGGCGATATAGAGCTGTTTGGAAGCCGAAAAGACATTTTTTTCCTGTTGGAGAACGAGTGTTATATAAAAATCGGCCATTTTGGCTGTAGCCGTGGAGTGGCATAAAGTTTAAGGATATCAGGTAGCGACGCTACTGGTAGTAACTCGCGTTTAACCTCAGCCACCTTTCTTTTCCATGTCTGCTTTATTGTATAATTCCCGTCCGGCCGTTCGCCCGGCCCGTGCTTTCAACTCGCTGTTGAATGAGCTGCTGCGTGATGCCCAGCCCGCGGCGCCTGCCCCTTCTGCCTCCTTTGTACCCTCCGCCGATATCTTTGAAACGGCCGCTGGCTACGAGCTGCATCTGGCGCTACCCGGCGTAGCTAAAGACGCCGTGACCATCGACTTCCAGGAAGGCCAGCTGGTAGTAGCCGGCAGCCGCCCCGTCCCGGCCACCGAGGGCGAGAACGTACCCCAACTGCGCCGCGTCGAAACCCGTTTCGGCGAATTCCGCCGCGCCTTCCGCCTGCCCGAAACGGTGAACGTGAAGAGCATCAGCGCGGAGCTGGTTGATGGCCTGCTGCGCGTAACGCTGCCCTTCGACACCGAAAAAGTGACCAGGCAGCACATTGAAGTGCGCTAAGCGCTACCTGAACAGGTGCCTCTGTTAGGTATCCTTCTCCCAGAGTAGGGTGCGAAATAGAACGTCATTCCGAGCTTGCCAAGGAATCTCGCTCGTAATCGTTCCACGACGCGAGCGAGATTCCTCGGCAAGCTCGGAATGACGTTCTTTTTACGCAACGCCTTTCGTGACGAGTATAATTCCGGGCCGCCACGGCTGCTGGCAGTACCAAAAAAATGCCGCTTTTCGGCAACCTTCGGGCACGAAAGCGGCTCTTATTGGCGTTGTTTAGTAAGAGGATAAAACCCAGCCGTAGCACCAGGGTTATCTTATCAGTTTTATTCGGGGCAGTTGATTTTTCTGGCTTCCCGTTGTTACTTCGCTTTTCTTCTCACTACCTTTTTAAGCAAACCCCGATGCAAGCTAAAAATATGATGCTCGGCCTGTTGACTTCCGCCGTGCTGGGCGGGGGCGTGGCCCTGGGGGGATATAAGTTGCTGGAGTCTGAGCCGGGCAACGTGGCTCTTACGACAGTTGCTTCTGACCCCCAAGTTCGCTACACCTCGGCCATGCGCAGCAGCGCCTATGCCGCGCCCGAAGGCCTCAACTTCGTGGCCGCCGCCGCGGCCGTGACGCCCGCCGTAGTGCACGTAATGACCGAATATAAGGCGGAGCCCCAGGCTCATAGCCGGATGCAGATGGACCCTTTCCTGCGCCAGTTCTTCGGCGACCAGTTTGACGGGCAGTCGCGTGGCCAGCGCGAGCCCCAGGGTGGCGGCGAAGGCTCGGGCTCGGGCGTTATTATCGCGGCCAACGGCTACATCGTGACCAACAACCACGTGATTGATAAAGCCTCGAAAATTACGGTGGTGATGGACGACAAGCGCAAGTTCGATGCCGAGCTGGTGGGCGCTGACCCCAGCACCGACCTGGCCGTGCTCAAGGTGAAAGCCGATAACCTGCCCTTCGTGAAATATGGTAACTCGGACGACGTGAAGGTGGGCCAGTGGGTGCTCGCCGTGGGCAACCCCTTCAACCTGAACTCGACCGTGACGGCCGGTATTATCTCGGCCAAGGGCCGCAGCATTGGTATCCTGAGCCGCGACCAGGCCGCCGGTATCGAGTCGTACCTCCAGACCGATGCCGTGGTGAACCCCGGCAACTCGGGCGGCGCGCTGGTTAATACCAGCGGCGACCTCATCGGTATTAATTCGGCTATCTCCTCGCACACCGGCTCGTTTGAGGGCTACGCCTTCGCCGTGCCCAGCGCCATCGTGAGCAAGGTGGTGGATGACCTGCTCAAGTTCAAGGTGGTGCAGCGCGCCCTGCTGGGCGTGCGTATTCAGGAAGTGGATGCCAAGCTGGCTTCGGAGAAAAAACTCAATACCCTGAATGGCGTGTACGTGCAGGGCCTGGGTGAGAAGAGTGCCGCCGCCGCGGCCGGCCTCAAAATCGGTGATATCATCACCGACATCAATGGGGTAGCAGTGAACACTGCCTCGCAATTGCAGGAGCAGGTGTCGCGCTTCCGCCCCGGCGATAAGATTAAGGTGGGCTACCTGCGCGATGGCAGCAAGGAGAGCGCCAGCGCTACCCTCTTCAATGCCTCCAATACCACGGCCGTGGTGAAGGAGCTGCCCGCCGACGCCGGCATCAGCTACGAGGGTGCCAAGCTGGGCCCGGTAACAGCCCGCCTGCAAAACTCGCTCGGCATCGACGGCGGGGCCCAGATTTCGGGTATCAAAGGCAGTAATTTCAAGGAAACCGGCATGGCCGACGGCTTCATCATCACCCGTATCGATAAGAACGTGGTGCGCAAGCCCGCCGATGTACAAGCTTACCTCGACCAGTCCAAGGATAACTCGGGGGCGTTGGTAGAAGGCGTTTACCCCGATGGCCGCAAGGCCTACTACCCCATCGGCCGCGAATAAGCGCTTCCCCTGGGATACGAGAAAGCCCCTGCCAGCTACTGGCGGGGGCTTTTTGTTTGGGCCGAGCGAGGGGGTAGGAACCACTTCACCACTATGTCCGGCAGGGTAGCATCCTGAAGATGCGCTACCATTACTTCAGCCCGGCAGCCCTAGCCAGCACGGCCGGGGCTACTACCTTTGGGCTCTTACCCTCCACTACCCCCACCCCATGAAGCAGGCCCTCGAAGAAGCCACTACCCCCGACGTGACCGTGCCGCACCCCCACGCCGACCCCCACGGCATCCGGGACGTGCTGCGGCAACTCGGCATCCAGGCCGAAAACCCCGCCACTTGCACCGGGCGCGCCTGGGGCGGGGCGGGTGGGGCCCAGAAAGCTATCGTGTCGCCGGCCGATGGGCAGCCTATCGCCACCGTGGCCGTGGCCACGGTGGCCAACTACGAGGCCGTAGTGAAAACCGCCCAGGAGGCTTTCCCGAAGTGGCGGCTGGTGCCGGCGCCCCAGCGCGGCGACATCGTGCGCCAGATTGGCCTGGCGCTGCGCCACCACAAGGAGGCGCTGGGCAAGCTGGTGAGCTACGAGATGGGTAAAATCTTGCAGGAAGGCCTGGGCGAGGTGCAGGAGATGATTGATATCTGCGACTTCGCGGTGGGCCTGAGCCGGCAGCTGCACGGCTTTACGATGCACTCGGAGCGGCCGGCGCACCGCATGTACGACCAGTATCACCCGCTGGGCATCGTGGGCATTATCTCGGCCTTCAACTTCCCGGTGGCGGTGTGGAGCTGGAACGCCATGCTGGCCGCCGTGTGCGGCGACGTGTGCATCTGGAAGCCTTCGGAGAAAACGCCGCTGGCGGCGGTGGCCGTGCACCACCTCATCCGGCAAGTGCTGGCCGACAATGACGTGCCCGAGGGCGTATTCAACCTCGTGCTGGGCGGGCCCGACGTGGGCGCCGCTATGGCCGCCGATGAGCGCCTACCCCTGGTGTCGGCCACGGGCAGCACCCGCATGGGCCGGGCCGTGGGCGCCGCCGTGGGTCAGCGCCTGGGCCGCGCCCTGCTGGAGCTGGGCGGCAACAACGCCATTATCCTGACCCCGCAGGCCGACCTCGATATGGCGATGCGGGCCATCGTGTTTGGGGCGGTGGGCACGGCCGGGCAGCGCTGCACCACCACGCGCCGGCTCATCATCCACGAGAGCATTTACGAGGAGGTGACGCAGCGCCTGCTGGCCGCCTACGCCAAGCTGCCGGTGGGCCACCCGCTGCAAGCCGGCACGCTGGTAGGCCCGCTCATCGACGCCGACGCGGTGCTGGCCTTCACCAACGCCCTGGAGGCCGTGCGGCGCGAAGGCGCTATCCTGCTCACCGGTGGCCAGGTGCTGAGCAGCGCCGAGCTGCACGGCGGCCACTACGTGCTGCCCGCCCTGGTGGCGGCCGAGAACCACTACCCCACCGTGCAGGCCGAAACCTTCGCGCCCATCCTCTACTTGCTCAGGTACAGCGGGGGGGTAGGGGAGGCCATCGCCCTGCAAAACGGCGTGAAGCAGGGTCTGTCCTCGGCCATCTTCACCCTGAACCTGCGCGAGGCGGAAGCCTTTTTGGCCGCGCCCGGCTCCGACTGCGGCATTGCCAACGTGAACATCGGCACTAGTGGCGCCGAAATCGGCGGGGCCTTCGGCGGCGAAAAGGAAACCGGGGGGGGTAGGGAATCCGGCTCCGATGCCTGGAAAGTCTACATGCGCCGCCAGACGAATACCGTGAACTACGGCACGGAGCTGCCGCTGGCACAAGGGATTAAGTTCGATATTTGACCCTGCTCAGTTCTGGATTTTGATATCGCCGTGCCCCCGGTAGTATACCTGCTTGCCGGTTTTGTATACCACGTAGTACAGTCGGTATAAAGCATTGGCCGCATATTTGGCCGGGTCGAATTTAGGCTCAAAGAAGAGGCCCTTGCCCACGGATAGGTCGTAGCTAGATAGGTGGTTGTAGTGCGCATCGACAATCTCGATGCGCACCCTTACCGAATCGGTAGGGGCCACTGGCGAACCGTAGCGGTTGGGTATCACCATAATGTCGCAGCCCGCTGCCAGGGAGCAGGGGTTAGGGTAGGCGCTGGTTTCCCAAGTTCTAGCGGCTAGCTGCGGGCCAGTGAGTGGGAGCGGGAAGCCATCAAAAACACCCCGCTCAGTGTCAGTCCAAGTGGGGTCGGTGGTCCAGTCGGTGGGGTCGGTCTGGGCCACCGGCAGGTTGGTAGCGGTACGCATCGTGAAGCCGTTATTTGGTCCAAAATCAATGGTCGGCTCCGCCTTGTCCTTGTGGCAGGCGGTAGCCGACAGCAGCAGGCCCGCAAAAAGTAATTTCTTCATCATAGTTAGAAAAGATGAAATGCGCGTGCAATAACCTGACCACTTAAAGCATTTATCAGTTTGGTATATGTCGTCCTCCGCACGCACCCTACCCCCATCCCCCGAAAAAAAGCTTTGAGTGTATCTTCCTTCGGGAGAGGGGAGCCTGACGATTGGGGGACAGTGTACAGGGGCTTACTTGGTAGCGCGCACGTCGCCGTGGCCCTTGTAGAGTAGACCGTTGTTGTTGCGCACAAGGTAGAATACCCGGTAGGGCTGGCCGGGTTCGTAGGTGCGCAGGGGCACGCGCAGGCTGTCGCCGGCTTGCAGGGTAACGTAGCGCATGTCGGTTTCGACGTAGTAGCGCCGGCTCACGAACACCATGTCCACCAGGCACGGGCAAGGCGCTGTGGGGCTCAGCCGAATTTGCCAGGTTGCTTGGCCATCGGGGGTGGGGTTGGGCCACGCCTCGGTGTGGCTGACGGTGGCCAACTGCTGGGGGCCGTTGAGCGGGTTGGGGCCGGTGCCGGGGGGCGAACTAAAAAGGTATAATTCCTCACCGCTCCAGGTGGCATCCGAAGTCCAGTCGTCGGGGTCCTGGGGGCCGTTTAGCCGGCCCTGCGCGTCGCGGTACGTGATGCTCTCGCCGGGGCCAAAATAGACGTCGGGGCCCACGTATTCCCGGTGGCAGGTGAAGGCCAGTAGCAGTAAGCTCGCGATGGGAAGGTAGCGTTTTAGCATGGGGGTAGGGCAGAAGGTGAACTCAGACAGGAGGCTACGGGGTCGGTGGTGGGTTGCACCGGCTGGCGGCTAAGGCGCGTTAACAGTCAAAAAGCGGGGGTAGGCGGTACGAATACCGCCTACCCCCGCTTTTTGACTGTTAACAAAATGCTTACTTACCCGCCGTCTGCTGCACCACTTCGGGCAGCACTTTGCTCAGCGCATCGGCCTGGGCGCGGGTAAAATTGCCCTGCACCTGCACCAGCACAAACGAGCCTAGCGCGTCGGGCATGGTGCCGGTAGCCACCAACTCGCTCACCTGGTCGCCGTTGGCTTTTACTACGTACTGGTAGGGTGCCGCTCCGGTGGCCGAGCTGGCCAGCGAAGTGTAGCGCTCGGCCTGAAGCAGCCCGCTTACCTCGCCATTGAGGCCTTCGCGCACCAAGCTCTGGGCGCTGCCGCTGGTGGGCAGGAAAGTCATCACGCGGGCCGTGCGGATACCGGTAATGGCATTGGTCAGGTCGTTGCCGCCGAGCAGCTTACCCACCCGCACCAGCGCCAGGCGTTGCAGCAGGTCGGCCGACCACTCGGTGGTGCGAAAACCCGGCCGGTCGCGGTACTTGGCAAAGAAGGCCGCCACGGTGCGCGCCGGCGTGCTGGGCCCGCCGCCACTAGCCCGGCAGCCACTCAGCAGCGCCAGGGCAATGGCCAGGGCCAGTAGCTGCAAGGCAACGCGGATGCCCAACGGGCGGTGGCTGGTAGGGCTGGTGTCGAGGAAGTGCATGGGGGTAGGGTTAGTTATGCGTGCCCGCGTTGGAG
>JAABUN010003984.1_pt1 | contig 21289 bp, 17 predicted proteins | sample 5559311 | NCBI WGS metagenome assembly JAABUN01 (sample SAMN10711877, study PRJNA513370) | rock metagenome | isolation source: Antarctica rocks | place: Antarctica: Victoria Land, Siegfried Peak sud
TTCCAACGCCACCTTCGCCTTGAACGCAGCTGAGTGATTTCGCCTCTGCTTTTTCATCTTGTTCCCCTTTCTGAAAGCTTAGTGCTTTCAACTAAAGGAACTGACCGCTTTTTGGGGTCCACTTCTTAGAGACTGGCTTCGCCTTGATGCCAAAAAAGTATCTAATCATCGAGTCCCTCGAGAAAGTGCTCGAGTTTGAGTATCAAGCTGCCTTTACAGACCTACTCCAATTGCTCAAGAAACAGGGCGGCTGGACTGTCGTAGCTACAGGTCGTGACTATGCTTATCAGTCTGTGGCGTTCAATTTTCTTCAGCCTTCTGGTGTTGACTTTACAACTCTGTCGTTGGAGGGGTTTTCCGATGAGCAAGTTCAAGACCTGTGTCAAAAAGCTCCGGCGCTTCAGAAACTTGTCAGCAATCCAGCTTTAATGCTTCTCCTCAAAACCCCTTTCTTCGCGGACTTAGCCCATAGGGTGCTTGCAACGGGAACAGAATTTTCGTCAGAAGATGGCGAGAAACAGTTCCGTACGGCAGTGTGGCGTGATGTAATAGCGAAAGAGCACCAGAGAACAAACGGACTGCCTGCCAAGCGTAGGAAGAACTTCATTGACGTCTCGGTATCTCGCGCGAAGCGAATGGTTTACGGTGTGCCGGAAGACGAGTTTGATAACGAAGCTATTTTGAAGCTCGAGGAAGACAATTTGATCCGCCGCAAAACAAGCAGCGGGCTTGTCAGCCCAGCACATGACGTGTTGGAGGATTGGGCACTTGAGAAATTCATCGATGACGCCTATCGAAAGCACTCGACAAGTATCCAAACCTTTCTCGACACCGTAGGTCACGAACCTGCGATGAATCGCGCCTTCCGTTTGTGGCTCCATCAAAAATTGCGGTTTAGCGAAGACGTTAGCGGTCTGGTACGCTCCATATTGATCAGCGATGACATTCAAAGGTACTGGCAGGACGAGGCTATAGCAGCAGTGCTACAAGGCGAGGACCCCGGCGATTTCCTCTTGGCACTCCGCGAAGACCTTCTGAACGAGGGAAGCGATCTTCTCACACGCTTCTGTTTTGTTCTTCGTATAGCGTGTCAGGCTCCTGAGCAAAGCGCGTCTGAAACAAAGTTTAACCACAACAACACATTGGTTGACTCGCTGTTTCTTAAACCTTTTGGAAAAGGTTGGGAAGCGATCATCCACTTTTTATACGAAAGCAAGGGAGAAATTCCTAAGTCCTTGCTACCGCAAGTCATAGCTGTTCTAGATGGTTGGGTATCTGTGATGAACGTACTTGAACCGCTACCCGAACTTGCGCGCGAAGCCGGTTTGCTAGCTCTTCACTCGCTTGAGGGTTTGAAAGATTCGTACCGGGATGACGGAGACAGAAAAAAGCTGCTCAGCGTTATTATCAGAACGGCTTCGAAATTGCATGACGAGTTTGAAAGCTTGTTAGATAGAGACATCTTTGTTGAAAAGGTGGGAAGACGAGAACGCCGACCAGGATACGTTAAGGACTTTTGTAAGATGGCGTTCTCCATCCCTGAAACCGCTTACCTTTGTAGATTTACGCCCGACCTGCTGATTAGATTGGCAAAACATGAGTGGTTTTTTGAATTAGTCGAAGAAGAACCCTGGTATGCCCGTAGCCGTATAGAAGTCGCTGAATGCTTTGGGCTGCATGAGTACAGGCATGAATTTTATCCGGCGAGCGGGGCTAAGGGTCCTTTCAGATACTTACTTAACTCGCATCCGAGAAAGGGCCTCGACTTTCTCCTCGAGCTTTTCAACAGGTCGGCGCGAAAATACGCACACTCTAATCTGGACGCACGGAAATATACAAGCGACCTCCAGGTCGAACTCTCTGAACCTCTTACCGAGCAGCTGACCATTCACCTAAATGACGGAACAACTGTTCAACAATACTATTCTGAACGTCTATGGTTGGCTTACCGCGGCCACACAGTTGCCCCCTACCTCTTGCAGTCTGCACTCATGGCACTTGAAAACTGGTTGATCGAATTTGTTGAATACTCTAATTCAGAAGAAGTGGCTTGGGTGTTCGATTATGTCTTGCGGAACAGTAACTCCGTCATGCCTACAGCTGTATTAGCTTCGGTGGCAACTGGGTTCCCTGATAAGGTTGGAAAGGCTGCCTTTCCGCTGCTGCGGACTCCCGAACTCTATTCGATAGACATAGGACGACGTGTCCATGAGATGGCAGGAGAAGTTAACTGGTTTGCATTGAGCCATGACCCTTTTGCCGAGCTTTATGCAGAGGAAAGGCGCACGGCTGCTGCAAGGTCTTGGCGCAAAGAGTGTTTGGAATTTCTAGTTTCCCGTTTTCAGTTTTCACCTCTCAGAGATGATGCGCTTGCAGCCGTCGATATGCTTCGCGCATCTGCGTCTGATTCCAAAAGCATGAGATTTCTCCTGCACCGGATTGATAGCCGCAATTGGGAAGCTATCCCAGATCCTGAGAACAGCACTGTAACCTTAAGGCCGAAAAGCTTGGAACCTGACCTTTTAGAAATACAAGAACAGACCCAGAAGGATGCTCAGGAAGATGGTCGCTTCATAAGGCTTCATCTCTGGGCACATAACTCCTTTCAACGCAAATCACGCGAGCATGAATCTTATGCGTCAGGTGAAGAGGTGCTCGCCGAAGTGAAGGTGCTGCTCGAAGAGCTTATAGACAGTGCGGCTGGTGGGCTGGCAAGAATGTACCGAGGAGGTATTCTCATAGCGGTATCAGTCCTTTTACGGGACTATACCGACGAGTTGACCGAAGAGGACGTTCTACGGTGCGCTGATGTGATCTTTCAGGTCCTCGAGCAAAGACCTGATTCCGAAGAGCCGTTTGCGGATGCAATAGATCATGACGGTTTCGGGGCTGCCGCATCTGTTCTTCCCATCATGCTGGATTTTGCCTCCGGCGAAGACAAAACAGCAATCAAAGCACTGATCGTTACCGCATTGACGCACACGGATCAAAACATTCGGCATGGAGCAGCGGAGGGCGTCCGCCAACACCTCTGGGCGAGAGACCCCGATTTTGCACAGAGGTGTGTTGAAGGGGCTGTTGAGTATGCACGCTTTGAATGCAGTCATCGCTCCGAGAGAAGACATGCTTACTATCTCGAGGATGAGATCAAAGAAGCTAGAATAGCTGAGTTACAGATGGAAAAAGATGGATTTCGCAAGCAATTTGTGCAGGGTGAATTTTCGTTCAGTTCAGAAATTAGCCTTCTTACTCACGAACCACAGCACATTTTAGTTCCTTGCTTGATGATTCCAGAAGGCTCGGTGAGACCTGAGCATGTCGCGCTACTATCTACATTACTAGGTCTCTTCTTTGAAATAGAACAGAAGCAGCACGATCATCGTCATGACGAAGATGACAAGATTGACATCGGTCACGAAATACCTTCAGCGTTTGAACGACGCTTTGCCGAATATTTGCTTCCCTTGATTGAGATGGGATTTTCTGGATACACTGAGCAATTAAGAGAAGGATGCGACGTTGCGCCCGGATTGATAGCGAGTGTGGATATTCACCTAGCAGCGGAAGCAGAGAGGAGAAACAAGAAAGAGGTTTACTGGCGCTTTTGGGCGACGCTTTCTAGCAAGGTCCAACAGATTGCGATTGACACAGCTCACGATAAATCAGACTTTGGTAGGCGCGCGAGACGTGGATTGATTTGTAGAATACTCAAGTCGGATATTGACTGGCAGCCTATCGACTTTGAAACCCAAGATATTGCTCTAGGCAAAGAGCTGATTCTCGAGTTTGTGAAGAACGCTGGCAGAAATCCAGACGTATTTGAAGCACTAGCTAAATTGATGCACTACTTTCCCGCTATCTTTTCCGAACCCGGTATACATATTCTTTCTGAGCACCAGAAAGAAGAAGGCGGAACACGCTTACTCTCGGGTGTGAATACCACTTTCTACTTAGAAAGAGCAATACAGCGTTTCCTGCAATTTGACCAGACTGGACCGTTACCGAGACACACGCACGAATCTTGTTTGGTTTTGCTCGACGCCATCGTTGAAACCGCGTCGTCTCGGGGTTATTACCTGAGAGAGCATTTAGTTCGTTCCCGCAAGATAGCTTAGATGTTGATGTCAGTTCTCTACAGCGTTACCGCGAGAATGACCAGAAGCCAAACGCGAAGTCTGGCGCGAGAACGCTCTCACCAAACTCTATATCTTTACCACCGACCCGCACCGCCCGGTCTACCACTTCGCTGCACCCGCCAGGTAGATAGACGATCCCAACGGCTTTGCAGAGTGGCGGGCAAATGTCACCTCTTTTACCAGCACAATCCGCTCGAGGCTACCGACCAAACGCCCGAAACACACCCGCGCTAATTGCCCCGCTTGCCCCGCTGCGCCACCCACCCCACCGTCAACCCCTGCACCAGCACCGAAAAGACCACCACGCCGTAGGTCATGGCGATGATGAGGTCGCGTTCGGGGCTGACCGGCAGCGACAGCGCCAGGGCGATAGAGATGCCGCCGCGCAGTCCGCCCCAGACCATCACCCGGACCGTATAGGGTAAAAAGGTACGGCGCAGCCGAAATAGCGTGATGGGCAGGCCGACCCCCAAAAGACGCGCCCCGAGCACGACGGGGATAGCGAGCAGCGCCGCCCACAAGTAGCTTTGCGTAAAGGCCAGCACGACCACCTCGAGGCCGACCAGCACGAACAAAACCGCGTTCAAAATCTCGTCGATGAGTTCCCAAAAAGTGTCTAGATGCTCGCGTGTTTTCTCGGACATCGCCAGGAGCCGTCCCCGGTTGCCGATAAACAGCCCCGCCACCACGACCGCGAGCGGCCCCGAGGTGTGGAGCGTCTGCGCGAGCGCGTAACCACCGGTCACGACCGCCAGGGTGATGAGCACCTCGACGGTGTAGTTGTCGATGCTCTTAAGCAGCAGGTAGGCCGCACCGCCGACGATCAGCCCGAACAGCAAACCGCCCGCAGCTTCCTGGGCAAACAGCGTCAGCGCACCCGACACCCCGCCGCCACCGTGTTCACCGGCGGCGACGGTTCCCAAAATCACGCTGAAGATCACCACGCCTACGCCGTCGTTAAAGAGCGACTCGCCGGTAATCAGCGTCTCAGTGGTTTCGGAGACGCCCGCTTGTTTAAGGATCGCCAGCACCGCTATCGGGTCGGTCGGGGAGATAAGCGCGCCGAAGAGCAGCGCGTAGCCGAACGGCAGCGCCAAACCGAGCGCGCCGAGGAGCAGGTAGACAAGTGTGCCGACGACAAAAGTAGACAGCAAGAGCCCGAGCGTCGCCAGCGTCAGGATAGGCCATTTGAGCCGGTTGAGGTTGTCTAAATCGACGTTGAGCGCGCCCGCGAAGAGCAAGAAACTTAGCAAGCCTTGCAACACCAGACTGTCGAAGTCGAGGCGTTGCAAAAAGTTTTCGGCGCTACCCTCGAGCGCTGCACTACCCAGAAACACCACCCCGAGCGACAATACGAGCGACACCAGCAGGCTGCCGACCGGCGCAGGTAACTTGATAAAGCGTGCGTTCAGATAAGCAAAAAGCGCTGTCAGCGTGGTCAGCACCGCAAAGGCTTGAAAAAGATTCATACCCTGAGTGTAGCCCGGTGGCCTGCAAACGCTCCCTACCGACCGGCGCAGGGTTTGGTTAGGTTCAGTCAGGTCAGGCCGCAGCTACCGGTGTGCGTCACGCTTAGCTTCTTAAACGCTAACGATCACGCGCAGCTACAGACTCCTGAAACCGCGTAGCAGCCATCTTTGCAAAGGTCGGGTCGGCTGGGTTCAGCGTCGTCAGGCCCGCGCTATGCTGTAGAACGGTTGCAGAAGAGTGAGGTAAAGCGTGGCGTATCAACCTATCGAGAACTACGGCGTTATCGGCGACCTGCGTACGGCGGCGCTGATCGGCAAAAACGGGTCGCTGGACTGGCTCTGCCTGCCTCACTTCGACTCGCCGAGCGTTTTTGCGGCGCTTTTAGACGACCACAAGGGCGGGCGCTTTCAGATCGAGCCGACCTGTAACAACGTCACCTACCGGCAGCTCTACTGGCCCGACACGAACATCCTCGTCACCCGGTTTTTGTCGCCCGAAGGGGTGGCTGAACTCGTCGATTTTATGCCGGTGGGCGGTGAGCAGCGGCTCGTGCGGCGGGTTCACTGCGTTCGCGGCGAGCTGCCCTTCCGGGCGGTGTGCCAGCCCGCTTTCAACTACGCCCGCGACGAACATACGGGCGAGCTGACCCCCGAAGGCGCAGTTTTCCGTACCCCGGACTCGAGTCTGGCGCTCACTACCCGGTTGCCGCTCGAGCAAACCGGCCCGCTGGTCAGCGCCGACTTCACCATCAGCGAAGGCGAGACGGTCAGTTTCGTACTCGTTCCGCTCTCCGGCGAGACCCCCGCCACTTGCCCGAGTGAGGCCGAGATGGGGCGTCTTTTCGACGAGACCGTCGCCTACTGGCGGCGCTGGCTTAGCAAATGCACCTATCACGGGCGCTGGCGCGAGACGGTCTACCGCTCGGCGCTGGCCTTAAAGCTGCTGACCTTTGCGCCGACCGGCGCGCTCGTCGCCGCTGCGACTGCGAGCCTGCCCGAAACGCTGGGCGGAGAACGCAACTGGGACTACCGCTACACCTGGATTCGGGACGCTGCGTTTTCGCTCTACGGTCTCTTGCGGATCGGTTTTACCGAAGAGGCGGCGCAGTTTATGAACTGGCTCGAGCACACCTGTCTGGCGCACAGCGAAGACGGCTCGCTCGACATCATGTACCGCGTCGGCAATTCGGAGCCGCTGCACGAAGAGACGCTTTCGCATCTGGAGGGCTACCGTGGTTCTGCGCCGGTACGTATCGGTAACGACGCCTCGAGGCAGCTTCAGCTCGACATCTACGGCGAACTCTTAGACGCGGTATATCTGTACAACAAATACGGCGCGCCGATCTCGTTCGAGTTATGGCGACACGTAAGGCGCACCCTCAACTGGGTGTGCGACAACTGGCGGCGGCCCGACGAGAGCATCTGGGAACCGCGCGGCGGCCCGCAACAGACCGTCTACTCGAAACTGATGTGCTGGGTCGCGCTCGACCGGGGCGTACGTCTCGCCGACAAACGCTCGTTTCCCTCCGACCGCGAGCGGTGGCTGAAGGTGCGTGACGAAATCTACGAAGAGATTATGGAGCGCGGCTGGAACAAAGAGCGTGAAGCGTTCGTGCAGAGCTACGACTCGGACGCGCTCGACGCCGCGACGCTGCTCATGCCGCTGGTGTTTTTTCTCTCCCCGACCGACCCGAGGATGCTCAGCACGTTGGCGGCGATTCGTCAACCGCCGCACAGGGGCGGGCTCGTTTCGGACAGCCTGGTGTTTCGCTACAACTTGGAGCACAGCGCCGACGGCCTGATGGGGGACGAGGGCACCTTTAACATGTGCACCTTCTGGCTCGTCGAGGCGCTGACCCGCGCCGGACGTACCGACCCGAAAAAGCTCGACGAGGCGCGGCTGATCTTCGAGCGGATGCTGGGCTACGCAAACCATCTGGGACTCTACGCCGAGGAGACTGGGCCGAGCGGTGAGGCGCTAGGCAATTTTCCGCAAGCGTTTACGCACCTGAGTTTGATCAGCGCCGCCTTCAACCTCGACAAGGCGCTCGGGCGGCGCGGCTGAGCAGAGTGAGGTTACAGCTACCCTCGAGCCCGTTTCGGAGGTCACAAACCCTCTTTTCGTGGTTACCGAGTCCCGTCTTTAGAGTGACAAGCAAAAATATAAGCTGACTGCCGGATAACCGACGCAGCTCGAACCACTCGGCCCGGTCTTAGGGACAGTCTCCAAATGCCGGTTTTGAGGGCGTCACCCGGCGCTGCTCGAGCACCTCCACTACGAACAAACTGCGTCTAGACCCCATCTCGGCTCCGACCTACGACGACTGTCGTTGACAAGTACGACGGTCTTCGTATACAGTAGGGCAGCTGTACAGCCCGAACGGAGACCCTATGACGCCCCCCCGCCCCACCGACGCCGAACTAGAAATCCTGCGCGCGCTCTGGCAGCGCGGCCCCAGCACCGTCCGCGAGGTTCACGAACGCCTCGCCGCCGGTAAAGAGGTCCGTTACACCACTACCCTCAAACAGCTTCAGGTTATGACCGTCAAGAGACTTGTAACGCGCGCCGAGAACGGGCGCTCGCACGTGTACCGGGCCGCCACCGGCGAAGCCGAAACCCAGAGCCAACTGCTCGAGCACCTTTTGGAGAGCGCCTTCGGCGGTTCGGCGCAGCAACTCTTTATGCGCGCGTTGTCGAGCAAACGGACCTCGAGCGAAGAACTCGCCGAGTTACGCAAGCTTTTGGATGAACAAGATGACTAGGCTCGAGCCTTACCTCAGCCACCCGCTCGCCGAGGCCGTCGGCTGGGCGCTGCTGCACTCGCTCTGGCAGGGGGCGCTGGTGGCGCTCCTCTTTGCGGGCGGCTTCGTGCTCGCACGCCGCCGGAGCCCGCAACTGCGTTACCTGCTGGGCTGCGGGGCTCTGGTGCTGCTCGTGGCCTTACCGGTGGGGACGGGCGCGTTTCTCTACGGGCGCGCCGAGCCAGCGGCGTTTCAGGCTCGAGTCGGACCGAACGCCGACCTCCTCACAACGCAGGTTCAGGGCGAAAGCATAACCACCGCCACGCCCGCACAACCCGCTGCGCTGCCCTCTCTTGCGCCGTCTTCTGCGCCCCCCGTGACGGCGTTGGGAGCACGTGTGCTCGAGCTGCTGAAAACTGCCGCGCCGTGGCTGACCGGCGTGTGGTTGTTCGGCGTCGCGCTGTTTTTGCTCCGGCTCTCCGGACAGGCGCTCTACGTCCACCGTTTCCGCGCTCGCCACCGAACACCCGCCGACGCCCACTGGCAAGCGCGCGCCCGCACGCTGGCGGCGCGTCTGGGCGTCCGCCGCAGCTGGCAGCTGGTAACGGGCCACACCGACACCCCCCTGACCTTCGGCGTGCTTCGCCCCCTGATCGTGCTGCCGACGAGCGCCCTGACCGGAATGCCCGCCGCGCAACTCGAGACCCTGTTGGCCCACGAACTCGAGCACGTCAGGCGTCACGACTATCTGGTCAACTTGGTTCAGTGCGTAGTGGAGGCGCTGATGTTTTATCACCCGGCGGTGTGGTGGGTCTCCGGTACGGTGCGCCGCGCCCGTGAAGAGTGCTGTGACGACGCCTCGGTCGCGGTGTGCGGCAACGCCAAACTCTACGCTCGAGCCCTGACGAACCTCGAGGCGCTGCGTCAGCCGCCTGCTCTGGCGTTAGCAGCGACCGACGCGCCACTTTTGGCGCGCGTCAAGAGACTGCTTGGGTTAGGCGAAGCTCGAGCGTTTCCACCGACAGCGACCGCCGTTCTTCTCGTCTTCATGCTCGTGTTGGGTACGGGTTTGGGTGTAGTCGGGCAGACCACCGCACAAGAAGCCCCGACAGCTTCACCCCCAGCACCCGAAGCTCCGAAGCAGGGCTCACGACTCAAGGGTGCCGTCGTCTGGAACGATGAGCGGGTTGCGAACATCACGGTAGAGTTGCGAGAAGAACCGGAAGACGACGAAACCGAGATGTGGAACACCACGCCCGCGTTGCAAACAACCAAAACAAACGCTCAGGGCGAATACACGTTTGAGAACGTTCCCCCCGGAGACTATGTGCTGTGGATACCCGGCCACGCAGAGGGTTATCAGGCTGTGGGATACCCCGCTACCGTCTATACGGGGACGAGCGGCACTGAGACGATTCAGCTAGACAAGATCATCGAAACCACCGCCCCCGTAGGGACTACCGTAAAGACCCTCACACCGACGCTGCGCTGGAAACCAGTTCCCGGCGCGGTACGTTACGAAGTCGGCGTAGACGACCTCACCTCGTCCGAAGACCCGCTGGCGATTCGCCGTTATTACCGTACCGATACGCCGAACCTCGAACTGCCCGAGCCTTTGCAACGCGACAGGCTCTACAGTTGGTCTGTCACTGCCTACACCGAAAACGGTACTCAGATCGCTAGCACCTACGAACCGATGTTCTCGACCGGTCGCCCCAAAACGTTCCGACCCGTAAATGTGCGTGGTATCGGCGTCAGTACGGTACTTCCCACAGATTGGCAACAGACCGCCCCCGGCGTATTCGAGTACGTGGACGCAGAAGGGGAGATGTCGCTCACTTTCGAGAAACGCTCACGCGCCGACCTCGAGGCCGGTCTCGAGGAGAAAGCCCTCGCCTCTCTGAGAGAGTTTCCGCAACGATACGCCGATAGAGAGTGGGGATATCTCGCAGAAGACGGCGTGGCTAAGCTGGTGACGGCGGGGAGCGGAAACGTTTACCTCATCACGGTAAACGGTCTCGCGCTCAGAGACGAGGAACTGACCATTCCGGCTATGGAGCTTTTCGCCGTCGTGATACCGACGATGCTGCGAAACTTCAAGCTTGACGAGCAGCCATTTTCTACCTTCAAGCTTGACAAGCAGCCAGTTTTGACCGTCGAGTTCGACGGGCAGCCAGTTTTAACCTATGAGAGGGATGCGTTCATCGAGGTCGAGCTACAAGAAGAAGCAGAGGACAGCAAAACGCTACGACGGGTAAAAGTGCGCGGTGTCGGCGTCAGCACGGTACTTCCCACCGACTGGCAGCAGACCGCCCCTGGCGTGTTCGAGTACGTGGACGCTGCGGGAGAGCAAAGCTCACTCACTTTCGAGAAACAGCCTTTATCAGAGGTTAGTTTCAAGGCGGACACCATATCTATAAAGTCGTTGCCACGCTACGCCGGGCGGGACTGGGAGGGCCTTCTTCTACAAGACGGACAAAGCAGCAGCTTGGTACTGACAACGGAAGAGGGCGAAAGCACTTATCTCGTGACTGTAGAAGGGGGTGAAGAGCAGGCATCTCTCTCCGTTGAATCTTACCTTGACGGCCTTATACCGACGATGCTAAGGAAATTCAAGCTCGACGAGCAGCCCTAGCCTAGAACGACCCAACTGCTGAGAAAATGCTCGAGGGACCGTGCTGCACGGTCCCTCACTCCAACTCTCACCAAGTCCTGACCAAAACTACTTCGGTCTGACCGGCGTCGCCGCACCCTCTCCCACCACCGTCGTCCACGGCCTCACTCGCCACGCACTCACAAGTCCGGCGCGCACATACGGGTCGGCCTCGGCAAACCCCTCGGCGACTTCGGGCGTGTCCCCCTCAAAAAGGAGCACCGCCCCGTCTGTAGGGTCGGCTAGAGCACCGGCGAGGACGAGGTCGCCGCGCGCCTGCGCGCTCCACGCCAGTTCCAGGTGGTCGTCCCGAAACGCGGCGCGGCGCTCGAGGTAGTCGGGGGCGAGATCGTAAAAAAGCAGATAGTGCATGGTTCCTCCGGGGGCAGGTGATGGGGCATCTTAACCCCCGGACGAAAGTACCAGCGTCAGAACCGGCCCTGTTTCGGGTGAGACTCGAGCGTGCGGCAATATCCGGCGGCAGTATCCAGCGTTAAAATCCGGCGTTATCCACAGCTTATCCACAGGTTGTCAGCAGGTTGTCCACAGCCCCGTTAAAGTTCTCAGTTTGGGAGCTGTTACGCTCTACGCTGAGGAGACCTTATGAAACGTACCCTGACCCTATTGATCACCCTTTTGTGCCTGCACCTGCCCGCCGTCCACGCTCGGCAGTTCGTGGGCCTGCCCTCGTCTGCGCTCGTGACCGACGGCGGCGTGACCCGGTTTGTCGGTATTCAGGTCGGCACCTATGAACTCGGTAACAGACTGGGGCTGCGCGCCAACGCCGAATTCGTATCGACGCCCGACGACGGCCCGGTCGCCCACGGCGGCGTCGATCTGCTCTACCGGAGCGGCGAGAGCAACATCTTTTATGCGGGTGTGGGGGGCGGCTACGCGAGCGACGCCGGGGACGATTCTCTCTACCTTGCCGGTACTGCCGGGGTAGATTTCGACGCGGCGAGCAGGATCAGCTATTTTCTCGAGGTGCAGCCGCGCTACGACCTCGTTCAGGAGGAGGGGTTTTTGTATCTGCGCTCAGGCGTCAACGTTCACTTCGGGGATTGAGCGTAGGTAGCGTCCGGACCGAGGGGTAAGAAAACCCCGGTTTGTCCCAGCGCAGGGTCGCCTGAAAGCGTCCTCGAGGGTATGCTGAAACCTGCATGTCAGACCCCAACACCGCCCGCCTGCTGATCTCGTGTCCCGACCGCCCCGGTATCGTCGCGGCGACCTCGCAGTTTCTCTACAGCCATGGGGCCAATATCTTAGACGCGCAGCAGCATTCGACCGACCCCACAGGTGGCGAGTTCCTGATGCGGATGGTGTTTCATTTAGAAGACCTCGACGTCACCTACGCGCAGTTCGAGCGCGCTTTTGCCGAGGTGGTGGCGCGCCCCTTTTGTATGAACTGGCGCGTCGCCTATACCGAACGGCGTAAACGCATGGCGATTCTGGTCTCCAACACCGACCACTGTTTGCTCGAGCTGTTGTGGCGTGTACAGAGCGGCGAGTTCGAGGTTGAGATACCCTTCGTCGTGTCTAATCACGACGATTTGCGGAGCGTTACCGAGTCGTTCGGGTTGCCGTTTTATCATCTGCCGGTCTCGAAAGAAAACCGGGCCGAGCAAGAGGCGCAGGTTCTCGAGTTGTTGGAAGGTCAGGTAGATTTTGTCGTTTTAGCCCGCTATATGCAGATTTTATCACCTGCGTTTGTGGCGCGCTATCCGGCCCGGATTATCAATATCCACCATTCGTTTTTGCCTGCGTTCGTCGGCGCGAACCCGTACAAACAGGCGTACCGGCGCGGCGTCAAACTCATCGGCGCGACCGCGCACTTCGTGACCGACGAGCTCGACGAAGGCCCGATTATCGACCAGGATGTGGCGCGCGTGTCGCACCGTGAAGCGGTCAAAGACCTTGTGCAGGTGGGGCGGGGGCTCGAGCGCACCGTTTTAGCCCGCGCGGTCGCGGCGCAACTCGACGACCGGGTGCTGTTGGTCGGCAACAAAACGGTGGTATTTTAGTGTCCGGCGCAGGGATGGTTCACGACGAGTTGTTAGATGTGGTGGACGTTCACGACCACGTAGTCGGGCAGCTACCGCGTTCGGAGGTGTATCGGCAAAGGCTGCTGTGCCGGGTGGTCAATGTATTTTTAGAGAACACCCGGGGCCAGCTCTGGATTCCGCGCCGAACGGCCCACAAAAGACATTTTCCGCTCTGCCTCGACATGAGTATGGGCGGACACGTAGAGAGCGGCGAGAGTTACGAAAAGGCTTTGGCGCGTGAGCTGTCAGAAGAGTTGCGAATCGACGTGCAGACGACGACCTGCGAGCTTTTGGGATACCTGACACCTCGGCAAAACGGCGTCAGCGCGTTTATGAAGGTTTACCGTATCAGGACGGACGACTCGCCCGCTTACAATAAAGATGATTTTTCAGCTGCCGAGTGGCTTTTGCCCGAGCAGTTGCTGCGTAAAATCGCTGAAGGTGAGCCTGCAAAGGGCGATCTGGCAGCCTTGACCCGTTACTTTTATACCGAGAAGACGCGAGGAGACCCCCAATGACCGACTCAACCGAAACCTATCAGGTCCAGATCGGCTCAGAAACCCGCGACCTGCCCATCGTCAGCGTCGGCGCGGTGTCGGTGGCACTCCTTAACTTGCTCGGCGACACGGTGCTGACCGAAGCCGCCGCCACCGAACTCGCCAAAAGCATTCCCGAGGTCGATGTACTCGTAACACCCGAGGTCAAGGCGGTGCCGCTCGCGCACTCGCTGTCGGTCAAAACCGGCCTGCCCTACATCGTCGCGCGCAAAACGCAAAAACCCTACATGGTCGGCGCGGTTCGCAAAACGGCCCTGTCGATCACCACCGGCAAACCGCAAGACCTTTACATCGACGGGACCGACGTGCCGCGGCTCGAGGGTTTGCGCGTCGCTATCATCGACGACGTAGTGAGTACCGGTGGTACACTCCGCGCCCTGTCCGAGCTGCTAGAGGAGGTCGGGGCGAAGGTGGTGGCGACGATGGCGGTATTTACCGAAGGCGAGAAACGTGACGACGTGATCTCGCTCGGGCATCTACCGCTGTTTGAAAACCCGGTCGAGTAGCCGAGCCGAGCAGCTGGGCCGAGTAGCTGAGCAAAACCGCGCCCACTTGACAAGCTACTGCGCCCACGACGCGATGTGAGGCGCAGCTCTCACGTTGTTTGGCGTGCTGGACGCGTATTCTTGCGGGTCACCTGACCGCTCCGGTCGGGGCCGATGTGCTAGGATACGGGACTATCCCGCGTGGCCCTGACGCTGCGCCTACCACCCCGACCGTCTAGCCTGCAACCCTGGAGCCCCCGTGCCGAGCGACGCTAAAGAACGCATCCGCGAACGCCTGGACATCGCCGAGGTCGTCGGTGAGGTCGTGGCGCTCAAGGGTGCGGGCAAGGGTCGGCTCAGGGGTTTGTGTCCCTTTCACGGCGAAAAAACGCCGTCGTTTCACGTGATGCAAGACCGGGGCTTTTTTTACTGCTTCGGGTGTCAGGCCAAAGGCGACGTGTTCGATTTCGTGATGCGAACGCAGGGCGTCGAATTCGGCGAGGCGCTTCAGGTGCTGGGGCAGCGCGCCGGTATCGAGGTTACGCCGAGCACACCCAAAGACCTCAGCAAACGCGACCTCTACGAGGTCAATAAACTGGCTTCAGAGTTTTTCAGATCGCACCTGCCGGGAACTGCTGAAGATTACCTACTCGCCCGCAAACTTACGCCCGAAAGCATCGCGGCGTTCGAGCTAGGGTTCGCCCCCGAAAGCTGGGACGCGCTGCTTAAATACGCGCTTACCAAAGGCGTCAAAGACGCCGACCTGCTCCGCGCCGGACTCGTAGCCGAGGCCGAATCGGGCCGCCGTTACGACCGCTTCCGCAACCGGGTGATGTTTCCGATCAAAGACTTTTTGGGCCGTGTGGTCGGGTTTTCGGGCCGTGTCTTAGATGACAGCCTGCCCAAATACGTCAACACGCCTGAGACCGACGTGTTTAGAAAAGGTGAACTGCTCTACGGCCTCGATACCGCCAAACACACGGTTCGGGCCACCGGCGAATGTCTGGTCGTCGAAGGGTATATGGACGTAATCGCGCTGCACCAGACCGGGTTCGGCAACGCGGTAGCGGCTTTGGGCGCGACGCTGACGGCGGAGCAGGCGGGGCAGCTGTCGCGCTTAGACGTGCAGCGGCTTTTTCTGGCTTTCGACGCGGACGAGGCGGGGCAGCGGGCGGTTTTATCGGGGTTGGAGCAGTCCGTCGGGCGGCAGTTTCTGGTCAAGGCGGTGCGCGTGCCGCACGGCAAAGACCCGGCGGACGCGGTGCTCGGCGGTCATATCGGAGCGTTTCAGAAGGCTTTGCAGAGCGGACTCTCCGAAGTAACGTTTCGGTTTCGGAGTGTGCTCGCCAAACATAACGTGGGAACGCTCGAGGGTAAAAAGGCCGTATTGCAAGACCTTCTGTCTGCCTTGAGGCCGAAGGGCGTATTCGATCCGGTCGCCAGCGAGATGCGCCGCCTGGTCATCGACGAACTTAAAATCGACGGGCAACGCCTCGACGAATGGGTCAACGCCAAAACCAAACGTGCGTTAGACACCACGCAGCTCAAAGGGATGCAGCGGCAGGGGACGGGCGCTTCGCAAGTGGCGGTGATCGAACTCGAGCTGATCGCGCTGTTGCTGCTCGAGCCGCACCGCCTCGAAGAACGCCTCCTGAACGTCGGGGCCGCGCTGCCGAGCGAGGGTGGTGAGTCTTTGCTCCGTGAGTTTACCGACATCTGCCACGCCTGCGCCTTCGACGACCGCGCCATTCTCCGCCGCTACCGCGAACGCGACGAGGGCCGGGTGTTGTTCGAGCGTTTGCTGACGCAGCAGCAGACTGAAGAACATCACATCGACATCGACGTTCAGCTGGACAAATCGCTTTCACGCCTCCGCGAGCTTTACCTGAGCGGTGAAAAAGAGGGGCAACGCAAACGGCTTTTAGAGCGGATGCACGAAGTTTCGTCGTACCTGACCGACCCGAACCTGCCGACCGACAAACTTCAGCACTACTACGCTGAACTCAGAGAGATCAACGCCATGCTCGCCGCCCGCGACGCCGAACGCCGGACGCGGGTACCGACGGGTTACGCGAACCGCAAACGCCGTTAGGTCCGGGCGTTGCCGAATAACGCTCCTAATTTGAAGAGCAGGGGCAGTGAGGCGAGTAGAGCCAGCTAGCACTTCCACGTTTCACTGCTCCAAGCCATAGCCACAATGCACGAAGGTATCGAGAACCTGCTCAGGGGTAACTAACTTGACCGCATCACAGAAGGCTTGGATGAGCTTATCAGTCGAGTCGGGACGAAGTGCTTTAGTAAAGGCTTTGAGTTTGGCGAACAGATGCTCTATAGGGTTGCGGGCAGGCCCGGAAGGCTGGAACTTCGCACCCTTGTGGTGTGCCGTTTTGCCCAAGACGAGATCAGGCGAGTACGTCGGCAGGTATAAGAGCTCACAGCCGTAGGCTTCAACGAGGTCTCTGACATCATCGCCGTGATGCACGCTCCAGTTGTTACGTTGTGTTCTCACTTCGTTCGGACCCATCACCAGAACGCTGCCTTTGGCAAGGGTGGGCAGCAGCGTGTCCAGAAAAGCTAGAAAGGCGTTTTTGTCGACGGTGTCAGGTATCACCAGAGCTTGCTCAGCCATCGTGCCGTCTAAGCTGGCAGCGGCGATCGGACTGACCCGTTCTTTCTTGCCTTTGGGGCGGGTGTCGATGATCCGCTCTTTGCGGGGAGCCCAACCATACTCACGGCTCTGTCCGACGTAGGCACTTGTTTCATCGACAAAGACAAGTTTGGTCGCATCTTCTTTGAGGGCCTTTTTACAGTAGCTCTGACGTTCTAGCTCATCTCGTTCGGTGGCGAGAAAGCTCTTTTTTTGTGGGTGATGCCCAGACGCTTCAAGTAGTTGCCTACCGCCGACTTCTTGAGCTTGATGCCGGTCTCTTTGGCCAACGCTTCAGCCTGCTGCGCCAAGCTCCAGTCGTGATGTTCTTGAACCTGTCGCCGCAGCTGTTCACACCCCGCACCATCAAGCCTTTGTCTCTTACCTGGATGTGGTGTCGCCGCCAAGCTTCCTGCTGCTGCACGCTTGAGGTAGCGCCCTACGCTCCAGCGACTTACCCCGAAGCGTCTCCCTACCGCGCTTTTGCTTTGCCCCTCTTCTATGTGCGCTTTGACAACTCGTTCTCGTAACACCGAGTAGCTTGCCATCCCTTAGCTTACCTCTGGAGCATTGGGAGTTGGAAGTGCTAATAGAATCAGCGCCGCCGTAAAGAACAAGGGGAAAAGGCTCGAGGCTACCGCGGTTTAAGTCCCAGGTAGAGTCCTGTCAGCGTCGTAGGTAAGACGAGCAGAACTCCAGTCGCGGTTCCCGGCATAAGTCGCCGCTGAGCTAGGCTGACCCCAAGATGTGGCACGAAAACGTTGAGCAGCATGGCGAGCATGTAACCCGCGTGCAGATAAGCGCCGGGACTACGCGGGCCACCCATGTGGTTCAGAGACGCTGTGAGATAAGCCAGTCCGGTAAGGACGACGAGGGCAAAACGAAACGCCTTCACCCCGACGGTTCGCCACGGCCTGAAGCGGTGTGCGTAACGGGTGAAGAACAATCCCTCCTCGAGGTTGTGCAGGCTCACCACTACAGGAAAAAGCCAGGTTAAAAGCTCGAGCACCCTCCGAGTCTACAAAACTGCACCACCTGCCCCGAAACGCTCTACACTAAGCGCATGACTGCGCTTAAACTGTTGGAAACCATCACCGCCGAAGAATACCTGGACGGTGAAAAAATCTCGTCTACCAAACACGAGTATGTAGACGGTCGCGTCTTCGCGCTGGCGGGTACGAGCGATACCCACAACCGTATCAGCGTCAACCTCATCGTCGGTCTGGACGAGGCGAGCAGACGCAAAGGGTGTGAACTGTTCGCCGCCGACCTTAAACTCAGTATCTTCGGTGAACGCTACTATTACCCCGACCTGATGGTGACGTGCGAGCCCGAGGCCGACCCCTACATCAAAGAAAAACCTTGCCTTGTTATCGAGATTTTGTCGTGTTCTACCGCAAGTACCGACCGCCGTGAAAAGGTGGACGCTTACCTGAGCCTGCTGACGTTGCACGCGTACGTTCTGGTCGATTCGCAGATGCGGCGGGTCGAGTCGTTTACGCGGACACCTGAAGGCTGGCGTGAAGAGCACCTGCAAGGCGACGGTGTGGTGCCGTTTGCGTGTCTGGACACCAGCCTCGAGTTCGCTCAAATCTACCGGGGGCTCGAGCTGCCCGACTACCTCGAGCCGCTGGGATAAACTTCTGAGGTTGGGCAAGCAGAGTGTAGCGTGTGGGTTTTCTCTACGGGCTGCGGCTACCCTGGAGGCGAAATGAAGATTACAGTTCTGACCAACGAATATCCGCCCCACATCTACGGCGGCGCGGGCGTTCACGTCGAGTACCTGACCAAAGAGTTCGTGGCGCTTGAGGCGGGCGACGTTCAGGTGTTGTCGTTCGGCGACCAAGATGTTCACGAAGGGCGTTTGAGCGTCGAAGGGGTAACGGCGGCGACGCAGCTCGAGGCTCAAGACCCGCGTCACGCTAAGGTTTTGGACACCTTGCAGCGCGACCTGGTGATGGCGGGCAAAGCCGAAAAGAGCGATATCGTTCACTGCCATACCTGGTACACGCACTTTGCCGGGTGTCTGGTCAAACAGCTGCAAGGGGCCAAGCTGGTTTTGACGACGCATTCCTTGGAACCGCACCGCCCCTGGAAGGTCGAACAACTCGGCAGCGCCTACCACGTCAGCAGTTGGCTCGAGCGCACCGCTTTCCAAAACGCCGACGGTGTGGTGGCGGTCTCCGAAGCGATGAAACGCGACGTTCACGAGTTGTACGACGTGCCGAACGAAAAGATCGCCGTGATTCCCAACGGTATCGACCCGGACGAATACAAACCGACTTTCGATGAGAGCGTGCTGGAACGCTACGGTATCGACGCCTCGCAACCGTTCGTGCTCTTCGTCGGGCGTATCACCCGGCAAAAAGGGATTTTGCACCTCGCCAACGCGCTTAAGTACCTCCCGCCCGAGACGCAAATGGTGCTCTGCGCGGGCGCGCCCGATACCCCTGAAATCGGTGAAGAGATGGCGGGGCGTATCGAGGTGGCGCGGCAGGCCGGGGCCGAGCGGGTCGTGTGGGTCGAGCAGATGGTGCCCCGCGCGGACATTATCAAGCTCTACAGCCACGCGGCGGTGTTCGTCTGCCCGTCGGTCTACGAACCCTTCGGGATTATCAACCTCGAGGCGATGGCGTGCGAGACGCCGGTGGTCGCGTCGGCGGTCGGCGGCATTCCCGAGATCGTGGTACCGGGAGAGACCGGGACGCTGGTACCGTTCGTGGAGAAAAGCAACTTCGAGCCCAAAGACTCGGAGGGGTTCGCTCGAGACCTCGCGGCCGCCATAACCGAGCTTTTGGGCGACCCGGAGCGGCTGAAAAAGATGGGTAAGGCGTCTCGTAAACGTGTTAAGGAGCGGTTTAGCTGGCGGGCGGTAGCGGAGGAGACGCTGGCGTTTTATCGGTCGCTGCTGTAATTCCGTACCGGTTTAGTTGAAGCGACTTGCAGAGGTGACGCAGCAAGAGGCTATATCGTTCTAGGATGACGCTATGAGTACGATCACGAAAGTTGACTAGTTGCGCGAAGAGTTGATGGGCGTGCTCGAGCACGATCAGCTCGATTACGCGAAAGTTCAACAGGTCTCGAGTGAACTGGCAAAGTTAGAACCGGACGCGGTACGGTTTTCAGTTGATGCGGGACTCATCAGCAGACTGGGGCGTGAGCTGGTTGCACGTCAGGAAACTGCCGTCGCCGAACTCGTTAAGAATGCCTACGACGCCGACGCACGCCAGGTAACGCTCATCTTTTCAGAAGCGGAGGTTCCCGGTGGACGTTTGGAAATCCGCGATGACGGCCTCGGGATGACGCGGGAGCAGCTCATCAATGGGTTTATGCGGTTATCCTCAAGTGAAAAGGTAGAACATCCTACTTCGCCTCGGTATAAACGTCAGCGTGCAGGGCGCAAGGGGATCGGACGTTTTGCGGTGCAGCGCCTCGGTAACAAACTGACGATCCGCACCCAAACCAAAGATTCGCCTAATGCTTTAGAAGTGATGGTAGATTGGGACGCATTTGCTGTCGGTTTAGACTTGTCTGCTGTGACGAGCCGTATCCGTGAAATACTTAAACCGCAAGAAGCCAAGCAGCAAGAAGGGACGACGCTCCTGATTAGCGGCTTACGAGAAGCCTGGGATAAAGCGGCGATAAAGCGGGTGTACCGTTATGTGTCTGACTTGCTGCAGCCGTTTCCGCTTTCTAAAGTCAAGGTACTACGTCATGACCCAGGCTTCAAGGTAAATTTGTACCACGAGCATGAAGGCGAGATTTCTCTTGTCGCTGATGAGGAAACGGAAATCTTTTCCTACGCTCTGGCCGAAATCGAAGGCTACGTTGATGCTAGGGGTCAGGGCTACTGGTCTGTAAAGTCGAAAAAGCTCGAGCTCGATGATACTGCTATTGCTATAGGCAGGCAGCCTGAGAAACATACTGAACCCTTCCAGGTGTTAAGAAGTATCGAGTTCAAGGCGTACTACTTTATCTATCTAACAGAGTTTATACCTCGTTTACTCAACAAAACTATTCGGGAGCTAGCGGAGCGTAAAGGGGGAATACGGGTCTATCGGAACGGTGTTCGGGTTAGTCCCTACGGCGATCTGAACAACGATTGGTTAGGTTTAGATGCTAGTTATCGGCGTCGCAGTAGTAACTTGCTTGAGCCTATTGGCAACAAGAACTTCTTTGGATTTGTGGAGATTATAGACTCCAAAGGCGAGTTGTTTGAAGAAACCTCGAGTCGTGAAGGATTAATAGAAGGCATTGCCTCCAACGAGCTGAGAGATTTTATTTCTGGAGTTCTCAAGGCGGCAGCTTTACGTGTGGCTGAGGCTCGCCGCAGTGGGCAACCAAAACAAGCCGAGCCGGAAGTAAATCCTGGTGTCGTTGTCACCCAAGCGTATAAATCACTGGATAGAACTGCTAAAGAACTTGTAGGTGTGACCCGCCCCCGTGAGGAGGTCCGGCTTGAATGTTAGCGCATTAGGACGTCGAGGGTTCCAAGGGGTGTAGGTAGCACTCCAGGGAAGAGGGTTGCTTCGGGTGCAGGAGGCCGATAGCCTAGGGC
>JAABUN010003985.1_pt1 | contig 21289 bp, 23 predicted proteins | sample 5559311 | NCBI WGS metagenome assembly JAABUN01 (sample SAMN10711877, study PRJNA513370) | rock metagenome | isolation source: Antarctica rocks | place: Antarctica: Victoria Land, Siegfried Peak sud
GAGCAGCGGCTCCAGCCGCGCCCACTGGTCGTCCCGCAACCCCTACCGTCGTGCCATCCCGCTCCTCCGTCGTCACCCCGCCCCTCACGCCTGCCCACCCTACCACAACTGAGGATACGCCCTAGCAATTGTCCCCATGTACTCCGACTGAATCGCGCTCCACCCGCTGCGGTGTGAGAAGCTAACATGCCCACTCGACCTCGAGGGCTCCCGCACTTCGCCATTTACGACCTCTGCTGGGCGTATGGTCCAAGAAAAGATCGCGTACTCCCACCGCTGCATTTTCCCCATCCTCTTTGTGGTGAACCCAACAGCCATGCTCCCCTAGAATAGGAGTATGGCCCTCCTCAGTACTGTAGCAGACCTGCACCAGTCATTCAGCGACCTGTTGAATGAGACCGCCCCGCCGGCGACGACCGACCCGTTGTATTCGGCAAGGACACGATGGTTTAATCGTGGTCAGGAAGACATCGCGCGGCGATGGTTCTTCCGGTCCTTGCTGAGACAGACGACCATCAGTCTCGTCGCCGGGACGGCCTCCTACCTCCGACCGGCCGACCTGGAGAAGCCCAACGGCCTCCTCGTCTTCCACACCGCCGCCACCGGCATCCTCTACACCGACCCCTACGAGTCCTCCGGCTCCGTGCCAGGGTCTATTCAAAGTCAGTCAGGGTGGCGCGTGAGCAGTCGCCATGCGCCTTGATCCGGCGCTGCACCGACACGCGTAGGTTTGGCGACGAGCGACTGATGCCACCAGCCGCACCGACCACATGGGCATGCCCGACTTTGAATAGACCCTGCTCCGTGCTCTCGCTCTCGCGGGACTTCGCGACCGGGCGCACCCAGGCGACCATCACCCCGAAGCCGGGGATCAACGACGTGGCCACCATCTGGTACTTCGCCACCCCGCCCCGGCTGGCGGCCCCGACCGACCTGGTCCTGACCGACGGGGACGCGACGCTCTACTACGCCCTGCAGCAGTATTTCTTCACCAACCGGCAGTTCGCCCCGATGCAGGAGGCCCGACAGGAATACTAGAACCGCGTCGAGGAGCTGGTCCGCATGAACGAGATCCCCGCGCCGGGCGACCTGATCAGCATCCGCTCATCCAACAAGATCAACGGGGTCGGCATCAGCGAGCGGGCGTACTACACCGGCAACCGCCGCCGCCACCTCGGCTAAGACTATGCCATGCGACACTACGCGACAAACCGCAATCATCCCCAACTCCGCACCTCCGTGCAGGCCGTGAATGGCTGGCCCCAGGGGCTCCCCACCTTGGTCAACCCCAACCAGATCAAGGACGACGAGCTGGCCGAGGCCGTCAACGTCGCTTACACCCAGTACGGCGTGCTCTCCAAGCGCTCCGGCACCTCGCTCGTCGTGACCCTCCCCTTCTCGCCCGTGCAGGGCTTCGGCACCTACTATAAGCGCGACACCGCGACCGGCGTCCTCACCAAGTATTTCTGCGCGGTGGCCGGGGGGCGCTTCTACACGATCGACCCGCTCGGCAAGACCTACGCCCTGCAAGCGGGCTTCACCTTCCACGCCACCAACAAGGTCAAGATGGTCCAGGGGGCCAACACGCCTCGCCATATGATACCGTGATTGCTAGTACAGCCTCGCGGAAGAGCGTGCGGGGTTAGCGGCATAACGGTCGGCCCTTGTAGGTCCACCGGAAGGGTGCGGCGGTGCGGTTGAAGTAGGCGATGAACGCCAGGATGCGCTGACGTAAGTCGTCGGTGGAGGTGAAGTTGCCGCGCCTGAGGACACGGCGGACGAGGATGCTGAACCACAGCTCGATCTGGTTGAGCCAGGAGGTGTGTTTCGGGGTGTAGAGGAACTGGATGCGATGGGCGGGGTCGCCGAGGAAGGCGGCGCGGGTGGCCTGGGACTGGAGGATGCCCGCCCGGCCCTTCTCCCCCAGGTCGTCCGGGAGGCCGCAGCGCGTGGCGACCAGCCGGACCAGCGCCGCCGATTGGTGGGTGTTGAGGTTGTCGGCGAGGAGGAGCCAGGGCGCGTCGGGGTCGGTGTCGACGACCTGGGCGATCTGCGCGGCGAAATCGGCCTCCGTCCTGGTCGGCCCGAGGGCAGGCGCGAGGATGGTGCCGGTGGCGACGTTATAGGTGGCGATCAGGCTGAGGGTGCCGTGGCGGACGTACTCGTGCTCGCGGCGCTCGGGGCAGCCGGGGCGCATCGGTTTCGTCGGGGCGGCGCGTTCGAGCGCCTGGATGCCCGTCATCTCGGCGGTGCTGGCGACGTGGCAGCCGAGGGCTTCGAGCATGGGCGCATAGGCGTAGGCCGTGCAGATGGTCTCGACCTGGGCGGCGAAGGCGGCGGGGTCCTGGGCTTTGGCCTTGGCGTTGAGCCAATAGCGGCTACGGTGCGGCTGGAGCTCGGCCTCGCCCCAAAAAACGCTCCACCGAGCGGGGCGAGATGGCGTCGACGATGCCCTGCTTCACCGCTTCGTCGGCCAGTTCGCGGGGCGTCCAGGCGGCGACGGGGCGCTGGCACTGCGCCGGGGGGAGGCAGGCGAGGTTGATGATCTGCACGATCTGCTCGGCGGTGAAGGTCGCCGGGGCACCGGGACGCGGGGCATCGGCCAAGGCGGCGGCGATGGCGCACGCCAAGGCGGGACGCTCAGCGTCGGCGACGGCCAGGGGCGTTGCGGCGGCGGCCCAGCGGGCGCGCCACTTGCGGGCGGTGTTCGGCGCACAGCGCAGCCGCCGGGCGAGCGGCTCGGTGCGCTGGCCGGCCGCCGCGCCGAGGATGATCTGGACCCGCAGCGCCAACGCTTGCGGGCAGGATGACCGCCGCAGCAGTGCGGCCAGCACTGGCGTCCGCGAACGCGCCCGGGCTGTCCGGCAGTGCCGTGGTGCCCATCGCCTCCCCCTCCTGTCAGCGCGTCTCTCCCGCGGCACCGGCCGACTCGCCGGGTGCGGTCGCCCGCTTAGGATAGGCCCAGTGGCCCGCGCAAAGCACCGATCGTTCGGCCGATGTGCGCGCCGGGTCATTGTGGTATCCTGCAATCGGCATCACCCGACAACGCGGCCCACCCACTCGGCGACCGTCGCGCTGCAGCCTGGCACGCGCCATGCCGGGCACCAACCGAGGTGGCCGCGTCTCAGGCGCCGTGCCGTGGCCCACAGAGCCCGGAGGGTACGGGCACGACAGGCTCTCAGCGAATCCCTCCGCACAGCGCGGAACCGTCAGCCGCCACACGCGATAGCCTACCCGCCCCAGCCTGAGCCCCAGTCGCGCGAGATGTAGACCGGGGTGAGCCCCAGTCGCACGGCCTGAGCCGCAGTCGCACGAAGAAATGCCCCCGCGCCGGCCTTGCGGCACCGCGCGGGGGCATTTTTGAGCCCCAGTCGCACCAGCCTTCGGCGGGCATTCTACGACGGTCTCGCGCCCGGTACCAGAATCGGGCGAGCATCATCCTTCACCGCGGGGTGACGCGCAGGTCGTGAAAGCACACCGTCGTCGAACCGGGCGGGGCGGCATGACGCAACTGCACGGCGAGGGAGATGTGCCTTCTCAACTCCCTTCTCGGTCGCCCGCTCCGCGTGCTGCTGGACCGCGCCATGATCGAGCACAACGGGTGACTTCGCTCTCTGCCGATCGCCGACTGCCGACTATGCTCTCACGACCACCCGCGGCCACGCATAGAGCAGCACCCCCACCCCCACCAGCGCGCCACACCAGAAGGGCGCGGTCGGCCCGGCGAGGGTCGCCAGCGCCCCACCGAGGAGCGCGCCCGGCGCGGCGGTCCCCGCCTCGATGAAGCGAAAAGCCCCGCCGATCCGCCCGCGCAGCGCGTCCGGCGTCAGCCGTTGCCGCAACGACGCCAGGACCGCCCCGAAGACGATCGCGTGGCAGCCGAAAAGCGCCAGGATCGCCCCGGCCAGGAGCGGCGCACGCGTCAGCGCGAGCGCGGCGGGGTAGAGCAGTTCGATGGTCAGGGCCAGGCGCAGCAGCGTCGTCGCGCTGAATCGCGCGCTCAGCGGCCCCGCCACGAACCCGCCCGCGATCCCGCCGAGGCCGTAGGTCGTCAGCAACAGGCCGAAGCCGCGCGCATCGAGGCCGAGGCGTTCCCGCGCGTAGATGACCATGATCGCGTTCTGCGCCACCAGCGTCAGGTTCAGCGCGGCCAGCGCGAAGGCCAGCGTCCGCAACAACGGCTGCTGGCGGAGCCAGCGAAAGCCCGCTAGCGTTTCCGTCAGCAGCCCCGCGCCCGCCATCCGCGCCTCGGCGGGCGCGCGGAAGGTGCCGCGCAGCGTCAGCAGCACGAGCGCCGCCGCCGCCAGTCCCCCCGCCCCGGCCAGGAAAGGGAGGGCGACGGCGATGGCGAAGAGCGCCCCGCCGAGCGGCGGCCCGACGAACTGATTCGTGACCGTCAGCGCCGCCGAGAGCCGGGCGTTCGCGCGCGGCAACCCCTCGCGCGGCACGAGCGCCGGGAGGATCGTCGTCGCCGCCGTGTCGAACAGCGTCTCGCCGCTGCTGAGGAGGAAGAAGACGGCGTAGAGCAGTGGGAGCGAGGCGTGCCCGGCGAGGAGTGCCGCCGCCAACGCCCCGACAAGCGCCGCCCGCGCGCAGGCCACCCCGACCATCAGCCACCGCCGATCGAGGCGGTCGGCCAGGACCCCGCCGAGGAGCGGAAAGAGGAGCCAGGGGACGCGCTGGGCGAAGGTGAGCCCGGCGATCGCCGCCGGATCGGCGGTCAGCGTGGCGGCGAGGAGCGGCGCGGCGACGAGCGCCACCCCATCGCCCAGATTCGACGCGGCGGTCGCCAGCCAGAGGGCGCGGAAGCCCCCACCATGGGGACGAAGAGGCGAGCGGAGAGGCGGCGCTGTTGATGCCATCGGGCGACCCTTTCTCCGCTGCGCCTGGGGCGCAACGCGGGCCGCGCGCCACGGTGGCGCGCGGCGCGGCGGAGGGGCGGACGCTGATCGGCGGTGCGAGCGAATCCGACCGCCAGGCGTGCAGCGCGAAGCGGCGACCACGCCAGCGCGGATCGCCCCACGGCACACCCGGTCAGGACGGCACTACCCGCTCGTCGGCACCAGCGCGCGCCCGGTCGTCACCACCAACTCGCCCTCACCGATCCTCCAGACAATGGCCTCGCGCGCAGGATAGCACAGTCGACGCTCGCGCTCGTACAGCTATCCATCACGATCCAGGGCGATTGCCTCTCCGGCAGTGACAGGCTGTACCGTTGTAGGGATCGATACGCATTGGGCCTGGAGACCCCCTGTTGAGGAGAGTAGGCAACACGTATTGGGCCTGGTGTCCCGGCACGGCGGGCAACCGGGGGGTTATCAGTTGTACGCACACCTCGCCAATCTATCCTCATTCTGGGCGGAGCGCTACCGGGACGCCAGCGCGTAGAAGAGGAAGTCCAGGTCGCCCGGCGAGTGGCCGTAGTCGGTGAGCAGGGCGGCGACCTCGGCCCGGTGCTGGGTGCCGTGGTTGCTGAGCTGGAAGAAGACGTGCCACAAGGTCATCTCCTGCTGGGTGCCCCGGCGTTCAAAACGGAATGGTTCCTGCAACCTCGCGTCATCGAGCGTGGCGATATAGGCGCTCATGGCCCGCCGGTGCGCCTCCCAGTCCTGCCGCAAGGCGGCAACGTCCGGGAAATGCTCCTCGCGAACGTTGATCGTCGATTGTCCCGTCTGGAAGCGGGCAAGCCAGAGTCCTTCCGCGCCGAGGGTATGCGCCAGGATGCGCCGGATACTCGGGAGCGCTCCCGGGGGTGCGCTCGCGAACTGCGCGTCGGTGAGCGTATCCGCCTGATCGAAGATACGGTCGGTGGCCCAGACGCTGTAGTCGTAGAGCGTGCGGATATCGGCGTGATTCATCCCTCTCCTCCCGACAGATGCGCGGCACAACGGTGATAACGCAGTATATTAGCTCGACTTTGGCCTTTCCAGTCTACGGTCCGTAACGTGTCGCCTGGGGAAACAGAGCACCGCTGCGATTTTTGCATGTCGGGTGTGCGCGCCAACATGCAAAAATCGCAGCGGTGCTCTCAGCGGCAAGCGAACGTTGGCGACACCGCAGGGAAGCGACGACGCCTCGCCAGATCGCGAAGGGCCAAAGTCGAGATTAGAGGACAAGCGCATTATCGTGATACAATGGGCCGCAGCCTCGCTTACCTTCCCGCGCGCCCCTAAGTAGAGCGCCCCGAAAGGACCAACGCAGCACAGTACGGTGATAGTGCAAGGACGATGCATTACTCCCGCTCCCTCCCCCGCCGCGCGATAAGCAGTTCGTTTACCACGTCTCCACACGACCTCCGGGGTCTTGCCGGTATTCGCTGATCCGGATTCGGCTTTTCCCGAACAACGGCGCGCACGGTTGGCCGTCGGTGATGACGTTGCCACCGCGGGCAGCACGTGCGACCGATCCGCCCCTGCCAACGCAGACAACAAGCGGAAGGCGATCAGCGAAAGGCGGCCAGACCCAGGAGGCTGTCCCTTTCAGCACGGTCTGAAATTGCGGCACCATGTTCGCCGGTCAAGAGGCAACTGGTGCCCAGCTGCGTGGTCCACTTCGTGCAACTGCGGCCCAACCCCTCGCTCCCTCATACGACGATGACACCACCTGGTCGGACACGCCCGATTATTCGTGCGACTGCGTGACATACTCGCCACGTTGATGCGTTCGTGCGACTGGGGCACCCGATGTGGGTGCCCCAGTCGCATGAAGCGATGCCACGCAGTCGCACGAAGTTTGGTGCCTCAGTCGCACGAATATTCGCGTCATGTCACCCAGTCGCATGAGGGTGCGCGTACTATGTCCCTCAATCGCATGAATCCGACGCATGTCGGTGCCTCAGTTGTGCCTTTCACTAGCTTTTGCAACTGGGGCTCGTTTTCCGGCCTCGTGCGTGCAACTGGCCTACCTGCCCTGGCCTCTTTCGCGCAACTGCGGCTCACCGCCCGGATTGTCGTGTAACCGGGGCTCGCCAACCCCTGGAAAGGCCCGAATAATGGCGCAACTGGGGCGCAAGGACCAGTATTCACCATCGCGCAACTGAGGCTCACTCGTGCTGGCTGGATCGGGCAACTGCGGCGCGGTTGCCCGTGATGGTGAGCCCCAGTTGTACGAAAGAATTGCCCCGGAGAGTCCTGGCGGCACCGCGCCGGGGCAAGAGTGAGCCGCAGTCGCACCGGCGGGGCTCATCGAGCCGCAGTTGCACAAGCCGGTGAAAGGCTCATGAGCCCCAGTCGCATCAGCAGGTGAGCCTCAGTCGCGCTAGATTTGAGCCTCAGTCGCACGAAGGCTGAGCCTCAGTCGCACCAGGAAATGAGCCTCGGTCGCACGAAAGTGCTGCGGTGAGCCTCAGTCGCACGGCCTGAGCCTCAGTCGCACGAAGGAATACCCCCGGGCAGGCCTTGCGGCACCGCTCGGGGGCAATTTTGAGCCTCAGTCGCAAGAGACCTCGGACGGGGTGAGCCTCAGTCGCATCGCGGGGGCCATTTGAGCCCCAGTCGCATAGGCTAGTGAAAGGCTCACCCCGACGGCGACAGAACGCGTACACGCCACATTGTAGATGCATTGTCCTGCCGCGAGCGCTGGAGCCCTTGACATTCGCGCGCGTTCTGTTACGCTCGCCCGGTATCAGCAAAGGGATACCTTCTCCTACCATCGACCAGCTGACACACCACCGTAGAAAGGCGCAGGTGTAATGACGGACTGCTAGCTTCTGACAGAGCGACCATTTTTCCGCGACCGCTACCGGGCGTGGGGGCGTGGAGGAAGCTGTTAGAGCGATGCGCTACCCGTCCTATCGTGCGCCTTTCATCGTGTTCCTCGCCGGGACCGGCATCTCCTGGTTCGGCAACACCCTGGCCAGTATCGCGATCCCCTGGTACGTCCTCACGACCACCGGCAGCGCCGCGCAGACCGGCGTGGCGGCGTCCGTCACGGGCCTGGCGGTGGTCATCGCCGCGCTCTTCGGCGGCGTGCTTATCGACCGACTGGGGGCGCGCCGGACGGTCGTCCTCGCCGATCTGCTGAGCGGGCTGACCCTAGCCGCCATCCCCATCCTCGAGCACTTCGGGCGCCTCTCTTTCCCTGCCCTCCTCCTCCTCGTCTTCGGCGGCGCGCTCCTCGACCCGCCCGGGAATGCCGGGCGGCAGGCCTGCTTGCCGCGCCTCGCCGGATCCGCCGGGCTCACCCCTGAACGGGCCAACGCGCACTACACCAGCGTGCTGCAAGGGACCAACCTCGTCGGGGCGGCCGTCGCCGGGCTCCTCATCGCCCGCTTCGGGGTCGCCGCCGTCCTGTGGCTTGATGCCGGCACCTTCGTCGTCGCCATCGGCTTGACGCTTATCAGCGGCCCGGGGACGGCGCCGCCGGTGGTGGCGCGGGATGTGGTCGACGGCGCGGGAGGGCGCGGGGTGCTGGCGCGCTTCGTGGCGGATGTCTCCGCCGGCGTCCGCTTCCTGTGGCGCACGCCAGTGCTGCGGACCTTCGTCCTCGTGGGCGCGCTGCAAAGCGTCCTCACCCCGGTCCTGCTCGTGGTGATCCTGCCGGTCTACATTCGGGAGCACTACGGCGGTGCCGCGCGCCTCGGGTTGCTGCTCGCCGCCTACACCACCGGCACGCTGGCGGGTGCCACGCTCTATGGCTTGGTCGGGCATCGCCTGCCGCCGCGCGGCCTCGTTTTGATCTTGAGCATGCTTGCCGCGCTCGCCCTCGGGGCGCTAATTCTGCCCGTCCCGCTCGGCCTCACCGCGCTCGCCTTGCTGCTGCTGGGTCTAGAGCAGGGGCCGATCGGCGCGATCGCCAATGCCCAGGTCCAGCGACGGACACCCCCGGCGTTGTTGGGGCGGGTCATCACCGCGACGTTCGCTTTCGCGCTCCTCGGCGGGCCGCTCGGCACGCTACTGGGTGGGATCGCCGTTGAGCGCGCCGGGCTGCCCATCGTGCTACTACTCGTCCTGACGGGCACACTCGCGCGATGGCTCATCCTCCGACGCGCTCATGCGCTCCATATGTTGCGCTAACCTTGTGACCTGATTCTACAGTTGAACTTGACTGGCCGACGACGCATCATGCCCGCTGAGATGAGGGGGTGGCATGACGGCGCTGGTGGACGAAGCGGCAGTGGTGAGCTGGTCGGCGGATCTCGAGGCGCTGCACGCGCGGCTGGCCCCGCAGTTCGGGCGGGCGGAGCCCCGTCGCCGGGTGCGCGCATATATCGCCGGGTTGCTCCAGCCGGTCGCGCGCAAGAATGGCTGGCAACTCGCCGAGCAGGCGGGGGAGGCAACGCCAACGGGCATGCAGCGGCTGCTGGCCGGGGCGCGGTGGGACGCGGACGCGGTGCGTGACGACCTGCGGGCCTATGTGGTGGAGCAGCTCGGCGCTCCGACGGCGGTGCTGGTGATCGACGAGACGGGCTTCCTCAAGCAGGGCGGCAAATCGGCCAGGGTGGGGCGGCAGTACAGCGGCGCGGCGGGGCGGATCGCGAACTGCCATGTGCCCAGAGGGCGCCCGCGTCTTCCTGGCCTACGCCGCGCCGGGCGGGCGCACCCTCCTCGACCGCGAGTTGTACCTGCCGAAGGAATGGGCCCAGGACGCCGCCCGGCGCGCCGAGGCGGGCGTGCCGGAGGCGGTCACCCTGCAAACCAAGCCGGCGCTCGCCCGCGCGATGCTGGAGCGCGCCTTCCAGGCCGATGTGCCCGCCGCCTGGGTAACCGGCGACGAGGTCTACGGGCGCGACCGACGCTTGCGGATCTGGCTGGAGGAGCAGGAGCGGCCATTCGTGCTGGCCGTGCCGACGAGCGCGTCGTTGTGGGTGCAGACCAAGCGCGGGCCGTTGCCGCGTGATGCGGCGGCCAGCACGGCGGCGCTCGCGCCGGAGGCCTGGAAGGCGCGCTCGGCGGGCGACGGCATGCGGGGGCCGCGCACCTATGCCTGGGCGCGGGTCCGCCTCGCCCGCTGGCCGGTACCCGGGTGGGAGCACTGGCTGCTCGCGCGCCGCCGACTCGATGACCCGACCGATCTGGCGTATTATGTGGTGTTCGCCCCGGCGGCCGCGCCAACCGGGTAGCCCCGCGACGTCGTGCCTTGCGATAGGGCGCTACCGCCCTGCACCGAGAGACACGGGGATAGGAGGACGCTCGCTGACGGGGTCGTGCCATGTGCGGCGCGCGCTCAGACCGGGTTGTCGCGCCGCAGCCGGGCGCGGGCCCGCTCGTAGCGCGCCACCCGCGCGCTCGTCGGCGGGCGCGTCGACGTCGCGGTTGTGCGCCAGGTTGTCCGCGAGGTCGGCCAGCTTCACGCGCCGGGCCAGGGGATCGGCGGCGACGCGCTCGATGTAGGCGGCGTAGGGCTCGCCGTTGCGCCGGGTCAGACGGTCCACGGCGGCGAGGATGGCCGGGCGGTAGCCCTGGCGGCGCAGTTCGTCGAGGGTGATAGGGTATCCTCCAGCACGTCGTGGAGGGCGGCGACGGTACGCTCCTCGTCCGTCGCCAGGCGCAGGAGCACCCGCAGGGGATGGAGGATGAACGGCTCGCGTCGGAGGGCGGCGATCGGATACCCCTGCCCGCGATGGGCCGACGCCGCCAGGGCGATCGCGTCCTCCAGGGTCGGGGCGGAGCCCCGGGCCGCGTCGTCGGTGCCGCCCATGTCGCTCCTCCTCCTTCCCTGCCGCTCCGGCCGTAACGAGCCCGGCGCGATCCCTGCCCCGGGGCAAGGTGGGCAGGGGGTGCGCGGCGACGGGCGGGCCGCTAGCGGCCCTCGCCGAGATAGTCGGGGACGAGCGGCAGACCATCGTCCGCCAGGGCGAGGAGTCGCCGGTGCACCGACACCGGCCAGAGGAGCAGGTCGGCCAACCCCGCCAGCGCGATCCAGCGGACCCCGACCTGCACATCGTCGGGGGCCGCGCCTGTGGCCGGTGTGGTGATGCCCGAGACCGTACAGGCGAAGATGCAATGGAGTTCGTGGCCGTCACCGGCCGCAGGGTCGTGCCGCCGCGGGATGTACTCGCGCACCCAGAGGAGCGGACCCGCCACGACGGTCAGCCCCGTCTCCTCCCGCACCTCGCGCACGACCGCCTCGGCCAGCGTCTCGCCGTATTCCTGGCCCCCGCCCGGCAGGAGGTGCACCTCCCGGCCGCCGATGCGGCAGACTTGGAGCAGCACCGCGCCCTCGCGGATGATCAGCGCCCGCGCCGCCACGCGGACCCGCGGTGTGTCCCCGTCCGTGGCCGCCATCGCCGCCCTCCCGTGCCGCCTCAACCGCGAGCCCCGGTGCGGGCGAGTATACTCCGGGGGCCGGGGGCGCGCCTGGCGCCCGACGGGACGACGGGACGACGTGGGGGCGACGATGGCGCGGGACGTGGCGGTGGGCTTCCTGTATCACGCGGGCTCGGGCCGCGTGCTGCTCCACCTGCGCGCCGCCGACCGGCCGCCGAGCGCGGGGCAATGGGCGTTCTGCGGGGGCGGGGCCGAGCCCGCGGACGGCGGGGACCTGCTGGCGACGTGGTGCCGCGAGCTGCGCGAGGAGCCGGGGTCGCGCTCGACCCGGCGCGGATCGTCGCGCTGCGGCACGGCACCTATCCGGACGGGTCGCGCTGGCAGGAGTATTGGGCGCCCTGTCCCATCACCGCCACGGCCTTCGTGCTGACGGAGGGGCGGGACCACGCGTGGTTCGCGCTCGACGACGCGCTCGCGTTGCCCGACCTCGCCGACTATACGCGCGGGAGCCTGCTGGCCTGCCGCGCGTCCCTGGCGCCCCGCCGCTGATGCGGCCGTCGCCGCCCGCTCACCCCGCCGCGAGGCCCCGGCGGAAGGCGTCGTCGACCGCGGCCCCCATGGTGTGCTGGTCCGGTCCCCGGCCATAATGATCGGGGAGGACGGCCGTGTCGCGGAAACCGAGGCGCTGATAGAAGCCGGTGGTCTGGCCGGTGGTGTAGAGGACAACCCGCGTGATCGCGGGGTCCGCCACCGCCTGCCCGAGGCGTGCCTCGATCAGTCGAAGGAAACAGGCCGGTGGAGACCGGAAATAGTCGTGCCTGGCCGTGTGCTGCCACAGCCTATCCGACCCACCCTGAGCCTGCGTCCCGCCGATTCGTGAGCCCGAGTCCCACGTCGTGAGCCGCAGCCCCAGCTACGGGGCGAAAATGGTGCCAGTCCGATAAAGAGCCGCACGCCTCAGCTGGTTGAGCGATCCGAAACGGAGGAGAATGTTGTCGGGCGTGGTGGTGCGATCGGTCACGCGGTCGGATGGTCGACGAGGCGGCCCGGTGTCGCGCTCGGAGGGGCGGGCGGCGCGGGGCGAGGGAGAGGGCGATGCGGGCGGGCGGACGGTGGGCGGCGCTGGCGATCGCGGCGGCACTCGGGCTGGCGGGATGTGGCGCGGTGGCGACGACGGTGCCGAGTAGCGCCGGGATGGTCGGGACGACCGTCGGCGCGGGAGGAGCCCCAGCGATGCGGACGGTCGCGGGCGGTCCGGTGGCGACGATGCCGACGACGGTGGCCCCGCTGGCGAGCGCGACGGTGGTCCCGCGGCCGACGTTCCCGCCGACGGCGCTCCCGAGCGGCACGATCGTCTATCCGACGAACGGGCCGTGGCCGACCTCGGCCCCCGCGCCGGGCAGCCCGGCGATCCGGCCGAGCCGCGCGAGCACCGGGCCGGACGATCCGGCGTTCACGGAGCGGGACGCGCGCGACTATGCGCAGGACCACGGCGGCGCGTACATCGTCGGCCCGTGGACGGTGACGAGCGTCCGCTTCTTCCGCGGGGCCGAACTCGGCTACGGGGACTACCCGCTGGTCTGCCTGGTCAACCTGGGCGGCGAGGCGTACCTGCCCCTCCCGCCGGGACGCGCCCTGACGCCGGTGCCGCGCACGCCCGTCGCCGGGTCGTTCCTCCTGTTCGACGCGCACACCGGCAACCTCGTCTCGGATGGGGTCCCGGCCTGGGGGACACCGACGCGCTGACGAACCGGCGCCGGGGCAGGGATCGGTCAGGCAACAATGCGCCGCAGTCGCGCGAGGACGTGCGCGCTCGTCGCGTGAACGTGGCCCGGTGCGCCGCAGTCGCACGAAGAAATACCCCGGACAGGGTCACGCAGCGCCGCTCGGGGGTGTTTTTGCGCCGCAGTCGCTGCGCGCCCGCGTCCCACCGATTCGCCAGCGGTGAGCCCGAGTCCCATCTATGGGGCGAAAATGGCGCCAGTCCTATAACGAGCCGCACGCCTCACCCTGATCGGTCTGCGCCGTTCATGAGTCGTGCGGCACGGTGTCCGCCACGTCAGCGAGCGCGCGGATGGTGCGGATGGGCGAGAACGCCAGCAGCAGCGTCGCGGCGACGAGGCCCAGCCCGCCGACGAAGAGCGTCTCGCGCACGCCGACGGCCGAGCCGAGCACGCCCGCGAGCGCCGCGCCCGCGATCTTGTAGGGATCAATACTCATTGGGCCTGGAGACCCCTGTTGACGATAGGATGCAACACCTATTGGGCCTCGCCTACCGGATTCACGCCTGGCAGCGCCCCAGGCCCAATAACTTCTGACTTAAGCCCAATGAGTAGTGACACCTACATCCATCTTGCCGTCCAAATGTCCCTCAGTCCCATCCCATGCTGAAAGGGACAGTCAGCGAGGAGGAAGCGGATGGAGGGCCTCCCGGCATGCCAGGAGGCCCTGTCTGCGCTGCATTGTTGTGGCCCAGGCCCAATAAGTATTGACAAAGCCCAATGAGTATTGCGCAAAGCCCAATAAGTATTGATACCTACAGATCTGCATCCCGAACATCGGCAGGCGGCGCGCGGCGGTCGCCCGTGCGAAGAGGCGTTGGGGCGTGAGCGCCTGGCGCAGGCTAATCTGGCCCACCCCCCAGAGCGCCCCGCCGCAACCGGCGATGGCGACGCCCGCGCCGACGAGCGGGACCAGTGCTGGACCGGGCCGGGCCAGGGGCGCGACCAGCGCCCCGGCCGCCCAGATCAGCTGACCGAGGACGATCGTCGGGCCGACGCCGAGGCGGCGGGTCGCCCGCCCCGCCCCGGCGGCCCCGAGGAGGCTCCCCGCCCCGCCGCAGGCACCGAGCAGCCCGAGAAGCGTGGGAGTAAGGTGCAGATTGTTGACGAGGAACAGGATGCTGACAACCCCCTGCATCGCCGTGCCGCAGGTGCCGACGCTCACCGCCACCGTCAGCGCGCGCAGCGCCGGGGTGCGTACCAGCTCGCGCAACCCCGCCCCCATCTCGCGCCAGACCGTCGCCCGGGCGGCGACCGGCGTGGCCCCCTCGACGGCGCGCAGGCGGCGCAGCGTGAGCGCGGATCCGAGGTACGAGAGCGCATCGGCCAGGATTGCCCGCGGCGCGCCGACTAGCTGGATCAGCCCGCCCGCGACGGACGGGGCGGCGAGCGCCAGGGCCGCATCGGTGGTCGCGAGGCGACTATTCGCCGCCACCAACTGCGCGCGCGGCACGATCGCGGGCAGGATCGCGACCGCAGCGAGGCTGGAGCAGGCGCTCAGCGTGCCGACCGCGAAGGCGACGAGCACGAGCTGGGCGAAGGTCACGACGCCGAGGACGGCCGCGAGTGGCACGGTGGCGAGCAGGAGGGCGCGGCCCAGATCGGCCCCGACCAGGATCGGACGCCGCCGCGCGCGATCGATTCAGACCCCGGCGAAGAGCCCGAAGGCGAGGTTGGGGGCGAAGCCCGCGATGCTGAGGAGGCTCATCTGCCCCAGCCCGGCGTGCAGCAGGACGACCGCGGTGATCGGCAGGGCGAGCCCCGTGACGACCGTCCCGGCGGTGGAGATCACTTGCGCGAACCACAACCGCGTGAAGTCCCGGTTCCGCCAGAGGTTCGGCGTCGGTTCGGCAGCGCCACGCGTGCGTACCATCTCACCCCCTATCGCTTGCCCCCGCGCCATGCGACTATCTTCGGCGATACGCGTGCATCATGCAACATGGTGAACATCGATGGCGAAACGCTTGCAACTCAAAAGGTTTTGAAACCGCCTGTAATTGAGCCTCAGTTGCAAAATCTAGTGAAAGGCTCAAAAGGGTTTTCCACACCCTATCCACACGATGCCTACAAACTGCGCGTATGGGCAATCAAGGGCGCGCATAGCCGATGGGCGGACGTGCCCGGCCTACCTTGAGCCTGAGTCCCACCGATTCGTGAGCCTGAGTCCCACGAACGCTGAGCCCGAGTCCCACCGATTCGCCAGGGGTGCGCCTGAGTCCCACGCGGTGAGCCTGAGTCCCACAAAGAGATGACCCCGGGGCCGACCGCGAGGCCGTTTCCGGGGTAATTTTGAGCCTGAGTCCCATGAACGCGTTGGCGGGGTGAGCCTCAGTCCCATCTATGGGCCGAAAACGCCCCCAGTCCCATAGGCTAGCGAACGCCTCATCAGTCGCATGAAGGTATTGCTGTCACGTCCCTCAGTTCCAACTATCCCCCGAAATGTGCCGCAGTGCAATCCCAGGCTGAAAAGGACAAGGGGTCGATTGAGACCCAGCCCCATAAACTGCTGAAGGCCACAAAAGGCACATGCCCAACACTCACCGCCAATGACTATCAGGCATCGCCAATAGGTATCGGACAAACAGCGTAGAGCAGGAAATTCACTTCGGCATCGGCGAGGCAGCCAAGATGCAGTACGGAGGGCCGCTCGGCACGCCGGGCGGCCCTCCGTTCGCTTCCTCCGCCAATAGGCGTCGGACGTCGCCAATAAGTAGCCAATCCTACAAGGGGCAATCGAGGCCGCGCATCGACGATGAGCACACGGGACTGCGTCACCTTGAGTCCAAGGACCACCGATTCCTGAGCCTCAGTCGCGCTAGGTTTGAGCCCTAGTCGCACGAAGGCTGAGACTCAGTCGCGCCAGGAAGTGCGCCTCAGTCGCACGAAAGTGCCGCGGTGAGCCCCAGTCGCACGGCCTGAGCCCCAGTCGCACGAGGGAATACCCCCGGGCGGGCCTTGCAGCACCGCTCGGGGGCAATTTTGAGCCTCAGTCGCACGAGACTGCGGAGGAAGTGAGCCTCAGTCGCATCGCGGGGGCCATTTGAGCCCCAGTCGCATAGGCTAGTGAAAGGCACAGTCACGACTCATTGAGCTTAACCTCCATGCGGTGCCGACATAGTGGGCCGAACCTACCGGATTCACCCCTGACAGCGCCCCAGGCCCAATAAGTATTGACAACGCCCGATGAGTATTGATACCTACACCTCACCTAACAAGAAGGGGTCCTGGTCGCACGACCCTGTGGGTCTGGGTCGCATGAACGTTGAGGTCCGAGTCGCATGAACGTGCCTCGTGTAGGTCCGAGTCGCACGGTCGGGGTCTGAATCGCACGAAGAAAGAGCCCCGGTAGTGGCCGCAAGGCCAATTACCGGGGCCGCAAGGGGTCCGAGTCGCACGAAGGGGCCGCGAGGGTGGGTCCGAGTTCCAACGAGGAGCCCCAAAAGGGTCCCAGTTGCATAGGCTGATGAAAGGCACAATTGATTCCTACAACAGCTACGGCCCGCCGAAGGTGCCGACGATCGCTGGGATCGTCGGGCCGAGGATAATCACGTACATCGCGGGGAAGATCAGGAGGAGCATCCCGAGCAAGGTCGTGTGTATCCGCCCCTCCGTCCGCTGCTGCCACTCATCTAGCTCACCGCCGGGCACGGCGTGCGAGCGGCGAGTGGTCTCGGTGAGACCGCCCCGCCAGGATTGATTGGGGCGTACCGCCGACGGGCGACCGGCGCCTCGTGCACGGCCGAAAATGTGTTCGGTAGCAGTAAATCCGCATCTTCACCCGAGCGTCATCCCGTAGAAGACGGCAGAGGGCGTCCGGCCAACCACGTCGATTTGCACTGACGACAGCCGAAAATACGCACCACTACTGGTGGGAACACACGGGGATAACGACGGCTCAACGGGCAGCTACGGCAGGCGATCGCCGCCCAACGCCTCCCCCGCCGCGCCGAGCGGAGCAACCCGCGCGTCGTCAAGCAGAAGATGTCGAACTTCCGCGTCAAGACCGCCGCGCACCAGCGCTGGCCCCAGCCGACGAGACCCTTCGCCGACGCCATCATCCTGCTTATCTAAACGGTCTTGGCCCTAGCCGACGAGCGGCGCCGCCACTCGCCTAGCCTCGGTGTCTATCCTGCCAGCCGAAATGCCGAGCTGTGGGGAACATCATGTGACGAGGGCTGCGGCCCAAACCTCGTCGTGTGATGCTCCCCCACGCTGGGCAGTTGTCGTGGCAGAAACAATGGCGGAGGCATGGCTTGCCAGGCCGTAATAGGCCCTTTACAAGATGCTGCTGGCGAACCCCGCCTGAGCGCCGCGATGCGGTAGGATGTTCGTCGGCGCTGGGCTGGTGGAGCACCACCGACGAACGAAGGGGGCCGGGATGTCGCTGCGATCACCATTATTCTACTGCCTGCCGGACGAGACGGCGCGGGTGGCGCGGGCCGCCTTCCCGCGCGGCAACCCCTAACTGCGGATGTACGACACCCTCGGCCCCCTCTTCGCTAGTCCCGATTTCGCCGATCTCTACCCGCAGGAAGGCCAGCCGGCGGTCGATCCAGCGCTGCTGGCGCTGGTGACGATCTTCCAGTTCGTCGAGGGCCTGCCCGACCGGCAGGCCGCCGACGCGGTGCGCGGGCGCATCGACTGGAAATATGCGCTGTGCTTGCCGTTGGAGGACGAGGGCTTCGATGCGTCGGTGCTGAGCGAGTTCCGCGCCCGGCTGATCGCGGGCGGGGCTGAGCGTCGACTGTTCGAGACCCTGCTCGAGCACCTCAAGGAGCACCGACTGATCAAACCGCGCGGTCGCCAGCGGACCGACTCGACCCATGTGCTGGCGGCGATCCAGGTGCTCAGCCGCCTGGAGTGCATGGGCGAGATGCTGCGCCACGCACTCGACACGCTCGCCCGCGTGGCCCCCGACTGGCTGCGCGCCTGGGTCCCGGCGGCGTGGTTCGACCGCTACGGGCAGCGCTTCCAGGATTACCGCTTGCCCACGGGCAAGGCCGCACGCACGGTGCTCGCCGAGCAGATCGGGGCCGATGGCCGCCAACTCTTGGCGGCCATCTACGAGCCCGGCGCACCCGCCTGGCTGCGGGAGGTGCCCGCCGTCCAGATCCTGCGGCGCTGCTGGGTGCAGCAGTTCCACGCCGGGGACCCGGTGCGCTGGCGGGCCGCCGAGGATTTGCCGCCCGCCCCGCGCCTGCTATCCACGCCGTATGACCCCGAGGCGCGCTATAGTCGCAAGCGGGCGACCGCGTGGGTCGGGTACAAGGTCCATCTGACCGAAACCTGCGACGAGGACAGCCCGCACCTCATCACCGACGTCGCGACCACGGCCGCGCCCGTCCCGGACAATACCGTCACCGGCACCATTCAGGACCGGCTCGCCGCGCGGGGACTGATGCCGCGCGAGCACCTGGTGGATGCGGGCTACGTCGCGGCGGCGCACCTGGTCAGCAGCCGGACGGCCCACGCCTGCGACCTCGTCGGGCCAGCGTCCAGCGAGCGAAGTTGGCAGGCGCGGGCCAACGCGGGCTTCGCGACCACCGACTTTGCGCTCGATTGGGACGCCCAGCGGGCGACCTGTCCGCAGGGCAAGCCGAGTGCGGCGTGGAAACTCGCCGATGACGCCGAAGGGCACCCCATCGTCATCATCCGCTTCGACCTGGCCGATTGCCGCGCCTGCCCGACACGGGCACAGTGTGTGGCGAGCGCGCGCGAACGCACCCTGCGGATCCGGCGGCATGAGGAATACGCGGCGCTGCAAGCCGCGCGTCAGCGGCAGGTCACACCGGCCTTCAAGGCCCAGTATGCGACGCGGGCGGGCATCGAAGGCACCATCGCCCAGGGCGTTCAGCGCTGCGGGCTGCGGCGGGCGCGGTACATCGGGCTGGCGAAGACGGAACTCAACCACCTGCTGATCGGCACCGCGCTCAACTTCCAACGCGCGGCCGCTTGGTTCGCCGGGACGCCCCGCGCACGGACCCGGCGGTCCGCGTTTGCCGCCCTCGCTGGCCCACCCGTCTAGCACCGCGGCGCTCAGGCGGGGTTCGCCAGCAGCATCTTTACAAACGTTGACACTGGTGGCGAATTCGGCTGAGCGGTCTTGCCTCAGCCGGTCGCCAGATGGAGGGCGGCGAAGGGCGAACGACGTGTCGTCGCCTGGGGTGTCCCGGCCAACCATTCGCCCACGCGGATGAGGTTTAAAGCGGCTGCGGTACAGGCAGGTTGCAGCGTCGTCTTCGCCAAGCCGAGATCGCGCGCCTGCCGCAAGCCGCAGCGGCGCACCCCCTGCGCGTGCGTCCCCTCGATGCCCGCCCGCGCCGCATACCGGGCCTGAAACGCGGCACCGGTCTGCTCCAGGCGCGCGATCGGTAACGCCTCATGGTGCTCCCGCGGCTGGAGCATGAACTCGCGCGGCTCGAGCTTCGCCCTGGTACAGCGTGCTCGCTCCGCACAGGCCAAGCAGTCACGCCGGGCGAAGCGCACACGGAAAGCGGCGTCTTTCGTCGGATCGGTCACTGGCCGCCACGAGAGGCTCGGCTTTCCCGCGGGGCACGTCACCGTCTCGACCGCCCAATCGACCACGAAGTGCGCTTTCGCAAACCCCGCCCCTGCCTTGGCCTGCCAGCTCGAATCCAGGGCGACGGGGCCGACAACCGTCACCCCGTGCTCGCGCTGACTCGTCACGAGCACCGCCGCCGTGGGGTAACCGGCGTCGACCAAGTGCTCGCGCGGCAGCAAGCCCTCGGTCGCGAGCGCGGTGTGGATGGTCGGCAGCAGTTGGTCATCCTGGGCCGTGGCTGCTGTCGTTGTCACATGCGTGATCAGATGGGGCGTGTCTGCGTCACACGTTTCCGTCAGGTGGACCTGGTACCCCACCCAGTGCACCTCGCGCTTGGTGCTCCAGCGGGCCTCGGGATCGTCGGGCGAGGCGATCAGCTCGCCAGCGGACGCCAGGTCCTTGACCTCACGCCAGCGCGGCGGCTCCGGCGGGTCGGTGTACTGCTCGGCCCAGACCTGGCGGAGCGTGGCAATTGCGGGCAACGTGCGCCGCGCGGGGTGGTCCGTGGCTGCGTCCACCGCCGCCAACAGCTGCCGACCATCCGCGCCGATCGTCGCGGCGAGGGCCTGCCGCTGGCTGTCGGTCTTCGGTCACTGGTCGTTGTCGATCCGGGTGCCGTAGCGCGCATACCACTCCTCCGGCACCTGCGCGCGGAGCCAGTCGGGGACGACGGTGGCCAGGATACTTAAGGCATGGCGCAGTGTTTCGCCGACCCGCTCCAGGCGGTTGAGGACGCGCACGGCGGCCAGCACATGCGTGGAGTCGGTGCGCTGCCGCCCGCGCACCTTGAGGAGGCCCTGCTCACGGCAGTGGGTCAACACCGTGTCGAAGAGCAGCTGTGCGGCCTCACCCGCCACCAGGCGGGTCCGAAACTCGCGCAACACCGGGTGATCGAAGCCCGGATCGGTCAAGTCCAGGCACCGCAGGTATTTCCAGTCGATCCGCGCCCGCACCGCGTCGGCGGCCTGGCGGTCGGACAACCCCTCCATGAACTGCAGGAGCGTCGTCAGCGCGAGGCGCACGGGCGCTTCCGCCGGCTTCCCGCGCGTGGGGCAGAGCGCGGCGAAATCCTGATCGGCGCAGATGCTCCCGAGCGCATCGTACAGGCGGCGATCGGGATTGCCGCGCGGGAACGCCGCGCGGGCCACGCGCGCCGTGTCGTCCGGCACGAGAGAGGTCACCTGCTGGTGGAGCGACAGGGGGAGCCTCCTTGCCTGGGCGGGCGTGGCCACGATGCGCAGCGCGCGACCCAGCATAGCGCACACCGGCGTCTACCCCGTCGAGCACCTACCGCTCTGGCGGCCCAGGAGCCGTTCTCCGCCACCGCCCCACTCCCCCAGCGAGTACGGACACCGCGCGGACGGACGGCAAGCTACCATAACGAATTCGCCACCAGTGTCAACGTTCGTGACACCAGGGGCAACAGTGCGGTGGCGAGGGCGCCGGGGCGGGGCGGACCCGCGAGGCGGGCGGCGTAGGGCTTCCGCCTCGGCGCGGCCAAGATACGGCCCTGTGCGCCGGTGTTCGGACCGCTGGCCTATCACTTACCGCTGCCCCGGTCGCGTCGGGGCCGCAGTGGGCGAGGGGCCAGCGGCCCGAACACCGGCGCACAGGGCCGTATCCTGGCCGCCTGGGGTGCGGGCCACACCGGCGTGGCGCGTGACGCACGTCATGCGGGTCCGCGCGAGGTCGGCACCCGCGCTATGGCCTGGTCGCCCCTGGTGTCACGAACGCTTGCA
>JAABUN010003987.1_pt1 | contig 21282 bp, 23 predicted proteins | sample 5559311 | NCBI WGS metagenome assembly JAABUN01 (sample SAMN10711877, study PRJNA513370) | rock metagenome | isolation source: Antarctica rocks | place: Antarctica: Victoria Land, Siegfried Peak sud
GCAGGTGCCCTTCCCGTGCGGCATGCATCCCGTCCCAGAAACCCGATTCTTGCCCCTGGCCAGGGCATCTGCTGCTTCCGACACACCCAAAGATCAGGTACTACTCGCGGATCTGGGTCTGACGACCAAGACCCACGCGCTCGTGGACGGCCAGGGCCGGGCGCTGGTCCTGATCGTCACGCCCGGTCAGGCCGGTGATTCCCCCGTCCTGCCCCGGCTGTTGAACGAGCTCCGGGTCGCCCGGCCGGGGCCCGGTCGGCCCCGGACCACACCGCTTGCCTTGCGCGGCGACAAGGCCTACTCGTCCCGCGGACACCGCGCGTTGCTGCGTTCCCGCGGCATCGTGGCAGTGATCCCCGAGCCCAGCGATCAGACCGGCCACCGCACAAAGCGCGGCGCTCGGGGTGGCCGGCCGGTCGGCTACGACGTCCCGGACTACAAGAACCGCAACGTCGTCGAACGGTTCTTCAACCGCATGAAGAACTGGCGCGGCCTGGCCAGCCGATACGACAAGCACGCCCTGGTCTACCGAGGCGGCGTCGTCCTCGCCGCCATCCTCGACTGGCTCACCTAAGTCGTGAGACACGCCCTAGCCGTACCAATCACCAGAAGGTGAATGGGTGGCTGATCGCGACCGCTCTTGCCCCAATTGTCCGCGGCCAAGCTACCTGGTGCCGAGGAAGGAAAGATCCCTTCATGGAGGCTATCCCCCTGTCCGCGTTGCTCGGTGCTGACTTCCGACCCGCCGAGTACAAGGTCCACTGCGCCGTCTACAACGGCGAAGCCCATCCGATCGAGGTCCTTGGCAACGACGCCGAGGAGTGGCAACGCTGGAACTCCTGGCGCAACGTGAACGACGACTTCAACCGGCGGTACGTCTTCTCACTGGCCCAGGACCGCCACGACCCCACGCTGTGGCTCTTCGGCGGGATCTGGGAGGTCATTGGCCGTCGTGCCGAGCCGCGGGCCTACTCCTATGACGTCATCCTCCGCGAGGACCTGATGGGGCCATTCATTCGGAGGCTCTACGTGCGGCTGGCGCTAACAGGGCGAAACCGGCGGCGGAGCATGGAAGCCTGTCTGGCCGACATAACCGTCTCCTCAATCTTGGAGGAGCAGTTCGTCGGCGAACCGTTCCCAGGGCACGACCGAATCAATCACTCGCTCGCCGACATTCAAACCGTCGTTAGCCAGGCACGCCCCGATTGGCGCGTAGCCCTTGAGCACATGAAGGGCGTTTACGTCATTCACGACCAGGCCACCGGTGAGCCCTACGTCGGCTCGGCGTACGGGGACACCGGGATCTGGCAGCGGTGGACCTACTACGCGTCGACCCTGCACGGAGACAACGTCGGCTTGAAGGCCCACCTGTTGGCCAAGGGCGAGGACTACTTCCGGCAGAACATGCGCTTCGCGCTCCTGGAGTTCTGGTCGATGCGCACCGAGGACCAGCACGTCATCGACCGCGAGACGTATTGGAAGGAGGTCCTGCTCTCTCGGTCGCTCGGCCATAACAAGAACTGATGCCCAACTAAGCTGGGGGTTCATCAGGGCGCCCTTGAAGGTCCGCTCGTGCCGCAGACCGGGCGACCAGCCCGCCGCCCCAGAAGCGCCCGTTATGAGTCGTCGCAGGCAGCGAGCGAGTGCGGCACAGGCGTGGTGTCACGCAGAAGGACGGTTTCGAGGGGTTCGGCAGATCCGAGGCCGCCGGCGTTCCTTCCAAGGAACGTGGTCACGCCCGGCGGCGTCGCGGCAGTAGCCGCTCGATCAACTCCGCGGTCTCCGGCTGCAGCTCATCGTCGACCTCCACGTCGAGCAGCTCGAGCAGTTGCTCGACAAGCAGCCCGACCTGGCGGACTTCACCGCGCAGGTGGTGCGCCTCGAGCAGGTCCCTCCAGGGACGCTCGTCGTACCGGTCGACGTCGAGCGCCAAGCGGGCCACCTCGATCGCCCCGGCCGGATCGGCGTCGTCCAACAACGACCGCGCAAGCGCATGAGCGACGTCGATGACCGCGGACGGGATCTCCTGCTCGAGGTAGGTCTCAGCCAGCCACCCATAGCGGCCAGGCGGCAGTGGCGAGAGCGGCCGGCCGCGCACGAGGCGCATGGCGGCCTCCAGGTCTCGGCGTACAGCCGCCGGGTGACGGCCCGGTTCGCTCGCCCTCCGCTGGAGACCTTGGAAGAGCTCCCAGTCGACGAGCACCTCCTCGGACAGACGCAGGGCTCCGTCGGAGATCGGACGGAGCCAGCTGACCCCGTCGTCATCACTGCCGAGCCAGGCGCGGGTTCGGGTGATCGCCTGATTGCGCGTCTTGAGGGTGACCTGCCGATCGGGCCAGATGGCCGCGTCGAAGTCGGCAACCGGCACCCCCCTGCGGTGGGTGGCCAGATACGCCACGACCTCCGTCAAACGGGAGCGACGGTCGGGCTCGATGTTGCCTGCAGCTTGGACCGTGACCGGACCCAGCAAGGAGACGCTCACGGGAGCGGTGTTCGACAAGAAGGCCTCGACCGCCTTGTCGAGCTCATCGTCCGGACGCTCCTGCAGTTTGCCGCCTCGTGCATTGCCTTCGGACCCGCACCCACGCTCGGCGGCAACAGTCCGGACGTCCGGTGACCCGCTGTTCCGGGAGCCTGCCACGGTGGGAGCAGGGAAAGGCGCGGCAATGGATGAGGGTGCTTCTGCCTGAGGGACCTGCGGCAATGGTGCTTGGCGAGCAACCTGCAACAGGTCCGCCAGCGACTCGAGCCGGTCCGCGTCGAGCTGGCATGGCACCAGGCTTGTCCACGCCTCGAACGCGACCCCGGGAAGTGGACTGCCCAGGGGCCAGGTCGCGCGGGCGCCGGTCCACGACCCCGGACCCACAACCGTCACAGCGCCTCGCCCGGCCTCAGGGACGAGGCCGGCGAGTTGTGCGGTCAGCGCGGGCGACGGCGGGGCAGCGCAGAGGATTAGAAGTGGCGGCACGACCTCCTCTCCTCCACGTGCACCGTCGGAGAGCAGTCGCGACGCAAGCCGGTCCCCAGCGGCGCCGACGCGGCTCACGCGCTTCTCGAGGACCCGACCCAACGAAGCGTCGAGCTCGTTCACCGCCGATACGCGCTCAGGCGCCAACGACTCCAGGCTCTCACTCACCGTGGTGTCGAAGCCGACCAGCAGGATCTCCACGTCCTCTGCCCACGGTGCCAGGGCAGCCTCAGCCGCAAGATGGGTGAGAAGGCTTAGCACCTCGGCGGCCGGGCCTTCGACGGCGAGCGACCCAAGGGCCTCCAGGTCGAGCAAGACCGTGCCTGCGGGCTCAACACCGACGGTCAACAGCAGCGGCAGGAGGGGGAGCCGATGGCCGGCTTGCTCATCGGCCAAGAGCGGACTGGCCGCAGTAGACACGCGCCACACCCGCCCGTCATTGACCACGACGAACGGCGCCGGCGCGTCGAGCCGTGGCTCGGCCAGAGTCAGGTCGAGGTGGCCATGACGGAGAGATCCCAGCCGCACGTCGGGCACGGACAGCTCGCTGTCCCGAACGACGAAGGACAGGGCGCGGACGACCTCGTCCACGAAAGTCAGCTCACCCGGGTCGGCGAGGACACGCAGTTGTCCTTCGGCCTGGGCCGCGGGCGCCGTGGGGAGCGCGATGGACTGACCGGCCGCTCGGCGTCGCCGCTGTCGCTGTCGCCGGGTGGCCAACGCAGCAACAGCTGCGGCCGCGAGCAGGCCTCCGAGAGCTGAGACAGGGACCGGGCCTTCGTCCTGGTCGTCCTCGGCCTCAGGGCCGGGGTCGGCATCGCCTGGAGTTGAACAGGGTGCCGGGTCGGCCGCGGCAGACGCCTGCGCGTGCCTGTCGACGGAGACCCCAGCTTCCGGCCCTGCGACCTGCGGAGGGCTCGGCGCAGGTCGAGGAGGCGGGACGTACGGGGAGCCGGCGTCGGGTGCGGGGGCGGAGCCGACCATGGGCACAGAGGCCGCTGACTCAATCTGCGCACCCGGACCTGGACCGGCAGGAGGCTCGACCGGAACCACGTGGGCTGTCATCCCCGCAGCATCGCGGGGAAGCTGCAGCCGCCAACCCGGGCGGATCAGATCCGGTCGGGCCAGCTCCCGGCCATCCGTCTGCTCGCGGCCCTCGTTGAGCTGGAAGATCTCCCGCCAGCGTTGCCCGTCCCCGAGGAACCTCTCAGCGATGTCCCAGAGGCTGTCGTAGTAGCCCCCGTGTGGAGCCTGTACGACGTACTCCGGGTAGGTCGCCGAGGTCTGACGCTGCCCCCCCGACGCAGTTGCCGGGCCAGTTGCCGTGGCCGCATCGCGACCGGGGACTGCATGCGCAGCTACGTCGGCCGGGAGCGACGCCTCGCTTGCCGCCGCGATGGCGGGGCGCGCTGGGGTCAGGATCGTGCCCGAGAAGGCGGCGACGCCGACGGAGGTCGCGAGCGCCGTCGCGAACGCGGCCTCGACGAGGCGACGGGCGAGTTCCTGCGAACGGCCCCCGCCCGGGACCCGCAGCGCCTCCCCGGTCTGCCTCGAGCGCAAGATCCGAGCAGCGGCCGCGAGTTCGGCGAGGACACAGACAGCGAAGTGCGCCCACGCCAGCCACGCGACGACTGCCAGGAGGTCGATGACCAGCGATGGTGCCAGCGGAGAGCTCAGCGCTGCCGGGACCTCACGCAGATCCTGCAGCGAGCCAGGCAGCGGCCAGCCGATGGCCCACGCGAGGACGGCGGGCACTCCGACGATCAGTGCCGTCAGCGCCAGCGCCGCGAGCACTTGCTGGCCCCGCCCCTGCCTCACCGACGGCGGCTGCCAGCGGCTAGTCGGCTGCTCAGCGGACTTCGTCGTGACCTGTCGTTCGGACAGTTGGGTCATGGACCCTCCTCGGTGACGGTGCCGCGCGCCGGACGAGCAGTTGCCGTACCTGTGACGCTCATCTGGTTGATTCCGACGACGGCCAGGAACGCCGTGGACGTGGTCGTCGTCACCGTGACGGTCACGGACCCTGGTCCTACCGAGACGGAGCCGGTGCCAGCGGCAGCAGCGAGGTAGCGCTCCGCGGCTCCTCGCGCTGCCAAGGGGTCGATGACGATCCCTGCACCTGACCTGATCGCGTCCACGTCGACCGCGTCTACGGCCGCCCGTGCCGCCTGTTCCGCTTGATCGGCGGCGAGCTGGCGGGCGTTGAGGGCTCGCCCCCCGTCGACGACGAGCCCCGCGACGCCGAAGATCGCCGGCGTGATGAGCACCAGGATGATCGACGCGTTGCCCGCATCGCGACGCCTGTCACCGCGTCGGTTCATCCGGTCCCCCGGTACTGCTCGAGCGGCGCGGCCGACTCTGCACGAAGCGTCTTGCTGCCGGGCAAACCGGCAAGCCCGAGACCGGACAGGTCCGCCGTGCAGGTCACCGAGACGCGTACCTGCCCACCCGGTCGGAAGTCGGCGGTGTCGACAGCTACCTCGACGGCCGCGCACGACACGCCTCGCTCGTCGAGGTTGACGGCCGCGGCACGTTGACCGGCGTCGGCGGCCAGCGTCGCGCTGCGGGCCAGTGAGGCAGCACGTGCCGCGTCGCGGGCCGCTCCCTGCACGCGCCCTTCGGCTTCGACGATCCGGCCTAAGCCGACCACCAACAGCAGGGCCGCGAGGAACACCGGAGCGACGAGGACGAGCTCGACCGACGTGGTGCCGTCGTCGGAGCGGTGAGCCGCGCTCACGAGGTACGGAACCGCTCGACAGGGCCGGCGGACGTGGCCGTCACCCGTAGCGGTACCCCGGGCACGATGTTGACCGCCTGGCCGCGAATGCGCACGGTCACGAGTTCCAGACTGCGGTCGACCTCGATCGTCGGGGCGGTCACGAGGTCGGGGCCGATCTGCACGATGTAGTCCTGGGCCCGGAGCCGACCGTCCTCGGCTGTCGCCCCTTGTGCGCGGGCCGCCCGGGCGCCTTCCTGTGCTGCCGCCAGCAAGACGTGCCGGGCGTGCTGCCACAGCGCGAATTGGACCACGACGAGGACGCAGACCATGAGCAGCGGTGTGAGCAGCACCAGCTCAACCGCTGCGCTGCCCCGCTCCGCTCCCGACCTGCGTCGGTGCTTGATGGAGCGAGCGCCGTGGACGTTCATCGCAGCCAGCTACGGCGTCGTCGTGCTGATCTGATTGGCCTTGTCGGTCATCTTCGCCAGGATGATCGCACCGACCGTGATGGCCATCGTCGCGCCGATGGCGGCCAACAGCACCCACTGCACGACCTCACCGCGCTCCGGATCGGCGGCGACGCGCCGTCTCAGCTGGCTGAACAGGGCCAGGACCAGCTGGACCTCAGGGATGGCGTGCATGGCGTGTCCTCTCTCTCGCGCGTGCTGGTCGCGGTTGCGGCCAAGCGGGGTGCTTCGGCAACTCATGCGGCAAGAACCTTGACGAGGGCGGGGTAGCCGATGAAGACGAGGAAGCCCAAGGCGAGAACCACCTGAGCGACGAGCATCGACTGGGACCGGGCGTTGGCATCGCCGGCCGCGGCAGCCAACTCGCGCTCGCGCAGCGAGGCCGCCTTCGCACGCAGGCTCTCCTCCGCCTGCGCCCCGCTGGACGCGACCAAGGAGAGCCCAGCCGACAGCTCCCGCAGGTCGGGCAGGGCCAGCTCATCGCCCAGCTGACCGAGGGCAGCGGCGGGTGTCAGCCCGTCGGTCCGGGCGTCCTCGAGCGCACCGCGGATGCGCGCGAAGGGACCGTCACCACCAATGGATGCGGCGTCGCGCAACGCCTCCGACAGGCCAGCGCCGCTGGCCATCTTCATCGCCACGAGGTCCAGGTAGGAACCGACCGCCGCGCGGAAGTCGCGACGCCGGTCCTGCGCCCGACGCCGTACGACCAGGTCAGGCACCGTGAACAGCAGCCCTGCAATCAGGAGCGCAACCCACGCCGGCAGCAGGACGGACACGCCGGCTCCGGCCAGGGCAAGGAGCAACGCGAGCAGCGGCGCCACCGCCAGGCCGGCGACGGCGCAGGCGGCCTTGACCGCGAAGAAGGAGGCCGGCTGCTGGCCGACGACGGCCAGGTCGGACCGCAGGCCGGTCGAGAGCCAGCCGCGGTCCTGGAACGCGACCGCCAGCGGCTGCCCCGCGTACCGCACCAGTGACCGGCGCAGCGAACTCCCCGCGGCGTCGGTCGACTCCGCACGACGTGGCATTCGCGCCGCAGCGTCCAGCCTGGCGAGGGACGCCGCCAGGGTGGGGCGAGGCGGGAAGATCGCGACGGCAAGCAGGAGCAGCCCGAGCCCTGCTCCTGCACCAGAGATCACAGCGGGCATCACCGGCTCGTTCCCCACACGTCAGCCCTGCTGGCACCAGGCGAAGCGAGCTGGAGGAACCGCCCCGGCGGGCGAAACTCGGCGAGCCGACGGAGCCAGGCGAAGCCCACCGCGAAGATCGCGACCACAGCTGCCAGGACGAGCTGACCGACGGGCTCGCGGTAAGGAGCGACGTACGAGGGGTTGAGCGTCAGCAACCCCAGGGCCATGACGACAGTGACGAGCACGACGACCTGCACACCACGGCGGACCGCTCGACGGTCGGCCTCGATCCGCCGCCGCGCCTGGAGCTCCGATCGAGAAGAGCGGGCCAGCGCGGTGAGGACGGCCCTCAGCTGCCGTCCCTGGGCACGCAGGTTGAGGACCAGCGCGGCGACCACCAGGTCAGAGCCCGGGTCACCGAGGTCGTCGGCGAAGCGGAGCAGCGAGTCGGTCAACGGTTCCCGGTTCTGCAGACGGTCGACGAGGCTGTCGACCTGCGGTCGGATCGCGGGACCGGCGGCCACCGCGGAGGCCGGCAGTGCCTCCGGAAGGGCCGCTCCCGTGGCGACCATGTCGCGCAGCGACTCTGTCCAGGCGGCCAACGCGTCGAGACGGTCGATGCCGCGCCGAGCGGCCCGGCCCGCACCGAACAGCTGCGACCAGGACGCCACGAGGGCGCCGACACCGATCCCGACCGCGACCCAGCGGGTGGTCACGAGGACGACCAACCCGGCCGCAAGTCCCAGCAAGGCGCGTCGGTGCCACTGCGTGGTCCGCGATCTGGAAGCGGTCCCCACGGTCCCGCGCAGACCGGAGAAGGCCAGGACGAGTCCCAGGCCGATGCCCGCGCCGGCGAGCAGCCCGACCGCGAGGCGCAGATCGCCCTTCACCCGGCCACTCCAGCCAGGGCCCATGCTCCTGGCGAGTAGCCGTACTCCTCCAAGGGGCCGACTCGAGCATCGGTGATGGAGGCAGTGGGCCCCGCTTGGCCGACCACAGCCCCGTGGGCGGCGGAGAACACCTCACTGGACACGACCTGGAGGCCGTCGTACCCGACGATCTCTCGGATCGAGGCGACGTGACGGTGCACCCGGCCGTCCGGCAGGCGCCGCTTGGCGACGTGGACGACGAAGTCGAGCGCGCCCGCCGTCAGCAGGTGGCTGGCCTCCAATGGGAGCCGCTGCGCGCTGGTCATGGCGTACGTCGAGATGCGATGCACCACCATCGCCGCGCTGCGGGCATGGATGGTGGACAGGGAGCCGTCGTTGCCCTGGGTCATGGCGTCGAGCATCGCGACGATCTCGCCACCGATGACCTCGCCGACGATGATGCGGTCCGGGTTCATGCGACGGGACCGCTCGACCAGATCGGTGAGCGTGAGGGCGCCGACGCCCTCGGCGTTGGGCAGGCGTTCCTCCATTGCGACGACGTCGCGATGGAGGTCGGGATCATGGTGGAATCCGAGCTCGAGGAAGTGCTCCGCGGTGATGAGGCGCTCCTCCGCCGGGATCTCGTTGCCGAGAGCGCGCAGCAGGGTGGTCTTGCCGGCGAAGGTCTCACCGGAGACCATCAGGTTCATCCTGGCCAGGACGCAGGCGCGCAGGAACGCCCCTACCTGGCGAGACATCCCTCCGCGGTCGAGAAGGTCCTCGAGCCGGACGCGCCGCATCCGGTAGCACCGGATGGACACCGTGGGTCGGTCAACGACGCTCATCAACGCGCATAGCCGCGAGCCGTCTGGCAGCCGCATCTCGAGCCAGGGATTGGCCGGGTCGAAGGGTCGGGAGGACAGCCCCCCGTACGCCGCCGCGCTCCGGATCAGCTCCACGAGCTCGGTGTCGCTGTCCGCGACAGCGGGGCCGGCCGTCACGCGACCGTCCTCCAGGGACAGCCAGACCCGGTCGCAGCCGTTGATCTCGATGTTGGTGACAGCCTCGTCGTCCAGCAGTGGCTGCAGTCGCCCCAGCCCGAACAGCAAAGCGGATACGGCGGCTGTGATCTCGGCGTCCTCCTCAGGAGGTGCCAGCGGCGTCGACGACGCGTTGAGTTCGTCGAGGCGGTGGTCGCGCAGCGCCTGCAGGGTCAACGAGTGGCCGAGCGCGCGGGCGTCGTCGCTCGTCAACGGACGACCGCTCTCCGCCCGGCTCCGCCGCTCGCCGCGCAGCCCGTCGGCCACCCGCGTGCGCAGGTCCTTCACCAGGGCGTGGTCCACGTCGGCCTCCTCCTATCGCCGGTCAGCCGGTAGCGGTGAGTTGGGAGGCCAACAGGGAGTCGACCTCGTGCGCAACGAGCCGGGCCGACCCGACGAGCGGTGTGCGGTCCAGGTGGCGCGTCCATTCGCCCGCGAGGCCCGCCGCGCCGACGGGGTCGTGCGCCAGCGGGCCAACCGTCACGGGTCGAAGCCGCCCGCCGGCGCGTCGTACGACCTCGCTGACCTCGCGCAGGGCGTCGCTGCGCCGCTCGGAGATCGGCAGCACGACCACGGGCGCCGCCAGGTCCCGCTGAGCGAGATCGGCTAGCAGCGGCCGCAGGTGCGCCAGGCCGGCGGTGGTGGCCCGTGTGAGGAGGACGAACAACCGCGCGCCACGTCCGAGGTGGAGGGCGACGGCCGGAGGGGTGAGCCGGCCACAGTCTGCGAAGACGTCGCAGTCCTCGTCCGCTGCCAGGTGAGCGCCGAGTGCCGGCCACAGCGGGTCCAAGGCCGCCGCCTGGCTGGGAGTGGAGGCGCCGATGAGGACTTCGAGTCCACCAGCGGCGGTCTGCACGTGGTCGCGCAGGGCGGCATCGGAGGCGTTCGAGCGGACGGCGGTGGCCAGCGAGAGCATGCCGTGGTCCTGTGCCAGCGGACGGCCGCCCTCGCCGGTCAGGCGCAAGGCGAGATCACCCCCAACAGGGTCGCACTCAGCGACCACGGCGGGTCGAGGCCAGACTGCGGCCAGAGCAACGGCGGCCGTCGTCACCCCGGGTGCACCCTTGGCAGCGCCCAGCACGATCAGGCTCATGCCCCTGGTCCGATCACGACCAGGGACACGGTCCCGGCTGCTGCGGCACGAGCAACCTCGGCAGCCTTCGACTGCTCGACGAGCAGCGAGACGAGTCGACCACCCGTCGTCGGGTCGCTGATCTCGCTGAGCACGCGAGCCCGCTGGACGAGTTCTCCGCTTTCTGGCGTCCCGGATCTGGTGGTCGCCGGCGCACCGGTCGGCGCCGCGAGGCGGACCAGCATGACGGCGGTCCCGGCCCGCAACTCCGCCTCGGGCAGCAGACCGGGCTTCAGCGAGAGCCCGACCACGGCCTGGCCGGGACCAGGGACGGGCTCCCGCGTGACCATGGCATCGGACAACAGGGTGCCCGGCAGCAGGTCCACGGCCGCCGTCAGCCCAACCACTGCGTCCCGAGAGCCAGCTCCGACGGCGGTGAGACCGGTGCCGGCAATGTCGGCCGTTCCGAGGTCGGCCGACGTCACGACCTGTCCCGCGGGGACGGAACGGACCACCGTGAGAACGGACGTCGCGTCGCTGCTGGCGAGGACGAGGCTGGCGCTGACGGCGGAACAGCCGACGACGAGCATGACGCCGAGCGCTGCGAGGGCCGGCCGTCGTCGCCGAGCAGGCTGCGGCAACCGTTCCGGCGAGCGGGACGGCGGCGGCGGCGAGGTGTCCGGCCTGCCGTTTGGTGACAGGCCGGTGGCGCCAGGCATCGTCGTGATGGCCACGATTTCCCTCTCAACTCGCTCGCGGTGCCGACCGGGCTTGCGTGACGAGGTCCTGCACCTCCTGCACTCGGAGGCTGAACGACGTTGTGAGCTGCAGGGGCGCCAGCACGCCCTGTTCAACGGCCCCGCCCGGCGCAGAGCCGACCCAGCTGACCTGCCACGAAGCCGTCGCGGAGCCGCCATACGCGCTCGCCGGCTGGCCGGCGGACGACCGGCGGTAGGTGTGGCTGCAGTACGTCGACTGATCAGTCGCGGAGAGGCGAACGTCGTACGGACGTCCCTGTCCAGCGCAGCTGACGCGGGTGCCGTCGCCGGTCTCCCAGTCGACCTGGGTCGGCTTCGCCACGACGGTCACAGTCGTGCCGCGCAGGCTGAGCGAGTTGCTGCGCACCGTCCAGCTGCCCTCGTCCAGCCACAACCACGTAGCGAGGTTGACCAACGCCGCGTCGGTCGGGTTGTGCCGTACGACAGGAGCGGGCAGCTGCATGACCTGCCGGGCCATGGCTGCGAGCTCACCCGGCGTCGGCGGGGGTGGACCGGGAGCAGGCTGACCCAGCAGCGAGAAGATCGTGTAGTCCGGCTGACCGGGACAGGTGACGGCATACCAGCGGACCTCGCCAGCGGCGATCTGTTCCTGAACGGGGGCGTCGGGCAGCGAGAAGTCGAAGTTCTCGGCGACCATCCCTGACGGGTCGTACCGATAGCTGCACGGATCCAAGCTGACGCCCTTGGTCGATCCGGTCTGAGCACCAGGTGCGCTGCCCGGTGTGCCCGGCACCCGGATGACGGTGGTGACGGTGCCCGTCGGGTCGTCGACGACGGGAGGTCCCGGAGGCGGCTCGGCTGCCGCAGGACGGGCGACGAGGACCGCGGCGGCGAGTGCGGAGGTGAGCGCGCACCGGCCGCCGCGGGTCAGCACGACCCGCCGCCGGCGATCGTGGTGATCTCGCTGACCCTCCAGGTGTCGCCTGCGCGGACCAAGGTCGCCGTGGTCTCCTGCCGGTCGCGGCCGACGGAGAGCTTGTTGCCCGCCTTGTCGATCAACCCGGTCGCCGAGTTGTCCAGGCAGTCCTGGACGGTCGCCCGGTCCTGCACCACCGAGACGGCCTTGACATGCGGCACCGGCGCGCCGTAGAGGCGCGTACCCGACTGCTCACGCACGGCCAGCTTGCCGCGCAGGTTCTCGAGCACAGCACCGGTCGCGTACTCAGCGAGCCGGGGGTCGTCGGCGTCGGACGTCGCCCCCGACTCGGCAACGACGCGCTGGAAGTCGACGTACCGCTGCGTCACGAGGCCCTCGATGGCCACGTCGGGCGTCGCGGCCGGGCTCGGCGTCGGCGTCGCGGCGGTCGTTGGCGGAGAGCTCGCGCGAGGCGCGCTCGTCTCGATCCCACGGGCGTCCGAGCAGGCCACGAGGGACGCGCCAACAGCCACGACTGCCAGCAGAACCGAGGCCGAGCGGTACCCAGGTCGCGGGTTGCTCGGCCTCTTCGGCATGCCTTCTCCCGTTTCCGGCGAAGTGGGCGGACGCTATCGGCTCCCCTGCGGACGCACAACCGGTTGTCCACAGGTCGCGTGGACACCGCGCTGAAGGATCCCGAGGGGAGTTGCCGGGGAAGTTGCCGGCGCAGCGCGTGTGCCAGCTGGCAACCGCGACTGACGCCGACGGCGGCGCACCGACCGCGCTCCCAGGAGCGTGTCCCTCGAGATGTCCGCCCTCAGCCCCTGGCTCGCGGCCCCGCCTTGCTCCACCGCGAAAGTCTGCGCCGTAACGGCGCATCTGGCCGGGCTGATCGCCGAGGCGCGCTTGCCGCACAAACCGACGACCCTGGGGCGGTGGCGGGGTCCTCGGGCGAGTGCACCGGGGCGGGTGTGCGCACCCGAAACTTCCGGCCAGAGCCGGTCTTCTGATCGGGCACCGCGGAGCTCCGTTGGCGCCCGAGAAGCCCGGCTTCCGCAGTTGGTGGGCACGTGATCATGCCCGACAGGCCGTCTGACCTGCGGGAATGGGTGATCGCGGCCTGAGGGCGCGTGTGCCTACGCGTCTGGGAGGGCCGTCAGGGCGTGTTTCCGCAGGTCAGGCGGGGTGCAGCGTGGTGACGCGGGGCGGTGGGGTGACTTGGCAGGCCCGAAGAATGCCCGCTTGAACCTCGTTGAGCGGGGTGGTCTGGACGACGGTCCCGGCGCTGCCGGTCAGGGTGACAGCGTGCAGCCGGCCGAGCTCGATCTCGATGCGCCGCCAGGTCAGGCCGGTGCGGCGTTCGGCGACGCGGATGAGCAGCAGCGCCAGCCAGCACAGCAGCACGTGCGCCCGGATCCGGGGTTCGACGCGGTGGAATACCGGTCGCAGGTCCAGGGTGCTCTTGAGGTCCCGGAAGCCGCGTTCGGCCTCGAGCAGGTTCTTGTAGCCCAGCGCGACGTCCTCGGCGCTCAGGTCCGGGTCGGAGGTCGAGAGCAGGTACTTGCCATCGAGCCGCTCCTCCGCGGCGATCTTCTTGCGGTCCAGGACGAGCCGGCCGGACGGCAGCTGCCGCAGCCAGCGGCCCAGGGTGGGGTGGTCGCGCAGTGCGCACTCGGCTCGGACGTGGACGTCGTCGGCGGGTGCCTTCTTGCCGGCCTTGCGCCGGGCGGCGTCACGGACCCGGGCTTGCTTGATCCGGTCGAGCTCGGCGCTGAGCCGCTCCAGCGCCTCGGTTCGGCGGAGCTGGTCGCGGTCGGCTTCGTGGGGGTTGTGGCAGACGATCCAGCGGATCCCGGACTCGCCGCCCGAGGTGACTTCCTTGACCCGCAGGTTGTCCCGCACGGCCCGATAGCGGCCTTGGCGCGACAGTGCTGCCTGGGCCTGGGCGTTGCCGTCGCGCATCCGTTCACCGGCGATCCAGTGCCCACCGGCGCGGCGCAGATACTCCAGGTTGGACTTGGAGGAGAACCCGCGGTCGACCACGGTGACGACCCGGCCCAGGCGCCAGCCGCGCAGGTCGTCCTTGACCTGGGGCAGCACGGCGACGTCGGCGGTGTTGCCGGGCCAGACCCAGCAGCGGACCGGGATGCCCTCGCGCGTGACGGCCAGCCCGATCACGATCTGCGGCAGATCGGGGCGGCTGTCCTTGGAGTGGCCGTAGCGGCGCAACCCGCCCTCCGGCCGGTCGTCGCTGGGGGCTTCTTCGGTGTCGCGCTGGAAGTAGGTGCTGGTGGTGTCGAAGAACAGCACGTCGACCTCGAGGTTGAGCAGGTCCGCGACGGCGAAGAACACCGCCTCCTGCACCTGCGCTTGGGCGTCGGCCTCGATGAGCAGGTCCATCGCCCGATACGCCTGGTCCTCATCCATGCTGGTCAAGCCAGGGATCGCCGCGTCATGGCTGGCCCACTCGGCCGCGGCGAGCTTGGAGCACGGGTCGACCGCCCGGTTCGCGACCAACGCGAACAGCACCCGCTCCACATCGATGGTGAACCGTCGGCCGCCGAGGACCTGGCGCAGCGCGCCATCGACGCCGAGCTGGCGCCACAGCCCGTCGAGCAGCCAGACCGCCCCCAGCGGCCGGGCGTCGGTCACGGTCAGCGCATCTCCGACCGCCTCCCGGACATCCTGGCCGGCCGCGGGCTCACCGAGGTAGCGGTTGATCGAAACGACCAGCCGGCGCAGCCCGTCCGGATCGAGCTTGTCCTCCCGGCCCAGGTTCAACAGCACCTGCGCCTGCGTGACGCCGTCCTTGCGGTGGTTGTGCGCGAGCTGGACGTAGCGGACCGTGCTGCCGTCCGCGTTGCGTCGTGACGTCGTCCGCAAGTACATGCCCACAGCGAACCGGCCACTGCGCTGCTACGTCAACAGCGACACGGCAAGTCGTGTGCCCACGCGTTTTCACGCCTCCAGACACCGCGCAACGCCCTGACCTGCAATTTCACCCCGCGAAGCCGCTCTATGTGCCCATCAACTGCGGAACCCGGGAGAAGCCAGGGCAAGCCGGCGTCGCCTATCCGCTCCAGCCCATAGACATGATCTGCAACTGCTTGCGGTTTGCTTGGTCGCCTGCCAACCCGGGTGCGCGATAGCGCCGCGCTACCGAGACGTTGATCGGCAAGGGCGTCCCGTATGAGTGACCTGAGTGCAAATCTCCAGCGGGCGGGTCCTACGGAAACACCGACCCGCGTACCTGTGCCGGCAGCGTTCGTTTCCACAAGACGTTCGGCTTGCGGCACCTCGGACCGTTCGCGGACTGGAGAACCGCTCGAAGGACTATCCAGAGCGCCCCCTCATTCACCGGGTGGCCGCGGTCGTCGTGAGTTCGCCTGAGATCTGCTACGTCTGGATGAATCTCGGACAAGGGTTCGACGAGGCCGCTCTGCTCGACGTGCTCACAACGATCTGGAGCCGCGCCGCCGGCGTTGGGCAGCCACCGTTCAAGCCCCGTCGCCCTACCAGCCCTCCCGGCGCCCGCGCCCGCCGCCCCCGGACCGGCCGCCATCTTTGATAGCGTGACCGGGACCACATAGGAAGGGCCCCCTCCGGCCGACCTGACATCGACGTCGTATCAAGCGTCGTGGCCGTCAGTCGTGCCGTAGACGCGAGAGAGGCAGGCCCATGCGGGACGAGCTCCGCGAGCTCCGCGGGCGACTACGGGACTTCGTCGACAACGAGGTTGTCCCAGCCGAGGAAACCTTCCTCGAGCAGCAGGAGGCCAGCGGCTACTGGAAAGCCGGTGTGCTCGCGGACCTGCGCGAGAGTGCGAAGCAACAGGGCCTGTGGGCGCTCGGCCATCCTGCTGAGATCGGTGGCGGCGGCCTGCCGTTCATGGACTTCGTCTACCTCAACGAGATCATCGGACGCTCGGAGCTTGGACAGCTGGCCGTCGGTTCGGCATCGATGCAGGACTCGATCATGATCCACCTTTACGGCTCGCAGGCGCAGAAGGAGCGTTGGCTCGCGCCGATGGTCGCGGGCGAGATCTTCCCGTCGGTGGGCCTGACCGAGCCCGAGGTCGCGGGCTCCGATCCCACGCTCATGCAGTCGACCGCGCGTCTCGAGGACGGCGAGTGGGTCATCGACGCGCACAAGTGGTTCACCACCGGCGCGAACAACGCCGCGTTCACCACTGTCTTCTGCGAGACCGACCCGGACGCCCAAAGCCGACACCGCCGCTTCTCCTCGATCATCGTCCCCACAGATGCGCCGGGGTACGAGATCGTGCGCGTCGTCCCGACGATGGGGCACATCGGCGGCGGCCACTGCGAGATCCGGCTCACCGGCGTGCGGGTGCCGGAGGAGAACTTGCTCGGCGGGCGGGGTGAGGGATTCGTCATCGCTCAGCGCCGCCTCGGTCCCGGCCGCATCTTCCACTGCATGCGCTGGCTGGGGCAGGCCCAGCGGGCGTTCGAGTTGATGTGCGAGCGGGCGAACACTCGTTATGCGCACGGCTCGCTGCTGAGCGAGAAGGGGGAGATCCAGCGTTACGTCGCTGAGTCTGCCGCCGCTATCCAGGCGCACCGGCTCATGACCCTCGACGCCGCCCGCGCCCTCGACGCGGGACAGGATGCCCGCGTCGAGATCAGCCTCATCAAGTTTGCCGGCGCGAAGATGCTGCACGACGTCATCGACCGGGCGATCCAGGTCCACGGTGCGCTGGGTGTCACCGCCGACACGCCCCTGGAGCGGATGTACCGCGAGGCGCGGTACGCGCGCATCTACGACGGGCCGGACGAGGTGCACCGCATGGTCGTCGCACGCCGGCTCCTGAAGGACCCTGGCCTGGCCCCCTGGGTGTCCTGATGGACGGCGTAGAGGCGGGGGCCCGACCACGTTCCTCAGCTACTGGAACCGCCCGCATGCCAACGAGGAGGCGTTCGCCGGCGGCTGGTCCCACTCCGGCGACCTGCGGCGGATAAACGAGGAGGGCTTCATCTACGTCGTCGACCGCAAGAAGGACATGATCATTTTGGGCGGCGAGAACATCTACTGCTCCGAGGTCGAGGTGGTCATCGACCGCCACCCCAAGGTCTCGCAGGTCGCCGTCGTCGGGATGCCGCACCAGACGTGGGTCGAGACACCGGCCGCCTTCGTCGTGGCCGCCGATCCTGCGGACCCTCCTACCGAGGAAGAGGTCGTCGCCTTCTGCCGCGAGCACCTGGCTTCGTACAAGAAGCCGACCGTCGTACGGCTGGTCGAGGGGCTGCCGCGCAACTCGAGCGGCAAGATCTCCAAGACAACCCTGCCCGACACGCTGAAGCCTTGACCGGCAGATGACGGCGCCGACAGGAGAGCCGGGCGCGGACCGGGAAGCGAAGCAGCTCGCTCCGGTCGCCGCGCTGCTGGAGCGCACCTGGTCGGCCCGCGAGGTCCGGGTCGTTGCCGCCGACCGGCTGTCCGGCGGTGCGTCCCGGATGACGTGGTCCCTCGACGTGCTCGTGGACGACGATCGCCTCGTGCCGCTCGTGCTCCAACGTCAGCGTGCCGGGGCGTTCGCCGCTAGCCGGCTCGAGACCGAGGAACGGCTGCTGCGGGCGGCGGCAGCCGGCGGCGTCCCGGTTCCGGGCGTCGTTGCCGCCGACTCGTCCGGTGAACTGCTTGGTTCACCCTTTCTGCTCACCGAGCGGGTCGAGGGCGAGACCATCCCGCGTCGGCTGCTGCGGCGGCCGGACCTCGCCGTTGCCCGCGAGCGGTTCGCCGCCGACTGCGGCCGGGTGCTCGCGGCCGTTCACGCTCTGCCGCTGGAGGGCTTCCCCGATCTGCCGCGGATCGACCCGCTGCAGGGGCTGATCGACCACCTCGACGATGCGCTCGGCGCCTCGCCCGCGTTCGAGCTCGCACTGATGTGGCTGGCCGACACACGCCCGCCCGCCCAGCCGCCTGCGCTGGTGCACGGCGATTTCCGGACGGGCAACCTCATGCTCGACACCGAGGGACTGCGCGCCGTCCTGGACTGGGAGCTCGCGCACGTCGGCGACCCGTGCGAGGACTTGGGCTGGCTGTGTGTGCGGTCGTGGCGCTTCGGCGGCCCTCATCCGGTCGGCGGGATGGGGACCCGAGAGGACCTTCTGGCGGCCTATGCAGCGGCGAGCGGCACCGAGACCGACCCGTCGACGGTGTTCTGGTGGGAGGTGCTCGGCACCCTGCGCTGGGGCGTCATGTGCCACCTGCAGGCGAGGATCCACCTCGGCGGCCACTCCCGTTCGGTCGAGTTGGCGGTCATCGGCCGCCGGGTCGCCGAGAACGAGTACGACTTGCTCCGGATGCTGCCGTGACCGCCCCGGAGGACCCGACAGCGCGCCAGGACCTGACCGCGCTGAACAGCCGGCCGACCGCGGCAGAGCTCGTGGAGGCAGTGCGGGAGTTCCTCGACGGGGAGGTGTTCGCCGAAGGCGCCGCCGCGGGGTCCTTCCACGTGCGAGTCGCGGCCGGGGCGCTGCGCCTCGTCGAGCGCGAGCTGGCGAGCGCTGAGGACGACCGCCGGCGGCATGCCGAGCGGCTCTTGACCCTGGGCTTCGCCGACGACGCCGCCCTCGCCGCGGCCCTGCGCCGCAGGGACGTGCCCACCGCGCATCTGCCGGCGGTCCGCGCCGCGGTGCTGGCCGGCGTCGAGGATGCCCTCCGCGTCGTGAACCCCCGACACATCGAGGGGCCGCCGTGAAGGCTTAGCCCCTTTTAGAGCCACGACGAGCGGAGTGCCCGCGAGGACCGCCAGCGGGCCCACGAGGACCGCCAGCGGGCTTCCGCCGACCGCGACGCAGCCGTCGGGGCTGCGCGCAAGGCAGCCGACGCCTGCGCCGAGGAGGCAGTCGGCCTGCGGGAGGAGATGGAGGCCCGGACCGTCATCGGCCAGGCCCAGGGCCTGCTCGTGGCGGAGCACAACGTCACCGCTGAGAAGGCGCTCGATCTGCTCGTCAAGGAGTCGCAGAGCAGCAACGTCACGCTCCGGGACATCGCCACCCGGCTCGTCGAGCAGCGCGCCGACGGCTGACGCGAGCCGGAAGGGAGCGCATCGCGGTCGAGCGAGGCGAGCAAGCGGCAAGAGCTCTACGGAGGCTAAGCTAAGTGCCACGCTGCGACGTCCCAGTCCAGGTTCGGCTAATGGGATGTTCTCGATGGGTGTCTGGTATGTCGCTCGGCGTGCGGGATGGTCGCTGGTGTCGGGGAACGACCCTGGTTATGGACGGCCAGCGGCTTCTTTCGATCTACCTCAACGACCACTTGCTTGGGGCGAGCGGGGGTGTGGACCTGTTTGAGCGAGCCGCCGGAGCGGCTCGTGGTACGCCAGTGGGGCCGGCTTTGGAGCGCCTGGCGGTGCAGGTCGCGGAGGACCGGCGCGCGCTGCTGGCGGTGATGCGCCGGCTCCGAGTTCGGGTGCGCTACTACAAGGTGGCAGTGGGCTGGACGTTGGAGAAGCTCGCTCGGGTCAAGACCAACGGCCGGCTGGTCTCCCGCTCACCGCTGAGCGACCTCGTCGGGCTGGAGGGGCTGCGGCTGGGGGGGCAGGGGAAGGAAGCCGGCTGGTCGGCGTCAACGCCCTGCTGCAGCCCCAGGCCGAGCAGCGCGGACGCGACCCGGCTGGGGATCTCGTCGACCTGCGCGTAGGTGAAGCTCAGGTCGTTGATGTGCACCAGCGGCTTGTCCGGCGCCGCCGTGGCCGACTCACGCAGCATCGTGGCCAGGTTCAAGCTCATCGTCAGTCTCCCGACCCGTGTCGTGCGTCTCAGCCCGCGGGCGACTGTATTGCCCGGCCGGGCCGATGCGTAGTCGTCTACGCGGTCCGGGACGGCCCGCTAGAGTCTGCGGTCTGGACACGGGAGCCCGGGGCGCGGGCTGAGAGGGCGGACGACCCCCGCCGACCGTCGGAACCTGATCCGGGTCACCGGCGTAGGGAGTCGCTTCGTGCTTGCCGCTCGCTTCCGCTTGCCGCACGCCCCGCTGTCGCTGGACGACGTGCCCCTCCCGCAGCCTGGTCCGGATGAGGTACGGGTGCGCGTGCGGGCCGCTGGCGTGTGCGGCACCGAGCTGCACTTCACCGACGGGCTCTACGCGCCGTCCAGGGTGCCGATGACGCTCGGCCACGAGGCCGCCGGCACCGTCGACGCGGTCGGCGCGCAGGTGACCGGCTGGGCCGAGGGCGACCGGGTGGCGGTCTTCTACTACCTGTTCTGCGGGGAGTGCCGCTGGTGCCGCGCCGGCCGGGAGAACCTGTGTCTGTCGTCGCGGGGGGTGCTGGCGTTCAGCGCCGACGGGGCGTTCGCCGAGCACGTGGTGGTGCCCGCCCGGTGCCTGGTCGCCCTGCCCGACGCGTTGACCTTCGAACAGGCCGCGCCGCTGTGCTGCGCCGGCACGACCGCCCTGCACGCGCTGGCCGAGGCCGGCACCGCTGCCGGCGAGGTGGTCGTGGTGCTGGGGGCGGGCGGCGTGGGGCTGGCCGTCGTGCAGCAGGCGCACCGGCTCGGCGCGCAGGTCGTCGCAGTCAGCCGCGACCCCGCGCGTCGTACGGCGGCGACCGGGCTCGGGGCGACCGCGGCCGTCGGCCCGCAAGACCTGCCGGAGACGCTGCAGCGCGTCAGTGGCGGGGCCGGCGCCGACGTGGTCGTGGAGCTGGTGGGGGTGACCGACACTCTGCGGCTCGGCGTCGAGGCGCTCGGCCGGCGCGGCCGGCTGGTCCTCGTCGGCTACAGCGCGGACCTGCTCACGGTCAGCCCGCTGTCGCTGGTGGTCGCCGAGCAGCGGATCGTGGCGAGCGTCGGGGCGACCCGGGCCGAGCTGGTCGAGGCGATCGCGCTGGGCGCGGCCGGGCAGCTGACGCCGCCGGTCGCGGCGACCCTGCCGCTGCGCGACGTCGAGCAGGCCCTGGAGCGGCTGCGCGCGGGCACCGTGCCCGGCCGGCTGGTGCTGCAGCCGTGAGCGCCGGCCGGGTGTGCAACGTCCTGACCGTCGCGGGCACCGACCCCAGCGGCGGCGCGGGGCTGCAGGCGGACCTGAAGACCTTCTCCGCCCTCGGCCTGTATGCCACCGGCGTGGTGACCGCCCTCGTCGCGCAGAGCACCCGGGGCGTGAGCGCCGCCACCCGGTGCCGGCCGAGTTCGTGACAGCTCAGCTCGAGGTACTGCGCGCCGAAGTGCGCATCGACGCGGTCAAGATCGGCATCCTGGAGAGCGCCCCGGTCGTGCGGGCGGTGGCCGACGTGCTGCGCTGCCGTACGTCGTGGTGGACCCGGTGATGGTGGCCAAGAGCGGTGACCGGCTGCTGGCCGGCGACGCGGTCGCGGCGCTGCGCGACGAGCTGTTGCCGTACGCCGACCTCGTCACGCCCAACC
>JAABUN010003988.1_pt1 | contig 21280 bp, 16 predicted proteins | sample 5559311 | NCBI WGS metagenome assembly JAABUN01 (sample SAMN10711877, study PRJNA513370) | rock metagenome | isolation source: Antarctica rocks | place: Antarctica: Victoria Land, Siegfried Peak sud
ATCGAGGAGACCAAGGGCATCACGCTGCACCACACCGCCGGCGTCAACGACTACAGCGCGGCACAGGTGCCCTCGATCCTGCGTGGCATCTACCAGTACCACGCCGTCACCCTCGACTGGGGCGACGTGGGCTACAACATGCTGGTCGACAAGTACGGCCGGGCCTGGGAGGGCCGCCGGGGCGGGGCCAACACCTCGTTGCGCGTTGCCCAGGCGCTCGGCATGAACTACGCGACCGCCGGCATCTCCATCCTGGGCGACTACGACCGGGTGGAGGTCCCGCGTGCGGGGTTCGAGGCGATGGCGGCCGTGACCGCGTGGAAGCTGGATGCGCACAATCTCAGCGTCAACAGCACCTTCCGGCACACCAACGAGTACGAGGGCTGGACCCGGACCCTGCCGACCGTGCACATGCACCGTGACGTCAACCAGACGGTGTGTCCGGGTCGCTACTTCGCGGCCCGGATCGCAGAGTTCCGCAGCCGGGTGTCGGCATACCAGTCCCGGCACATGGATGCGGTGCAGCGAATTTCCGGCGCGGACCGCTACGAAACCGCCGCGGACCTGGCCGAGGCATCTCATCCCTGGGGCGCCGAGACCGTCTTCCTGGCGGAGGGCCGGGCAACGGCGGACGTGCTCGCCATCGGCCCCGCTGCGGATCGCGTGGGCGGAGCAGTGCTGCTGGCCCAGCCGACCTCGCTGCCGGACGCCACCCGGCAACGACTGACGGCGCTGCATCCCAAGCGCATCGTCGTTGTCGGCGGGACGGCTCGGATCAAGGACTCGCTGCTGAGCGACCTGCGCGCGGAGGGCTATCAGGTCTCCCGGGTCTCCGGCCCCACTCGCTACGACACTGCCGCCCAGATCTCCACGTCCTGGCCGGGCTCGGACACTCTGTATGTCAGCTCCGGCACAAGTGCTGCCACCACCTTGCCTGCGGGTGCGGCAGCTGCCCACCTCGGGGCACCCATGCTGCTCGCGGACGGCTCGTCGCTGTCCGTCAGCGCCCAGGACGAGATCGCCCGGCTGAACCCCCGTCGGGTCGTCGTCGTCGGCACTCAGGCCTACGTCTCGACGGCGGTGGCCCAACAAATCCGGGCGATCCTGCCGGACGCCCTGATGCGCCGGATCGCCGGGCAAGATCCCTACGACACCTCGATCCGGCTGGCGCGCGACGCGTGGCCGACGTCAGGAAGCGCTGTGCTGGTCAATGGCGCCAGCGTGGTGGACGGTGTGGCCGGCACCCAGTTCGCGGCATACCAGAAGGCTCCGCTGGTCCTGACCCGCTACTCCTGTCAGACCGCCTCGGTCCGGCAGGGCCTGGCAGCCCTCAGCACTGACCTGCACACGGTCGTCGGCGGACCGGCCGTCATCGACCTGCGGGCCGGTACCAACGGCTGCTGAACCCTGAGGGGGGGCACGGGTCAGCCGATGCGGCTGACCCGTGCCGGGTGGGTCGCCCGTAGAGTCTGCGCTGTGAGCCGTGTCCTGCTCATCGACAACGTCGACAGCTTCACCTTCAACGTCGCCGACCTGCTGCACCGGGTGCTTGGCCAGGCTGCGACGGTGTGGCGGCATGACCACCAGGCGGGGGCGGTCGATCTCGCGCAGTTCGAGGCGATCGTGGTGGGCCCGGGGCCGGGGCGGCCGCAGGTGCGGGCCGACATGCGGTTGTCCGACCTGGCGTTGCGGCAGGTCGAGGTGCCGGTGCTGGGGATCTGTCTGGGCCACCAGGGGCTGGCCCATCTCACGGGTCATGACGTGGTGGCGATGCAGGTGCCCCGGCACGGGATCGTCTCCTCGGTCTCGCACGACGGGAGCGGGGTGTTCGCCGGCATCCCCTCGCCCTTCGACGTCGTGCGATACCACTCGCTGCAGGTCTGCCCCGCAGTGGACTCGCCGCTCACCGAGGTGGCATGGGCAGACGACGACGGGTGCGTGATGGGGTTGGCCGACCCTGCACACCGACGCTGGGGGGTGCAGTTCCACCCCGAGTCCGTGCTCTCCCAGCACGGTGAGCGGATCGTCGCCAACTTCCTGCGGCTGGCAGGTCTGGAGGTATGCGGATCGGTCGCCCTCATCGGTCCGTCGCCAGCGGGTGCGGCCGTGGCCGCCGGTGATGGTCCCCGGGCACCCGGGGCCGTGGCCGTCGGTGATGTGCCCAGGCCGCACCTCGCGCGGACGGCCGGCGCCCGGGAGCTCCGCCTGGCCACCCGGAGGATGCCGGGGCCCGTGGACCCGTGGTTGCTGCACGAGCAGCTGACCGCCCGGTCCGACATCTCGGTATGGCTCGACGCCTCCGACGGTCGCGGCGTCTCGGTCGTCGCGGTGCCGGACGGCCCGCTCGCGCGGGTGCTCACGCACCGGGTAGGGCACGGGACCGAAGACCGGGGTCGCGACGTCACCCACCAGCATTCCGGACTGTTGCTGGACACGGTCGATGAGGTGCTGGACGGTCTGCGCCTGGTCGACGACGTCGCGTTGCCCTTCGATGTGCGGCCGGGGCTGCTGGGGTATCTGGGCTATGAGCTGAAGGCCGAGACCGGCGGCACCGCCCGGCATACCTCGGTCCACCCCGACGCATGTCTGATCCTGGCCGACCGGCTCGTCGTGGTCGAGCACTCCACCGGTGACGTGCACGCCCTGGCCCTGTCCGACGACGACATCCGGGCTGAGCAGGAGCTGTGGCTGGAGGAGGTCGAGGCGCTGGTCACCCGCCTGCGGGGCAGGCGCGTCGACGCCGCCCCCCGGTCGATGCCGGGTGGCGCGCAGCAGCAGGACCCCCTCGCCCGGCAGACCCGAGAGCCGGTGGGCGCACTGCATACCCGAGCGGAGTATCTGGACCTCGTGCAGCGCTGCCGTGCCCTCATCGGCGCCGGGGAGTCCTACGAGATCTGCCTGACGACCCAGCTGAGCTGGCCCGAGCCGGTCGACCCCAGGCGGCTGCACCAGGCGCTGCGGCAGGTCAGCCCGGTGCCCAACGCGGCCTGGCTGAGGCTGCTCGGCCTCGACGTGGTCGGTGCCTCACCGGAGCGTTTCGTGGCGGTCTCGGCTGCGGGGGTCGTCGAGGCCCGCCCGATCAAGGGCACCCGACCCCGAGACCCCGACCCCCGGAGCGATGCTGCGCTGGCCCGTGACCTGGCGACGCAGGTCAAGGACCGCGCCGAGAACCTGATGATCGTGGATCTGCTGCGGCACGACCTGAGCCGGGTATGCCGCTCCGGCAGCGTCCACGTGCCGAGCCTTTTCGAGGTGGAGAGCTACACCCACGTCCATCAGCTGGTCTCCACCGTGCGCGGCGAGCTCGCGGAGGGGATGCGGGCCACGGATGTGCTGCGCTCGTGCTTCCCGGGCGGCTCGATGACCGGTGCGCCCAAGGTGCGCACCATGGAGATCATCGACGCGCTGGAGGAGCGCCCGCGCGGCGTCTACTCCGGCGCGATCGGGTGGATCGGTCTCAACGGCGCGATGGACACTTCGATCGTCATCCGCACTGCCGTTGTCGTGGACGGGCAGGCGCAGCTGGGTGTCGGGGGTGCAGTCACTGCCCTGTCTGACCCGCAGGCGGAGTATGCCGAGACGCTGGCCAAGGCTCGCTCCCTCCTGGCCGCCCTGTCGCTGGCGGCGCAACCGGCGGCCGGCGAGCACGTGCCGTGAGCGCGAGCGGTGGGAGCGGTCAGTCGGCCTGGTCCAGCCCGACCGCGAGGACCTCCACAGTGCCCCCGGACCGCCAGCCGAAGCGCAGCGAGGGACCGTCCTGGGTGCGCTCGAAGGCTTCGAGGGTGACGGAGGTCTTGAGCATGGCAAAGGCCATCGGGACCATCTCGCCCGGGCGCCGTGTCGTGGCCAGCACGATGGTGCCGTCGGAGAAGCAGATTCGGGCGACACGGGGCGCGGGCGAGGACCGGATGACCCGGACCGGCACTCGACGCAGCATGACTCCCCGCATCCGCACCTCGAGCAGACCGAGCAGGTCCTCCAGGACCTCGTCGTCGACGGCGGCGAACATGGCCTCCAGATCTGCCTCGTCCTCGCTGCGCATCGGCATGGGATCGGCCGGATCGCGAGATCGAGCGCGAGCCGCCGGTGCTGGTGGGTCGCTGTCGGCCGGTGAGCTCGGGGGGCCGGGGGAGTCGGCGGTGCGCCGGTCGCGGGCAGCGCGGTGAGCACTCAGCCCCACGACGAGGATGAGCGCCACGATCAGCACAGCCCACTCCATACCACCAGTGTGCCTGTGGGCAGCAGGATCTGCCAGCCACGGCCCCCTGACGGTTGCCTTACGGAATAGCGAGAGGGACCGCGTCGCTGTCCTGCCCATGAGCGTCCCTGACATCACACTCGACCATGACGTCACCATCCCCCAGGTGGGCTACGGCGTGTTCCAGATCCCCCCGGAGCAGACGCAGGAGTCGGTGGAGCGGGCGCTGGAGGCCGGCTACCGCCACATCGACACCGCTGCGGGCTATGGCAACGAAGCGGGGGTGGGCGCTGCGATCAAGGCCAGTGGACTGCCGCGTGCGGAGGTGTTCGTGACCACCAAGCTGGCCAACGGAGACCAGGGTGCGGGCACGGCACGACAGGCGTTCGAGGCGAGCCGCAGCCTGCTCGGCCTCGAGGTGGTCGACCTCTACCTGATCCACTGGCCGCGCCCCGCCCGCGATCAGTACGTCGAGACCTGGCAGGTGTTCGAGCAGCTGCACGCAGAGGGGGCGGTCCGCGCCATCGGCGTCTCCAACTTCCTGCCCGACCACCTCGCCCACCTGATGGAGCGCGCCGAGGTCACCCCGGCGGTCAACCAGATCGAGGTGCACCCCAGCTTTGCGCAGCCGGCCACGCAGCAGGCAACTCGCGACCTCGGGATCGCCGTGGAGGCCTACGCCCCGCTGGGTCAGGCTGCGGACCTGGACCACGCTGCCGTTGGCAGCGCGGCCCAGGCGCACGGAGTCAGCCCCGCGCAGGTGGTGCTGCGGTGGCACCTGCAGCAAGGCATCATCGTCATCCCCAAGTCGGTCACCCCCGAGCGGATCCGCTCCAACATCGACCTGTTCGGCTTCGAGCTCGGCGAGGCGGAGATGACCGCGATCAGCGCGTTGGACACCGACCAGCGGATGTTCCCGGATCCACAACGCGCCGACTTCGACTGATCACGACTACGATGGAGCGTGGGTGGAGCACCATGGTGTGTGCCTCGCTCGCACGCTGACCCAAAGGTTCCCAGAGATGGAGCACGAGAGCACGCTGCTGAGTCGGCTCGCGGAGGCTGCACGCAGCCTGGACGACCGCCCGGGGCTACCGCTCACGGCCCGTGAGTCCGTCGAGCTTGCTGTGCGCCTGGTCAGCGGGTGTGACGCCGCGGGCATCACCCGGGTCCAGGGCAAAAGTGTCCGCACGATCGCCGAGACGCATCCCATCGCCAAGTCGGGGGACGAGCTGCAATACCACTTCGGCGAGGGCCCGTGCCTCGAGGCGCTCGGCGACGTCGAGTTCATCCGCAGTGACGACGTGTCCACCGATCCCCGCTGGCCCCGATGGGGACCCCGGGCGCACCGGGAGCTGGGGGTCGGCTCGATGCTCTCGCTGCGGTTGTTCACCGCGGACTCCACCGTGGGTGCGCTCAACCTCTACGCCTTGCAGAAGCAAAGCTTCTCGGACGTGTCCCACCTGGAGGGGCGAGCCCTGGCGGCGCAGTGCGCGGTGGCGCTTGCCTCTGCCGACACGATCGACAACCTGCACGTCGCGGTGCGTCACCGCACCACGATCGGGCAGGCGCAGGGGATCTTGATGGAGCGCTTCTCGATGGACTCCGACAACGCCTTCGCCGTGCTGACCCGGCTGTCCCAGGATCACAACGAAAAGCTGTACGACCTTGCCTGCCGGATCGTGACGACCCGCACCCTGCCGGGCACGGGGATCGCGGGATAGCTCAGGGGTAGGCCCCGCGGATGATCCGGCGGGCGGTCTGGGTGAGGGGGCTCGACTCGGTCGCCGCGATCTGCAGCAGCATCGCATAGGCGGCGTCCAGCTCAATGGCGTGCGTCTCGGCCAGCACCCCCTTGGCCTGCTCGACCACGATCCGTTCCGCGAGGGCGGAGCGGACGTGCGCCGTGAGCTCGCGGTCACTGGGAGCCTGGGTCTGGACCAGGACCAGGGTGGCGATGTCCGCGAAGGCCTGCCCGAGCGCGAGTCGTTGGGGGTCGTCGGGCACCGCCTGGGCATAGAAGACGTTGAGACCGCCCAGCGTCCGGGTGTGCCAGCTGAGCGGGTACGCCTGCACGAGGTCGAAGCCGGCGTCGACGATCAACGGCCCGACGCGCGGCCACCGAGCCGCCAGGGCTGCGGCACCGCCGAGTGGCTCCAGCGCTCCAGCGCTCCAGCGCGGAGGTGACCGAGGCCAGGCCTCGGCGGGGATCGGCATACTCATCCCTGCTCCTGGACGGGGGAGTCGTCCCCGTCGGCAAGGTGAAGGGTGCGGTCGATCATGCGCTGGCACGTGCCGGTCAAGGTGTCCGAATGGGCGAAGGCGTGCGCCCGGATCAGCGCGAGTGCGTCGTCAGGACTGAGCTTGAGGCGCGAGACGACCATGCCGGTCGCCTGGTGGACGATCGCCCGACCCGCCCACGGGCCGTCGGTGTCGTCACCCAGGCTGGGGTCTCGGGCGACAGCTGCGCCGACGGCGTCGGCCACGAACTGCGCGACCGCGCAGATCTCGGGTGAGAAGGACTCGTATCGCCGGTGCACCGTCATCACCCCCAACGGCGCCGACCCGGGAGACATCGGCAGCGACAGGATGACGTGGGGGTCGAACTGCCGCCGGAACGCCTCCGCGAGCAGCGGCCAACGTCGCTGCGGGTCATCGGGCAGCTCACCCTGCACCGAGCGTCCCTGGTAGTAGGCGTCCCTGGTGGGCCCCTCGCCCATCACCTCCTGCAGGTCGTCGAGCCGCGCGGAGAAGGGGCCGGTCGTGCAGACCGTGATCCGCTCCGTGGGTGAGGTGCCTAACGTGAGCGCGACACCGTCGACGTGCAACAGGTCCACCGTGGCCAGCGAGAGAGGCGCTGAACCAAGGGCTGCCCTGCATCCGCCTGCGCGACAGTCAGGGCCAACCGGGCCAGCACGGCCACCTTGTCGACCACCCCTCCACCCTACGCGGGTGCCGCAAGACCCCCGCTCTCCCCGAGGTAGGCGCGCGACTCCCACGGGGCCAGGGTCACCGTGCCGTCCCGATGCCCGGTGTCCGGGTGGGTCGCGACCAGGACCGCTGCGTCCAGGGTCGTCACCTCGTCGCCAAGATCGAGCACCACCTGCTGCCCCGACAGGTTCGCCAGCACGAGGAGCCGGTCACCGTCCCAGCTGCGCGAGTAGGCATACACCTGCTCGTCCTCCGGCAGCAGCAGACGGTAGTCACCGTGCACCACGACGTCGTGGGTATGCCGAATCTCGATCAGCCGGCGCAGGTGGTGCCAGACCGAGTCCGGGTCGGCCACGGCGGCCCGGGCGTTGATCTTTGTGTAGTTGGGGTTGACCGGCAGCCACGGTGTGCCTGAGGTGAACCCGGCCTGCGGGCTGTCGTCCCACTGCATGGGGGTGCGGGCGTGGTCTCGGCTCTTGACGCTCAGCGCTGCCATGATCTCGTCATTCGCCAGGCCCTGCTCACGCGCTGCCCTGGCCCAGTTGACCGACTCGATGTCCTGGTAGTCCTCGATGGTCGAGAAGGCCGCGTTCGTCATACCGAGCTCTTCGCCTTGGTAGACGTAGGGAGTGCCCCGCAGCAGGTGCAGCACGGTAGCCAGGGTCTTGGCGCTGGCCACCCGGTGCGCACCGTCGTCGCCGAAGCGTGACACGACCCGCGGCTGGTCGTGGTTGTCCCAGTAGAGCGAGTTCCAGCCCACCGCAGCCAGGCCCTCCTGCCACCGCGACAGGTTGGCCTTCAGGTCGCTCAGCCGCAGCGGGGCCAAGCTCCACTTGCTGCCGCCGTCGACGGCGTCAAGGTTCATGTGCTCAAAGGTGAAGACCATGCTGACCTCTGCGCGTGCCGGGTCGGTGTAGCGCCTCGCCTCCTCCAGGGTGACCCCCGGCGCCTCTGCAATGGTCAGCAACCGGTGTCCCTCGAAGACCTCCTGATGCATCTCCTGCAAAAACTCGTGGATGCGCGGGCCGTCGCTGTAGAGCGCTGAGCCGTCGCCGAGTGCGGTGCCGGGGATGGCTGGGCCATCAGGCAGCCGCCCGTCCTCGCCCACCGTCTTGCTGATCAGGTTGATGACGTCCATCCGGAAGCCGTCCACCCCCCGGTCAAGCCACCAGCGCATCATCTCGTAGACCGCCTGGCGCACCTCGGAGTTCTCCCAGTTCAGGTCCGGCTGGGTGCGGGAGAACAAGTGCAGGTAGTAGTCGCCGGTGCTCTCGTCGAGCTCCCAGGCCGGCCCGGAGAAGAACGACTGCCAGTTGGTGGGCTCCGCGCCCGGCGCTCCCGGCTCGTGACCCGCGCGGGCGGGGCGCCACCAGTACCAGTCGCGCTTCGGGTCCTCGCGGCTGGAGCGGGACTGCACGAACCACGCGTGCTCGTCCGAGGTGTGGTTGACCACGAGGTCCATCACGAACTTCATGCCGCGCTGGTGCAGACCCTCGATCAGCTCCTCGAGATCCTGCAGCGTCCCGAAGGTCGGGTCCACGTCCTGGTAGTCGCTGATGTCGTAGCCGTTGTCGTCCTGCGGGGAGGAGTAGACGGGAGACATCCACACCACATCGACCCCCAGCTGGCGCAGATAGTCCAGCTTGGTGATCGCGCCGCGCAGGTCACCCACCCCGTCGCCATCGGAGTCGGCGAACGAGCGCGGATAGATCTGGTAAACGACCGCGGCCTTCCACCAGTCCTGAGTGCGCTGCGGGCTCGGTGCAGTCATGGGGACTCCTGTCGGCGCGCACGGGTCGGCAAAGGGTGTGCTCACCCTAGTGACCGTGCCACGGCGCAGCGGACCCCTGCCGGTCCTGTGCACAGCAGTGACCTGGGACAATCGGGCAGTGACCCTCGCGCCTCCCCCCACCCGGACCGATGTCATGGTCGTGGGTGCGGGCCCCGCCGGGTCCGCCGCAGCCGCCTGGGCGGCACGCCTCGGGCATGACGTGGTGCTGGCCGACGCGGCGACCTTCCCACGCGACAAGAGCTGTGGTGACGGCCTGACCCCACGTGCCGTCGCCGAGCTTGCCCGGCTGGGACTGGATGACTGGGTGCGCTCCCACGTCATCAACCACGGGCTGCGCGCGCACGGTTTTGGTCAGGTGCTCGAGCTGCCGTGGCCAGGTGGGTCGCTGCCCGACAACGGGTCGGCGGTGCCGCGGACCGAGCTGGACGACCACCTGCGCACGGTCGCGCTCGACGCCGGGGCAGTCGGTGTGCAGGGCGCCCGCGCCGTCGACGTCACCTGGGACGGCGACCGGATCGCCGGTGTGGTGCTCGAGCAGGACGGCGCACGGCACACCGTCTCGTGTCAGCATGTCGTCGTTGCCGACGGGGTGCGGTCCCAGCTGGGCCGGGTGCTCGGGAGGCAGTGGCACCGCGACACGGTCTACGGCGTGGCGATCCGGTCCTACATCGCCTCCGACCGCTCGCGGGACCCGTGGATCAGCTCGCATCTGGAGCTGCGCGGGATGGAGAATGAGCTGCTGTCGGGCTACGGCTGGATCTTCCCGCTGGGCGACGGTGAGGTCAACATCGGCGTCGGCACCCTGGCCACCGCAAAGCGCCCGTCGCACGTCCAGCTGCGGCCGCTGATGCAGCTGTATGCCGACGCGCGGCGCGAGGAGTTCGGGCTTGGCGGGCCGCTGCGGGCACCGACCTCGGCCCTACTGCCGATGGGTGGTGCCGTGTCGGGGGTCGCTGGTGCCAACTGGGCCCTGATCGGGGACGCAGCAGGGTGTGTCAACCCGCTCAACGGCGAGGGCATCGACTACGGGCTGGAGACCGGCCGGCTCGTGGCCGAGACGATCCACGACGGTGCCCGACTGGGCCAGACCTGGCCGGCGGTGCTGACCGGGCACTACGGGGAGGCGTTCTCGATCGCGCGCCGGATGGCGGGCCTGGTCACGGTGCCGCGGGTGTTGCCTGCTCTCGGACCGATCGGCATGCGCTCCAGCTGGATGATGGGGCTTGCCCTACGCTGGATGGGCAACCTGGTCACCGACGAGGATCACGACACCGCGGCCTCGGTATGGCGGTGGGCAGGCAGGCAGTCGCTTCGCCTGGATCACCGCCCGCCGTTCAGCTGAGGCGGCTTAAGACTGCGGGCCTACACGACGGGGTGACCCGCGGACCACACCCCTTCGGGCGGGATACGGAATCGTGATCTTCCGTTGCGCAAACGTGACATTTGCTCGGTGGCGCTGTACCGTCGGTCTCGCTTCCGCCCCCTGCGGAAGTCCCAACGAGGTCGCCGAGTCCTGTCACCTCGCCTGGGTTGCTACGCACACACCGCTTGACAGGAGCGGGGGACCCATCTTTGGCAGCGTTGCACGAAGGACGCTCCTTGGGGTGAAGCCCATGCTGGCGCCGATCAGGTGTCAGCTGGGCCGGGTGAACACCTCCCACCCGAACCCGACAGCTGACCCCGTAGGCGTTAGAGAGGGTTCACATGTCTTCGAAGACCCCTGGGCGCCACCGCGCGCCGAGCCGTTTGTCCGTCAAGCCGATGGCCCGTGCCTCGGCAGTCCTGCTTGCCAGCGGCGGTTTGGCCGCCTCGATGTCCGTGACCGCCCAGGCCGCGCCGGCGCCTGCGGCACCGACGCCGGCCGCACCCGTGGCCGTGCCCGCGACACCCGGCCCCGTCCAGGCGGCACCGGGCGAGGTCCCCTCGACCCTGCGCACGCACAAGACGACGCCGAGCTCGTGGAGCACCCTGCGCTGGGGCTCCCGCGGCGGCAGTGTGGCCACGGTGCAGCGCATCGTCGGCACCTACCAGGACGGTATCTTCGGCCCCAAGACCCACGCCGCGGTCAAGGGCTACCAGGGCCGCAACGGCCTCGTGGTCGACGGCATCGTCGGTCCGATGACCTCGGCCAAGATGGGTTTGCGCTCCTCAGGCGGCTCGTCCTACCGTTCGGACTCCTCGTCCTCGCGGAGCACCTCGCGCAGCTCGACCTCCAGCTATTCCTCGAGCAGCTACTCCTCGGGCGGCATCGTGGGGCAGGCTCAGCGCTACCTGGGCATCATGTACCGCTGGGGCGGAAGCACTCCCTCCGGCTTCGACTGCTCGGGTTACACGCAGTACGTCTACGGTGCCGCCGGGATCAGCATCCCCCGCACCACTCAGGCCCAGCAGCAGGCGACCTACCGGGTCTCCGACCCGCGTCCGGGTGACCTGGTGTTCTGGGGCTCCCCGGCCTACCACGTGGCCATCTATGCCGGTGACGGGATGATCTATGACTCGGGCAAGCCCGGTCTGCCGTCGCAGAAGCGCAACATGTTCTCCGGCTCCAAGAGCTTCGGCCGCATCGGCTGAGCGGAGTCACTCGAGCACACGGCTGAGGCCGGTGACCCCATGGGGGTCGCCGGCCTCAGCCGTCGGATCAGGCAACCGTCGGGTCAGGCGTTGCGCCGTCTGAGCACCACGGCCGCTGCGACGAGCGGGACGGCGACCCACGCGACGAAGACGGCAGTCCCGGCCCCGGCGCCGAGCTGGCCAGGGACGGCCAAGACACTCATGAAGGACTCACCGGCCGAGGACGGCAAAAACTTCAGCACGCTGTCCCGGATGCTCTCAGGCAGCAGGAGCATCCCCAGCCCGGGGAGCAGGAACACCACGGCGAACAGGGTGGAGATCGCTGCGGCAGTGCTGCGAAGCAACGTGCCCACAGCAAGACCCATCAGCGCCACCCCGGTCAGGTATCCCGCGGTGCCCACGATCGCGCCGAGCACTCCAGGGTCGGAGATGGACGCAGTCGCGAGGTCACCGCTGCCGATCAACAGCTGACCGGCGAAGAACGCGGTCAAAGCGGTCACCAGCATGACAGGGAAGGTCACACAGGCCACCACTGCTGCCTTGGCCAACAGCACGGGGAGTCGGGAGGGCACCGCGGCCAAGGTCGAGCGGATCATGCCCGAGGAGTACTCGCTGGTGATGACCGTGACGCCGAGCACGCCGATGATGAGCTGGGCCAGCAGGACTCCTTGCAGGGTGGCACCTGCCGGGTTAGCGGCGAACTCGTTGGCCTCGTCGCCTGCGCTGGCGCTGAACACCCCGCCGAGCAACCGGCGAAGACCAGTCCGACAACCAGCAGCACGGCACTGGCAGACGCCAACGTGGTGACCAGGCTGCGCACGGAGCGGAGCTTGACCCATTCCGAGCGCAGGACCCTCAAGGTGCTGAGCGAGGGGGTCTGGTGTCGGGCTGTCTTTGGTTGCGCAGACGTGGCGGGGATGGTCGTGGTGGTCATCAGGCTGCCCTCAGCTCAGTGGTCGTCGCGGTGTCGGCGGAGCCGTGGAACTCCACCGACTCCTGCGTCAGATGCATGAACGCGTCCTCGAGTGAGGAGCGGTTGATGGTGAGCTCGTGCAGGGTCAGCGAAGCGGCGCCCGCGCGGGCACCGATCTCCTCGGTGCTGAGCCCGACGACGTCCAGGGTGCCGTCGGTCTCGGCGGTCACACTGACGCCGTCCTGCCTCAACAGCGGGGTCAGCTGCTCGATCTGCGGGCTGCGCACCCGCACGCTGGTGACCGACCGCGAGATGAGGTCGGCCACGGAGATGTCGGCGACAAGACGACCGCGCCCGACGATGATGAGCTGCTCGGCCGTCATGGCCATCTCGCTCATCAGGTGCGAGGACACAAAGACGGTGCGACCCTCGGCGGCCAGCCCGCGGAGCAGGTCACGGATCCACCGGATGCCCTCGGGGTCCAGCCCGTTGACCGGCTCGTCGAGCATCATGGTCTGCGGATCGCCCAACAGCGCCGAGGCGATACCCAGCCGCTGCCCCATGCCGAGGGAGAAGCTGCCCGCCCGGGCGTGGGCCACCTCGCTCAGGCCCACCACGTCGAGCACCTTGTCGACCCGCCGTGCGCTGATGCCGTGGGTGTAGGCCAAGGCCAGCAGGTGGTTGCGGGCGGAGCGGCCGGGGTGCGTGGCGCCAGCCTCGAGCAGGACCCCGATCTCGTGCATCGGGGCACGGTGCTCACTGTAGGGACGCCCGTTGATCCTTGAGGACCCCCCGTCGGGTCGGTCCAGACCGACCAGCATCCGCAGGGTGGTGGACTTGCCTGCGCCGTTGGGTCCCAGGAATCCGGTGACGATCCCCGGCTGGACGGTGAAGGTCAGGTCGTCGACCACCGTCTTGTCGCCATACCGCTTGGTCAGGTTCTCGAGCTCGATCATCATGCTCCTTGGAGTTGGGCCGGGTGCCCCGGCTGGTATGACGAGTCAAGCCGTCGGCGTCCCTCGACGCATCGTCCGTGCGCAGGCTCTTTCGGGCGTCGGTCTACGACGGCTGCGGTAGGCCGGCATACCGCCTGGAGACGACGACGGGCGCCCGCGCCGTGGCTACGCTGACAGGCATGACGGCGCGCAGCTCTTTGGGCACGGTGCTTCGCGAGCGCCCGCTGCTGGTGGACGCCGCGCTTGCTGCAGGGGTGTTCGTGCTGGCCCTGGTCCTTCGCGACCCGGAGAGTGTGCCGGCGGTGTCGCCGACGGTGCCCGGCCTGGTGGTCGTGGCCGCGCTGACCTGTGTCGCGCTGGTGTGGCGGCGGGCAGCTCCGCGTCGTGTCCTCGCCGTCAGCGTCGTCGGCAACTCAGCGGTCCTGTTCACCGCAGAGGTGGGCACCGGACTCGTGGCTGGGGCGCTGCTCGCGCTGTACGCCGTGGCCGTCTCCACGGATCGCCGCACCACGTGTCTGGCGTGGGTCGCGACGGTGCTGCCGCTTACTGTGGCGACCCTGCTGTCCGGGGCCCCGCTATCGGTCGACAGCGTCGTGGGCTACCTGCCGTGGACCGCGTTGGCCGCCGCCATCGGTGACGCACTGCGTAACCGCAGGGCCTACATCCTGGCGGTCGAGGAGCGCGCCGAGCGGGCCGAGCGCACCCGCGAGGAGGAAGCGCAGCTGCGCGTGGCGCAGGAGCGGATGCGCATCGCCCGTGACCTGCACGATGTCGTCGCCCACCGCATCGCCGTCGTTAACGTTCAGGCCGGGGTGGCCGGCCATCTGCTGACTAGCCAGCCGGAGCGCGCCAGGGAAGCGCTGGAGCACGTGCGTCAGGCCGGGGCCGCCATCCTGGACGAGCTCGGTGAGGTCCTGGACGTGCTCCGTCAGACCGACGAGTCAGATCTTGCCACGGCCCCGGTCCCTGGTCTGGCACAGCTGGACTTTCTGGTCACCTCCTTCGCCACCGCCGGACTCGCGGTCGAGACCACGTTCACCGGGAGCCCCCGACCGGTCGGCACATCGGTGGACGTGGTGACCTACCGGGTGCTGCAGGAGGCCCTCACCAACGCGCACAAGCACGGCACCGGCACCGCCCACCTCTCGCTGACCTACACGCCGTCGGCGCTCGACATCCAGGTGACCAACCCGGTCAAGACCTCCGGCCCATCGACCATGGGCACCCCCACCGCCGGTCACGGGCTGCTCGGTATGCAGGAGCGGACGATCGCCGTCGGCGGAGAGCTCGAGGCGGCGCCGGGACCGGTTGGACAGTTCCATGTCGACGTCAGGCTGCCGATACCGGCGGGGGCGACGAGGTGAGCATCCGGGTCGTGCTCGCCGACGACCAGGTGCTGATCCGCGCCGGCTTCGGTGCGTTGATCGGGTCCGCCGACGACTTGGAAGTGGTCGGTGAGGCCTCCAGTGGGCGCGGCATCGTCGACCTGGTCCGCCAGACCCGAGCCGACGTCGTCGTCATGGACATCCGGATGCCCGACGTCGACGGCCTGGAGGCCACCCAGGCGATCAGTGCAGCCGAGGACCTGGCCGGGGTCCGCGTCCTGATCCTGACCACTTTTGAGCTCGATGAGTATGTCGTGCAGGCGCTGCGGGCCGGAGCCAGCGGCTTCCTCGGCAAGAGTGTGGCGCCCGCCGAGCTGCTGGAGGCGATCCGTGTGGTCGCCGCCGGGGAGTCGCTGCTGTCGCCGAAGGCGACCCGTGCCCTGGTCGGTCGCTATCTGGCCCAACCCCACAGCGGGACGGTGCCGACGCCGGAGCGCCTGCTCGTGCTCACCGACCGGGAGCGCGAGGTCGTCGCGCTGGTCGCCCATGGGCTCAGCAACGACGACATCGCCGGCCGCCTGTTCGTGTCGCCGCTGACCGTCAAGACGCATGTCAACAGGGCCATGACCAAGCTCGACGCGAGGGACCGCGCCCAGCTGGTCGTGACGGCATACCAGAGCGGGTTGGTGCAGCCTGAGGGGCGTCAGCACGGCTCGTGAGTGCCGCGCCGTCCCCGGTGGGCCCCGTGGGACTCGAACCCACAACCTACGGATTAAAAGTCCGCAGCTCTAACCATTGAGCTAGAGGCCCGGGATGGGAACCGCACGTGAGGCATCCCTGCGCAGGACCCAGGTGCGGTGGTGACCCCACCTGCCCCACGAGGTTAGCGGATCATCTGCCGCGCAGTGACGACGAAGGGGTCCTGCCTGGCCGCGTTAGGGTGGGCCGTGGCCGGACCGCCTGTTGCCGCAAGGGCGACCTCGAGCGTGTCGGCACCTTCTGGAGCAAGCGCAACGTCTGCGCCGCGCCCGACAGCCACCCCGCGTTCACTCCCGCCCGAACGCAGATTGCCCATGCCCGACATACGGAGCGTAGATGACCCCCACCTCGACACTCGATCTCTCAGGCACCCCCGAGGTGGAGTCCGACTTCTCGGTTCGCGCCGCGCTGCGCTCGCCCCGACGGCTGCGGATCGAGGTCCTGGCCGGGCTCGTGGTCGCGCTGGCGCTGATCCCGGAGGCGATCTCGTTCGCCATCCTGGCCGGGGTCGATCCACGGGTCGGGCTGTTCGCGTCGTTCACGATGGCTGTCACGATCTCGGTCGTCGGCGGACGGCGGGCCATGATCTCCGGCGCCACGGCTGCCATCGCCCTGGTGATCGCGCCGGTGGCGCGCGACTACGGGCTGGACTACCTGATTGCCACCGTCATCCTGGCCGGGGTCCTGCAGATCGTGCTCAGCCTGCTCGGCGTCGCCAAGCTCATGCGCTTCCTGCCTCGCAGCGTGATGGTGGGCTTCGTCAACGCGCTGGCGATCCTGATCTTCACCGCTCAGCTGCCGCACCTGCTCGGGGTGCCGTGGCTGGTCTACCCGATGGTCCTCATCGGTCTGCTCATCATGGTCGGCCTACCGCGCCTGACCACGGTCGTGCCGGCGCCTCTGGTCGCCATCGTGGTGCTGACCGCGGCCGCCATCGTCCTGTCCATCCGGGTCCCCACCGTCGGCGACCAGGGTGAGCTCCCCGACAGCCTGCCTACCCTGCTGCTCCCCGACGTGCCGCTGACGCTGGAGACGCTGCAGATCATCGCGCCCTACGCGTTCGCCGCGGCGCTGGTCGGCCTGTTGGAGTCGCTGATGACCGCCAAACTGGTCGACGACGTCACCGACTCGCACTCGGTCAAGACCCGTGAGGCCTGGGGCCAGGGAGTCGCCAACGTGGTCACCGGCCTTTTTGGTGGCATGGGCGGCTGCGCCATGATCGGGCAGACGATGATCAACGTGAAGGTGTCCGGTGCGCGGACTCGCATCTCGACCTTCTTGGCCGGCTTCTTCCTGCTGGTGCTTGTGGTCGGGCTCGGTGATGTCGTCGGGATCATCCCCATGGCTGCGCTGGTGGCGGTCATGATCATGGTCTCGGTGGCCACTATGGACTGGCACAGCGTGCACCCGGCGACGCTGCGCCGGATGCCGTTCAGCGCGACCGCGATCATGCTCACCACCGTCGCGGTGACCGTCTGGACCCACAATCTGGCCTACGGGGTCATCCTGGGAGTCGTCGTGGCCATGGTCTTCTTCGCCCGGCGGGTCTCCCACTTCACCGAGGTCGTCGACATCGCGCACCCCGACGACGACACCCGCGTGTATGCCGTCCGCGGCGTGCTGTTCTTCGCGTCCAGCAACGACCTGGTCTACCAGTTCGACTACACCGGCGACCCCAAGAACGTCGTGATCGACCTGAGCGATGCCCAGATCTTCGACTCATCCACCGTCGCCGCGCTGGACGCCATCGAGTACAAGTACCAGCAGAAGGGCAAGCACGTCGAGATCGTCGGGCTCAACACAGCCAGTCAGGCCTGGCATGGCAAGCTCACCGGCCAGCTGGGCGCCGGGCACTGACCGCCCTCAGCGGCGATGCGGCGGCCGCACGTCGACATACACCAGGCGGTGGTCGCTGGAGGGGAACGGGTAGCTGCCGGTCAGTCTGGACAGCGGGTCGTCGCTGGTGGGCCAGAAGACGGCGGAGTCAAGGATGCGCAGGCTCTTGCTGGGCAGCACATAGTCGACCCGGATGTTGCCGGGAGGCTCGGCGAAGTCAGCCGTGTCGAAGGCCGGATCGCCCTTGTGCTCGGCATTGACACCCCCCTGCAGCAGCAAGGCCTCGACAGCGCCGGCGCTGTCGGGGGTGAGCGTGGTGTTGATCCGTGGGTGGTCCAGCAGCGCCTCGATGGACCCCTCGACCGAGTCGCCGTCGAAGGGGTCGGAGTTCTGGTCGCCGGCGATGACGAACCGCTCGCCAGGCTTCAGGCCGCCCGTGCTCCCCCCGTCGTCGTAGATGTAGGAGGAGCGCTGGCCGGGCCAGATGTAGTCGGCCCAGAACCGGATCTCGTCGTTGTTGCGGGCGCCATTGCGGTCCTCCGGTCCGTCGAAGACCGGCGGCGTCGGGTGGCTGACCAAGAAGTGCACGACCTTGTCGCCCACCTCGATCGGCACGTCCCAGTGCGACTTGCTCGACAACCGCAGCGCCTCAACCGCCTCCGTGGAGTAGAAGTCCTGCGGGATCAGGTTGCCCGGCATGTCGGCCCACCTGAACCTCTGGAACGTGCGCACGGCCTCGGTGTCGATCGGGTACTTGGAGTAGACGACCATGCCGTACTGCCCGGGGAAGAACCCGAACCCGTAGGCGTCACCCGGGCCACCGATGCTGCCGTCGTTGTCCAGGTCCAACCCGCTCGGCACCCCCGTGTTGACCGGTGCGGCATATGCGTAGGGATAGTTGATCGGCTCGGCGCCGCCCTGACCGACCTCGAGGTAGTTGTCGCGGAAGAGGTCGACCGACTCCTGCCCTTGCGTGTAGTCGAACTCGTTGAGCAGCAGCACGTCGGGGTCGGTGCGCTGGATGATCTCGGCGCCAGCGCGGGCCTGATCGTTGTCGCCGGTCGACAGGTCCTGCACGAGCTCACCCTCGCCAGACCGGTTGAGGGAGGCGTTGAAAGTCGCGAACCGCACGTCCTTGCCCTTCCCGGTTGCCTTGTCCGGCCGGTCGGCGGCGCTCGCGGCCGGCGACAGGGTCAGGCCGGCGATGACTGCGACCAGGGCGGCAAGGATCTGCGGGCGGCGAAGAGTCATAGGAACACGCTAGGACAACGGGTGTGCCGTGACCAGCCTTGCGTCGGCAAACGTCCTGTGAACGTCAGTTGGCGGAGTCTCCAGCCCTCGCTGGTGCGAGGTGCTGGAGCCCCACGTCACCGCGGACACAGACAGCGCACTTTCCCTAGCAAATCGGGTGGGGTGCGCGCACTTTCCCTAGCAAATCGGGTGGGGGGCGCGCACTTTCCCTAGCAAATCGGTCAGCTGGCGGGGTGCTCGATGTCGACGACCAGGCGCGGCGGGTCGCTGAGCGTGAAGACCCGGAACGGCGAGCCCTCGTCGTCGATCCCGATGAACGCCTGCGTCAGACCCTCGAACGTGCCGGACATCCGGACCTCCTCGACGCCCTCTGCGGCGTCCAGGGTGTACGTGCCGGGGCCGCCCTCGTAGGACTCGTTCTCCTCGGGGTAGCGGGTGCCAGAGATGACCACCTGCAGGATGGCGTCGCCGGCGACGTCGATGATCTGGCCGCTGCCGTCCTGCACCGCCTGGTCGACGTAGTCGACCCGGTAGCCGGGGCTGCCCTTGCCCTCCAGGTCGAAGACCACGCGGTCGTAGTCCTCGTGCAGCCCGAGCCGCACCGTGGTGGCCAACAGCTGCCCGTCGCCGTCGCCGGCACTCTCGACGGCCTCCTGACCGAAGGGGGGGAGCTTGGTGTCTGCCGGAGCCTCGGTGGGTGCGGCCGTCGGTGTGCCAGATGCCGTCGCGGTGGAGGTATCCGTGTCCGGTGGCACCGGCTGGGTGGCCGTCTGCAGGTCCGTGTCAATCCCCGTGGCGGTCTGCAGGTCCTGGTCAGAGGTCGCAGTCTGCTGGTCGGTCTCGCCGAAGGTGGAGGTGGATCGGTCGTTGTCGACTCTGGTGGGGGTCGGCCTCGCGCTCTGCAGCCCCTCGGTCGACAGGTCGGTCGTGGGGTCGGTCGTCGAGTCCTGCGGCTCGCTGCAGCCGGACAGCAGAAGGGCGGCAGCGGCAACCCCCGCGAGCGCGTGTCGTGCGAAGGCCATGTGGATCCTTTCGTTGATCGGAACTTAGACCCCCCAGCCGATACCGGCAACCTGCAGCGCGTCACGGCATACCAGGGAAGATGCCCTTGCCGGCGCACCTCGAACGTCCCATGTGTCACACTCGTCACAGATCTGATCGTTACTCAGCTCTGGGGGAAGTACCTATGCGCACTGTCCGTGTTGCCGCGGCCGCTCTGGCCCTGTCCCTGCTCGTGCCCGCAGCGGCGGCACAGGGCGGGCCTGATACGCCACCGGGCCCCGACGGGGTGGTGGAGGACCAGCGCTACGGCATGCTCGAGGAGCCGGCGGCCGAGGGGGTCGAGAGTGTCGCGCCTCCCGTCGTCCAGGAGGGGGTCACCTCACTGCCGGCTCCCCAGCCTGAGGCCGAGGCCTATCCCCGTCCTGCCGATGATGTCTTCGACGTCCGAGGCGGCGGCTACGGGCACGGCATCGGGTTGTCCCAGTACGGCGCCGACGGCGCCGGCAAGCAGGGGCTGGACCATACCGACATCCTCGCGTTCTACTACCGGGGCACCACCTTGGAGACTCGCGACCTGGGAACCATCCGGACCGGCATCACGATCGACGACGACGGCACCACTCGGGTGGCCCACCGCCCAGGTCTGCGGGTGTCCCCGCAGGTGGGTGGCACGTCATACGCCCTGGCGTCGGGCCGCGAACAGTGGCGGGTGCGATCCACGGGGACCGGTTCCTCGAGCTGCGTGCTGGAGGGCAGGGTCAACGGGACCTGGTCGATCGGCTGGCCCAGCGGTATGCCGCGCGCCTGCCCGGTCACGTTCAGCTCACCGACGGAGCGCAGCGTCGACCTGTTCTTACCCGGCGGGCAGCTGCGGGTCTACCGCGGCGAGGTGAGCGCCACCTATACCGGCCCCGACACCGTGCAGACCGTCAACGCCCTCCCGATGGAGAGCTACCTGCGCTCCGTGGTCGCGTCCGAGATGCCGAGCTCCTTTCACCGCGAGGCGCTGCGCAGCCAGGCCGTGGCCGCTCGCACCTACTCGGCGCGAGGCTCCAACGGCACCTCCTTCTACGACACCTGCGACACCACGGCGTGCCAGGTCTACTCCGGGCGCGGAGAGCGGACCGACAGCGGGAGCATTCGCTCCTTCGAGGCTCCCGAGACCGACGCGGCCGTGGCCGCCACGGCCGGGCAGGTGCTGACCTACGGCTTCTCCACCGGTCGCGCGCTGGCGACGACGATGTTCTCCTCCTCCTCGGGTGGCTACACGGCGGCCGGCTCCAGCGGGCACGGCTACCTGCTAGCGCACCCGGACCCGTACGACGACGTGGTGGGCAACCGTCGCCACGCCTGGACCGCGCAGCTGCCTGCTGCCTCACTGGAGGCCCGCTACGGCATCAACCGCGTCGAGCGAGTGCAGATCCTGCAGCGGGACGGCGACGGCAGCTGGGGCGGCCGCGTGCTCGAGGCGCGGGTCGAGGGGTTCACAGCCGAGGGCGACTACACCTGGGCCGAGGCCACCGGCACCGGGCTGCGGCTGGCTCGGCCCTGGCCGACCTACACCACCGGTCTGTCCTCCAACTACTTCATGTTGGTCAAGGAGGCGCCGAGCCCGTCGGCCACCCGGGTCGCCGGGTCCGACCGGTGGGGCACGAGCGAGGCGGTGGCCCGGTACTGGTCACCGGGAGTGCCCGTCGTGTATGTCGCGTCGGGGCGCGACTTCCCGGACGCCCTGTCCGCGGCGGC